>ENA-UONV01002445-UONV01002445.1-human-gut-metagenome-genome-assembly--contig:-CS4-NODE-2445-length-13698-cov-4.600674_pt1 | contig 13698 bp, 17 predicted proteins | sample MGYA00242461_ERZ724008 | MGnify/ENA metagenome assembly ERZ724008 | reverse complement strand
GGATGGGACATTAGCTTTTGGAACGGCTCTTAAATTGCTTTCTACGGCTACAGGTTGGATTGGCATTGTAGTAACTGCGCTGGGAACATTATACACTCTGTACGACGCTTATTCAGAGAAACAGAATGATGCTGTTGCCAATGCCCAAAGAGAAGTTGAAGCAACTAAAAAGAAAAATGCAGAAATTGATGAAAATATTAGTAATTTAAAACGTCAAGCTTCTGAAATAGAGAATGTTCGTAAGGCTCAAGCTGATAGCACAAAAACGTCTGAAGAGGTTAATGATCTAAAAGAAAAAGAGAAAATAATGCTGGAAAATCTTACGCTATCTTTAGGCGAAGAAGCAAAAGCTAAACTTGACGCTACTGGTGACATACAACAGGCTATAGAAATTGAAATTGAGTCCCAAAAGAAATTGCAGAAATCTTTGAAAGCATTGGCTGTTGTACAAGCGCAGACCGAATTAGACAGAACAAAAGCTCTTGCGGATGGCATTAGAGACCGGATTAAACTTTATGAATCAGAATTAGAAATTATGAAAGCAATGGGAGTTGCAACTAATAATGTGTTAGACAACGCAGGTAAGAATGGAAATATTTTTGATTCATTTGTATCTAAAAGAACTGGCGATATGAGCGAAGAAATAAATGGAGCTTTGCCGACTCAAGAACAACTTGAGTCTCAAGTGAATAAAATAGCTAAGGAAAAGAAAGCTCTTATTACTGTTAATAATGCTTTGTTAGAAGCTGAGAAAAAATTAAACAATGCAAAAGCGGAAATAAATAATGTTGATATCGAAGGATCTCCACAAGGCTATTCTGATGATGATGATATTTCTGGAAGTAAAAAAAAGAATGGCGGCTCTGGTGACAAAAATTATGCTGAAAAGTCAGAGAGACTGCGATATCAGAGAGAAAAAAATACTTTGTACTATGATGCCAAAACAGCCGCAAAAAATTATGAGACCGCTCTTAAAGAACTCGAACAGGCAGAAAAGAATGAAGGTATAACAGCAAAAAATTCTATTGCTAAAGTTAAGTTGTTTGATAATCGTAAAAAAGAATTAGAATCATATCAGGCTCAACTAGAGCAGCTCCAAAGTGAGTTAGTCCTTGAACTTGATAATCGTATGGCTAATGACAGTAAGCTTTCTGAAATGGTTGGTTATCGAGTTGAAATGACTGATAAAGAAAAATTTAAGACGTTAGAAGTAAACAGAGAAACATTTCAGCAGCTTAAAACATATACTGAAATAGTCAATAGTATTAATGAGCTTAATACCAAGATAGCAGAAACAAAAGGAAAAATTGTTGACGTTAATAATTCTCTTCAAAACATGAAACGCTCAACTAATCCATATAAAATATTGAAAGAAAGGTTAGATGAAATACAACACCAAACAGAAATGTTTAAATTCAGTAAAGATGGCTACAACAATCCATATGCAGATCAGGAAAGCTACGGTTTTTTACTAAAACAGTTACAACAAAGACGTGATGCGATAACTGCTCACTTGGCCTATGTTCAAAATCAAATAATTGAATTCAAGGGACGAAATGATTTAGAAGATGTTCAAGCAATGGAAAGAACAGCAAGAGAATTGTTAGAGCAACAGGCTAGTATTGATGCCCAGATAAGACAAATGCGTCTTGATAGTGCCAAAACTATAAGAGAAGGTTTGTTTGATGTAACCAATCAATTACTTATTGAAGGGAATAGCTGGAAAGATATTTGGAAAAGCCTATGGAAAAATTTAGCAAAAGAAGCATTAGCTGCATTATTTAAAGTACAGGTTCAAGTTGGCTTGCTTGGTGCATTAATGCGTATGTTTGGGATAGATATTGGAGGGAAAACCCCTGTTACTCCGTCAAAATCAGACCCATTAGCATTACCGTCTGTACCACCTACGCCTCCAAGTAAATTGCCTAAAACAAAACATACAGGAGGATCTATTTCTTCTGCTTTTCCTAAAATGCATAGTGGCGGTGAAGTTACTGCTGGTCGTGTAGGTGTTGTACCTACTCTTAAAAATGATGAAGTGTTGCGTACCCTACAGGTTGGAGAGGAAGTCAACAGTATTAATGATAGGCGCAGTAATGAGATATTGGCGGCTGTAGCAATGAAAGCAATGGATTCACAAGCCAAACAGCCTACTAACGTACAAATCATGGCATTAGACGCTAAAAGTTTTGCTGAGTATCTAAATGAAAATTCAGATATACTGATGGCCGTATTAGCGAAGAACAATGCTATGGGGCGCAGAGCTTAGTTGACATAAAATTTGATCGCCAGTATAATCAAATGCGAAGGGAAGTGTTGTGATGCTTAAAAAAATCTTAGTATTAGTTATGCTGGCTGTGTCAATGTGTTCTGTCGGGTTTGCTTGGCATCCAGCCGATGGTGAAGAGTTTAGAGAAGTACAAAAGACATATGCTGGTACTTACTATGAGGCGAATAAGTCGGTTAAAAAAGGTACGATGATAATGGTTTCATTTAAAGAAAAGAGAAATGTAAACTTTACTTTAGACGGGAAATGGCACACCATCAATTCTAAATGTGTTGAGGTCGATTATAATGAAGGGCTAAAGGTTTTGTTTGAGGGGAGTTGCCTTGAAAAAGGACACGAAGAAGAAGCCTTTAGAATTAGAATGAGTGAATCTAGGCTTATATCAAGGGGTTATCCAGAATATTACACTAACATTACTGTAACGATCAACGGACAAATGAATAATTATTGGTGCAAAAAGCTATAATAACAAACCAAAAGACGCTCTAATGAGCGTCTTTTTCATTTATAGGAGAAAAATATGGAGAAACAAGATTTAAGCAAATTTGTTGGTCTCCCATATAAATTTCTTGGAACTAATTATGACGGTGTTGATTGTATTGGTTTATGTCAATTATTCTATAAAGAACATGGTATAAATTTTGAGTGGCGTGATGGCAGAGAGATCACTAAAGACTGGTTTTTAACAGAGCCATATCGCCTAGCAAGGTTTATGAATAAGTATTTTAATAGAGTTAGAAACGTAGATTCAATGGAATATGGAGACATCGTTTTGTATGAAATCAACGGCGAAGGTCATACAGGAGTTTATATTGGAGAACATAAAGTTTTAACAATTCTACAATCATATGAAAAATCTATGATAGTTAGGATTAGACAAAATAATATATTTTTTAGGTGTGGGTATAGAAAGAAGGTGTTTGATTGAAAACATTTGATTTTACGCCTAAAGGTGATGTGAAAAGAAATATCAGGTATCTTGATAGGACTGTTGAATTTGAATCAGGATCATTTCAAGTACAGCAGGTAGGGGTAAACCCTATAATTACATTTCAAATGACTTTTGAAAATGTGGCTTCTGAAATGACTAGGATAGAAGATTTTTATTTAGAGCATCGTAAGTCAGAACGATTTTATTTTAACTACAATGGGAAGCAATATGTTTGTCAGTTTGTAAGTGATTATGCTCCTACAGATACATGGGGATTTGATGAACGTGGCCGTATTATTGGTAAAATTTCTGTCGAGCTGACATTGAGGGTAGTAAATTTATGAAAATATTGCCTGTCAGTATGTCGGAAGCCAAAGAACGTGCCAGTTCTTTTTTTATTGAACTCTATGTCCTGCATCTCAAAACAGGTATTATTCGCATCTGCAATTGTGACGAGATCATTACTTTTGCTGGTAATGAATATTATCCTGTCCCTGTGCAGCGTGGCACGATAAAATCCACAGTCGATGCCAAGATCGACAACGTGGAATTGAAAATAGCCGATACCGATAACAGCAAAGTATCCGCATTATTACAAGGTTTTGATTTTAGAGGCCGGTATGTTGAGATTTTAAGAATTCAATACCCAGAGAGCTTAGAAGATGATAATGCAGTAATGACAATGTTTTATGGTTATTTGGATACTCCTAGTTATAGTAATGGTGAATTTACTGTTACTGTAAAAGCGTCATTCCCGACTAATAAAATTCCTTGTAGGATTACGCAGTATTTTTGCAATGCGACTTTTGGTGACGAGCAATGTAAGATGGATAAAGCTATTAGGACAGTAGCTGTGAATGTTAATGATTCTTTGCCAAATAAGATAAAATTGAATGAGGAAATTGAAGCCAGTTTTTATAAAAATGGACTTATTACTATCGGCTATGAAACAAAGCTTATAAAAGATAATATTGTAGAAGATGGGGTTACGTATGTTGTGACGCAGTATCCATTTTTAGGTGACATTTTAGAGAACGCTGTATTACAAAGAAATTGTGATAAAACTCCTGAAATGTGTGATAAGTATGGTAATAGAAAAAATTATAGTGGATTCTTAGCTGTTCCGAAAGAATTTAGATTGGGATAAAAAAAGAGAGCCGTTAGGCTCTCTTTTACTATTCCATAGCTATAACTTGTTTCCATTCGTCAAGTATAGGTTGTGGAACTGTGAAGTCAGTATATTTTACATGGGTTTTGTAGGAAGTGTAGATAGGAATTTGTATCTGAACGGTTTCTGCCAATGCTAGATTAGGAATCATTTCGTTTGGGAGAATAAAAGCTAACTGTGTTCGAGAACCAGAGTTTGATTTATCTCCTTGAACATAGTAAATGTCTTCTAAAGAGTTATTGAGCTTTATTTTGATTGGTTCAACAGAAAGATAAAAGTTTCTAAGGGTGTATTGATTAATTATTGCTAAAGAATAAATAGGTGGATTTGATGTTAGCTTTTTGAAAATTATTTCTCTGGGAACGCTTTCGTCATAATCTTTTTTCTCTGTGTTTACAACACTAGCTATAATTTGAGAATTATCAAATGTATTTTCTTCGGTGATTATTTCGGCAAAGGAGACGTTTGAGATTATCAGTGATAGAAATAAAGATAATAAAAATTTTTTCATAAAATCAACTCCTAAAAGAAAGTAGGTGAAAATTTGGGCAAAGGTAAAAAAGTTGGTAAAATAGCATTTATGGCGGCTGGTTTTGCTTTGGGTGCTGCACATCCAGCTTGGTTTGGCATAGACGCAACAATGAAAGGTGCAGCTTTTGCAGCAGGTATGTATGGTATGTCTATAGCTTCAACCTTATGGTCTGTTATGGCTAAACCGAACGCTTTCGGAGACATGGACAGTGATTACAGTCAGGACGATTACAGCAAATTTGATACTACTACCAATGAAATTTCACAAGACGCTGTTATCCCTGTAATCTATGGTACTAGAAAATGGGGCGGTTTGCAAGTATGGCATAATCCCTATAACGGTGAAAGGTATCTGCAGAAGGATGTTATTCTCTGTGAAGGTGGTATTAAGGGCGTGTATAACGTCTGTGCCAACGAAGAGTTGATAAAAAACGACACTAATATCAGTATTTATAATATTCAGCATCAGGATGCAGTGGTATATAGAAGAGGGAATACTTTATACCTTAGAGCTGGCGGTAAGACTAACGAATACGCACTGAAGGATGTGGAAAGCCAGGATCAGCAGTCGGCGTTGTTGACGACTGTTATTGAGAAGATCAGAAACGAGTGCGGCAATGGCTGGAAAATTGATGGTGCGGTTGACGATAGAACGAGCAAAGGTATTAATGCTAATTCCATGCAATTTAATAAATCTGAGCCAGTTGGATGTTATTGTGATCCGGCCGACCCGACAAGAAACAATAAAGTTGTTTTGGATAACAGAGGCTATCGCATTGGTTCATTTACTTTTAATGATTGTGTTACGCCTGATAATTTCAATGATGTTGGTGGCTATTCAAACGCTGCTTGGATTAGAGCTGATTTAGTTGCTAGTGGCCGTCTATCTGGTGGGAATCCTACTGTAAATGGCATTGTGCAAGGTAAATTAGTCAAAGTCTGGAATGGCTCTGCTTGGGTTGAAGAGTATAGCGAAAACCCTGCATGGATTATTAGAGATTTGTTGATAAATAAGCGATATGGTACAGGCCATTGGATTTCTGAAGATATGATTGATGATGATAGCTTTAAAGATGTGGCAGCCTATTGTGATGAAGAGATAGAATATCTTGATGCAGATGGGGAAAAACAAAAAGCTCCCAGATGGAAGCTTAATATAGTTTTAGATTCGCAGAAAACACCAATCGAGCAGCTGAGTTCTATGCTGGCAGTTGGTGGTTTATTTTTGACTATAAATAGACAAATTGCATTGAAAGCAGAGAAAGCAGAAGTTCCTTGCTATGATTTTGATGACGATACAATTATTAAAGATAGTATGTCTATTGCTCAGATGTCATTGGAAGAGACTCCTAATCGCTACAAAGTTGGGTATTTTGACCCTTCACAAAATTGGACGGAAGTTAAAGTTGTTGTTGAAGATTTGGAGGATCAGATTGAGCGAGGGGGACGAATTATAGAGAAAAACATTACTCTTGCTGGATGCACCTCTCAAAATCAAGCTTTGCGTGTTGCTAGGCTGTATCGTGATTTAAATAAAACTTGTGGTATTACTGTTTCATTTAGTGTAGCGACACAGGGAATGAGTCTGGAATGTGGGGACGTTATCAATGTTACATACGGTGGTATTTTTACAAAAATGCCTTTTAGAATTACAGAAATAAATGAAACAAATTCAGGAATATATCAGTTGACTTGTAGACAATATAATGCCTCTATTTATAATGATGCTTTGGGTGCACAAATAGTTATCCCTGATTATACAAATAGTAATCCCCCATATACAACAACTCCACCTGCTGTTACTGGTTTAAAGATAGAAGAAAGTAGCTGGACAAGTGCTGAAGGTATATTACAAGTTGGTATGGATATTTCTTGGGATAATATCGTTTATACTTATTTAGATCATTATTCTGTAGCTTTATCGACAGACGGAGAAAATTATAAAACGTATTCTTCGACATTTGATAATAATATTACTTTGACTGGATTACAGAAAACTAAATATTGGGTATCGGTACAAGCTGTTAGCAGAGATGGCATCAAAGGTTCTCCAACAATAGGGACAATAGAAATCACAGGAAAAGATGATCCTCCAGATGATATTTCATTATTAGACACTGAAGTCCTGCCAGGTGGTACACGCCGTTTCTGGTGGAATTTTGAATATCCAAAAGTCAATGATATAGCAGGATTTAGGTTGAAATATACTCAAGGGAATAACCCACAATGGGAAACTGCTTTTGAACTACATAGTGGAGTGATAACAAGTCAACCGTTTGAAACTCAAGCTTTGCGTCAGGGAGTACATACGGTTATGATAAAAGCTGTCGATAACGGCGGCAACGAGAGCGTCAATGCGGCATATGCTGTTTTGAATCTTGGTGATCCGCTGGAAGATAATGTTTTGTGGAAAATTGATTTGGCAGAAAATAACTGGAACAAAGCTGAACATAATGGGGTTGTTGAAGATGGCAGATTAAAGGGTTCTTCAATTAATGAGGATTTATTATTATTGGCTCATTTGCAACCTTTAGCAAGTGGTCAGTTGTGGATTGAATATGGTCTTAATTCTCCTTCAACGGTTAAGTATTGTTTAGGCAGCGGCAGCTTAGCTTGGTCTGCCCCAGAAAAATATGCTTGGACTAATTCTATAAATGCTTATTGGAAATTTACAGGTATTTTTAAGCCATATACAGGAAAGATAGTTATAAATTCCACAGACTCATTGCACCTAGAGGTTCATTCTATGCCGGATGAAGGGACTAGAGCTGAAATTGAAAAGTTAAGTGCCATTATTGATGTGCCTGATAGATTAGAAAATTTTAGCAATCTGGTAATTCCCGCAGAAGGATTAACTCTGCCGATCAAGACACCGTATTACTATACGACATCGGTACGAATCAATGCTATTCAAAGTTCGGTTGCAATGGCAAGCGTAAAAATTATTACTAGAAACCCATGTAAGATTCAAATTATAAATGCTGAAGGGACTCCAATAGAGGCTGTTTGTGACTTGACTTGGCAAGGGTTTAGAAGGGAGTTGGTATAAGTGCAAATACCTAAGTTTATAAAAGATATTAGAAAGTATTTCATGTATGAAGGGTCTGCGACACCGACAACACAGGATGATTTACAGGCATATATGAAAAATGAACACGATACATTGGAATGTCTTGTTGATCGTCTTTGGCAGCCGGAAACGGAATATCAGGAAGGGCATATAGTGAGAAGCCCAAATATGGCTGCAGGGTTTATGGCAGTTGCGAAAAATACCGGCTATTCTGCTACGAATGAGCCTGATTGGAATACGACAGCAAGAGAAGTTGTTGACGGTTCTATTACATGGACAAAGAAAAAACAGGATAGTGGTGTTGGAGCTTGGGAAGCATCAAAAGAATATGAAGTGAATGATACCGTACAGTTAGCAAATAACAGTGCGGTTTTTTTATTGTGTACAACTTCTGGCATAAGTGCGGTAAGTGAACCTGTTGTAACTTCACAAAGTTCTGTGACAGATGGCAGCGTTACATGGAAAGTGGTGGCTTATAATAAAGTCGCTGTTTTAAATTCTGCTGAACTAATAGAAGGTAAAAATATTCCTGATTGCTGGAAGTCAAATGAATCTGTTGCTGTAGGTACGATAAGATTTCTTTCTGACCCTGCATATGCTGGTTATTACCTGAAATGTGTGCAGGCTGGAACTACTGGTTCAAATGAACCGACAAATGTAGATTCGGGGGGGACTTCTGTATAGATGGAACAGCTAAGTGGCTGGTTTATTCTATATTAAAGTCACCTGATGCGTTCTTGTTAGGTGGTCAAACAGCAGCACAGATAATTGCGAATACTTTAGGTCAAGTTCCTGAAGGTATTAGTGTTATTGTAACAGCAGGAACAATAGGTAATGGGGGAACTATTCCTCTGCCAAGTGGATATACGAGAGAGCAATGTAAGTATGCTGTATGGGCGTATAGTGTTAGGTCTTCTGCTGGACATGGAGGCTCAATACATGTTGAAGTAAATCAGTCTAACGGAGTTGTTTCTGTGTATGGCTCGTTTTATGATAGTGAATCTGATTTTGAAACCTCTGGAACTGCTGGATACCTCTGCATAGCAGTAAAATAGAGAACGAAAGATAGCAAACAAAAAGTAAGGAGTGAAGCGAATGACGAGTGAGTATAGTAGGGGGGGACAATCCTCTCTGATGGTAGTGCAAAGTGGGAACTTTGCAAGATAGACGAAAGCGTATTAAGTAAGGATAGTGAGTTGTTGCAGGGAAAGACTGTTGAGCAGATAAAAAGCGAGACGTTAGCAAATGTACCTGCTAAGACCAATGTAACTGTGGTTGTAGGCGTTGTTAATTTCCCCGTACACTCAAGAACTGCGACAATTCCATTACCTTCTGGTTACGTAAGGTCACAATGTAGATATTTTATAAATACTGTGAGGTTTTCATATGATAATGATTCTAGTAATGCTTATTCTTGGGCATATTCTAGTATGATAAATCAAGGGAATGGAGTTGTTTCTCTTTCTAAATCGCCAGATGATTATGGTGGAATAAACATTCCTTATCTTTGCATAGCAGTAAAATAAATGAGGTGAAAATAAATGTATTATATTTTTAATGAAAATGGTGATTGTGTTGCGTCTTGCAACTATGAACCAGATGCAGCAGATTTGGCAAGTCGTAATGAAATGGCTGTAGTATCAGAAGAAAGTTATGATATCAGTAAAATAAAATTGGTCAATGGTACGATTATTGAAGCAATAAAAGAACCCACACTTGATGAATTAAAAGAGTCTAAACTCTCTGAAATAGATATTTGGACAGAACGTAAAATTACAGGCGGTTTCGTTTCTGAATGTTCTGGTGATACAGTGACTTATGATAGTGATAGAGATACTCAAAATACGGTTTCCAGTGATCTAAATACTATCTATCTTGCTCCTGAAGAATTTGCTAAAAACTTTCCTAATGGTTATCCTATGAGAGGTTATCCAAAGAACAGTGATGTTAAACAGATATATTTCTTAACTAAAGATCAATTATTGCAATGGAATGTAGATTTAGGTTTACATAGAGGTATTTGTAAGCAAAATGGTTGGGAAAAACAGGCAGAAGTAGATAAAGCGACTTCAAAAAAAGAATTGGAAAACATTATTTTGGATTAAGTTTTATTAAGAGTGTGTAAGATAAATAAATGAGGTGAATGTTACATGGCAAATGAAATTGTCAGATATGGGGGGGGTACTGTCCTTGTAGACGGTACTTCTAAATGGGTTTTATGTAAAATTAATGATGCAGAAAGTTTAGAAGGTAAAACAGTAACAGAGATAATTGAACAAGCATTAGGTCAAGTGCCAGAAGGATGCAAAATAGTAGCTGGGCTAGCAACACCTAATTATATAACAAGGTCTGAATGGATATCAGCTTCTTTTAATGCACACTGGGTAGATTACTATGCGATTAAGATACCCGCTGTTGATGGATATAAGAGAGAAGAGTGTAGTTTTTATGCCATTTTGTTAAATTCTGATGGAACAGTATCTAATACTGAGATTGATTCCAATTATTCTACAGGTGAAGTTATGCATCAAACACGAGGAAATGCTCCAAGTTGGCCAAAGTTAAAATATCTCTGTATAGCCGTTAAATAATCCTATCTATTCTTCTGCGTTTTAGAGAAGGAGCGTTAGTATAAATGGTAAAAAGTGACAATGTACAAATGCGTAGTGGGGGGGGGGTACTCTCTTAGCTGACGGAACAGTAAAATGGGACGTTAGAAAAATAGGTAACGCAGAAGAATTAAATGGACAGGCAATAGAAGATTTTAAAAACGAATTATTAGCAGCAGTGCCAGAGCAAAAGGTATATTCAACAGTACAATTAATTTATGGAACGGTTAATGTTGGTGGGCAAGTTAGTAGTACTGCGCCTCATCCAAGTGGGACGATTCCTCTCCCAAGTGGATATAGTCGTTCGCAATGCAAATATGTTGTTTTTGGCAAATATGCTAGTTACCCAAATCAATCGACAGGGCAAGTATACTCTTATTCGGCTCCAAATGAATATTGGCAATATGGACAGCCATTTGATTATCTTTGTATTGCTGTAAAATAATTAGTTATACCTGTCAGTTCTTCTGTAAATTATAATTGGCAGGTGAATTATTAATGATAAACGATGGAACAGTAAAATGGGAAATAAGAAAGATAACAGAAGCAGAAAATAGTAAATTACTGAATGATAAAACAGCAGAACAGATTATTAATGAGACATTGGATCGGATTCCAGAGAAAACGAAGGTGTTAGTAACAGTTGGGGCTGTTAAAGGTGTGAGTAGTGGGAGTAGTTGGCAGGCAGTTATTTCGGCAACAATTCCATTACCATCTGGGTATAATAGGGAGCAATGTAGATATTGGGTAGAACCGATATTATATGAACAAGAAACATATTCATGGCGAATGGAACCAGGGATTAAGAACATTGATCAATCTACAGGTAAAATAACAAATGTGAAAAAAGACAAAACATATTATTATCTTTGCATAGCAGTTAAATAGTTTTAAATTAAGAAGGTGTATAGATGGAAGTTATATTACAAATAATTACGGGTGTTGCAGTTGCTTTTCTGTCAAGTGTGGTTCTTGGTATGCAGAGAGAAGCTAAGAAAGTTCAAAAGCAGAGAGCAGAAGAGGCAAGAAAACGTGATGATGATTTTATGGCAATTAAGGAAGGTTTGTGTTCTTTACTGAATGATAGGATAGATCAAGGGTATGAGAAATACAATGGACAAGGTTATTTTCCTGTTGAAAAGAGATATAAGTTCCATCGTATATATAATGCTTATCATGCTTTAGGCGGAAATGGAATCTGTACAGACTTGATGCAGAAGCTTGAGAAGTTGCCAACAAACCCACATGGAGAGCAAAATGTGGAAAAAGATTGTTGATATTGGTTTAAATAGTTTTCAGATTGTCAGTGATAAACTTAATAATTACAGTGTAAAGGAAATGCACATGATTAATTTCGTGTGCATTTATTTATGTGTTTTATTCACATTATTTTTGGCAGGTTGGCTATATCAATGGGCGTTTTTGCATGTGCTGGATTTAGATATGTTATTAAAAGGTGTGAATGTATTGGGGTCTGCGGGGGTATTGGCGGTTATTAGATATGTTACTGACAAAATATCAAATACTAAAATCATAATTGATAGGAATAATAATGGGATTCCTGATGACGAAGAAGGATATCTCCCTCCAAGACCAAGACCTAGAGAGAAAGAAAGTGATATGAATGTATATAAGTAAACATTGGAGCGTAACTGAGTGGGATTGTTGGCGCAGAAGTAGTAACCCATATGCATGGGACAATGAGTATGGCAAACTTTGTACTAATGATGCAAGAACAGAAAAGTTATTCAAAATTTTAGATAGCTTGAGGGATTGTGATGGTGGCTGGGTAGTAAATACTACGAAATATCATACGGAGTATGGCACAGACTTTAAATCTGGATATAGAACGGTTGAAGATGGTGTTAATGCTGCCTGTGGTGGGGCTAGTGGAAGTTGGCATACCTATGGATGTGCTGCTGATATTCATAATGTGAATTATGATTATAGTGCAGAACAAATCAAAGAACAGATATTGACTGCTGCAAGTTGGAATGGTATTAATCCTGAAGAACTTGATATTGGTTGTTATTCTTCTGGTTGGTGTCATGTTGATACTGGTGGAGATAATGAAAGATGGTACTTTAATGACTAATAAATATCTGGCATGGATTATTGTATTAATAGCTGTATTCTGTGCTGGGTATGCTTATTGTTATCAAAAGTATGTACCTGATTATAAAGATAAGGTTTCTTTATTAGAAGGTATTATTGATGATTATAAAAGTAGAGAAACTTTAATAACTACGGTAAGCCAAAGCAGTAAAAGCGAAGTCGCTTATGTGCCTAAAGTGAGCGGTGAAAAAACAGACGTTGAGTTTAATGATGTTGGTAATCAGATAACGGTCAGATATAATGGAGAGGAAAGTGTTTTGCAGTCTGTGGTTGACGAAAAGCAGAAGTTTGAACAGGGTAAGTTGGTTATCGACAGATCGCAACAGACTGTTATTGATTTGACGGAAGCTTTTAATAAAGCTGTAGCGGCAGAGAGCAAAGCTAAAAACAATTCTCGTATAGGTAAAGTTGATTTTGGTATTTTATATAATACCGACAGTGAAGATGCTTATGCAGGAATAAGATATAATGCAAAAATGTTTGATATAGGTGCTTATCATGGCGTAGGGAATAGCGATGTGATAATCGGTATACATGGTAAATTTTAAAGGGGGTTAAGTTGAAAAACTTAACCCCCCTTTTCCTTTTTTCGGTCAAAACAAAACTTACTTAAAATTATTTAAAATTACTTGACATAAATAATCAATGGAGTTATAATAACTATAGAAAATGATTTGGAGGTGATTATATAGAGATTTGAGACACAAAATATTAATATTTGTGAACCTATTGTTTTTCTGCGTAATAGCTTGGCAGATAACACATCCAGCTATAAAAATTGTCGAACAGGAGAGAGTGGTATATAGAGATATACAGATAAATGAGGCAGATAGCTTTATTGCTGAATGTACGGCTTATACTGCTGGCTATGAATCAACTGGTAAAACACCTAATGATGCTGACTATGGCATTACAGCAAGTGGAGAATACGTCAGAAAAGGAATTATAGCTGCTGATACGAGATTTCTTCCGATGCACAGTAAAGTT
>ENA-UONV01002439-UONV01002439.1-human-gut-metagenome-genome-assembly--contig:-CS4-NODE-2439-length-13712-cov-4.149008_pt1 | contig 13712 bp, 19 predicted proteins | sample MGYA00242461_ERZ724008 | MGnify/ENA metagenome assembly ERZ724008 | reverse complement strand
CAGATGGTTGTTCTATCTTTTTCGTTGCCATGTCTTTTGTGTTAATTGTTAAACAAAAAGAGGCGGCGGCTTAATCACTAAGCTCACCGCCCCAAACAAATGATATTGAGTTTTGCGAGTTTATCCCCCCGAAGCAACTCTTGTCAATGGGACAATAGCTGCACCGTCTTTTCCTGCAAGCGGCGTAATCTTGATATTGAAATATGCAGGTTTATCCGTTTCAATAACAAGGTTGGAATACATTTCCACGTTCGGTAGCCATATAGCACTTTGCTTGTCTTCTGAACGGAAAAACAAAGCTCCGGTTGTCTTCTTTGGGTTCAAGTCATAGCCTTGACCTTCGTAGGTTTCAGCACCAGCCTCTCCAAAACCGTTAGCCATCGTTTTCTTCGTTCCCTGCTTGTTCATAAGCAAGTCATTTACCTTTCCGGCAATAGACGCAACCTGAATAGAAATATCAGGGTCGCCCGATTTTCCATAAGAAGTCCAGTTCTCCCCGGTTGTCAGTTTTACCGTTGTTACATCAGGTTCTCCGGTATTAAAGCTAATACCATCATCAATAACCGGAAGTTCCATATCAAAAGCAGCTAACGTAGCCAAGTCCGAATTAGCCAATGCAACAAAATAGACCTCCTTCATTTTGTTAAACAGTAGTTGCAAGTCTGCAAGCCCTGTTGTAATGTTTAATTTCGCCATAATTGTGTATTATTAAAATGTTATGTGTTATTATGTAAATACAATCTTTGCTGTTATCATCAGATAATGAAATCCGAGTCCATCATCACCTCCTGCAATCAATCGAGGCTTGTAAGTAGTAAACTTGTCGTTCACCATTGGGAATTTATCAAAAACCTTTAGTTGCATTTCTTCCAGCTTGTCCGTTGCTTCAAGTCCTCCTTTTCGGTCTTTGGCGAAGACATCTATTCGGATATTAGAGTCTCCATAAGCATTTCTGTCAGTCATAGCCCCAGTTAAAGCCACTACAACAAAGTCATTCATTTGCTCCGTAGTAGCATTTGGACGGTCAGAAACAAATACATGCTCGCTTACATCAGCCATTGAGCCATACAGAGTTTTTAAAATCCCCAATCTATCAAACTTCACACTCATTACTTCATCGGTTTAAAGTTGTTGGATAAAATCTTTGGAGCGCGTTCAAATGTATCGGTCAGCACGTTTCCATGCCATACATTTTCAATATAACTGGAATACTCTGTACCGCTACATACCACTATCTCAAATCCGTTTTTTGCTTTTGACTTATACCGTGACAAATACTTGAAAGAGAAGTCCTTTCCAAATCCCTTATCTGTATCAACGGTTCCAGTAAATCTACGGTTTCTCCCTCCATAATCAGGGCTTAAATAGTAAGTCTCACCCTTAGACAATTTTACACGAACCGGAGATTTCATCTTATCTCCATTACTATAATAGTAAGTAAGTGCTCCATTTACATACAATCCACAAGCATAACCTGTTATTGTGTTTCCTGTAAATGCACCAACCGGAGAACGGTAACTCTTTACAGCATCATCCGCAAGTTGCTCACATGCCTTAACAAGACAATCAAATATATGACCGCTTACAATTTGCCGCGCTTTCTTTATACCTACATCAAATGCCTTTGAATTATCCATAGTTAATTCTTTGCCAAGTTGAAACAAACCGTAGTACCCAAGTTGCCTGCATAGCAATCTGCCACCATACAGCCAATAAATGTTCCGCATGTATCGGTTACATCTATCATGTCACCAGCCTTAATGCCCATAATTGTTCCCGGAATACTAAGAGCATAATCACCTTTTAGCACATTGTCTGTTTTGAATGTGCGAAGAGATGTGCTACTATATTTCCGGCATTTACCTTCATAGAGCAAGGCTTTTTCCCCATCAGAGAATGAAGTCTCATTTTCCATCCGATAAATCGTACACGTATGTGGATATTGATGATTGTTTGGTTTCATTTTAGTCCAAAGTTTACGACTTTCATTTTGCTTTTACCCGGTAAGTTTTCCCCCCATTTCTCATACAGTTCTCTCGCCATCGCACGCAATTCCCTTTTGTCATAGGCAGAAGTTTGCCAACCACCTTCAACATGCTTCCATCCTCCGTCACTATCTTCAGTATTGTTTTGAGTACTCGGAGTAGCTGCACACCATAAATAAAGGTCAGCAGTACAAAGGTCAAGTTGCTTGTCAGAAAGTGTGCTTGCCATTGCCCCAGCCGAAACTTTGCGTTTAAACAGAATTGAATTAAGGGCATTGTCGGCTATTTGGTAGCCGACATTACCTCTTAAATATTCTTCGATAGGCATATCAATATGAGAAACATCTTCAGCCATTACTTGCTTGCTTTTACAGTCAGGTAATACATTTGTCTTACTACGTTCGGAACGCATAATGCAGTAAGCTCACTCGAAATCTTCTGAACCTTGTTGTAGGCATCAAAAGTCTGTGTGATTACAGTACGTCCTTCATCGTAGAAAGCAATACGAGCAGCCGGGTCGTTGATAACGATAGGAGTTACCGCCTTGATAGTACCGATACGTTCAGAAGGAATGAAAACGAAAACATTTTCATCAAAGCTCTGCAATGTAGGGGTAGTTACTGTGCGAGTTTTCTTATCGAATTTCTCAACAACAGAAATACTGTCAATAATGGTAATCGGGGCACCGATATATTTCTCTACCAAGACCTTCATTTCATCATCCAACAGAGATGCGCCAATCTGCATAGCAGTTTCGGCAGTATTAACCAATGGATTCTTGATGTAGCCGAGAGTCTGTCTTACAGAAGGAATCATAATGAACTTATCCCACGTAATCTTATTCACTTCGATATGGTCTACCGGAGCATAACAAGTTTGGCGGATATAAGTAACCTTATTCTTCAGGTCTTCCAGTGGCGTAATGCCAGCGTTCAACGTACCGTCCTTTTTCCACCACGGAATCTCCCAACGGTTCTTTCCCGGAACATGGAAATCAATGCTTACGCCTGTGATACCTTGTGGGTTGTTTTCCGCGATAATATCAAACTGACCCTTAGATACAGCTTGATGGCGTTGGAACTTCAAAGAGTTATAGTTACCACCAAGCAACATGTCTGTACTCTCAAACAGCAAGTTCTCAATGCTCTGTGCCATGCGGTCAGAGAATATACCAAATTGCTGAAGAGCTTGCATGTGCAAACGAATTTTGGCTTCATCAATATTGAACTCATGCTTCATACGAGGCATTTTGTCGCTACCAAGTTCAAAGCCTTCAGTATGCTTAACGGGACCGGGTGAATCGAAGTCAACATACGTTGCCATCGTATATACACGAGCCGTTGCGGAGATTTGCTTAAACTCAAAATCATCCTGCATATCCGGTTCCCAATCAAAACCGGGTGTTTCAGGTTTGTTGTATTTTTCAGCAAACAAATCATCTACATATTCCTGATAGGAAATGCCTTGACTTTCAAGCCCACGGGCAATCAAGTCATAAAATTGTTTATCTCTAACTTCCATAGACTACGCCTCCTTTTGAAATAAGATATTAGGAATCAATGCCTTGAAAACATCCGGGATAGGCTGGATGCGGTCAGCATAAATCTTACCACTCCATACTACCGTACAAGTAGCAGTTTGTGTTCCTTCCTCGATATAGGCATCATTTTTAGTCAAACCTGACAAGTTGGTAGTAGCCATCTTCTGTGATGCTCCGCTTCCGGTTGCAATAGTGAGAATATCACCAACTGCAAGTGCATCAGGGTCAGCACTCAACGTAACTGTTGCCTCATTACCTTCAATGACTACCTTACTTACCTTCACGCCAGTACCTTCAGCATGAAGAGTTGACGGAACTTTAATCAAAAATTGACCTACGGTTGGTGTCGGAAGACCCATACCTACAATAACCTTTAATGTGGTGCCAGCACTACCTTCTTGTGCTTCATAAAATTCCAAGCATTTAGATGTGCCTCCAATTTTATCAAGGAACACGGGGGTACCAGCCGGGATTAATTCACCGACATCGGGAGTCTTCTCAAAAACTCCGCCACCGTCCAACTTGCTAAAAATATCTTTCCACACCGGAAATGCACCACCATACTTTCTTGTCTTTGTACCAAAAGTATTACCAATCATAACCTTGTGTTTTTAAAATGTGTTTGTATTCTGTTAATTATCACTTGTTTGTAACAGGTAGCTCACCTGATTTTTGGTGTCTTTCTTTCATTTTAGAAAGGGCTTCACTCTTTCTGTTTTGTTGTTGCTGCTGTCCGGTTCTCGGAGTGGCACCACTTCCACGACATGCACTGAACTCTTCATCGTAAGTTGGCAGAAGAGCGTTTACAAGTTCATCTACCGTCTTCTTTGTGTCAAGTTCACCATGCTTTGAAAGTGCAACATTCAAAACATATTCATCATCTACACCTTTTGCTTTAAGTCCAGCTACTACCTTCTCACGCAACTCTTTTTGGCTGGATGCTTGGTCTTGTTTGTCAAGACGTTCACGCAACTCTTTGTTTTCCTTACTGATACCTTTCAGTAGTTCAAGAACTTCATTGTCCTTACCTTCAGGAGAAGCATTGTTAGCTTGTTGCTGATTGGGCTTGTAGTTTTTTGCAAACTCGCTTTGTTCATGTCTCATTTGACCTCCCATAGCTTTAATGAAACCGACGTGTGATTCAATGAAAGCAGCATCCACCATATTGTCGTCAGTAATACGAGGTAAAAGGTTGTCAATGTAGACATCCATAGTTCTACGGGAAATTCCGGTGTCTCCGTACATTCCGGTAGTGGCATCAGGTTCTCCGATACTTTTTGTGAAATTGGATAAAAGGGTCTCTTTGTCCATGTTCTATTTTGTGTTTATGTTGAATAAAAAAAGAGTCAGACAATGCTTTTAGCATCAATCTGACTCTTTGGTCTTATATTTTAATTAAGCGGAAGCAGAAGGATTCAAACCTCCGAAGCCTTTCAGCTTGCCTATTTAGCAAATAGGTGGTATCGTTCACTCACCCATACTTCCATTTGTTGAAACACAAGGATTTGAACCTTGAATTGCAGAACCAAAATCTGCCGTGTTATCCAGTTACACCATATCTCAATATGCGCGAAGAGAAGGACTCGAACCCCCGACAATCAGGTTTGGAATCTGACGTTCTTCCAACTGAACTATCTCCGCTTCATTGCGCCCGGTGATAGACTCGAACTACCGACCTTTACATTAACAGTGTATTGCTCTACCAACTAAGCTAACCGGACAATGTACCTATACTCACCTGACCTGCGATACCCCATTTCGGCGTACCTGTGGGAATTGAACCACACCATATAGGTATTTATCAGTCATACTCGCATTTGCAACTACGAAGTAATTGTTTGTACTGGTGTTTTCGACCACTAAACTATCCACCGTCACACCGATGGGAGGGATTTGAAATTCAATATATCGACCCAATGCGCCCTCGTCTCCTGTACAATACTGAATTGTGGAAAGAGATGAAATCGAATCACCTTAACCGGATTTTCAGTCCGGCGCATACACCGCGTCTGCCATCTTTCCATTTCCCATTTTGAATGAATGGGAAAACATCTCCTTTTTTAAGTCCCGGCGGTAGAGTAACCGCACTCCCGTTTGATTGTGGCGGAAGTAGGAATCGAACCTACGACCTTTGGGATATGAACCCAACGAGCTACCGGACTGCTCTATTCCGCTATGTTTCCTGAATATCCTTTTTACCTACTAAATCAACACTTATATATTTCTTGCACCTCCGGCACTTTATACGAAGCATTACTGCTCCATCAACGTACTGTACATCTGTTAGCTTCTGTCCGCATACCGGGCACTCAACCAACTTATGATATTCTATGACCTGCCGAGGGTCTTCATGTGCATCAATTTTTATCATCTGTATTCGTTATCCGCTGCAAACATAATCAATATTTTCTATTTACCAATACTTTTAATAGAATATTTTCATAACTAAATTAGAAAATTCATATTTTTATGTTTACTTTTGCCTCGTAATAGTTAGAAGTTGAGCTTTAAAAGCCTACATGATATGGTATTCCAGTCATGTAGGCTTTCTTGTTTTATGGAAGAATTAATAGAATACAGTGGCGTAACAACAACAGACGGAAAGAAAATTCTCACATGGGAGTTTATCGAAACGTTAAGGGAGGCAGATAAGAAGTTGCCCAACCCCAATAAGATTATTTCCCAACGTGGAGGACAAGAGAAGTTCTTATCTACGATGGCTGACATTGTTGTGTACGGTGGAAAGCGTGGTGGAGCAAAATCTTTCTCGCTATTGCTTGAAGCCCAACACGACTTTCAGAACAAATACTTCAATTCTATTGTATTCCGTAATGAAATAAATGACCTTACCGACCTTATCACGACATCATATCAGATTTATGATGATTTTGGAAAATACAATAAGTCAAAAGGTGACATGACTTGGAACTTCAATAGCGGAGGATGGTTAGAGTTTAACTACTACTCTGATGGCATTGAAGATTTTAAAAAGCGTTTTCAGGGAAGGCAATTCTCCTATATTGGCGTGGATGAAATCACCCACATGGAATATAGCAAATTCAAATACCTTATTACTTGTAACCGTAATGCACACTTCATCCGCAACCGATTCTTTGGAACATGTAACCCTGACCCGGATAGTTGGGTAGCTACATTCATCAAATGGTGGATTGACGAGGACGGATTCCCAATACCTGAACGGGATGGAGTTATCCGGTATTGCTTCATGGACGGAGATAGTATTGAAGGTATCTATTGGGGAAATACACGTGAAGAGGTCTACGAACAATGTAGGCACATCATAGATAGACTTTGGAAACCTGAATATGAATCACTTGGTACACCACAAGAACTGTTTATTAAATCGGTTACTTTCATTGAAGGTAAGTTGGAAGAGAATATGCAGCTTCTCCGGTCAGACCCGAACTACCTTGCCAACCTTGCTAATCAATCAGAAGAACAACGTGCGCGCGACCTCGAAGGAAACTGGAAGTTCCGTACAGCCGGAACCGGGCTTGTTACGCTCGAACACATGCAGAGTTTCTTCACTAACGCCCAACAGATTGAATCAGGAATAAGATATATGACTTGTGACCCGGCATTCACCGGAGGGGATAACTGTGTGTTTTGGATTTGGGAAGGATGGAATATAATCGGTATTCACGTATGCAAGAAGGATAGCAAGAAGACAATAGAAACAACCACTTTTCTACTCGAACAGTATAAGGTATTAGAAGAGAACTTCGCTTATGACTTGAATGGACTGGGGCAGATATTTGTAGGATTCTTCCCTAAAGCTATGAAATTCAACAACATAGAATGTCCTTCCGATGGTACGCATGTAATGTTTGATTACCTAAAATCAGAAGTAGCCTACAAGTTTATTGAAAGGTTTACAAAAGGTGGAGTAAGTATATTACCTGATTTACTGAAACGAAAGTTTTCCGGTAAAGGCTTCAAAGATGTTTCTCTTTCACAAGTTCTTACAAATGAGCGTCAAGCCATGAGACAAGATGAAACGGCTTCAGATAAGCACTGGAAGCTAATTGCTAAATCTGAAATGAAAAAGTTAGTCGGACACTCACCTGACTTTTGGGAGAGTATGATGACTCGTGAGATTTTTGAGATAAAAAAGAAACGCAAACACTTTAAAGGTATAGGATTATTATGATTAAAAATGAAATTCTTATAAAAAAACCATTTACGAGGGTAACGCCAACAGGCTATCTTCAGGGGAAAATGACAAGTGATTTATCCAGCGCAAGTTATTACAATAATAAGTTGGAGTATCAAATAATGTCACAAGCTGATTTCATCAGAGAGTTTTATCCGTCCGGGCATAAAATCAATTCGCCCGAGTTTTACCCAAATCGCATAAAATTCGATGAAGATGAAAATGGGAAGAGACGCTTTTATGAAGAGAAAGTACTTCGAGTAGCTTTTCCTTTCCAAATGATTATTGCTATCCAACAACTTGTACACTTGTGTGGGAATGATATTCACCATGAACTTACGGATGCGCAAGTTGATGATACAATGAAGTCCTCATTCCTTGAATATCAAAAAGGGTGGCTGGATAAAAATATGGAAATCACATTCTACGAATTTGCGAAGAGTGTGAAGATAACCGGAGATGGTGCCGTTGTATTCTACATGGATATTGGTAAGGTGGGAACCAAAGTGCTTTCATTCCTTGATGGAGATATACTTTATCCGCACATTAATTCCATTACCGGGAAGATGGAACACTTCGCCCGTCAATACAGTGATTATGATTCTGAAGGAAAGGAGATTATATCTTGGGTAGAGGTATGGGATAACAAATATCTGTATAGATACAAACAAGACAAATCGGGAGTCAAGGGGACAATGAACAAACTCAAAGAGATGTTTGGCATTGACGGATATGTATTGGATGGTAAACCCGAAATTCACCAATTTGACGAGTGCCCAATAGTTTACCTACGAGATAGACACGGTGCTTGCTGGACTTTCTCTCAAAATAATATTGATGATTTTGAACTTGCCGTATCACATCTATGCCAAAACAACATGGCATACGCTTTCCCAATTATGCTATTGAAAGGTGAAGAAGTTGAGATAAAAGGTGATATGTATGGAGCCGTCAAAGCTATCACAATGGGGAAAGAAGATGATGCTGGATTTATGAATCGCCCGGAAGCCTCACAATCTTTTGAATTGCAGTTCAATACTCTTTTGAAAATGATATTCATGGGTAGTTTTGCAGTTATGCCTCCTGAAGTCAAGTCGGGTGATTTGCCGGGAGTTGCAATCAAGCTGATTTATTCACCTTCTTTGGAAAAGGCAATGATTGACTGCAAAGAGTTTGATTCTTCCATTGATTCCTTGAAGCGTCTATTCATACATGGTTATGGTATAGAAAGAAAAATGACCGTCCAGTTTAAAGCGATGAAGGTTATTTCTTATGCGGAACCATACGTGCATCAAAATGCAGCCGAACTTATAAGCAATCTTGTTCAAGCAGTAGGTGGCGGCTTCTTATCTAAAGAAACAGCTTCAGAACTTTCTACTTATGGAAAGAATAACGAGTGGGATAGAATAATACGTGAAAAGAAGGAAGAGCAATCAGCAGACCTTCTTTATCAGTTGAAGTCACAACAGCAGTCAGCTAAAGTAAATGAAGGAAAACAAGATGAACCAACCAACGAGTAGAGATATTGATAAGGCAAAAGATTATCTCCGGCAGCGGCTCAATGCAGAACTGTCAATGAAGAATAATCTCATTGAACTGATGGTAAAAGCCGCAAAGGAGATAGTTTCCATATCTTACAAATACAATATACCACCGGAACAGTTCGAGTTCTCATACAACACGGAGCTACAACAAGAAATTGACAAGGTAATTTCTTTATTACTCAATATGATTGAAGATTACACCGAAACGCTTGCAGTGGCTACTCATACCGATGAAAAAGAACATATTATATCTTTCATCAATCGGGTAAGCCACGGACAAACTCTTTCCCAGCGCGTCAAGACCTATGTTGAACGATATAAATACGAACTGGAAGCGGTGGTTGCGGCTGGATTATTACTGGAAATTGGAGAAAGCAGTTTGTTACAGTCCGTTAAGAACTATTTTACACAACCATACAACAATCCGTATTTCCTTAATGCCGTGAAAAAAGGTGGATTATCAGCTACACGTATTCAGACAAATGGAGTCAGTTTCGGAGTCGGACGCACGAACAGTTCGTTTACCGCACTTGATGATGTTACGAACTTTGCAATAGCTGAAGGGTGGATGGATTACTTTTCCATGATAGCAAAACAGAACGGAGCAATAGGATTTATGTCATATAGAGGAAGTAGCTATCCGTGCCAATTATGTGACTACGAAACGACATACTTTCATGTATTCGAGAATGGTGACCCGGTTCCACCATACCATTCACACTGTTGCTGCTACATAGTGCCAATATACAAAATAGACATTTTTTAAAACTTAATATTATGTTTGGATTTAGTATTATCAAAACAAAAAAATTGAATCTACTTACAACAGAATGTAGTAAGTTAGCGATTACAAACGTAGAGCTTTCAAAGGAAAATGCTCTTCAGTCAAAAACAATTGCAGAACTCACCGGGGAAGTCCGGGTGCTCAATTCAAAGATTCTTTTAGAAGAAAGTATCAATGATGATTTACACAAGAAAGTAAATCAAAAATATCCCAAAAAGCCAAGAAATAAAAAGCTGAAAATGTGATAATTGGGAATTTATGAGCTACCTTTGCATGGTAGAAGTTTTGCTTATCAACAAATGTTGAAAAAAGTAATGCCCCCATTCAAGATTTTGATATGGGGGCATCTTTTTGTTTATACAATAAAGACAATCAGTATTCAGCTTCCAGCAGAGGTTCGTAAGGAACGATGCACTGAACTTATAGGAGTAATGACCGATTGTCGGAACAAAGATATAAATAAACTAATCATTATCAACTCTATCAGGTGCCGGCATTTCCAGCATCCGTATAGCCTTTATAGTTTCACGTCCCTCCAATATCGCCTTGCATAAGCGATGATAACCATCTGCTATTTGACCTTTATCATCAAGTATGATAGGATAATCAAGAGAGGTATCATTTACTCTTTTACATTGGAAGATGAAATCTTTAAGACTACCACATTCAAAGGCATCGGTACTCAAATCTACACACCATAAAGGCATATCCATTATAGGGTATTCTTTTGCCTTAGCGAAATCATACAGTGTTTGGGCTTTCCATGAACCACCTTCACCATTGAATCGGCTTTCGGCAAAAGTCATATCATCTATTGGTACTTTCATTCCCTTCTTCTTTAAGCCCGTCTCTCAAATCATATTTGAGTTTTTCTTCTTGCAGAATCTTTTGGTTTTCTTCTTCTGAAATGTCTTTCTGACGAGAAAGTAGTCTTTCATTCATCTTCGTATAACTTTCAAAGAAATCCTTCATAAATTCAGCGTCCGGTGTGCAATTAGACATGAGATAGCAAAGTTTTATCCAAGAATCCATATACTCGGAATAGTCTTTGTTGTTTGCCAGTAAACGGATGCGCTCAAACATTTCGTTATCATCACGAAATCTTAAAGACCAAAAGCCGGACACGGCTTTAATGGTAATCCAGTCATGCTCTCCACCATTATCTCTTGTAACAGTGAAATTTCCAAATTGCAATGGAATTTTTTTGTTGCTCATAATTATAATATTGGTTTATAAATACCTGTTTCTATACGGTCACAATTTCAAATTCATCTGAATGTTTACTTCCAATCCAATCTCTCTTCTGATTATCAGTGGCAGTTTCATAAATGCGACCCCTCTTTGATAAATGCCGTTTCCTGAAGATAGCATCTTCACCCAATCGGTTATACTCTTCCCGCCCCGGGGACAAACCCTTAGCCCGGCAAAAGAACATTCCGGTTTCCTTGTGTCTGAACTTTACAGCCATGACCCACTACTTTTCAGATACGGATGCAATAGCAAATGCAGAAAAAGCCAATCTTATATTTTTAGCATCTTCTCCCATCTCGTCCACATTTATGGCAATTTCTCCGGCTGTAAGTTTCTCCCAAAGCTCATCAGTCAACTTTTCTCCCATCATAAAACAAAATGCCTGAAATACATCTTTGTCTAATTCCATAGACACCTTTACTTTCTTTTCTTCCATTGTAAGTTCTCCTTTCAAAACATCTTAATCTACAATTTTAATCCATCGGCAGTTGGCTCTACCACACTTCCTGTTGATGGGTCTTTACTTGAAGGATATGGATTATTGGTACCCAACCTCTTCAAGTCCATGCCAAGCCACATTACAGCCTCTTGCAATTTTGTGATAGCAATGCTACGTTCTCTACTTGCTGGAAGCTCTCTTACTTCCTGAATCTTCGTATCAATTTCTTGACGCAATCTTTTGTTCTCAACTACTTCTTGTTCAAAGTTCATTTTTTGTTCTCCTTTCCTAAAATATTAAGTTCACATAATCTTTCCTCAACCAAATCAAGGTCAAACTCTGCCCGGCGGCTGTTCATGGTGTAACAACCTTCCAGTAAGTTTTGGCGCATCCAAACAGTGACGGTTCTATAGCCAACTCCCAAGCAAGAACCAAGACCTTCAAACGTATAGGCATATCGTTTCCCGTCTATATAGATAGGTTTGGAATAATCCTGTTTCAGCTTCTTTGTCTGCTCTGATTCTCTTTCATACCTGAATTTCTCGGTCAATGCTTTCCCGTAGAGTCCATACACTTGCCCGTCCGGTGTACGTTTTTTCCGGTACCCAGCTTCAGACAAGATACGACCGAAGCGCGTTACATTCTCTTCCGTTACATTATTCTCCTTGCACCATTTCCGGTAACGCTTATAAAGTATGGTAGAAGCCATCCATTTAGGTTCAACGTCCGACACATCTTCATACGTCCGTAGATAGTTCATTTGGAACATGAACTTCATAACACTACTACTTTCAGCCTGATACTCGTCCATGACCTTATCCAGTTTTTTATTCTCCGTCAACTTATAGCCATTAGCAATAAATCTATCGCGTCCTTCCAATATCCAGTTGAATATCGCACTATATTCGCGTTCGAGGTCACGGGCGAGACTTTTGCGCTGACGCTCTCTCGGTATTTCGGTTTCAAATGGAATAATACAGATACGCCGCTTCATTCCATAACTCCAATCCTTCAAATAAGGCATTTGGTTGGCATTTGCCATGAGCAGAGGAATATCATAGGCAGTGAAGTTATCTCCATACATGGGACGTGCTTCAGTAGGCTCACCGCTAATAAGGCTCTTCAGAACATCACTATCACGTCCAATTTCCAAAGCCTGTATCTCGGAACAATAGTTGAGACGCTTGCCATTGATATAGGCAATGTTCTTTTTCCGTTCTGTTCCGGTTATCAATGCCCCAATACCGAAGTTGCTCACATTCTCTCTACCAAGTATTCCCATGATAGTTTCAAACACTACACTCTTTCCATTGGAACCGGAGCCGCGAAGTACCAACATTGTTTCTATCTTTGCAGTACGCCTATCAATGAAAATACTACCCAAGAACTCCTGAAACACATGTTGCCATCCTTCATCCGGCAACACTTCATCTACAAACTGTTTCCACAAGAAGATATGTTCATCAGGATTATAGTCATAAGGAACACTTGTTACCTGTACCCATTGCCGGGAGAATTTGTGTGTAGTCCGGTCATTCATGTTGAAAATACAATTATTGAACACGACAATAGCACAATCAGGACGAAGAGATTTTCCTGACACAACACGTTTGCACACCTTTATCACTCCTTCAACACGAGAATAGTCACCATTTGGAAGATTACATCTTCGCATGAGGTCATAAATGAGGCTACCGAAGTCGTCCGGGGACATTGGCTCATAAATCTTACCGGAGAAAAAGTATGGAAGTCCATTAAACATACTGATTGAAGAACGAATGATAGCATTACGCATTAAGTCTTGAACAGCATCTACACGCATAGCACTTTTATCGAGAGACAGCGCACCATGTAAATCGTGCTCGTCCATCAACCCAAATACCTCTGATAGTAGCTTTTTATACTTGATTTTATCCATTTTCAAGGGCTTTTTGCCTGTTTATCATACGTTTTCCGCATGTTTCATGGCACAAAAATAGAGTATTTTCTATTATA
>ENA-UONV01002426-UONV01002426.1-human-gut-metagenome-genome-assembly--contig:-CS4-NODE-2426-length-13760-cov-4.357607_pt1 | contig 13760 bp, 12 predicted proteins | sample MGYA00242461_ERZ724008 | MGnify/ENA metagenome assembly ERZ724008 | reverse complement strand
TTTCCATCGCTTCGCCGCCTCCTTTTTTCGCATGAGACCATAAAAATATCCCTCCCGTCTATTATAGCAGACGGAAGTGACAGTAAAAAAGTTTAGCGGAGGCTCCACTTTGTCTGGTCGGTGTGGAGCAGCTCGTGGGCTCTGTGCGAAAGGGGCTTATCGAAGAAATCGTCATAGGCCCTCTGGACGGAGGCGTTTTCGTGCGAGAAGCGCACCGGGTTGTTCCGGTCGATCTCGTAGAGCGTTTCACCGCGCTCGCCGGCAAGCTCCATTCCTTCCTGGAACGGCTGACCGCCGCCGCCGGCGCAGCCGCCGGGACAGGCCATGATCTCCACGAAGTCGTACTGCGCACGCCCGGCGCGGATGTCCTCCACAACGGCGCGGGCATTCGCAAGGCCGCTCGCCACACACGCGCGCACCGGCACGCCGCCGATCGTCGCGGAGATCTCCTTGCGGCCGTCCGTGCCGCGGACAGCCTGAAAAGCGTCCGGGTCGGGGTTATGGCCTTCCAGCACGGCGTACGCGGTGCGCAGCGCCGCTTCCATCACGCCGCCGGTCGCGCCGAAGATGACGGCAGCGCCCGTGCCCTCGCCGAGAGGCGAGTCAAACTCTTCCTCGGGCAGGTCGGCAACGTTGATCCATTTGAGCCGCAGCAGACGGTCCACCTCGCGGGTGGTGAGCACCGCGTCCACATCCCGGAAGCCGGAGCTGTTGATCTCCGGCACGGCGCACTCGTACTTTTTCGCAACACACGGCATGACGGAGACGCAGAAAATGTCCTTGGGGTCGATGTTGTGCGTTTTGGCAAACCACGTTTTCGTCACCGCGCCGAACATCTGCTGCGGGGACTTTGCCGTGGAGAGCTGCGGCACCATATCGGGGTATTCAAGCTTCAGAAACCGCACCCAGCCGGGGCAGCACGAGGTGAAGAGCGGCCGCCGGAACTCCCACGAATGCTTCATTTTATAGAGAAGCTCGCTGCCCTCCTCCATGATCGTGAGGTCGGCGGCAAAGTTCGTGTCAAAGACATAGTTGGCACCCGCGGCGCGGAACGCCGCCGCCATGCGCCCTTCGGTGGCAAGCTCCTCGGGAAGGCCCAGCCCCTCGCCCCACGCGGCGCGCACCGCCGGAGCGACCTGCAGCACGACGACCTTTTTCGGATCGTCGATCGCGGAGATGACCTTTTCGGTATCGTCCCGCTCGCGGAGAGCGCCGGTCGGACAGTGAGTGATGCACTGCCCGCAGTAGGCGCAGTTCACCTCGTCGAGCTTTTTGCCGCCGCGCACGCCGACGGTGGCGCGGCTGCCGGTGCCGAGGAAGTCCCACACGCTCATGCCCTGGATCTTCTCGCACACGGCGATGCAGCGGAAGCACTGCACGCACTTCGACGCCGTGCGGATGACCGGGAGCTTCGGGTTCCAGTTGTTGGCCGGGAGCTTCGTCTCGTAGGGGTTCTCGATGATGTTCATATCCGCGGCGAGCTTCTGCAGCGTGCAGTTGCCGCTGCGGACGCACGTAGCGCAGTTGCAGTCGTGCTGCGAGAGAATGAGCTGCACGTTGTTGCGCCGCGCTACGAGCGCGCGCAGTGTGTTCGTATAGACCTCCATGCCCTCGGCGCAGATCGTGTCGCACGCCGCCATAAGACGGTCGGTGCCCTTGATCTCCACCATGCACACGCGGCAGGCCGCGACCTTGCTCACATGCTTCAGATAGCAGAGAGACGGGATCGTAATGCCGAGCTGGCGCGCCGCGTGGAGAATGGAGGTGCCGTCCTCCACCGTGACGGGCCTATCGTTGATGCGAAGATTTACCATCTGTCCTTCCTCCCTCCGCGGAATGCGCCGTAGCCGTAATGGTCGCAGCGCAGGCAGCGCGAGCATTCCTGCGCGGCCTCCTCATCCGTAAGGCACGCCTCCATGAGATTGAAGTCCTCCTTGCGGTCGCCGGCGGTGCGCTCGCGCATGTTGACGCGGCCCCACGCGGGCTTGCCGATGGTCTGCGCCGGGGGAATATCCACACCCGAGGTGATCGGCGTATGGAAGCCGAAATAGTGATCGATGTTGCCCGCAACGACCTTGCCGCTGTCGATGGCTCGCACGACCGTAGACGGGCCGAAGAAGCAGTCGCCGCCGGTGAACACGCCCGGCATGCCGGGCACTGCGCCGGAGGGATCGGCCTTGATGCGGCGGCGCTCTGTGCCGACGCCGCTGCTTTCAAAGTGCGCCGAGTCGATGGCCTGTCCGATGGCGGTAATGACGACGTCCGCCGGGAGAATGATCTCCGGCTGATCGGCGTTGATGGGCTTCGGGCGGCCGTTCTCGATGGGGCCGGAGAGCTGCGGCTGCACCGCGATGCCGACGGCGCGGTCGTCCTCGGTCTCGATGCGCACCGGGGAGAGCATGGGCATGATCTCACAGCCCTCGGCGATGGCGCCGTCGATCTCCTCGCGCGCGGCGGTCATGTCCTCGATGCGGCGGCGGTAAACACAGGTGACGGAGGCCGCGCCCAGGCGCTTGGCGGTGCGCGTCGCGTCCATGGCGACGTTGCCGCCGCCCACCACGACGACGTGCTTGCCCGTGAAGTCCGGCGCTTCGCCCGCGCCGACCGCGCCGAGCAGCTCGACCGCGGAGAGCACGCCCTCGCTGTCCTGCCCGGGGATGTTCATGCGGTTGACGATCTGCGCGCCGATGGCAATGTATACGCTGTCATACTCGCTGCGGATCTGATCGAAGGTGATCTCCCGGCCGATGTCCACATCGAGCTTGACCTGAATGCCGGTGGAGAGGATGGCGTTGATATCGCGGTCCAGATCGTCGTCCGGCAGACGGTAGCTCGGGATGCCGTAACGCAGCATGCCGCCGAGCCGCTTGTGCTTTTCAAACACCGTGACGTGATAGCCCTTGAGCTGGAGATAGTACGCCGCCGTAAGGCCCGCCGGTCCGCCGCCGATGACGGCGACCGTTTTGCCGTTGAACGGCGCGCACGGCGGCGTGGGGACGATGCCCGCGCGCTCGACCGCGTAGCGCTTCAGCCCGCGGATGTTGATGGAATCGTCCACGATCTGACGGCGGCAGTGCTTTTCGCACGGATGCTCGCAGATGAGACCGCAGACACCGGGGAACGGGTTGTCCTTGCGGATGAGCCGCACGGCGTCGGCATAGCGCTCCTCGCGGATGAGAGCGATGTAGCCCGGCACGTCCACATTCGCCGGGCAGCCGGCCACGCACGGCACGGCGTCGAACGCCGCGGTGCAGATCCCGTTTTCGATGTGGGACATATAATCGTCCCGGAAGGCCTCCAGCCCGTCGAGCACGAGGCGCGCGGCCTCAAACCCGATGGCGCAGTCGGCGCTGTCGTAAATGGCGGCGGCGCTGCGGCGCACGGCGCGGAGATCGTCCGTAGTTCCGCGGCCATCGAGGATCTTCTCCAAAAGCGCGTGCAGCCGGTCCAGCCCCACGCGGCAGGGAACGCATTTTCCGCAGCTCTGCGCAAGACACAGCTGCACGAACGAGGCAGTCAGATTGACCGGACAGCTCCCGAACGGCGACGCTCCGCGGCGGCGTCCGAGCGTGGCATACAGCTCGTCCACCTTTTTCTGCGCGGCGGTCTGCTGATTGACGATCAAGGGTCAGCCCTCCCTTATATATAGTTTCAAACACATTATACGGAAAACCGACACAAAAAGCAAGGTGTTCCTCGCCGATTTTTACGGTTTTTTTCTTTTGATGACACCGTGTTGATTTATGAACACATTGCGGAAGTCCGTTTTATGGGTCACACAATGCGGTATGCTTGTCCCATAAAGAAGATGTGAATTTGACAAGGAGGAAAGAAAAATGGGTATTGTCGTTTCGGTGGCCGCGCTGGTGCTGTATGTTCCGATGAGCATGGTGTTCGTTCTGGGTGGAAAAAAATGATTTTCGGGCTGCCGGGGTCCCGGCAGCCCGTCCGCTTTGTATACTTTTCAGCCGTGTATTTTTCTCTCTTCGGGGACGTGCGTCCCGGCGTGCAGGTATTTTCTTCGGGTGGCGTCGCCGCCGCGCAGGTGCCGTTCCGCCTTGTTCTGCTCGAGAACGAGCCGCACCTTTTCATACAGCAGCCGGTCGATCTGCCGAAGACGTTCGGACAGATCCTTGTGCACTGTGCTTTTGGAGATGCCGAAACGCTTGGCCGCCGCGCGGACGGTGGCATTGTTCTCAACGATCCACCTCGCCAGCTCACACGCCCGCTCGTCTCTGTTCGTTTGCATCATGCACGACTCCCCTTCCGGGATCGTCCTATGAAAATACCCCAGGCAGAAGAAAAATCTGCCTGGGGCAACAAAAATGGGTTCGTTTGAATGCGTCAGACGATGCGCCGGTCGCGCACCTGCGAATCGTAATGCTTGTTCAGCAGGGGACGCACAACATAATAAATGAGCTTGTTCTCGCCGTTGACCATATACAGCGTGAATGTTGCGGCGAAGAAGATCACGGCGGCAAGGATCAGCTTGCCGAGGATCTTGAAGAGGATCTTGAGAAATTTCTTCATAACCTGTTCCGCCTTTCTTAGTATGCCATGGAGTCGTCAAACTCTACGATGGTCGGGTCAAGCGGCTTCTCGTTGAGAACGACAGACATATACTTGTTGACGCAGTTTCTCATATCCTGCCGGGATACGGTGCGGCAGTCCTCCAGATCGTGCTCGACGAAGATGAAGTGGAAGCCCAGCTCGCGCGCCTGCTCCTCCATGAGAGCGTGGACGCCCAGCATGCCCTTGCAGGCGATGTTGTCGTTGAAAAGGACCATGTCGCAGTCAAAGTTCTTCGCCCACGCCCAGAGGGCGTTGACATTCTCCCAGCCGCCGACGGCGTGATGGCGCATGGTGGCCTTCTCGGAGAAGAGCGCCAGATCCTGGATCGCCTGGTCGGGGTCTTCGGTGTCGATCATGTTGTGGCCCATGGTGGAGTCCATGTTCAGCACAATGTTGATGCCCCAGCAGTTCTGCGTCCAGGTCGGGAAGTCGGTATAGTATACCGCAGAGGGCCCCCAAAGGAAGGCGCGGTGGCGCGTCTTTCCGCCGAAAGGCTGGTACTTTTCCTCGTATGCCCGGCGCATGATCTCGATAACGCGGCGATCGACCTTGTTGAAATACGGGTCGGTGCCGTTGACGGACGCCCACGAATACAGCCGGTAGAGCGTTTCGGCAATGCCAACGAGCGCGGAATACGGGGTCTTGAAGTAGTCCCACTTTTCGAGCTCAATGGTGTTCTGCTCGTTCATAAGCCGGGCGTACTTGAACAGCTCGTCCCAGTCGTACTTGATGCCGTATTCCTTCTCGACGAAGGCAATGGCGTCCTTGAGCATCTGCGTGGAATAGGGGTGCGCGCCCGGCTCGTTGTGGATCATCGCGAGCGTTACGGGGAAGTCCGGCAGCGCCACGCGGCGGCGCTGGATCATGGAGGTACACTCGGAGGCGTTGCACGGCATGTTCGTCGTGAGGAACGCCTTGCCGATGATGGGGAACGCATCGTCGATAGCGACGCCGGTCTCCGCGGCGCAGCGCGAGCACACGTCCGCCGCCAGACCGAAGGACTCGGCCACGTCGATATAGTACGGCTCGATGTGCTGATCCACATCGCAGATGATGAACTCCGGCAGCGTCTGCAGCGGGAACGGGATCAGCTCCTTGAAGCCTGTGAGGAACAGCGGGGGCAGCACCTCGTCAAAGGGGAGGAAATCGTCGCTGCGCGGGCCGCCGCCGAGGCGCTTGTCGTTGGAGAGGACGAGCGCGATGCGCTTGGTAAGGCTCTGTACGATGGCGTGCATGTTCGTGTGCGCGGTGCGCAGCTCATAGCCGCGGTATCCCTCAAACAGGCGGTCGATGAACATGAATGTGCCGAGATACGAGCCCATCCAGCGGTATTCCCAAAAGCCCTTGAGACAGGAGACGGGAGCGGACGCCACCATCTGCACCATGCTCGAGAGGTTATTGAGCCACTGCGTATAGTCGTAGAGCGTGTCCTTCACGCCGCGCCATTCGCGCCATTTCGCAACGCCGGTCTTATCGTAATAGCGCGTTCTCTGGCCGCCGGTGCCGTGTTCGGCCTGCCAGATGGGGTCAAAGCGCTCGAGCTTTTTGTCGATCTTCGCGATCAGCTTATCCATTGCTTTCATATCTCACTTGCCTCCCTGTATCTGTTTGATCTCCAGAGATTCGATGAATGCCTGGAAGCGGGTGCGCAGCTGGCCCACCGCGCCGAGAGCGTATTCCTTCTCGATGGTGCAGGTGGGGATGCCCAGCTCGTTCGTGAAAATATGGTGGGCGAGGATTTTTTCGTAGCTCCAGAACTCGCAGAACTTCATATTCTCATAGATCACGCCGTCCGCCTTGAATTCGTCCGCGAGCTTTTTGACCTCGCTGTGGCGCTGGTCGATCTTCATGCCGTCCATGAAGCGCGCGCACTGGTTCCAGTGCAGATAGTGGCGGCAGATCGCATCGAAGGCGGTCTCCCCCTCACGGATCTCGATCTGCTCGCGGCCGGGGAAGGAGCCGAAGCAGTAGCGGTCGGCCACGACCATGGCGCCGCAGGTCTCGATGAGCTTTGTGAATTCCGGATCGTCGATCTCCGAGCCGACGAGGACAACTCTCGCGCGGAACGGGAATTTCGGCTCCGGCTCGCGCGTCTTCAGCTCTTCTAGCGTCTCGGCCAGATACGGCAGGATGAGCCGGTGCGGGCACACCTGGCTGACGAGCTGGATGACGTGGAACTCGTAGCCGGTGATGCTGGGGTTATCCGCCTTGCGGAAATTGCCGATCTCGGTGATGATGCGGCTGATCTCGTTATGGTCATCAATGGCGCGGCGCATGGCCTCCTCGGAGGTGTCGATGCCGTATTCCTCGTGCAGCTTGTCCACGACCTTGAGCTTGAGCTGCGCCTCGTAGTAATCGAGATTGGTCTCGTCGCCCTTCATGGGCGGGTCGATCTGCGTGACGAAGAACTTCTCATTCTTCACCGGGTTGATGAGGAAGAAATGCTCCTCCATGCGCTCCATGGTCGCGCAGCATTCCGCGCCGAGAAGGGCGTTGAGATAGTTGTACCCGCCTTCGATGGCGCGCTCGAGAAGGGAGCGGGCATAGGGGCAGGTGCGGTTGGTCATGTAATAGCTGGCGACATCCGTGGATGTGCAGCGCGGCGCGCGGAGCCGGGAAGAAAAGCAGCCGGGACGGTTGAGCAGAACTTCCGGGATGTAGTAGCAGCTGTAGATCAGATGCTTAAGGTCTTTCACGCAATACACCTCTTTACTTTGTTTTAGGGGGCGCGTTGTCTGTGATTCCTCTCCCTATATGAATTAAATTTATCATATCGGTTTTGTTTGGTCAAGAAAAATGCTTTCAATTTTTATATTATAATTTGTGCAGAATGCTTATTTTCTACATTTGTATAATAATTAAAGCCCTAACGGAAATTTTTTCCGTTAGGGCTTCGTTCATTCCGGCAGACGGCCGGTATATTTTTTTCCTGGATGCGGCGGCAAGTTCCGTCAGCCCGCGGTTTCCGGCGCGGCGGCGGCAGCTTCCTCCGGGGTGCGGACGTAGCTCCACGCCGCGACCTCCTCGTAGGTTTTCCAGTACATGCTTGTTATGTAGTCGTTCACAAGACGGTAGGACATTTCGGTCTCCACATCGAACACATACGGGACGCCGTCGAATGTGATCTCCACCCAGCTGTGCGGGTCGCGCCCGACGCCGACGAGACCGCTGTAGCACACCGCGTCAAACCCGATGCCGCGCGCGAGCGACCAGAACGCGGCGGTGAAGTTGTAGCAGTTGCCCTTGCCGCTCTGGAACATGAGCAGCGCCTCGGGGATCTCCCAGCCGGTCTCGCCGACCTCGTAGAGACTGCGTTTGAGATAGAGATAGTGATCGCGCACATACTCGTACACCGCGCGCAGCATTTCCTCGCGGGTCATGGAAGCGTTCGTCTGGGAATCAACGAGATCGGCAACGAACGTATCGAGCGCGTCGTCCCCGCTCGTATACCGGCCGGAGATGTCAAAGTACAGCGTGCCGACCATCGTATCGCGCAGGAAATACCCGTCGTCGCCGACGCAGTAGAGATATCCGTCCAGATTGAGAAAGCCCGGCTCCGCTCTGTCGCCGCTGAGCCAGGAGATTGTCCCGCTCTGCCCGGCAAGCTCCACAGCGGCATAGTTTTCCATGCTCGGGGCCACATCCGGGAAGTACGGGGCGTTTGCAAGCCCCGCCGTGTCCAGCTCCAGCAGCGCGTTGATCGCCGCGGCAGCCTCGGCGCGGGTGAAGGGCGTTTCGTCCGTCATACAGGCAAGAGCGCGCTCCACCGCCGCGGGAGAGAACACCTTTTCGAGCAGCGCCGTGAGATCGGCGCGGGTGATGGCGACTTCCGGGTAAAACCGACCCTCGTTGAGTGTCATATATCCCGCCGTCACAAGCGTCGTTGCGGCGGTGTAGCACTTGGCGTGGGTCGTGACGTCCTTCAAAAACGTCTCGCCGGTCGGCTTCGTATCGAGCAGCGCATACACGGCGCGGGCGGCGTCGCTGCGCGTGAATTTATCGAGCGGGTGGAAAAGCCCGTCGTTTCCCGCGGCGATATACGCCCCCTCGCGCCGGAGCGCCGGGCCGGGGACGGCTTCATATACCGCGTCGGCATATACCGGCGCGGTGCGGATGTCCACCTTTGTGCCGTTGGCGTTTTTCCAGGCGACGATGGCGCAGTTTTCGCTTGCCATAAACTCCGGCGCATTCTGTACGCTGCCGCCCTCGGCCACAAGCTCAGTCGTTTCCGCGCCGTTCACACGGTACGTCACGGTATAGGTCTTTCCCTGCGGCGCGGCGGTCTCCTCCGGCAGCGCTGCCGCGGCGGCGGGCACGTCCGAAAGCGGCTGCACGGCTTCGACCCCCTCCGGGCGATAGCCGCAGTTTGACAATAGGAGCGCGCCGAGCAGTGCGGCGAAAAGCAGGGGCAATCTCTCTTTATTCGCTTTTTTTCTCATACATTCCTCGCTGTTGCCGCCGCAATGCGAACGTATTTGACACGACGCGGCGGGAATATTATAATTGTATCGCATGTTCTGTAAAAAAGCAATTCCGGGAGGACCCGTCTTCATGAAGCTGAAAACATTCCGATTCGCGCCGCTCGCCGCCGTGCTGCTCGCCGCCGTTTTTCTCCATGGCTGCGGCTACCGGGCGGAGGCTGCCCCGCTCGCCTCGAACGCCCCCGCCGCGGCGGAGACCACGCCCGCGCCGACGGAAACGCCGGTTTTCACGGTGGAATACCGTCTCGGCGACGACGTTTTAAAAACCGAGAGCATCCCGTTCGACGGCTCGCCCGCTGCGGACGCCGCGCTGCCCGAGGGTCTGTATCTCGTCGCATGGACGGATGAGACCGGCAGGCGCGCCGATCCGGCAGCGCCGGTCGAAACGGACACGGTATATTACGCTCTGGCGCGGCCGGTGCTCAATACCGGTGCGGCGTTTCTCTTCCCCGACGAATACGGCCTGCTCCGCCCGGAGAGCGCGATGACGCACGCGGAGTGCGCCGCGGCGCTGCGCGCGCTCGCGCCGGAGGAGCGTATCGATCCGTCACTGCTTGCAGGTCTGGATGCCGCTCCCGAGGATGCGCTCACACGCGAGGAGCTAAAAAACGCGCTGGACACGCTTTTCGATCCCGAGACCGTCGAACCGGTGCTTGAGGCTCTGCCGGAAACGGAGAGTGAATATGTGACACGCGCGGAATTTGCCTTCTGCGTTTCCCGGCTGCTCGGGAAAGAGAGCGACGCGGAGGACGTCTATTATCCGGACGTCGCCCCGACGCACTGGGCATCTGCCGAAGTGCTCGCCGCGGCGGGCAGCGGAACGCTCACGAAAGAGTCTCTTGAATCCATGACGCGCGACGGTTTCCTTTGGTTCGGCGGATATCTCTACCGGCTCGGCGACGACGGATATTTTCTCACCGATTCGGAATTTGACGGCCTGTATTTCGATAAAAACGGCCGCTATACGAGCGGCAGCGCAGAGCTCGATGACTACGTCGCGCAGACGCTCTCCGACTTCATGACGCCGGATGCCGCGCGGCTCGACGATCTCAAAGCGATCTACTACCATGTGAAAAACGACTTCCGGTACCTTACGCGCAACTACTACGACTCCGGCGCGACCGGCTGGGACATTGACGAGGCGCTCACGATCTTCCGCACGAACAAGGGCAACTGCTACTGCTACGCCGGAGCGTTCTGCGCGCTCGCCCGCGGGCTTGGGTACAACGCCCGTACCTATTCCGGCAGCATCGGCATAGAAAACCAGCCGCACGCCTGGACGGAGATCACGCTCGACGGCAAGATCTACATCTGCGACCCGGAGATCGAGATGAACTACTGGCTTCTCAAGATGTACACCGATAACTTTATGATGCTTCGCGAAAACTCGCTCAGCTGGAACTACCAGTCCGTCGGGCGCACGTAAATCAAATATCTTTCTCCCTCCGGTTCATTCCGGAGGGATTTTTTTGCTTTTTCGGGGTACGCTATGAAAAAAGGGAAAGACGGTGGTTTTTCTGAAAAACAAGCGGCTCGGGCGGCAGACGGTCGCCTTCACGAACCCGCCCTCCATTGCGGCGGGCAGCTGCGTCGTCGGGCAGAAGGAGGGCGAAGGCCCCCTGCGCAAATGGTTCGACTATATCAGCGACGATTCCTACTTCGGCCAGGCGAGCTGGGAGAAGGCGGAGAGCGTGATGCTCTCCAAGTGCTTTGCGCTCTGCTGCGACAAGGCGAGGATCCCGCCCTCGGACATTCAGTATCTGTTCGCAGGAGACCTGCTCAACCAGTGCGCCGGCTCAACGTTCGCCGCGCGCGATCTCCCCATCCCCTACTTCGGCGTTTACGGCGCGTGCTCCACGATGGCGGAGAGTCTGTCGCTCGCTGCGATGACGATCGACGGCGGCTATGCCGACACCGTGTGCGCCATGACGAGCTCACACTTCTGCTCGGCGGAGCGGCAGTTTCGGCTCCCGCTTGAATACGGCGGGCAGCGCACGCCGACGGCGCAGTGGACCGTGACCGGCGCGGGCGCGCTGCTGCTCACGAGCGAGGGCAAAGGCCCTTATGTGACGCACGTCACGACCGGGCGCATCCGCGACGCGGGCGTGACAGACGCGAACAACATGGGCGCGGCAATGGCTCCGGCAGCATATGAAACGCTCCGCGCACACTTTGCCGACACCGGACGCACCCCGGCGGACTATGCCGCGATCATCACCGGCGATCTCGGAAAGATCGGGCACGAAATCTTGACCGATCTCTTTCTCCGGGACGGCGTGGATCTCGGCGTATGCTCCACGGACTGCGGCATGCTCATTTTCAATCCGGAGACGCAGGACGTACACGCCGGCGGCAGCGGCTGCGGGTGCAGCGCATCGGTGCTCTGCGGGCACATTCTCCAGCGCATGACCTGCGGCGACTGGCCGCGCGTGCTCTTTGCCGCGACCGGCGCGCTCATGTCGCCGACAACATCGCAGCAGGGCGAAAGTATCCCCGGCATCTGTCATGCCGTGGTACTGGACGTTGATCGGGGGTAAGGACTATGTGGACAGATTATCTCAAGGCGTTTCTCGTCGGCGGGGCGCTGTGCGCGCTCGGGCAGGTGCTCATTGACCGCACGAAGCTCACCCCGGCGCGCATTCTGACATGCTATGTCGTGCTCGGCGTCGTGCTGCACGCCGTGGGCGTGTACGCTCCGCTCATCGAGTGGGCGGGCGCCGGCGCGAGCGTCCCGCTCACGGGTTTCGGCAGCACGCTTGCAAAGGGTGTGGAAAAGGCTGTGGTGGAGAAGGGCTTTCTCGGCGCGTTCACCGGCGGACTGACAGCATCGGCGGGCGGCATCGCCGCGGCGGTATTCTTTGGATATCTCGCCGCCGTGATCTTCAAGCCCAAGGAGAAAAAATGATTCACCAATACCGCCGCTTTCCGCACAAAACGGTGGTGAACAGCATGGCCATCACGCCGCAGCCGCGGCGGTAAAAGGTCAGCGTTTTGTTCTCCGGCAGCGATTCCTGCGCCGTTTCAAGCAGAAGGACCGTGCTGCCGGACGCTTCGGACGCATCGGTTTCCAGCGCTCCGTCCTCCGTGAGCGTCACGCGCAGCATGTCGGCGGCGCAGCCGTACCCGGACGGCGGGCGCGACTCCTGCAAATAGTATGTCCCGGTGGGAAGTCCCGCCATGCGGACGTACCCGTCCTCCGCGGTGCGCAGGATGTAGGTATGGCGCGTGTGGCCGCAGCCGAGCGCGCACGCGAGATACTCGCCCCCGTTCTCCCGGAACGCCACCGGCTCGCGCGCCGCGGCGTCATAATAGAGCCGGAAGCAGGCGGACGGCAGCGGATGATCCGCCACGCGCGCATCGGCAAAGCGCACACCGCGGAAAACGGAAAAGCCGTAGGCGAAAACCGCCGCGCTGCCGCTCGCTGCGGTCTGGCCGCTCTCGCTCACCGCGGTGAGAAATACGCGGTTTCCTTCCGCGCCGGTAACGCAGCCGTCGCCCAGCCGCGCCGTCCACTCGACCGTCAGGCAGACGCACTCCCTCGCGGAAAAGCGCGCTGAGAGATGGAGCGCAAAGGCGCTCTCTTTCGAGCGCGCGCCGGTGACGAGCGTATAGTACGAGGCGTTGACGCTCTCTCCGTCGGCGCGGACCGCCGTGAGCGCGAGAAACTCGACGCCGGGGGAAAACACGCTGCGTACCGTCCAGCTCTCGCCGGTACGCAGCGTGAGCGTGGCGCGGAAATGCAGCTCTTCGCCCGGCATGGCGCTGCGTGAGGGCGTCCAGTCCCCGGCGCGCGTCTGTACGGCGGCGGTCTCCTCCGCAGCCAGCGCGCGCAGCGGCAGCAGAACCGCAAGCAGACATATGGCGAGACAGGCGATCCGGCGCTTCATGCTCTTTCCTCCCTTCCCCACGGAAAACCGCGGGAAATGTTTTTTCGGGTAAGAGCATAGCAGAAGCGTCCTGCAAAAGCCGTCGAACGGAGAGGGCATTGCGCCGGGGCGCTGCGGTGTGGTATAGTAAGGAAAAAGACATATACAGGAGGTCCTGCCATGAAACGGATCATCGCCATAGACTACGGCGACGCCCGCACCGGCGTTGCGGTGTCCGATCTCACCGGCACGCTTGCGGGAGAAGCGCTCACCATTCAGGAATGGAACGCCGAAAAGCTCGCGCAGCGGCTCGCCTTTTTCGCCCGCGAGCGCGACGCCGAAAAGTTCGTGCTCGGCCTGCCGAAGAACATGGACGGCACGGAGGGCCCGCGCGCGGAAAAGGCGCGGCAGTTCAAGGCATTGCTGGAGGAGGCCTCCGGCCTGCCGGTCATACTCTGGGACGAGCGGCGCAGCACCATTGAGGCGCACGCCATCCTCCACGCCGCCGGAAAAAAAGAAAAAAAGCACCGCGCCAATGTAGACGCGGTAGCGGCAACCCTCCTGCTCGAGGGGTATCTTGCCAGCCCGAATCGATAAAAGATAAAGCCCGAAAGAGTTTTGCTCTTTCGGGCGTTTGTTATTCTCGTATGGCGAGCGTGCGGAGATAGGCCTTCTGCTCGTCGGTGATACGGTAGCTCTCTATGGCCTTGCGGATGGTTTTGTTGTGCGTCCATGGGGCGAGGCGGCGCTGCTCGATGTACGGAACCGCCGCTTCGTACTGTTTGGCGAGGGCTGTGGCGAAATACCAGGCGATCATCATGTTTACATAATATTCTTTGCT
>ENA-UONV01002422-UONV01002422.1-human-gut-metagenome-genome-assembly--contig:-CS4-NODE-2422-length-13780-cov-5.333188_pt1 | contig 13780 bp, 10 predicted proteins | sample MGYA00242461_ERZ724008 | MGnify/ENA metagenome assembly ERZ724008 | reverse complement strand
GGATTCCGTTTCTATACAACAGACAAATTATCATTTGAAAAGGAATTCTACATGGGTATAGAACATGGTATGGTTGGAAATACACATCCTGTAAATTATAGGTCCGTAGCCTTTTATTATTTAGATAAGCCCTGAAAATAAATATGACTCTTACCTTTTCCCGGCCATATATACTCCCCCCATAATACAAGCCGCCCCGATCAATGCAATAACTGTCAGATGTTCATCCAACAGGATAGCCGATCCTACCAAAGTGAACAGCGGATTAAGATAAATATAGTTGGAAGCGCGTACCGTTCCCAGATTTTTCAGTACGACATTCCAAACTGCAAAACAAATCAGGGAAGCAACCACACCCAGAAATAATAAATTCAACAGAACGGAAGGCTGAATGAGCAAAGAAAGGTCAGCCTTCCAAGGTTGAAACATAAAGACGGGAAGCGTAGTCAATATGCCATAGAAAAAGATCTTGCGAGTAATAAAAATAGTATTATACCTTCCCGTCATCTTCTTCATTATCAGACTATAGAACGCCCATGAAAGAGCAGCAACCAAAGTAAGACAATCGCCCAACGGAGATATTTTTAAAACAAAACTCCCATTATAAACCACCATTGCCACCCCTACCAATGCCATCAGTGAACCGCCTATCAAAGTGCGGGTAGCCTTTTCTTTCTTATAAATCATCAGTGAAAAAATAGTGGTGAGCAACGGAGCCGTACAAACAATAAACGCCACATTGGTAGCCAGCGTAATGCCTAAAGCCATATTCTCCGTCAGAAAATAGACGGAACCGCCCGTGATGCCACCCAACAACAACCAAAGTTCATCTTTCCAGTTATTTGCAAACAGCTTGCGGGGAGATATAAACCAGATACCAATATAAGCAATCAGAAAACGAAGCAGAAAGATTTCTTTCGGAGAAAGTCCATTGGCTATTAAAACTTTGGTGGAGATAAAAGTTAATCCCCACACTCCTACGGTGAAGATCGCTATCAGATGATAGGTGTAATTTTTCTTCTCATTCATACGTTCCCGATAAATTGGAGGCAAAGATATACCATTTCTACTTTTTGTACAATAAAACAGGGGATTTAATAGACGCCGGAAACGTTTTTAATAAATAAGGGTGACGTTTTTTAAAAACTTTACCCACGTTTATTAACAACGTGACTAGAGTGCTTTTCGGCAATCTGGCAGAAAAATAAACAAAAAGGGATGTAATCTTCTCAGACTTCATCCCTTGAAATATCCTAAAAACACTTTTGTGTAAAATCCTATTGAATTAACTTTGCCATTTTTTGTATTACATTACTTGAATTAGTTTTAATAAGCACTTCACAAATATAAGCAATAAAAATTACTTTGTCAAGTATTTATTTATATTTTTTCTACCTTTTCCGTTACTTTATCACTAAACAGGGAAAAATATATATTTTCAAATGTTCCGCTACCTGTCTGAAACGTATCCGAACCGTACTTGCTCCGTACATTCTTCGGTCAAAAGTACTTCTACACGGAGAAAGTACGGCTTTGGTACGGAGCAAGTGTATCCCTGGTATGGTACAGACAAATACTTTTTTGTTGTACTAAGCTATGAATCTGAAAATAAACCCGTAAATTTGCACCGTTTAATAAAGTATATAACTAAGTATCAACCATAAAATAACGAAAGAAAACCATTATGGAGTACAATTTCAGGGAGATTGAAAAGAAGTGGCAGAAAAGGTGGGTGGAAGAGAAAACCTACCAAGTGAAGGAAGATGAGACGAAGCAGAAGTACTATGTACTAAACATGTTCCCCTACCCCTCCGGTGCGGGCCTACACGTAGGACACCCGCTGGGATACATTGCTTCGGACATTTATGCTCGTTACAAACGACTGCAGGGCTTCAATGTACTAAATCCCATGGGATATGATGCTTACGGACTTCCCGCCGAACAATATGCTATACAAACGGGACAACATCCTGCAATTACTACGATCAACAATATCGACCGTTACCGTGAGCAGTTGGATAAGATAGGTTTCTGTTTTGACTGGAGCCGCGAAATACGCACCTGCGAACCGGAATATTATCATTGGACTCAATGGGCATTCCAGAAGATGTTCAACAGCTATTATTGCAATGATGAAAAGCAGGCTCGCCCTATCGAAGAACTGATACAGGCCTTCGAACAAACGGGTACCAACGGCATGAATGTGGCTTGTGGCGAAGAACTCAGCTTCACTGCCGAAGAATGGAAAGCCAAGAGCGAGAAAGAGAAACAGGAAATCCTGATGAACTATCGCATCGCCTATCTGGGTGAAACGATGGTAAACTGGTGTGCCCAATTGGGTACGGTTCTGGCCAACGATGAAGTGATAGACGGTGTATCCGAACGCGGAGGTTTCCCCGTAGTTCAGAAGAAGATGCGTCAATGGTGTCTTCGCGTTTCTGCCTATTCGCAACGCTTGTTGGACGGACTGGATACCATCGACTGGACAGATTCTCTGAAAGAAACTCAAAGAAACTGGATCGGTCGCAGCGAAGGTGCCGAAGTACAGTTCAAAGTAAAAGACAGCGATCTGGAATTTACCATCTTCACGACCCGTGCAGATACGATGTTCGGTGTTACTTTCATGGTGTTGGCACCGGAAAGCGAATTGGTAGCTCAGTTGACTACTCCTGAACAAAAGGACGAAGTTAACGCTTATCTGGAACGCACAAAGAAACGTACCGAGCGTGATCGTATTACAGACCGCAGCGTGACGGGTGTATTCTCCGGAAGTTATGCCATTAATCCTTTCACAGGTGAGGCAGTGCCCATCTGGATTAGCGACTATGTACTTGCCGGTTATGGTACAGGTGCCATCATGGCTGTACCTGCACACGATAGTCGTGACTATGCTTTCGCCAAACATTTCGGATTGGAGATCCGTCCGTTGGTAGAAGGTTGTGATGTCAGCGAAGAAAGCTTTGATGCCAAAGAAGGTATCGTTTGCAACTCTCCAATAGTTAACAAGGGAACAAGGGAACAAGGAGACAAGGCAAATTCTAATCAACTTGTCAACTCGTCAACTTGTCAACTGAATTTGAACGGACTGACCATCAAAGAAGCTATCGAAAAAACCAAGAACTACGTAAAAGAACATAATCTGGGACGCGTAAAGGTGAATTATCGTCTTCGTGACGCTATCTTCTCCCGCCAGCGCTACTGGGGCGAACCGTTCCCGGTTTACTACAAGGATGGAATGCCTTATATGATCGACGAAAGTAGTTTGCCGCTTGAATTGCCGGAAGTTGCCAAATTCCTTCCTACCGAAACCGGAGAACCACCGTTGGGACACGCTACCAAATGGGCTTGGGACACTGTAAACAAATGTGTGGTAGAGAATGAAAAAATAGATAACGTCACCGTATTCCCTCTTGAACTAAATACCATGCCGGGCTTTGCAGGTTCCAGCGCTTACTATCTGCGCTATATGGACCCGCATAACAATAAAACATTGGTTGATAAGAAAATAGATGAATATTGGAGAAGCGTCGACCTCTATGTAGGTGGTACGGAACATGCTACGGGACACTTGATTTATTCACGTTTCTGGAATAAATTCCTGCACGATGTAGGAGTGTCTATCGTGGAAGAACCGTTCCAGAAGTTGGTTAATCAAGGTATGATACAGGGACGGAGTAACTTCGTTTACCGTATCAAAGACAGCAATAAGTTCGTTTCCCTGAATCTGAAGAATCAGTACGACACTACCCCACTCCATGTGGATGTAAATATCGTATCCAATGATATTCTGGATCTTGAAGCTTTCAAAGCATGGCGTCCTGAATTTGCCAACGCTGAGTTTATCCTGGAAGATGGTAAATACATCTGCGGCTGGGCTGTGGAGAAGATGAGTAAATCCATGTTCAACGTCGTTAATCCCGATATGATTGTTGAGAAATACGGTGCGGATACATTGCGTATGTACGAGATGTTCCTCGGTCCGGTAGAGCAATCCAAGCCTTGGGATACGAATGGTATCGATGGTGTATACCGCTTCATCAAGAAGTTCTGGTCACTGTTCTACGACCGTAACGGCAGTTATATAGTGACGGATGAACCTGCAACCAAGGAAGAACTGAAATCTTTGCATAAACTGATTAAGAAAGTAACGGGTGATATTGAACAGTTCTCTTACAATACTTCCGTCAGTGCTTTCATGATCTGCGTAAACGAGTTATTCAGTTTGAAATGCAGCAAGAAAGAAATATTGAATCAACTGGTTATTGTATTGGCTCCTTTCGCTCCGCACGTATGTGAAGAGTTGTGGGATACACTGGGCCATGCAGACTCAGTTTGCGATGCCAAGTGGCCTGCTTACAACGAAGAATACCTGGTGGAAGATACAATCAACTACACCATATCTTTCAATGGCAAGGCACGCTTCAATATGGAATTCCCTGCTGACGAAACATCAGAAGCCATTCAAAGCACCGTATTGGCAGATGAACGTTCATCTAAATGGATGGAAGGCAAATCAGTAGTGAAAGTGATTGTCGTCCCGAAGAAGATCGTAAACATTGTTATTAAATAAATTAGTTACGAGCTACGGGCTATAAGCTACAAGTAGAGAGAGAAAAGGTAACTTGACTCGCTCCCTTGTAGCTCGTAACTTGTAACTCGTAGTTAATATCTTGTAACTGATTAATATGCAAATCACAAAACCAACCAAAGCCGAAATGATGAGAGAGTTGCGAGACTATATCTTCATCACTGTCGGTCTTATCAGTTATGCCTTGGGATGGGCGTTGTTTCTGATTCCTTATCAGATAACGACAGGAGGAACTACGGGTATCGGTGCAATCATCTATTACGCCACGGACTTTCCTATTCAATGGTCATACTTCATCATCAATGCTGTCTTAATGACATTTGCCATTAAAATACTGGGTCCTAAATTCAGTATTAAAACCACGTTCGCCATCTTCGGGCTGACATTCTTTTTATGGTTTTTCCAAATGCTTGTGAATGGTCCCGACAATACGCCACCGCTTATACTGGGACCGGGGCAGGACTTCATGGCTTGTATGATAGGTGCCGTCATGTGCGGTGCAGGCCTTGGAATCGTATTCAATTGCAACGGAAGCACGGGAGGAACGGATATTATTGCCGCTATCATACATAAGTATAAAGACGTCACATTGGGGCGTATGGTTATGCTTTGCGATGTGATTATCATCAGTTCCTGTTACTTCGTATTCCATGACTGGAGACGCGTGATATTTGGTTTTGTAACTTTGTTTGTTATCGGTTTCGTATTAGACTATATTGTGAACAGTGCCCGCCAGTCTGTGCAATTCTTCATCTTCTCCAAAGAATATGAAAAGATTGCCGACCGCATTACGAAAGAGACACACCGCGGCGTAACCGTTCTGGACGGTATAGGATGGTACAGTAAACACAATGTAAAAGTACTCGTTGTATTAGCTTATAAGCGCCAGTCAATTGATATTTTCCGTTTGGTGAAAGACATTGACCCGAACGCATTTATCTCTCAAAGTTCCGTTATCGGAGTCTATGGAGAAGGTTTTGACCGACTGAAAGTGAAATAAGAACCAATCAACATATGAAACATAAATTCGTATTTGCCACAAACAATGCACACAAATTGGAAGAAGTAACCGCTATTTTAGGTAACAGAATAGAACTTCTTAGTCTGAAAGACATTCATTGCCATACGGACATACCTGAAACTGCCGATACTTTGGAAGGAAACGCTTTACTGAAAGCACAGTACATTTATGAAAACTACCAGATGGATTGTTTTGCCGATGATACCGGTCTGGAAGTAGAAGCTTTAAACGGAGAACCGGGAGTTTACTCGGCACGCTATGCCGGAGACGGACATAATGCAGAAGCAAATATGCTGAAACTGCTGCATGCCATGGAAGGAATAGAGAACCGAAAAGCGCAATTCCGCACTGCATTTGCACTGATTATCGACGGAAAAGAGCATTTGTTCGAAGGTGTAATCAAAGGAGAAATCATCAAAACCAGAAGAGGAAACTCAGGTTTCGGATATGATCCTATATTTGTTCCCGAAGGATATACGCAGACTTTTGCAGAGATGGGCAACGAACTGAAAAACAAAATCAGCCACCGTGCCATAGCTACAAACAAACTTTGTAAATTCCTTAATAGCATACAATAAACCCGTAAATATAGAGTTATTAGTTTGTAAGTGTGTTGCTTACAAACTAATATAACTCTGATTTTATGAGATTTCAATATATATTTCTTCTCTGCTTAATCTATCTTCTGCCTGCCTATTCGCAAAACGCGATAGGAGAGTGGCAAACTTACCTTTCCTATCATAACCCTACCCGCAGTGAAGTCATTGGAAGTAAACTCTTCATCCTTGCCAATGGTGATTTATATGCTTATGATAAAGAAGATACCAGCATACGAACTTATTCAAAATCCTTTCCGCTAAGCGATACGGAAATATCTTATATTGCTTACCAGTCAGCCTATAAATCATTAGTCATTATTTATTCCAATGCGAATATAGACCTGTTGGTAAATGAGGAGGATATCTATAACCTTCCCGATTATAAAAACAAGAATATGACACAGAATAAGACGGTCAACCACGCTTGTTTTTATAAGGAATACACGTATTTATCCACTGCATCGGGTATTCTTTGTATCAATCTGAAAAAGCGGGAAATCAGCAATTACTATCCTCTGAATAAAAACGTTCTGGCATGTAATGTATCGGATAATCATCTTTATGCCGCTACTTCCGAAGGATTGTTTGCAGGGTTATTGACAGATAATCTACTGGATATTAAGAACTGGAAGAAAGTGTCGGATGATACCTCTGAATTCCTCTCGCAATACCACGATATTCCTTTCAAAGGAGAAGTACCCGAAAACATTACTCCGAATAGTCCTGTACGGAACTATCCGTATTATATGAATTTTGCCGGAGAACGATTGCTGATTACCGGAGGAGGGCATATAGCCAACAGACTTGACAGGCCCGGAACCATTATGGCCTTTGAAAATAATACATGGAACAGTTTCCAGGAAGAAGGAATCAGTGAACAAACCAAACATCGATACGATGATATAAACTGTATTGTTCAGGATCCTAAAGACGCTACTCATCATTTTGCTGCATCGGCAGGAGAAGGGATTTACGAATTTAAAGATGGAAAGTTCATAAACTGGTATAGTATGCATAACAGTCCGTTGGAAAGTGCTGTACCTAATGAACCTTGGGCAGATAGTTATGTACGTGTGAACGGACTGATTTATGACAAAGAAAATAACCTTTGGATGGTGAGTTGCGAGACACAACATGCAGTGAGTGTATTGATGAAAAATGGTGACTGGGTGAGTCTTCATTATCCGGAAATAGTAAAGGCAAGTAATTTCGGACGAACTATCTTTGATAAAAGAGGTTGGCTGTGGGCCACTTCTTCACGTATAGAGTCGGGAGGATTGTTCTGCCTGAATTATAACGGTACTATAGCAGATACTTCGGACGACCAACACAGGTTCATTACCCGGTTCACGAATCAGGACGGAGCCCTTTTAGAACAGTTGGCAGTTTATTGCATTGCCGAGGATAAAGAGGGAGTTATCTGGATCGGTACTAACAGAGGTCCTTTGGTACTGAACAATCCTTCCCGCTATTTCAATGATAATTTCTATTGTACACAGATTAAAGTTCCGCGCAATGATGACAGCGGGTTGGCTGATTTCTTACTGGTGAACGAAGCGATCAATGCCATTGCAATAGATGGTGCCAACAGAAAGTGGATAGGTACAGCGTCCAATGGAATTTACCTGATAAGTGCGGATGGAATGGAAACGATTCATCACTTTACGGAAGAAAACAGTCCGCTGCTTTCCAATAGCATCGTATCTATTGCCATACATCCCCGTACCGGCGAAGTCTTCATCGGAACAGGTAAGGGGCTCGTTTCTTACCAAAGTGACGCTACAGAGGCTGAAAACAGCTTTAAAGAGAGTAATGTACGTGCTTATCCTAATCCGGTACGTCCGGACTACAGCGGAGTAATTACTGTTACGGGAATGGTTTACGACAGTGATGTGAAGATTGTGGATACTGCCGGACATCTTATTTACCAAGGTACTTCCCTGGGAGGGCAATTCACCTGGGACGGAAGAAATAAACAAGGTAGGAGAGTGGCCACAGGAATATATATGGTACTTGCCGCAGACAGTGAAGGAAAAGAGGGGATTGTTACAAAAATTGCATTTATCAAATAACATAAAGTTATAATTTATTTTTTATTTTTTTTTATATTTTTATTTTTCTTTCTATAACGAATTGTCCTAATTTTGTAGCAAACCAATATAAAATATAGAAAAATACCATGAAAATAAAAGTTGGTTTGATTGGGTTCGGCCGAATGGGACAGATGTATTTGGAAACTATGAAAAAGAATAATCGGTGGGACGTTACATATATTTGCGACACAGACCCCGCTTCTCGAGAGCTGGCAAGAACTCTTTCACCTACATCCAAAATCATATCCGATGAACAGGAAATATTCAATGATGACAGCGTACAGGTCGTAGGACTCTTTACGTTAGCTGATTCACGGAGAGATCAAATAGAGAAAGCTATTCAAAGTAAAAAACACATTATTTCGGAAAAACCCGTTGCAGATACCATAGATAAGGAATGGGAAGTGGTAGATTTAGTGGAAAAGAGCGATATTTTTTCCACGGTGAATCTTTACTTGCGTAACTCATGGTACCATCAGATCATGAAACAGTTTATCGAAGAAGGCGAAATAGGTGAACTAGCCATTCTACGAATCTGCCACATGACTCCGGGACTGGCACCAGGCGAAGGACACGAGTATGAAGGTCCTGCTTACCACGATTGCGGCATGCACTACATAGACATTGCCCGTTGGTATGCCAACAGCGAATATAAAACTTGGCATGCACAAGGTATGCGAATGTGGAACTACAAAGATCCTTGGTGGGTACAGTGCCACGGTACTTTCCAAAACGGAATTGTATTTGATGTTACACAAGGTTTCGTCTACGGACAGCTCTCACAAAATCAAACTCATAACGCATATACGGATATCATAGGTACAAAAGGTATCGTACGCATGACACATGACTTTCAAACTGCTGTAGTGGAACTTCACGGAGTGAACCGTACACTTCGTCTGGAAAAGCCATTTGGCGGGAAGAATCTAGACAAGCTTTGTGACATTATGGCTAATTCTATTGAAAGTGGAAAACGTGACCCACGGCTTCCGCAGATGCGTGATTCTGCAATCGCATCCCAATATGGTTGGACATTCTTGGAAGATGCACACCGAAATGACTTATCCGCTATCGGAGATTTACAGACGCTAGAAGAAATTAGGGAACGCCGAAAACATATGAAAGAAGGCTACGGACTCCTTCGTCCGAAAAGAACTGTAGTCTGACATATTTGTAATATTGATTGTTTTAAGACTCATAATATTAACCATTTTTTAAATCTAACAAACCATGTCTAAATTTACAAGAAGAGAATTTCTTAAGACCGGAGGTTTAGCTTTGGCAGGACTTACAATTGCTCCAAGTACCATTTTAGGTCGCAGCCACGGACACGTACCTCCTAGTGACCGATTGAACATTGCTGCCGTTGGTATCGGTGGAATGGGACACACCAACATCAATCATGTGAAGAATACAGAAAACATCGTAGCCCTCTGTGACGTAGATTGGCGCTACGCAAAAGGTGTATTCGACGAATTCCCCAATGCAAAGAAATATTGGGATTATCGTAAAATGTATGATGAAATGGGAAAATCCATTGATGCAGTGATCGTTGCTACCGCCGACCACACACATGCCATCATTACAGCTGATGCCATGACAATGGGTAAACACGTATATTGCCAAAAACCGCTGACGCACTCTGTATATGAATCACGTCTGCTCACTCGTCTGGCTGCTTCTACAGGTGTAGTTAGCCAAATGGGTAACCAAGGCTCTTCAGATGAAGGCACCGACTTGGTATGCGAATGGATATGGAACGGTGAAATTGGTGACGTAATAAAAGTGGAATGTGCTACCGACCGTCCTATTTGGCCGCAAGGACTGAATGTTCCTGAAAAAGAAGACCGTATTCCCCGTACACTGAACTGGGATTTGTTTACCGGTCCTGCCAAACTGAATCCTTATAACGAAATCTATCATCCTTGGAACTGGCGCGGATGGTGGGATTATGGTACAGGTGCTTTGGGCGATATGGCTTGCCACATCCTGCACCAACCATTTAGAGCTTTGAAGTTACAATATCCCACTAAGGTGGAAGGCTCGTCTACATTATTACTCAATTCCTGTGCTCCGCAAGCACAACATGTGAAGCTGACTTTCCCCGCACGCGAAAATATGCCGAAAGTGGCTATGCCCGAAGTGGAAGTTCACTGGTACGACGGTGGCATGATGCCTGAACGTCCGAAAGGATTCCCCGAAGGAAAACAACTGATGCAAAGTGGTGGTGGTCTAACCATCTTCCATGGTACCAAAGATACACTAATTTGCGGTTGCTATGGACAAAACCCATGGTTGCTTTCAGGTCGTGTACCCAATGCACCGAAAGTTTGTCGTCGTGTACCGAAGGCTATGAATGGCGGTCATGAAATGGACTGGGTACGTGCTTGCAAAGAAAGCGCTTCAAACCGTGTAATGCCGAAGTCTGACTTCTCGGAAGCAGGTCCAATGAACGAAATGGTAGCTATGGGTGTATTAGCAATCCGTCTACAGGGTTTAAATAAGACATTGGAATGGGACGGTGCCAATATGCGTTTTACCAATATCGGTGATGAGGAAACTATCCGTACAGTCATCAAAGATGGTTTCAAAATACACAACGGTCATCCTACGTTCGACAAGACATGGACTGATCCTGTCAATGCCAAAGCATTTGCCGAAGAACTTGTGAAGCATAACTACCGCGAAGGTTGGAAGTTACCCGATATGCCAAGATAACAATCAAACATAAACTATTTAATATTTTTTTATTATGAAGAAAATTTATTATCCTTTGGCTTGCTGCCTCATTGGTGGTATGTTAGCCTCTTGTGGAGGCGGTGCCAAAAAACAAAATGCTACGGAAGAAAGTGCGCCTACTACCGTTGCATTATCTTATTCCAAATCATTAAAGGGAGCTGAAACAGACAGTCTGACCTTACCGATAGACGCTGATGGCTATATAACTATCTTTGACGGAACAAGCTTGGACGGATGGCGCGGATATGGCAAAGACCAAGTACCTTCCAGATGGACTATTGAAGATGGCTGCCTTAAATTTAACGGTACAGGTACTGGTGAAGGACAGACTGGTGAAGGAGGCGATTTAATCTTCGCCCACAAATTCAAAAACTTCGAGATGGAATTAGAATGGAAGATTTCAAAAGGCGGTAACTCCGGTATTTTCTATCTGGCTCAGGAAGTCACTTCTCAAGACAAGGACGGTAATGAAGTGTTGGAACCTATCTATATCTCCGCTCCCGAATTCCAAGTACTGGACAACGCTAACCATCCCGATGCAAAGCTGGGCAAGGACAATAACCGTCAGGCAGCTTCTCTGTATGATATGATTCCTGCAGTTCCTCAGAATGCCAAACCATTTGGTGAATGGAATAAAGCCAAGATTATGGTATACAAAGGTACCGTAGTTCATGGACAAAACGACGAGAATGTATTGGAATACCACTTATGGACCAAGCAATGGACAGATATGTTACAGGCCAGCAAATTCAGTGAAGAAAAATGGCCTTTGGCATTTGAACTCCTGAACAACTGTGGCGGAGATAACCACGAAGGTTTCATTGGTGTACAAGACCATGGAGACGACGTTTGGTTCCGTAACATCCGTGTGAAGGTTCTCGACTGATCCTTTCTTTTCAAACATAACGATGCCTGCAATGAGAATCATCGCTTTTAAAAGCGACAGCCTCGTTGCAGGCATTTATCCAATACAATCCATGAAAAAATAACAAATATGATAATGAAGAATTATATCCTTACATTGCTGGCAATCTTCTGTCTGACCGTGCCACAAGCGTGTACCACACCCCAATCCCCCCAAAAGAAGGAAAAAGAAAAAAAAGAAGTCGCCATACAACTCTATTCCGTGAGAGATTTAATAAACAACGGCGGAGATCTCAACAAAATTCTGAAAGACTTGGCAGATATGGGTTATACCAGTGTGGAAGCTGCTAACTACAATGATGGAAAATTCTATGGCAAGACTCCTCAAGAATTCAAACAAATGGTAGAAGCAAACGGAATGAAAGTGCTTTCCTCACACACATCGCACGGCTTGTCGGACAAAGAATTATCTTCAGGGGACTTTACGGAAGCCCTTACATGGTGGGACCAATGTATAACTGACCACAAAGCTGCCGGCATGGAATACATTGTGACTCCATGGCTTGGCGTACCCAAGACTTTGAAAGAATTGCAAACCTACTGTGACTATTATAATGAAGTAGGCAAGCGTTGCAATGCTGCCGGACTGAAATACGGTTATCACAACCATGCTCATGAATTCCAAAAAGTAGAAGACAAGGAAATAATGCTGGATTATATGCTGCAACACACCAATCCCGAATATGTGTTCTTCCAAATGGACGTTTACTGGGTAGTGCGTGGAGATAACAGCCCGGTGGATTACTTCAACAAATATCCCGGACGCTTCACAATGCTCCACATCAAAGACCACCGCGAAATCGGACAAAGCGGTATGGTAGGTTACGATGCTATCTTCAAAAATACAGATCAGGCAGGAGTACGCCATTTAGTGGCAGAAATTGAACAATACAGTTGCCCTGTGGAAGAAAGTGTAAAGCAAAGTCTGGACTATCTGCTCGAGGCGCCTTTTGTAAAAGCATCATATAGCAAATAAACAGAAAAATTACCTGTTCAAAATTTATTTTATAAGAGAACATTCCCAATGGGGGTGTTGAAACAATAAGGGTCTGTCAAAATGAATAATGACAGACTCTTATTTTCATTTTATATCACCTTTACCGAATATAGATAACTGCTACGAAGGCAATTCAATCAACCAAATTCTATCAAAGCCCCAACTTCGCCGAAATCTCCAGCATCCTCTTAATAGGCTTCACTGCTTTCTCAGCAATTTCAGGATCTACTGTTATTTCCGGAGATTCGTCTTTCAAGCAATTATAAAGCTTTTCCAGCGTATTTAATCTCATGAAGCTACATTCATTGCAGGCACAGGTACTATCGTTAGGAGGAGCCGGAATAAACGTCGTTTGCGGACATTTCTTCTGCATCTCATGAAGGATGCCCGATTCGGTAGCAACAATATACTCTTTCTCGGGATGATTCACTGCATACTTCAGCAATGCTGCGGTTGAACCTACCACATCAGCCAACTTCAGAACTACACTCTTACATTCGGGATGTGCCAAGACCACTGCATCGGGATGCTGCGCTTTTAATTCAACAATCTTTTCAACCGAGAATTGTTCGTGTACATGGCATGCGCCATCCCATAATAACATATTGCGCCCCGTGATAGAGTTAATATAATTCCCCAGGTTTCTGTCAGGACCAAAGATTATTTTCTCATCTTTGGGGAAACTTTCCACGATCTGCTTCGCATTGGTAGAAGTTACCACAACATCTGTCACTGCTTTCACGGCAGCTGTCGTATTCACGTAAGATATCACCGTATATCCGGGATGCTCTTTGACAAACTGACTGAATTTGTCTGCCG
>ENA-UONV01002420-UONV01002420.1-human-gut-metagenome-genome-assembly--contig:-CS4-NODE-2420-length-13784-cov-5.897225_pt1 | contig 13784 bp, 7 predicted proteins | sample MGYA00242461_ERZ724008 | MGnify/ENA metagenome assembly ERZ724008 | reverse complement strand
GGGAGGTGGTAGGTAAAACAATAAAATACCTATGAATAATAAAATTAAGGAATTTCTTTCACCTACCACCCCGCCCTTTGGGCACCCCTCCTCCCAAGAGGAGGGGAATTGAGATAGTCAGAACATAAATAGCTACACCGCTAAATTATTATTTTTCATTCTTTCTTATTTCTTTCTGCTCTCTTATTAATCACAATCAGCAATACTAACACCGTTACAAAAATGATTGTTGACAGTGGGCGCAGTTCAGGAGTCAATCCACCCTTACGTGCGTCCGCATAGATGTATGTCGACAATGTTTCCAATCCTTCATTTCCGATAGTGAAGATCGTTACTGCGAAGTCATCAATGGAAAGCGTGAAAGCGAGGATGAAACCGCTGATCATTCCCGGCAGAATTTCCGGGAAGATGACTTTGCGAAGCGCCTGGAAAGGAGTAGCTCCGAGGTCGAGAGCAGCTTCGTAGACATTCTGATTCATTTTCTTCAGGCGGGGCATCACACTAAGCACCACATAAGGGGTACAGAAAGTGATGTGTGCCAATACTACCGTAGTAAATCCCTGCGAAATGCCAAAGCTGACAAACAGCAGGAACAGGGATACACCCGTAATGATATCCGCATTCATCATCGGAATAGCATTGGTGAAATTCATCACCTGACGTGCCCGGGAACGCAAGTTAAAGATGCCGATAGCTGCCAGGCTTCCCAACAGGGTAGAGGCTGTGGCGGCAATCGTAGCAATCGCGAATGTGTTCCAAATGGCATTCATCAGTGAATGGTGCATGCCGCCTGTAAATAGTGAACTGTATAACTTGGTAGAGAATCCTGTCCAGTTACCCAGTACCTTGGCCTCGGTGAAAGAGAAGATCATAATAATCAGGATGGGCGAATAGAGCAGGGCAAGCAGAAACCAAAGATAGCCTTTCGCCAGAATACGTGTCATCATATCACACCTCCGCTTTCATTTTGTGCACTGTCGTCCTCGTTGGTAAAGAGGGCGGTGACGCCAATCAGCAACAGCATGATGAGCGACAAGGCAGCGCCATAGTTCCACATTCCGTTATATATATTCTCTTGTACGGTAGTACCGAACAGTTTGATGTTGTTCATCGTCAGCAACTCGGCAATGGCAAAGGTGGAAACCGTGGGCATGAAAACCATCACCACACCACTCATGATGCCGGGCATCGAAAGGGGGAGGATCACTTTACCGAATACCTGTACAGGCGTAGCTCCCAGGTCTTGGGCTGCTTCTATCAGACTGTCATCCATCTTCTGCAATGTATTGTAGATAGGGTATATCATGAACGGCAGGAAGTTGTAGACCATACCGAATACCAAAGCTCCTTCGCCCAGCGGCAGGTTGAGGAAATCAAACAATGCCACCGTGGCAAGTGTACGTATCAGGATGTTCACCCACATAGGCAGGATGAACAGTACAACCATGGTCTGGGAAGTGTTGAAGCGCTTCTGACTGAGAATATAAGCAGCCGGATAACCGAGCAGGAGGCATACCAGAGTCGTGATGACAGCTATTCCGATAGAGTAGACGAATGTGTTGATAGATTCGGGATGCATCATGAATTTGCGGAAGTTGGCAAACGTGAATGCGCCTTCAGCATCGGTGAAGGCATAAACCACAATGAGCAACAGAGGCATCACAACGAAGATGATGAGAAACAATGCGTAGGGAACTGTCCAGTTCCGGCGACGCATGAAGAAACGGGATATATTACTGAGCACTTCCTTTCTTATTAGCAGATTCGACAATAGGGATAGAACCGGTGGTCTGTGCCGGCGCAACAATTCGTATATTTTCGGGTGCGATGGTGATGCCGACACGGTCGCCGTCGTCCCAGACGTCAGTGGTGTCTACAAAGATATCCTCGTCCCAATCGGTAAACACGGTGAGATGGTAATGGTTTCCTTTATAAAGGATGAATTTCACTTCACCCGTCAGATGACCGTCTTCTTCGTTATCTTCGAGGATGACGTTCCGGAAATCTATTTCTACGAGGACGGAACTGCCCGGTTCGATGTCCTGCACTTCGGCACACTCAAAGGTGTAACCGAGGAATTCGACGTGTGTGGCGTCTATGAGCTTGCCTTCGAAGGTATTGCAGGTGCGTTCTTTCTTCATTACGTGAATGTCGAAAGGTTTCACGAGCAGACCGACTTCCCGTCCGGCTTCGAAACTGTGATAGTCTTGCACCATGAATTCGTAGCCCTCGTTAGTCTGTACCATCATTTCGTAATGCACGCCTTTGAAGATGCAGGAGGTGACAGTACCCATCAGTTGGGCAGCGGCAGAAGGTTCGAATATATAGATGTCTTCGGGACGGATGACTACATCGACGGGAGTGTTTTCGCCAAAGCCCTTGTCGACACATTCAAATTCGTGTCCGGCAAAGGATACGGCTTTGTCCTGAAGCATGAGGCCGTTCAGGATGTTACTTTCTCCGATGAAATCGGCAACGAAAGAGTTGATGGGTTCGTTGTAGATGTCTGTCGGCGTACCTATCTGCTGGATGCGGCCTTCGCTCATCACGACGATGGTGTCGCTCAGAGTAAGGGCTTCTTCCTGATCGTGGGTGACGTAGACGAAGGTGATTCCAAGCTTCTGGTGCATCTCTTTCAACTCCATCTGCATGTCTTTGCGCATTTTGAGGTCGAGGGCGGCGAGGGGTTCGTCCAGTAACAGCACTTCGGGTTCGTTGACGATGGCACGGGCAATGGCAACACGTTGTTGCTGTCCGCCGGAGAGGGAGTCGACGTCACGGTCTTCGTAATCCGTCATACCTACCATGCGGAGAGCTTGTTTCACTTTCTTGCCAATGGTGGCTTCGGGCATCTTTTTGAGTTTCAGTCCGAAAGCGATGTTGTTGTACACGTTGAGGTGGGGGAAAAGGGCATACTTCTGAAAGACGGTATTCACCGGACGTTGGTGTGGCGGTGTTTGCGTGATGTCTTTTCCGGCGATGGTGATGATACCTTCCGAGGCGGTCTGGAAACCGGCTATCAGGCGCAACAACGTAGTCTTGCCGCAGCCGGAGGGGCCCAATATCGTTACAAATTCGCCCTTACGGACAGAGAGGTTTACATCATTCAGTACGGCTTTGTCTCCGAAGTATTTCGATACGTGCTCTACACCGATGATGCAGTCAGACTTTTGCATAAGCGTTATTAAGTGTTTAACCTAAAACTAATAGAACGAATCCTGCCTTTCTAAAAAAGCGGGTACAAAGGTAGGGAATAAATTGGGAAAATGAAAGTGCTGCCTTCGATTTGCATTATCTTTGAAGAAGATAAGCTGCACCTCGGCATAAAAAAATGAACGAGTTCATTTTATACTGTTCTCGGTTTACATTATCTTTGTAGCATTAATGAATACTATTATAGTAGAAGGAGGCAAGGACATGGGTAACAGAATATATCCTATCGGGATACAAAACTTCGAGAAGATTCGTAAAGAAGGATACGTTTATGTGGATAAAACTGCATTGATGTATAAGTTGGTGAAGAGTGGCAGTTACTTTTTCCTTTCCCGCCCCCGCCGTTTTGGGAAGAGTTTGCTGATTTCCACGCTCGAAGCCTATTTTGAGGCGAAACGGGACTTGTTTGAAGGCTTGGCGGTGGAAGCTTTGGAAAAAGACTGGGTGAAACGTCCCGTGTTCCATCTGGACTTGAATATCGGGAAATATGATACGCCGGACAGTCTGGACAAAATACTGAATGAAACGCTTGATTACTGGGAGTCACTTTATGGAACGCGTTCTGCCGAAACGACCCTTGCCTTGCGCTTTGCAGGAGTTGTGGGACGGGCCTATGAGCAAAGTGGTGAGCGTGTAGCCATTCTCATCGACGAATATGACAAACCCTTGCTCCAGGCTATCGGCAACGAGGAACTGCAACGCGAATTCCGCAACACTCTGAAACCTTTCTATGGCGTACTGAAAACGATGGACGGCTGCATCAAGTTTGCCTTGCTGACGGGAGTGACCAAGTTCGGTAAAGTCAGTGTGTTCAGTGACCTGAACAATCTGAATGACATCTCCATGGACGAGCCGTTTATTTCTATCTGTGGAATCACCGAAAAGGAGATACATCTTAATTTTGAAGAAGACCTGCACGAATTGGCAGCCGCGCAGAAAATGACGTATCAGGAAGTGTGCAATGAACTGAAAGCGTGCTATGACGGTTATCACTTTACAGAAAACACGGACGGCATCTACAATCCTTTCAGCTTGCTGAATACATTCTTTAAGATGAAATTCGGCAACTATTGGTTTGAAACCGGAACGCCTACTTACCTTGTGGAGTTGCTGAGACGCAATCATTACAATTTGGAGCGCATGGCGCATGAAGAAACGGATGCTGATGTGCTGAACTGTATTTATGGCGACAACGAACCCATACCGGTTATTTTCCAAAGCGGTTATCTCACGATAAAGGGGTATGATAAACGTTTCGGGCTTTACCGTCTCGGTTTTCCGAACCGGGAAGTGGAAGAGGGTTTTATAAGATTTCTGATGCCGTTTTATACCCGTTTCAACCAGTTAGAAGCGCCGTTTGAGATACAAAAATTTGTCCGTGAGATAGAGATGGGCCAACCTAACGCTTTCTTTAAGAGGCTGCAAAGCTTTTTTGCCGACACACCTTATGAATTGGTGAAAGACTTGGAATTACATTACCAAAATGTGCTGTTTATCGTCTTCAAACTGGTGGGTTTCTACACACAGGCGGAATATCACACTTCGGAAGGGAGGGTGGATCTGGTAGTGAAGACTGCCGATTACATTTACGTCATGGAATTCAAACTGGAAGGTACTGCAGAAGAAGCTTTGCAGCAAATAGAAGAAAAACAGTATGCTCTTCCTTTTGAGGCAGACCCGAGGAAATTATTCAAAATAGGTGTGAACTTCAGTAATAAAACAAGGAATATAGAGAAGTGGGTTATTGAATGACGGATTTGTGTAATTCGTGTTCTTTTATTCCGTTTTGACACTATCTTATGCGGATTGGAGTAGAGAGTCCTTTTATATTTCATCTTTGTTGTGTGTTAAGTTAACGTAAGTTCCTAATTTCTAATTCTCAAAATTAGAAAAAATGGTATCGGACAAAAACAAAATGGAAGAATTAAAAAATAAAAAAAGAAAAGTCGGAAAAAACAACCTAAATACTTGACTTTGCCTTTCGGATGTCGTATTTTTGCAGGGTAGTTGATAATAGAGAATTCATACGACTTATTTTTTAAGATAATAACAGACAAAAAACAAGAAAGGCGGTAATTTCAATGGGAAATTACCGCCTTTCTTGTTGATATTTATTGGATTCGGGCTTAAAAGAGGCTTTTTACGTTTTTAATAAACGTTGAGCACATTCTTTAAAAACGTTCCCGTTATTCTTTAAAAACGAATAACAAGAAGCTTAATAAAGCAGAAAAACGCCTGTTATTTGTCTATATTTGAGACTGTGATAAGAATGCTCAGCATTCTATTGATAGATCTTGCTTGGTAAATTGTTTACACAGTAGGCTCTGCTTGTGACAGGCCTTATCAGCCCACGTTCCCGGCTGCCTCGTGCACATCTGCCACCGCTCGTCCGCTCGGATCATTTTTCCCTTGTAACGTGGCATCCCAAGCGAGTGCTTCAGCAGTAGAGCAAGCCACGCTCGGCACACTGGGCACGCTTCGGGCAGCCGACTGACTGGGGAAGTGCTCTTCGAAAATGCTACGATAGTAATATTCCTCCTTATTCTGTGGTGGATTGATGGGAAACCGTTCGGCGGCATGTTCCATCTGATGGTCGGTGACGGCGGCAGAAGTAATGGCCTTCAATGTATCAATCCAATTGTAACCGACGCCATCGGAGAATTGCTCTTTTTGTCGCCAGGCAACACTCTGAGGCAGCATATCCTGAAAAGCTTCGCGCACAATGCGCTTTTCCACTTCTTTGCCCGGACACATCTTGACGGCAGGGCTGAGGTTCATTGCCACATCCAGGAACTCTTTATCGAGGAAGGGAACACGACCTTCCACACCCCAGGCAGAAAGGCTCTTGTTCGCACGCAGACAGTCGTACAGGTGCAATTTGGAGAGCTTACGGATCGTTTCTTCGTGGAAAGCCTGCGGTGTGGGGGCTTTGTGGAAGTAGAGATAACCACCGAAAACCTCATCAGCACCTTCGCCACTAAGCACCATTTTGATACCCATAGACTTGATGACACGTGCCAACAGGTACATCGGTGTGGAAGCACGAACAGTGGTAACGTCGTATGTTTCGATAAAGTAGATGACATCACGCAAGGCATCGAGCCCTTCCTGAATGGTATAATTGATTTCATGGTGAACGGTGCCGATGTATTCCGCCACTTCACGGGCTTTAATCAAGTCCGGTGCACCGCGCAGGCCGACGGCGAAGGAGTGGAGTTGAGGCCACCAGGCTTCGCTCTGGTTATCAGTTTCAATGCGCTTGCGGGCATATTTCTTGGCAATGGCGGAGATGACGGAAGAGTCGAGGCCACCACTGAGCAGAACACCGTAAGGAACATCGGACATTAACTGGCGTTGCACGGCAGCTTCAAGGGCGAGTTTTATAAGTTGACGAGGGGACGAGTTGACGAGGGGACAAGAGGCTACGCTGTCATCTCCCCTTGTCAACTTGTTCCCTTCTTCCCTTGTCAACTTTTCCACTCCTTCCCAAGTCATCCAGGGGCGTTGATACCAACGATGCATTTTCCCTTCACGTCCCCAGAAGTAATGTCCGGGCAGAAAAGGCTCGTAGGTATCACAGAAACCTTCGAGAGCTTTCAGTTCGCTACCGACGTAGATATGTCCCCGGTCGTCACGACCGATATAAAGAGGGATTACCCCGATAGGGTCACGGGCAATCAGATAATCGTCTGCTTCCTCATCGTAAAGGGCAAAGGCGAAGATACCGTTCAATTCTTCGAGGAAATGAATGCCTTTATCCTTATATAATGCGAGGATGACTTCACAGTCCGATCCTGTACGGAAAGCATATTTGCCGGCGTAGCGGGAACGGATTTCCCGATGATTATAGATCTCACCGTTGACGGCAAGGATTTGCTTGCCATCCGGAGAGTACAAAGGTTGTCCGCCACTTTCCGGATCGACGATAGAAAGACGTTCGTGAGCCAGGATGGCACTGCCGCCTACATAAATACCACTCCAGTCCGGTCCGCGATGACGGATTTTCTGCGCCATTCGAAGCGCTTTGTTTCTCAATTCCTGGGATTGAGATTTGATATTGAAGATACCTACGATTCCACACATGATGCTTAGTGATTAGGGGTTAGTTACTCAAATACTTGTCTATCCGTTCTGCCACTCTCCGTCCGTCCGCCAGTGCATGCACCACAAGGCTGGCACCACGTGCCGCATCACCTGCTACGAACACATTTTCCGGAAATTCCGGTTGTTCCGGTTTCAGGAAGCCCATGGCTAGAAGTACCATATCGGCGTCTATCACTTCCTTCTTTCCGGTAGGTTTCATGGTAGGGCGTCCGCCATCCTGAGCCGGAATCCATTCCACTTCTTCCACCTCTACACCGCAGACTTTTCCATTCTTGCCAATAAACTGATTGGATGCCAGCGACCAGCGGCGCGTGCAACCTTCTTCGTGACTTGAAGTCGTCTTCAGCACAATGGGCCATTGTGGCCAAGGAGTAGCGTCATTGTGACCTACGGGAGGCTGTGGCATGATTTCAATCTGTGTCACACTCACGGCTCCCTGGCGGATGCTCGTACCGATACAATCCGATCCTGTATCACCGCCACCGATGACGAGAACCCGTTTGCCCTTGGCATTTACCAGACGGTCTTTGGAGAACGTTTCTCCATCGAGGATATGATTTTGCTGGGACAGCATTTCGAGGGCAAGATAAATACCTTTCAGTTCGCGTCCGGGGATATTGAGGTCACGTGCATGCGGCGTCCCGGTGCAGATGCAGTAGGCATCAAAGCCGGCAGGGAGGTTCTGTACATCTACCGTTACGCCCATTTCGAACTTGATGCCTTCGGCTTCAAGCACTCCCATCCGGCGGTCGATTACTGCCTTATCGAGTTTAAAATTAGGAATACCATAGCGCAGTAATCCGCCGGGCATGGGTTTGCTGTCAAAAAGAGTCACTTCATAGCCTTTAGCATTCAGCCGGCAGGCAGCGGAGAGTCCCGCAGGACCTGCACCGATGATGGCAACCCGCTTTCCATTACGTTGGGGCTGAATGGGCACGATGTAACCTTCGCGAAAAGCCGCTTCGGCAATAGCCGCCTCGTTTTCACGAATGGTGACAGGCTCATCGCACGAAAGCTTCAGTACACATGACTTTTCGCAAAGTGCCGGACAGATGCGTCCGGTAAATTCGGGGAAGTCGTTTGTGGCAGCGAGTACTTCGTATGCTTCGCGCCATTTACCTTTATAAAGTGCATCCTGAAATTCAGGTTGCTTATTGCCCAACGGGCATGCCCAGTGACAGAAGGGTACACCGCAATCCATGCAACGTGATGCCTGGAGTTTACGTTCGTGACTGTTTAAAGTTTGCTCCACCTGACTGAAGTCGGTGATGCGTTCGTGGACAGGACGGTATCCCGCTTCCTGTCGTGGTATGTTTAAGAATGCTTTTGGATCTGCCATTGTAGTATTGTTTAATTTGACTATCTTAATTCCCAAGAGGAGGAGAGTTGAGATGCTCTTGGTTCTGTAATTTTTAATAATCTCTCTGCATCTCTGCAATCTTCTGTTGCAGTTTTCGCATTTGCTCCTCTTGCAGTACCTTCTTGTATTCGATGGGGACTATCTGGATAAACTCATCCACATATCGGTTCCAGTCATCAAGCATAGTGCGTGCCAGGTTGGAGCCTGTATAGAGGTAGTGCTGACGGATGAGTTCGTGCAACTCTTTACGATAGGAGGCTTCTTCGATGAGGCTTAGTTCTACCATTTCCATGTTACAGAAATAATCGAAGTTTCCATCCTTATTCCATACATAAGCTACACCGCCCGACATACCGGCTGCGAAGTTGCGCCCTGTTGAACCGAGGACTACCACACGACCGCCCGTCATGTACTCGCAACAATGATCGCCTACCCCCTCTACGACGGCAATGGCACCGGAATTGCGGACAGCAAAACGTTCGCCTACGCGCCCATTGATGTAAACTTCACCGCTGGTTGCACCATAGAGCAAGGTGTTTCCTGCAATCGTATTCTTCTCGGCCTGGAAGTTAGAGCGTACTGGAGGCAACACGGCAATCCGTCCGCCCGAAAGGCCTTTGCCGAGGTAATCGTTCGCTTCACCTTCCAGCTTGAAGTTGACACCCGGTACAAGGAAGGCACCGAAACTTTGCCCTGCAGAACCCTTGAACTTTACGTTCAACGTATGTTCCGGCAGTCCCGCTTCACCGTACTTCGCGGCAATGGTGCCCGAAAGCATGGCTCCGCAAGCACGATCCGTATTGGCAATCGTATATTCCAGTGAGATTTCTTTCTGGTTTTCCAGAGCTTCGGCAGCGGCATGCAGCATTTCAACGTCTTTTACGTGGTCGATGCCGTGTTGCTGGTCAATGGTGTGTCGGATGGCTGCACCATTATCGACGCGTGCCAGTATTTTGTCGAAACTAATCAGGGATTGCTTGGGTGATTCGTTTTCTGACTTGCGGATAATAAGATCCGTCCGTCCGATGATGTCATCCAGACGTTCCACACCGATTTCGGCGAGATATTCCCGCACTTCCTGCGCCAGGAAAGTGAAGAAGTTTACCAGATATTCGCTGCGTCCGTGGAAGCGCCGGCGAAGTTCCTCGTTTTGCGTTGCCACACCCACAGGGCAGGTGTTCTGATGGCATTTACGCATCATGACGCAACCCAGTACAATCAAAGCGCTGGTTGCAAAACCAAACTCTTCGGCACCCAGCATCGCCATCAGCACGATGTCACGACCGGTTTTCAGTTGCCCGTCCACTTGCAACATCACTTGCCCGCGCAGACCGTTCAGTACAAGAGTTTGTTGCGTTTCGCTTAGTCCCAGTTCAGGAGAGATACCGGCATAGCGGATACTGGAGGCAGGAGAGGCGCCCGTACCACCTTCCGCACCGGAGATGACGATAAGGTCGGCTTTTGCTTTGGCCACTCCGGCGGCAATGGTTCCTACACCGCTTTCGGCTACCAGTTTCACACTGATCTTGGCACGAGGATTTACATTCTTCAGGTCGAAGATCAACTGTGCCAGGTCTTCGATGGAATAGATGTCGTGATGGGGCGGGGGAGAAATCAATGAAATGCCGGGAATGGAGTGGCGTGTTTTCGCAATCACCTGATCTACTTTAAAGCCCGGCAACTGACCGCCTTCACCCGGTTTGGCCCCTTGTGCCACTTTGATTTGTATTTCATCGGCGTTCACCAGATACTCCGTTGTTACGCCGAAACGTCCCGAAGCTACCTGCTTGATGGCGCTACGCAGACTGGTTCCGTCTTCGCGGGGCGTGAAGCGTGCGCTGTCTTCGCCTCCCTCACCTGTGTTGCTGCGTCCGTGAATCCGGTTCATGGCAATGGCCATTGCCTCATGCGCTTCTTTGCTGATAGACCCGTAACTCATGGCACCCGTCACAAAGCGGTGCATGATGCTTTCTACCGGTTCAACCTTATCTATAGAAATGGGGGCACGGCGGAAATCCAGGAAGTCGCGCAGGAAGATAGGCGCTTCTTTTCTGTCTACCAGACTGGTGAATTCTTTGAACTTCTTATAGCTGCCCAGGCGTGTGGCAAGTTGCAAGGTAGAAATGGTTTCCGGGTTCCAGGCATGTTTTTCTCCGTCTTTACGGAAAGCGTACAAACCGTTGTTGGGGAGTAATCCGTCTACTTGTGCGGCAAAACCTGCATCGTGGAATGCGATTGCATCGCGTGCCACTTCATCCAGCCGGATACCGCCTATTGTGGATCTCAACCCGCCGAAATAAGCATTGCTGAGCTCTTCACTCAAACCTACGGCTTCGAATATTTTCGCTCCCCGATACGAACGAATGGTACTGATACCCATCTTACTCATGATCTTGAACAATCCCTTGCAGATGGATTTGATATATTTCTTTTCGGCAGTGGCATAATCCAACTGGATTTCTTTCTTCGCCACCAGCTTGTCGATCACGGCGAATGCCATGTAAGGGTTCAGGGCACTGGCGCCAAATCCCAGTAACAGGGCTGCGTGCATCACCTCGCGTATTTCACCGCTTTCCACTACCAATGCCGTCTGTACACGTTTTCCTACCGAAATCAGGTGGTGGTGTACTGCGCTTACTGCCAGTAGGGAGGGGATAGCCGCATGAGTGGCATCCACATCACGGTCGCTCAATACAATGTAGTTCACCCCTTCGCTGACGGACTCTTCCGCTTGCTTGCAAAGTGCTGTGAGTGCTTCCTGCAATCCGGCACGACCCTTTGCTACTTCAAACAGCAAGGGCAGTTTCACCGTTTTGAAACCTTTGTAGCGGATGTTGCAAAGAATATCCAGTTGTGCATTGCTCAGGATGGGATGGTTGAGGCGCACCATCTTACAATGGCTTTCGCTGGGTGTCAGGATGTTCATGCCCACGGCGCCGATATATTCCGTCAGTGACATTACCAGTTCCTCGCGTATCGGGTCGATAGGCGGATTGGTGACTTGTGCAAACTGTTGTCGGAAGTAATTGTACAGTAGTTGCGGCTTATCCGAAAGCACGGCAAGCGGCGTATCATTCCCCATTGAGTGGATAGGCTCGGCACCCGTGGTACACATCGGGACGATGAGCCGCTCCACATCTTCCTTGGTGTAGCCGAAGGTGCGCAGCATCCTCTCGTAATTCTCTACGCTATGGGGGACTTTGCGCCCGCTTTTCAGCTCATTCAGTTCGATGCGGTTCGTTGCTAGCCAACTGCGGTAAGGCTTGGCTTCGGCCAACTGTTTTTTCAATTCTCCGTCGTAGTAGATTTCGCCTTTTTCGGTATCTACCAGTAGTATCTTACCCGGTTGCAGGCGTCCCTTTTCTTTGATGTCTCCCGGTTCGAAATCCATCACGCCTACTTCGCTGGCCACTACCATCATATCGTTGTGCGTAATCAGATAGCGTGCAGGACGCAATCCGTTACGGTCGAGCATACCGCCCGCAAAACGTCCGTCGCTGAACAGCAAGGCGGCAGGACCATCCCACGGTTCCATCAGGATGGAGTGGTATTCATAGAATGCTTTCAGATCTTCGCTGATAGGGTTCTTTTCGTTGAAAGATTCCGGTACTAGCATGGCCATGGCATGCGGCAGGCTGAGGCCTGACATAACGAGGAATTCCAATACATTGTCCAGTGAGGCACTGTCGCTCATCCCCGGCTGAATGATGGGGCGTATCTCCCTGATGTCGCCCAGGACGGGAGAGGAGAGCACACTTTCACGGGCTTCCATCCAACCCCGGTTGCCACGGATGGTGTTGATTTCGCCGTTGTGAGCCAGGAGGCGGAACGGTTGTGCCAGTCCCCAAGTAGGGAAGGTATTGGTGCTGAATCGGGAGTGCACCAGTGCTATGCCGCTGGTGAAATAGGGGTTTGTCAGATCGGGGAAGTAGCCTCGCAGTTGCAGTGAAGAGAGCATACCTTTGTAGATGATGTTCTTCGTGGATAGGGAGACAACGTAGAAATCTTCGCGCGTGGCAATATCCGATTTGCGTACTTTGTTTTCTATTCTTTTTCTTATGAGATAGAGTTTACGGTCGGCTGTCTCGCTTTCCGTAAATCCGGTGATGAAAATCTGTTTGATATCCGGTTCGTTGGCAAGTGCCGATTCTCCCAGAATTTCTGGACAAGTGGGCACATTGCGCAGGTGCATCAATGTCAATCCTTCTTTTTCAATCTCTTCGATGATAATGCTTAAGATAGCACCTTGGTCTTTCTCATCTTTCGGTAGAAAGAGAAGACCTGTACCGTATTTCCCTTTCTCGGGGACAGGAATACCCTGCAAAAGAATAAACTCGTGCGGGATTTGCAGCAGGATGCCGGCACCGTCTCCGGTTTTGTTATCCGCACCTTCGGCGCCCCGGTGACGCATGTTCTCCAACACCTTCAATGCAGACTCCACCAGTTCGTGTGACTTACCTCCGTGGATGTTCACTAACATACCGACACCACAAGCGTCATGCTCGTTTTCTGCATCATACAAGCCCAACTGCCTGGGCTGTCGTTGATATACAGGATGTTGGCTTTCTTCCCTTCTCTGTTGTCCGGCTTTTCTCTTTGTTTCGTTGTTAAAAAGTTCTTCTTTCATCTTTTTAAGTTTACTTTATTCTGTAGTAATACCTATTATTGCTATCAAAATGTTTGGCAAAAGTATTAATTTAATTTCAAATTGGAACAATAATATGGTTTTTTGTGACTTGCAAAATGTCTGTTTATTAGATCTGTGTTTTAAATTGAAATAAAATATATGCTTTTGTGTTTTGAATTGAAGTAAAATTCGTGGTTTATATTCTGTATTGTAAGTACGCCTTTCCCTCGTTCGAGAAATTGCCATATTGCCATAATGCCAAATAGCCAAAAGGGAAGTGCATGACATTTTTTTGTTTCATCCTTATCCGGATATAACCAAGTCCGTACCAACTCCGTGTCAAGTCCATACCAACTCCGTACCAAGTCCATTCCTATAGATACGGAGATGGTACGGACTTGATACAGTGTTGATATGGGATTGACATGGATTTAGTCTCTTTACCCGTTGGCAGAATTAATTTCTTTCTTTAGGGTATGA
>ENA-UONV01002419-UONV01002419.1-human-gut-metagenome-genome-assembly--contig:-CS4-NODE-2419-length-13799-cov-44.364450_pt1 | contig 13799 bp, 17 predicted proteins | sample MGYA00242461_ERZ724008 | MGnify/ENA metagenome assembly ERZ724008 | reverse complement strand
TACTGTTCAGTTATCAAAGAACCTTGTCGCTTTCTGTGAGTTCTTGTCGTTCTCATCAGTGACAGCTTGTTCATATTAGCATAATCAGTTTTGTTTGTCAAGAACTTTTTTAACTTTTTTTCAAAGCCTTGTCGAACCACTCTGTTCCCAGGTAAGTTATAAGTTCCAGACGTCATACCGGACAGATGACCTATTTATCGTAAGCCGCTGTCTTAACTGATTTCCTCTCTTTGAGGACGTGTTATATAATAACATGTCTCCGGAGGGTTGTCAACAGTTATTTAAAGAATTTTTTCTTTTTTCAAAAAACTGTTTACAATTCATTCCTGATTGCTTTCGCATACCGGATATCTTGCTAATGCCTTGTTTTTCAAGGCTTGTTCATACTAACATATTATTCCGGATTTGTAAAGCTTTATTTTAAAGTAAGTTTTTGGACGTATTTTGCTTGAATTGTTTGAATTTTCTGATTTTAGAAAAAATATCAATCTGCTATTTTTTCACCACCTTAAATCAAAAAAGGTGCGGATAACAGCAACACGCCACTGCCCTCCACACCTTTTATAGAATTGTTGTACCCGTGTCAATATGTGCAATCTAACTGCATAACGCAAGCACAGCACATACATGTTTACCTGCATTTACGCCTACATACTCAATTTCACATGTCAACATGTATATACTACCTATTACATACCTGCATATCTGCCATGCATATACACCTCTACTTGCTCACAACAGAGTCAACATTGATAAGCTCATAAGGTTCACCCTCTGCGCCATTTACAGACACATTGACAAGCTTAAGATTCTTGACGTTGGCTGCCACTATTCCACGCTTGCTGGAGGCATCACAGCCAAGCATCATTGCTGCCACTCCGGATTTAGCGTCCTCTGCGTAATCAATATGGACATTCTCCATTGTAACCTCAGCTATCTTCTGCTCCGGAAGTCCATATATATATGCTCCTGCCACATGACAATTATGACACTCTATATTCTTAAACGTAAGTCTGTCTATTCTTGGTGTTCTGTCATCCACCGGCAACGGATTCTTGCTGCCGACATACTCTGTCTTCCCATCCGGATCACAGAAATAGAAGCTGTTGACAACAAACGGTGTCATGACATTGTCCATCTTGATATTCTCAAATGTTATATTATCAAGCACAGAATCCTTGCCACGGCCTCTTCTTGTCTTAACCCTGAGGCCTCTGTCCGTATTTAAGAAAATGCAGTCCTTGATTTTTACATCGTGCACACCGGCGGCAATCTCACTTCCCACAGTTACTGCGCCATGGCCATCACGCATGCATGACTGGCGTATAAGCATGTCTGAGGTAGGAACCTTGTGTTTCCTGCCCATATAAATCTTGCCGGACTTAATGGCGATGCAGTCATCACCCACTGAAAAATACACACCGACAATCTCAACACCTGTACATGATTCAGGGTCAAGTCCATCCGTATTGTGTGAATTTGCAGGATTAATCACCTTCAAATCAACGAATCTGATATTATCCGTAAAATATGGATGTAATGTCCATGACGGTGAATTTGTCACCGTCACGCCATGAAGCAGGACATTCTTGCAATGGCTTATGAACACAAGCCTTGGTCTCCATGCAATCTTTCTTATCTTAGCGTCCTTCCACCAGTTGTCAAAGCTTGCACAGCCATCTATTGTTCCTTCACCTGTGATTACAACATTCTCCACATTGATTCCTGTTATGATTCCTGTGAAGCAGTCAAGAGGATTTCCCTCCCAGGAGCCAAGGTTATACTCATCCTTCTCATCGTAGCTCTGTATCATTCCCGGAAGTATTCCGAATCTCTCTCTCTCGGTAAATGCAGAAAGCACCGCATCCTTTGCAAGGTCAAGTACAAGATTGCTCTTTAAGAAAAGTGTGGTTATCTTGTACGTTCCAGCCGGCACGTACACTCTTGCGTTCTCCGGACATGCCATGATAGCAGTCTGTATAGCCAATGTGTCATCATGCTCACCATTTCCATAGGCACCAAAATCACGCACGTTGAGTGTAACGTACTCAAAATCAGTGTGCACGCTCAGGTTGCCCTTGTTTGCCTCATTTCTTGTGCTGGCATCGCCTGCCTGTGCACTCTCCACTACCTCAATATTATAGTCCGTGTCCGGCAGAAGACCATATATAGATGTAATTACACGATTGGTTGACTGTGTGTACACTCCATTTATATATATATCGTAGTTATTGACATCCGTATAAAAAATTCCGGTATCTTTAAGCTCTATGCAGACATTTCGCGATGTCTTTGCAACTAATCCAAGTTCCATTTAATCTCCATTCTGCAGGTGTTCTAAATTAACTCCACGTTAATAACCGCTATGCTGCACCTGCCCGCATACGGCATTAAAATCATATATTAAATCAAGGATGAAATTCATATATTAATCGTCATCCCATAATTTTCAGCTATCCGGCTATACATGCCTGATGCTTTCCCTCCTAAACAACCTTTCACCGTTAAATTACATGTCTCTCTTAAGCTATATACGCCTCATACTTCTCAGCAAGCACAACCTTAAGTGCACATGCCTTTAATAAAGCAAGGGACATAACCTCATTTGCCTCCTTATTGCCAAAAATCAGCACATACTCTGCTCCAACGCCTGCAGGCATCCTGTTCTCACGCTGCCATGCCGCGCTCACAAGCTTTTTAAGCTCATCGCGGAAAATGTCTACCAGTGAACGGTAGAGCTCATATACAGGCTGTGCTATAGCTGCTATCGCATCAACAAGTGAGAGCATGAACAGCGCCTCCTGCATTTCATCCCTGTCCTGTTCCTTAAGAGCGGCAAATCTGACAGTAATGGCATGATAGTGTTCCTTTCCGCCAAAATAAGTCTCATAATTCATGTCAAAAGTAAGCCCCATATTCTTATCAGACTTCTCAAGCGCTGTAATAATGTTCTTATACTCCTCATCACCTGTTATGGTAAATGCGGTATATAAAAGATTCTGCGCAGACGGATACTCGAAGCCGTCAACTGTCGCCTCTGCCTCCTTCATCTGCTCTGCCTTACTTACAATAAGCTTACCAAGCTCCTCCTTCTGTGCATTATCCGATGAAAGAATGTTGTATTCCCAGACAGCACAGCTCACTATAACTCCCTCTGCAGGTCCCATCTTGTCAACAGGCATATCCCGCAGCTTCTCAATAATCTCATTCGTTGTCATAATTCATCTTCCTTTCAATTTCTTAGAAATTTATTTTCATTTCATATATCGATACCGTTATATATTTATTCAAAAAATCACTCAGTACCCGCACCGGTCACATACAGGCTTGTTCTGATAGTTCCGTCATGCCGGCTATCAAATACTTTATTAACCGCACCAATGCTATACAAGCTTATTCTAACCAGTCTTGCCCGATACTACTAATCGATAAGCAGTGCCGCATCCTCTTTCACATCATCCGGATTCACCAACATGTCGCGGTATGGACTTGAAAGCTGTGCTATTCCTGCAGCAATAAGCTCTGCAAATGCAACCGCCCCCGCATATTGAAGATGTGTATTGTCTGTCTTTCCATCAGGGAAATTAGGAAATTCTCCAGGTGCCAGATGCATGAACCACTTACGGCTGTCCATATCTCCCGCCTTCTCTATCCTCCTACGGCTCATTGTGCACAGGTCAATCACCGGCACGTCGCACTCTCTGCCGACCTCCAACATTGCCTGAGGGTATGTAAGATGTGTGTTATCAACAAGCTTTCCCTCCGACGCAAACAGACGGAGATGCACGAAAGGAAGTCGGAATGGGGCGTAGAAATAAAGCGTACTTCAAGGATCTGCACCAGCAAGCCTATGACCGGCTTACCGGGATGCAGGCCTTTGGCGAGAGCAAAAAAGAGGCGGTAGCCAATGGCACAGAGAAAGATAAAATATTTGCGTTCAACACCTATAAGAGCTACTGGAAACATACCAAATATTTTATCAAGTACATCAAGGAGAAGCATCCGGAGTGTACCACGCTGAAGAATGCAAAGAAGTATGCCAATGAATGGCTTCAGACCAGAGTGGATCAGGGACTTTCAGCGTGGACGGTGCAGCTTGAAGCGAAAGCGTTGGGAAAGCTATATGGGATTTCCCCGGATGACGAGAATTACTTTAAGCCGCCCAAGCGAAACCGTGAAGAGATTAAACGGAGCCGAGGGGATCGGGTGCGAGACAAGCACTTCTCCAAGACTAATAACGATGAACTGATAAAATTTTGCAGAGGAACCGGTCTGCGGCGAAAGGAACTGCAGGAGTTGCGGGGGAAGGATCTGGTGTCCAGGGCGCAAATTGAGGCGGAGATCTCCGAACTGCAGAAGATCCCGGAGGAGCAGCGAGCACCGAGCGTCACAAAGCGCCTTGAAATGCTCCAGGACGCACGTTTGTTCTCAGAGGAGTGGTTTATCCATGTCCGCAACGGAAAGGGCGGACGAGAGCGTTTAAGCCCGATTATAGGCAAAAATGCGGGGCAGATCATTGAACGGATAACTGATACACCGCCAGAGGAGAAGGTGTGGCAGCACGTCCATAATTGCGCCGACATCCACGGTTATCGTGCGGAGTATGCCACGGCGATCTACAAGGCTCATGCCAGGGCAATCGAAGAGATTCCCTATGACCGGGTAAACCGTGGCACCGGGCGGCGTTATCAAAGCGAGGTTTATACTTGCCGAAAAGATGAAGCGGGGAAGAAGCTGGACAAGGCTGCTATGCTGATCTGCAGCAAGGCGCTGGGGCATAACCGTATTAGCGTTGTAGCGGATAACTACATTCGGGGCCTGTAAGGAGGTGCGCTGCCATGGGTGAGTTTGTAAAAAAGACCATGATGGGGTATCGGGAAGTGCCTGGTGGCCACTCCGATCCAGAGTGTACCCATGTAATTTTGACGGATGCCGAATACAGGAAGTTGCTGCGGCAGATCTCCGATGCGGAGCAGATAGCCAGGACCGCCAAGCACAATGCGGAGCGGGATGTAGAAGAAGCCGAGAGAGAGGCCGATTATAAGGTCAATCAGGCAGTTTCACAGGCCAAACAGGAAATAAAGAAGTGGAGGGAAGCACTGGAGGCGGAGCAGGCTGAGAATAACTATCAGCGGAGTTTAAATGAAAACCTGCTGCGGATCTCCAGAGAGCGGGCAAACGCTGACCGAAAACTGAAACCGAAGAAGGGACATACTGGGTATCGTGTTGTTCTCTCCGTAGAGAAAGAGCACCGTTATGGGACCGGAAAATATATGCGAAGAGTGCTGCTATGGGAAACGGTCATACAAAGTCCCTACGGTGTAGATCTCCCGGAAGAGTTGGTCCGTAAACAGGTCACAGAAGAACTAACGTGTGAAGGTGCGACCGAAAACAGCCTGATTCACAGAATAGGGATTGATGACTTTTATCCTGGCAGCTATGCGGCTATGATGAAGAACAGGAATAAGAGGCCATGGTATGAGATACCCGAAGAGACTGATGAACCGGAGGAGCATAAAGAAGAAAATATTATGCTGCTGCCGCACTTCCGAGCGAACTTCAAGACTGGCTATTGGGAGGCTGTATTCTCCCATACAAGGCCGTTGGGGGTTGTTCCATGGGATATGAGAGGATAGTATTATAGCCTGTCCAACGGGCTTGTAAATGCCGTCTGGACAGGCTATAATAACAATCGAAAATAGGGAAATAATCTATTGATAATATATGCCGTATAAGTGGTCTTATGACGGGGAGAAAAAGGCCTAATTTTAGTCTGTCAAAAAATAGGGAAATAACCTATTGATAATATATGCCCCCCCCTGGCCTTTAGGCCATCACAGAAGTCCTTGAATTTCTTTCTCAGAACGGGAGAAAGTCGGAGGGGAAAAGGGGAGTGTGCGGAGGCTGTGGTAATGTGGTAAACCCGTTAGGGTTTTCCATCATTTCCATAGCCGGAGCGAGGGGGGAAAGGGGGAGGTGACTTTCTCTTTAAGGCCCCGGAGGGGCCGCTCTTTGGCTCTCCCTTTCCCCCCTTCCGCCCGCAGGCGTTCCCCGCCGCAGCGGATTTTCTTTTTTATCCTTTTTCTTTTGGAGGTGATCATATGGCTATGGATCAGCAGGCGTCCATGGATTACCTGCGGGATTTGTACCGTGAAAAAAATGAGCATTTGGAGAAGTTCCTGGAGCCGGTGACGCCGTTTGAGTTTTACCGGGAGATCTTCCCCGTGGGCAGTTTTGAGAGAAAAGGCCATTTCGAGGATGAGAAAGGCAACGGAATTGCGGTGACGGTTCCAAAGACCGCTGGGATTGCCCTGGGAATTGAGGGAGACGGTAAGGCCAGACGCTACACCATCACCGATGAGTTGTCGGAGCTGTCGGAGGTTTTTGACACAGACTTTACCATCATGTCCCCTCTGTCTTACTTTGGGCGGCGTCGGTGTGGCAAAAATGCCAGGTATCTCTATGCCATGGTATTCGACTTGGACGGGGTGGGTATGCCTCAGCTCCGGGACACGCTGCACCAGATGAACAAGGATATTCTTCCCAAGGCGACCTTTGTTGTAAACAGCGGGACAGGGCTTCACCTGTATTATGTCCTGCAGGAGCCGATTCCTATGTATCCGCACAATCAGAAATGCTTGAAGGAGCTGAAATATTCCCTCACTCGGCAGATATGGAACAGGTATACCTCCACGATTAAAGAACCGCAGGTACAAGGAATCCTGCAGGGCTTTCGAGTGGTTGGGTCTGGCTCCAAGCTGGGTCGGGAGTATCCTGTGGCAGCCTATCGGCTCGGCGGGCGGGTGACGATAGAGGAATTGCTGGAGTTTATTCCGGACAGCAACGGGGAGCAGCAGCATATCCTGGGCCTGATGAGGAAGGGGCGTCTTTCACTGGTCGAGGCGAAGGAGAAGTACCCGGATTGGTATGAACGGCGTATCGTCAAGAAGGAACGGCGGGGGCGCTGGACGGTAAAGCGTGATCTTTACGACTGGTGGCTGCATAGGATTGAGGACGAGATCCGGGTGGGCCATCGTTTCTATGGCATTATGACGCTGGCCATTTACGCAAAAAAGTGCGGGATTAGCGAGGACGAGCTTCGCCAGGACGCTTTCACTCTACTAAAACCATATGACGACATGAGCGTGGAGGATATCAACCGTTTTACAAAAGATGATGTGGTGTGTGCCCTGGAGATGTTCAATGAAGATTATGTGACATTTCCCAGGGACGATATAGCGAAGATCTCCGGGCTGTCCATGCCAGTCAATAAGCGCAACTGGCGCAAGCAGGAGCAGCATTTAAGGCTGGCACGGGGACAACTGGCAATTTTGAGGGATATGGGGGAGATAAAACAGGGGCGGCCCGTAGGAAGTGGGACAGCTCAGAATCAGGTTTCGGAATGGCGGCAGCAGCACCCGGACGGGCGCAAAGCAGACTGCCATAGGGATACTGGACTTGACCCAAAGACAATCCGAAAGTGGTGGGATGATATTTCCGCTATGTGAGATAGAAGAACTTGAAATGAATTGATAAATGTGGTACAATAAAAAGGACAAGAAATGGTACATAATATAGACTGGAGGTGTCTTTTATGATTGCTATTAACTTTACGACTGCCCGTGGTCGCCTGAAGGATTTTTGTGATAGGGTGACAGACAGAGGAGAGACGGTAATTGTAACCAGAAAAGCTGAAAAAAACGTTGTAATCATTAGCGAGGAACGCTTTAACGAGCTGGAGAAGGCAGAGCGGAATGCTGCCTATCTTGGGAAATTGGAGAGAGGTCTGGAGCAGGTTCACGCTGGTCTCGGGATTATGAAGACTATGGAGGAGCTGGAGGCGATGGCGGGCGATGGCGCATAACATTACTTTTTCGCCTGACGCTTGGGCGGATTATCTATACTGGCAGTCAGAGGATAAAAAAACACTGAAGAGGATCAATAAACTGCTCCAGGAGCTACAGCGTGACGGGGCAGTACAGGGCATAGGAAAAGCGGAGTTGCTGCGGAAAATCAAGGGCATGAGTAAACGTATTGACGATACGAACCGGCTCGTCTATACCGCTGAAAATGACAACATTATCGTTTTGTCATGCCGGGGGCATTATGAGGATTGATTGGAGGGAAAACCATGTCTCGAAAAGTGATGCAGATCGGCTACGAGCCGGAGCGTGATCGCCTGACCTGGGATGGCTGGGATATTCATTGTGGCCATGGTATGGATGTGTTGCTCCCAGATCGGCTCGATGGAGGCACATGGCGGGCTGTATCCTTCGAGTACAATGATGAGGGATGGTATATGCCTGGGCATCCTGATGTGTCTCCGGTGGGCCTGTGGGCACGTGAAAGACAGGACTAAACTATGAAGATTAGCTATGAGGGACGAGTATAATATCAGAGAACTGAATCCAAGTAAAAATCCGTACACGAGCAAGGTAAAGGTTACTATTGATGTTGAAGGGAGCACGTTGGATTATTTTAAGTCTATGGCGGCAGTAGATGGAATCCCGTATCAGATCCTTATCAATCTCTATTTGAGGGATTGCGCGGACAATCATCGGAAAATTCAAATGTCTTGGAACTAATCGATGAGAAATAAGGAGGCTATGAGCGCATGAAAAATGAAGCCATTGCTCAGTTGCAGCTCCCCGATCTGGCAGATACTGATGAGTACCCTCGACTGATACTCAATGGAGAAGGCATTCATGCTGGCGACAGTTTTACAGCATTATTTCCTGACGGTTGGCATGATATTACGCTGGAGATTAGAGAAAATCGAAATGGACCTGGCTGCTGGTATATTTCAACGCCTGGCTTCAGAGAAGTTTGCCCAGTCGGACTATTTGTAAAAGCTTAGAGGAAAATGGACGAAACCTATTAGGAATCGTCCATTTTCCTTTTAGCATTATAAGAGATATATCATCTATACTTGTAGTGAATATATGATCAAAAAATGTGAAAATATCCGATGTTTTCAATAAAATATACATTATATGGAAAATGCGCGAATAAAAATAATTGACAATTTAAGACTTTAATTATATAGTCTATAGCATAGGCAGGCGAGTATCTGCCCAATATGGTTAGTGAGAAGAAAGGAGTTGCTATTTTATGAAAATGAAAAAAATGTTGGCCGTTTGCTTAGTGCTGATGATGAGTGTCAGCTTACTAAGTGTACCTGCACTTGCGGTGACTTCGGAAGAATCACCGACTAATGGAACTGGAAAAATAGATAATGTCATTGTTGTGGATCTGGATGTGATGCCTTTGACGTCCTACACAGACATTGAGGTTCCAGCTAATACCGTCATATACTTTACATCCGAATGGATTCAAACTATCAATATGAGCGTTTCATATAAGCCGAAAAATCTTGATTTGTATTACGGAATCGCTCTATATAACACGGGTAGTGGAAACCACTGGGCAAATTGCGCAACCGGAGGTAGTGGTAGTGCTAAAATTGTTCCGGGAAAAACGAAGTCCTACTACCTTTACTTAGCGAACGGAAATGATAAGGTCATCTATGCGGATGTAACGTACACGGTAACGGGAACACTTTCTTTGGATTGATTCGGGGAATATGATGGGGAAATTAGTAACATTGTGTGTAGCACTATTGGTATCTGCATCATTAGGTAGTTTTATATTACCGATTCCAGAAGAATTAGAATTGGTAGATCAGGAATTCAATATAGCGATGCAGGATTCGAATAATATTGATCCGAGATTTAATATTTCCTTAGATGAAGAAGGAGAGGACGGATATAATATGATTCAGATTCCGAGCGATGCTGGATATGATAGTAGTGAAGTAGCAATCGTCCCAATCCCTCAAATCGAAGAGGTTAACTAAAGTAGTGACATGACAATAAGCAAATGGGAAAAACCAGAGAGCGAGTTGCTCTCTGGTTTTTTTGAAGAAAATGGAAGAGGAACAGAGTATAGTTGTCATTGAAAAGCAACTATAAATGTAGTAATATACATATATATAAAACTACAAAGGAGGATGTGCAGATGATTATCGCAGTAGCAAATCAAAAAGGTGGAGTCGGAAAAACAACAACGTCCCAGGCGTTGGCTGCAGGACTGGCAGCAAAGGGATACCGAGTCCTTGGCATTGATTTAGATCCGCAAGGGAATTTTTCGACGGCTTGCGGAGCAGAGAACTACAATGTCCAGACGATTTACGAGGTCATGAAAAGAGCTGCCAGTATCCGGGAGGCAATTCAGCATACTAAAGGCGGATACGATGTCGTGCCGGCAAATATTATGTTGGCCGGAGCAGAGCAGGAGCTGTCGCAGACGGGAAAAGAACACCGGCTGAAGGAGGCCGTGGCGCCAATCGCAGCCGACTATGATTTTATAGTGATCGACACGCCGCCTTCCCTGGGCGTGCTGACGGTGAATGCCTTTACCTGTGCTACAGATATTTTGATTCCGACGACAGCGGGAATTTTTGCGACAGCAGGAATATCGCAACTCAATGAGACGGTTACAAGCGTTCAGAAGTATTGCAACCCGAACGTGAAAATTAGGGGTATCTTATTTACGAAATTTAATCCGCGGGCCAATATCAGCCGGCAGATGAAGGAACTCGCAGAGCAGCTTAGCGAGTATATTGCTGCACCGATTTACGAGACGTATATCAGATCTGCCGTAGTAGTAGAAGAAGCGCAAGCAAACCGGCAGGATATTTTTGACTACGCAAATAGGTCTACGGTGTCAGGGGACTATAAAGCATTTATTGAGGAGTTTTTGAAAGGGGTTAAGGAATAATGGCAGGAAAAGCAAAGTTTGATCAGGAGGCTGCATTCAAGTCCATCATTGGCGCAGATCGTCGACCGGCAGAGAAGCTGCAGGAGAAAATTGAAAAACCGAAGAAGAACAAGGATCGTGTGCAGCGAGCTTACTTTTTAGATCGGGACATTGATAAGGCATTGCGCAGGATGGCGCTGGAGGAAGGAAAGAATCTGACGGAATCGGTCAATGACGCTTTACGAGTTGGGGTAAAAAAATATCTGTAAAACAGACGAAAGCAGACCGACCATTATTGGTCGGTCTGCTTTTTTCAAAAAAGAGTTATCTTCGATTGTATGAAAGGTGTGTAATACCCAGCTCTTTTGTTAAGTTAGGGATCGACAATGTCAAAAGGATAGTAAAAAAAGTCATTGCTATGAGCATAGCCGAAAATAATTCGGTATTTCCCGATAGATAGCTGGTCATAATCTGTCAGAAAAAAATCTACATTCAATGTCTCGCCGGATGGGATGGAAAGAAGATTATCTGTATCTCTTATATGAGGTAATTTTTTTACAATAATCCAAGTTCCATTAATATTTTGTTCGAGATATGGTAGGTAGAGTTCCGGGCTATTATCGCTATGATTTGTTATACAAAGAGATATTTGTTTAGTATCAATGGTGTATTGTGCTTGCACAGTCTGAATGGAGAACCCGCTTACCGGAGTCAAATTTTGATAAGGGGATTTTGGAGATTGAGAGGTTTTAATTAGATAGAACAAAAGAATAGTTAATAATATTCCAATCAGAAAAAGGCAGCTTTTTTTCTGCAAGGCCATAGGTATACCTCATGATGTCAAAGCAGTGAAACCGGCATTACGCAGATACACATATGGAGAGAATACAATATGGCTGAAGCCATAGCCATCTTCATCTCCAGCTCCTGTGTGTGTGCCCAAAAATAGACCGTCCGCAGTATATATGGGTCCACCACTATCACCTGGTTCCCGCCGCCCCATACTTAATCGCACGTCTACGAGTCCATGGATACCATCAGGATGTGCACTTGGATACCAAGTGGTATTGCTTGAAGAAACACTTCCATATGCATATCCACCGTTTTTTCCGTATTTTATTATAGCCAAACCAGTAGCAGGGCGATTAATGGTTCCGGTAATTTCGGTCTGGCTTCCTGGGTTAGATGGGTCTCCAACCATATTGGTTCTTGTAAACGAAGAGTTTGTGATAGATACAATGCCATAATCGCCGGATCTATCATTTTCGTAACGATATCTACTGACAGTTCCAATTACCGAACTATCTTCGGCATATTTTATGCTTTTTCCAGAAGTTAATCCGTGGCCACACATAGCAAAGGCCGGTTGTCCATCATATGTTCCACAGATACCGAGTGTATACCCGGAAAGAGCGGTTCCACCCATCAAAGCAGCATTAGGTACTAAAGCAGAGCCATCCTCAAATAAAACAGGAACGGTAGTTGATAATTCATCAACAGAGTAAAGTTGGCGAGAGATGGTATTAGAAACAGAAGAAGTAGATATCTGATAAGGATTTGCCAATTCAACGTCAGGAACGGACGTAATTTCGATTCCATTTGTTTTTAGAGCATCAATATCCGTACTTATAATTACTGCGTTGTTAGGCTCACTAATAGAGCTTGTGAAAACAGGAATGCCGTCGGCCAAAAGATTTGCTGCGATTTCTTTGGAAGAAGTAATTAAAGTTTGTAAGGACAAATCAACATTCTCAAATACAACTATATCCAGATAGTTTTCCAGGATGGTTTTATAATAAGAGATATCTTGATTTGGAAGATCAACGATGCATACATGAAGGATAGGGCCATCAATGTATGAGCCGCCGTAGTTTACAGGATAAGTTTCGACATCTCCAACAAGAAACGTTTTATATAGCTCCTCGTGTGCGTCGACAGCACCTCGTTGCATCTCAGCGATTTCAAGGAGCTTGGCTCGTGAAATTGGAGATGGCACCTGCGTGGAAATGTCTGGAACATCAGAAGCCGAGACGGGAACGCAAAGAGAGACGAGCAGTACCAAGGAAAGAAGTAGCGCGGATATACGTTTCATACTTTTCATGACGTGATGTCTCCTTTCTGTTTCAGTAGTTCAGTTTCCTGCTTAGAAATTGTATAGACCTCCTCCCTATTTAGATTTGTTAAAATTATATCATACGGAGAGGATATAAGCAATAAAAATGGTTAAAAATAGCCACAAAAGGAATATAACGGTTTACCCGTTTATATATGAACGGGTAAACCGTTATACGGTTAATTCTGTTGTTATGTTGACAACCTCCGCAACGTATGGTAAGATGTTCTTGGATAGGAAAGGCTGCGGTAGACGCTGGATCGAAGCCTTGAAAGAAAGGGGGTATGGATGGCGGCTGCGAGTGGTGTGTGATTGGCAGCAGAAGTAAAGAATGAAGCTCGTCTGGGCGAGGGTAAATAGTAATTAGGCCCAGAGCGTCTTGGCTGGCAGATCTGCCGGTCGGGGGTTTAGCAATTTGCTAATCAGAAGCCACTTCAGGTACGATACACCTGTGTGATGCGTGGGCTTGCCGTAGTAACCTTTGTGAACTGGAAAGCGCATCATGGACCCGGTATTAGTAATCCTTTTGAACGTGCCGGTAAATAAAACGTATCTGTTCCTATCCACTTTCTGATAGTAGCCGGAATACTGTAGATTTTCCGGAGAGCTGCTTCCTCTACAAAGAAGCCGACAGAATCTGAACTGCCGTAGATCTCAATAAAACAGAGCTGCACACATAAGCAGATTAAAAAAAGTGTAGGGAGCAATCCCAAACCCGTCATACATAAGACGTTAAAAAGTGTATTTTGCCGATTGTCGAGTCTCCGAATGGAGCTGGCATGAGGCGGCTTAGCTTGAACGAGAAATGTAGAAGTCTATAAAACTAATAAAATAGTTATGTAGTTTTATAGAAATATAGATTTATACAAATATAGATGCACGAAAGGAAGTCGGAATGGGGCGTAGAAATAAAGCGTACTTCAAGGAT
>ENA-UONV01002413-UONV01002413.1-human-gut-metagenome-genome-assembly--contig:-CS4-NODE-2413-length-13838-cov-9.586447_pt1 | contig 13838 bp, 10 predicted proteins | sample MGYA00242461_ERZ724008 | MGnify/ENA metagenome assembly ERZ724008 | reverse complement strand
TTTTGCATCGGCAAGTAGGATATTGTAATCAACTGCAACGAATTAGAACCAACTATAATGAAGTCGCTGATTTTCAGCGGCTTTTTTATTTGCCAAAAATCCAGCTATAAACAGTTGGATACTGTTGTTCACCATATTTTTCTACCGTATTTCTACCGCGGAACAATTAAGGGCTTTTGCCCGATGTCACACTGACGCATTTGTTGACGTGTGTTGACAATGGTTTACGTGTATTGACAGATTTGTGGAGAAATAAAGAGATAGAACCTCAACATAAATTAGAAAAATATGGAAGTAAGAAAGATTTGCCAATGGTGTGGAAAACCATTCATCGCCAAGAAAACAACGACTTGCTATTGCAGTCATCAGTGCTCTAATCTCGGTTACAAAGAACGCATCCGGGAACGCAAGCGCGAATTGAAGAAAATGCAGGAACTGCTACAGCCCAAACAGGCATCCGAGGGACAAGACTTCTTTTCGTTTGCACAAGCGGCCAAACTTATGGGTGTTACTCGTCAGTACATTTATAAGTTGGTCAAAGAAAATAAACTTCGGGCTTCCCGCATTAGCGGCAAGAAGTCACTCATCCGCCGTGCGGACATCGAGCTGATGTTGAAAACCAAACCATACGAAAGCATCAAACCTAAGGACAATGTCGACATTACTGAATACTACACTGCCGAGCAGATAGCGGAAAAGTACAAGGTAAACACCAAATGGGTATGGACATACACCAGAGAGCATGATGTTCCAAAGGTCAAGATCCGCCAGTTCAACTATTACAGTAAGAAGCACATTGATGCAGCATTTGCCAAATACAAGACAGATGATGCCTTAACAGAATGGTACACTCCGGAGGAAATCGAGAAGAAGTACGGCATGACCCGTGTCGCCATCCGCTCGCAAGTCTATCGCAACAACATACCTTCGAAGAAGGAACACGGACAGATATTCTACTCCAAACTTCATTTCGACCTTTCCAAGCAAACCGCCGAAGAAGATTCATCGGAATACTACACCGTACAGGAAGCCATGAAGAAATACAACCTTACCCGGGATTCGGTTTACGGCATCCTGCAATTCCACGAAATCAAGCGGGAGAAGAAAGGACGGTTCGTGCGCTTCCTGAAAGTAGAATTCGACCACATCATGGGTGCACGTTAACGGCTTGGAAGCGGTTTGGATTTTTTCATCATAAATTTTATGAGATATTTTCGAGGATGTACGGATTTTCTTTTTGAAAAGGATAGCCGTAGCTATCTGATTGAAAAAAGAAGATTCGGACAGACCGGAAAGAGCCATAAAAGAATTTTTGAAAAATCTCAAACCGCTTCCTGATGCAACCGACTGTAATTATCCGGAAATTATTTCCTACTGATTACAGTCTGTACAACATCATTAAAGATTTTCGCAGCAAAAGTCAGTTATAACCATTTAACATTCATCATTATGTCAGAATGCAAAACAGTTACATTGAGGACACGCCCATTGAAGAAGGGGATGCTGTCTTTCTACCTTAATTATTATCCGGGCTACCGGGATCAGGAAACGATGAAGACCATCCGTCACGAGGGATTGAACATTTATATCTATGCCAATCCGAAGAACCAGCGGGAACGTGACTTCAACGCCGCCATGTCAGAAAAGGCGGAAGCCATCCGGTGCCGCCGCTTCGAAGCCATTGTCAATGAACGGTATGATTTCTTTGACAAGCGCAGATTCAAAGCCGATTTTCTGGAATATTACCGCAAGCAACTCCCCAAGCACGACCAGAAATGGGCGTTTGTGTACCAGCACTTCTACAACTTCGTTCATGGCAAATGCACTTTCGAGGAAATCGATGTCGACCTCTGCAACAAGTTCCGTAAATACCTGCTTAACGCAAGACAGCTAAAGCGAAACAGACCGGTTTCAAGAAATTCCGCTGCGGGTTATTGGTCCACATTCAGAGGATACCTGAATATCCTTTACCGCAAGCGCATGATAAAGACAAATGTCAATGACTTTCTGGACAAGATAGAAACGGAAGATGTCGTAAAGGACTACCTGTCTGTCGAAGAACTGTACAGGCTGGCCGAAACTCCATGTAAGATACCTGTTCTTAAAACCGCTTCCCTCTTTTCGTGCCTGACCAGCCTGCGGCTCAGCGATGTACTTTCTCTTTGCTGGGAAGAAATCGTTGACTTTGCTGCTGGAGGGAAATGTGTCCACACCGTCACACAAAAGACCAAGACAGAGGACATCATCCCGATCAGCGATGAAGCGTTGAGACTGATAGGCTACATCCCGGAAAAGACAGGACTGGTTTTCAAAGGGTTGAAACGATGCTGGACACAGCATCCGATGAAAGAATGGATCCGTTCTGCCGAAATCACGAAGAACATCACTTTCCATCAGGCAAGACATTGTACATGGTCTTTATCGTTGAATTTGAATGGGTTGCAAAGATCGGCTTCTTGATAGGTAACGATTTAGAAACGAGCGAAGTTCTGTATTCTGCCTTGTTAAACCCAAAGAACGCTGACTTCAAATGCAAAGGTAGTGAATTAGTTTGGATTATTATTATTCTTGTCCTTTAATCTTTTGATTTCTTTATCAAAATCACTTTCAAGCAAATCCATTTCGCGTTTGCGATAGATGGCGAATTCCTTTTCTGCCTTTTCAATCGCCTGTTTATGTGAAATACGTCCCTTACCGATCAAAACCTTTCGTTTGTGGGCAATAATCTGATTATCCAGTGCCTCTATCCAATCTTTCATGGTCATGGGATTCATTTCCAATGCCTGGAATTCGGCAAAGTCCAAGAAACCGGAAACAAGCAGATTCAAACGCTGGAGTTCTATTTCTGACAAATAGTTCTTAGCAATCTTCACATCGTCCTTGGTCACATAGTTGCCTTTGAAGTTCGTCATACCCACAAACGGCTTCTCATTATCCACACGATTGTAGATAACTTCCGCTGCCGTATTTTCGTGAACGGCATAATGGAGCTTGTTTTGCACGGTAGCAAAAAACATCTTTGTCATCTCGTCCCGTGGGTCATAGTCCGTGGCTGTGGCATATATGTCCGTAACTTGTTGATAGAAGTTACGTTCACTACTACGAATATCCCTGATACGTTGCAGCAACTCACGGAAGTAACGATTACCCCCTTGTTTCAACCGCTCATCATCCATAGCAAATCCCTTTTGGATATATTCATGAAGCCGTTGAGTCGCCCAACGGCGAAAACGGGTTGCAACCTGAGATTGCACACGATAGCCCAAGGCGATCACCATGTCAAGATTGTAATGGTCAATGTTACGTTTCACCTGACGATTGCCTTCCTGACGAACTAACAAGAATTTCTTGTTAGTTGCTTCTGTGAATAATTCTCCGTCTTTATATATGTTATCTACATGTTGGCTGATATTCTGTTGTGTAGTACAATATATCTCCGCCAACTGATTCTGTGTCAGCCACAAATCTTCATCGGAAAAGCGAACAGACACACGTGTTATCTCATTATCGTCTTGATAGAGTATTATTTTGTTTTTCTCCTTCATGATTAGTGATTGTCTTTTTTCTTGGAATTTGAATGATAAAGGCTATCAGTGATAACACCTCTAAATATATCTTCATTAAGAAATTCTAAAGTACGATTTAGCTCAACAACATTATTGGTCGGTAACACTAACTCATTGTTCCCATTAATTTGTGCATTGATTCCATATTTCTTTAAAAGACTTGTTTTCGTTCGAGATGCCTTTCGCATAAAAGTAGCAATGTTGTTTGTGCTAGATAATAATTTTATGAGTCGACGAGTTTTTATGTTTGCAATATGTTTTATGTTCTCTGCACTTACATCTATACCTTTTATTTCACCAAATAATTCAATTTCTGTATTTGTGGCTTCTGTAACGAAATCTATTAGCGAAAATATTTGATTTGCTATTGTATAACTTTGAAAGTACAATTTTCCATTTTCATATATTGCATGAATTTTATCTTCTACGATAAAGGCAGAAGTATTCATTTTAGCAAAAATGTTTCCATGCTCATAATGTAGGACCATTTTACGTTGTAGCACGTTCTTTTTATTAAAAACTTGAAAGTAAAACTTTCCCTCATCATAATAAAAGATACTTCTGGGTGTATCTTCATCAATATTATATTCGGGTATATCAGCTTGGTTGTCTGGGATGCGAGCAAAATCTTCCGGTAATTCATAATTGACATACGTGATATTTTCTCCACGCCGACTTATGATATCACCGTCAAATATATCCTCTTCTATACCTTCAGGCTTTAATATTGCTCCTCCTTTTATGAATATGTTTTTAATTTCAGTTGTAATATCTTCCTTGAGAGGAATATACTTTACCATATAGTCGTGCATCAATGCGTAGAATTGGCTCATATTACTTTTCATTAATTATTAAACCCATATAATCGGTCACCTCAACAAACTTTTTAATTTGATTCTTATTCCTAATACATCTTTTAGAAATGAGAATATAGGTGTTTTCTTCGGTATATACTTCATAATAACGGTATCCCCATATTGAACAAAGTAAATTATAGTTAGTGTTATTGTAACTTGCAACTGCGATAAAACAACATTGAAGTATTACACATACAAATAACACCATAAAATCAAGGCTGTCGGCAAATATCGTCAACCAAGGGATTATAGATGACATTACCTGATCAGCACTATTCTGAGATAGATTTGAATAAGATTGTACTTTTATCGTTTTTCCTTCTTTGCGTTTCTTTTCCTTTTGGCATAGAAATATTTTAATGCCGATAAAGCATATTAGCATAAATACAAAGCTGATATTTATGCTATACCATTCAAAACTAGTAGGTATCTTAGCGTTTGTTAGCATATCATTCCACACTAGAAAATAGTTCTCACTATCCTTTATTACTCCTATTAAACCAAGTGACAAAAAAGTTGGAGTAGTCACAGTGGTAGTTAATAAAAACTTAGAAATAAAGCTAGCCATTATGTTTACTGGTTACTTGAAAGTTGAAAATAATTTGCTTATTTCTTCTTCGGTTTCAAATATAGGTGTTGCTCCATATTCTCCATTAAGATAACTATTTTGTAACATTTTATCAAAGCGTACATTGTATAAATTATCCATTCTTCCAAATGAACTAATTCCATTACTACTTTTCCTCATCAACCAAATTTCGTCTTTTCTGAACACTTTCTGATTCATTAAAGAGCTCTCATGCGTGGTAAAAATCAACTGACTAGAAACATCTTTTGAATACTTGTAAAACAAAGTAATTATTTGTTGAATAAGTGCAGGATGTAGACTACGTTCCATTTCATCAACAACAAAGACTTTTCCACCTTGAATCAAATCTAAAATAAGTGGAATGTAATCAAATAAACGTTTTGTACCATCGCTCTCATCGCCTAGAGAGAAAAGTTCCACATCTGTATCATCTATCTTTTTATGAACTGTCATCAATTTTTTAGCCTTTATCTCACCATCAATTAGGTTGATTAAATACAAATTATCATCAAAGCGTAGGGTTCCAAACGCTTCGTCAGTATTGGATTTTGATAAATCTGTTTTAATTGCACGTTGCAAGTCTTGTGGAATTCCAAGTTTTTCAAATTGTACTTCGATTAATTTTACTCCATCTACGCCTGTATTGAAGTATCTTAAAAGTGCTCCAAAGCCACGTTTTAATTCGTTGTCATCAGCCGCTTTAAGTAGTACGCCCTGTTTATACGGTGTGTCTGGGAATATTATTTTTAGAGAATTTACAAACCAATTAATAACAGAGTCCAAATCTTTAATATTTGACACATTCTCATGAATATTACGACTCATAACTTCATGAAGAAATAATTGTCTTTGTGGCGTTGCTTTTGCTAGAAAAGACAAGAACTGTGATTCTTCTTCTTTTGGATTGAGTTTAAGTAGGTATGAAATATCAAATTCTGATTTTTCTGTTTCTCTTTGAAAAATAATACAATCGTTGCTTCTATTTATTTGTTTAAGCCATTCAGAACTTATTTGTTCTGCGTTGTAGCTAAAACCATATTCATATTTTTTATTATCACAGAGTATGTGATAAATAATAGTCGTATCCTTTTTCTTATTCTCAGAACTTAACCGAAAGGGATAGAAATCTATTAAGTCATCTGTCCTTGTTCCTCTTAAAACAAGTTTTTTCCCTAGCTCAATGGCTTTGACGAAGTTACTCTTTCCGCCTGCGTTCGCTCCAAACATTGCAGCTGACTTTAACACCCACTGTCCTTTAATGGACTCTGTTTTATGTTCTTTTTTTAACGTGCCTTTACTAGGTTGAAGAGAGAAGATTTCCCTGTTTTTAAAAGAGAGGAAATTCTCAACTATAAATTGCTGTAGCATACATTATCTTATTAGTTGTGTAATAAAATCCTTTGCAAATATAGAGAAATTTTCTCAATACAGCAAGACTTTTACGGTTTTATTCCGTTTAACTCAAATTCAAAATGTGATTTTTTCACATTTATGTTTGTTTAAAAGAAGAAAAGTTCATATCTTTGTGGCGTCAATTCGAAATTAAGACCCTGGCTAACGGACCAGAGAGTTGACTTTCTTTATTATGAGTGATTTTTACTATGTAAACAAAATTGCCCAACCTACGGGTGAACATGAAGTCCATGCATCAAGTTGCAGGTATTTGCCATCAGTAGAAAATCGAATCTTTTTGGGATATTTCGCAAATGGTAAGGAGGCTGTAAGAGAGGCAAAGAAACACTACAGTAATGTTGACGGATGTTTCTTTTGTTGTCCTGAGGCACATACAAGGTAAAAACTTGATGAAATGAACAAAGAATGGCATACAACACCTAAGTGTACCGTAGCGGAAACGGTAGGTCACCGCATAGTATTAACTTCAAAATTCAGAATATGGCAAAAACTGTAGAAAAAGGCAGAAGTGCAGAAACTGGTAAATTTGTATCTATCGAATACGCGCAAAAGCACCCGAGCACAACTGTGGTCGAAAAGGTCAAAGTAGGGCCAATAAAACGCAGAAAGTAATTATTTAGATTTATTTAGGATGTGCCTAGACGATGTGAATCGTCTAGGCTTTATTTTTTCAATCCAACTATCACACAATCGCTTGTCATTCTTTTGAGCCAAGAACATCTTGTATATGCTGTTGATTCCTATCATCAATACCAAACAATTTATAAAGTTGAGCGTTCACATCGCCATTGTAATCAATAATATCATTCTCGTCTGAGTAGTCCAATAAATCCAGTACTTTCTGAGCCAAAGATACGACAAAAAAAACGAGAATAGGAGAAAAATAGTGAATGAACGTTGAGATAAAGCGTTTTAGCGATTCTGACGAGGACTTTGCCAAAACCACTGAATGCCGCAAAAAAGCCGTTTGAAGCAAGAGTTACGTTACTATCCCGTTATTCTTTTTCACAAAAGAACGGCTTGCTGAGGACACTGGTATATCCGCTGATTCATACGCCATTGTATGCCAATTTAAGGATTCTTTTGGAAATGTCAGCGGGACCTGCTCAAAAAAATGAGATGCGGGTGTAAATGCGCCGATATGCTGTGATTCGCCTACCATCTTCCAGCTCTACATGGTTTAATTTTGCAAACAAAAAGTAGAGTATGAACAGAAGCACATTCAAAGTATTGTTCTACCCCCCCCAAAAAAAAAAAAAAAGATTTTCGCATTAAGTTACATTCTGATATATAATAACTTGCTTTGATTTTGAGCTCTAAAGGGTTACGATTTACCAACTTGCTGACTTCATCGCATTTCTCATATTTGCTTTTTTCAAGTAACGCTTTTGGTTAGTACAAATTTAGCAATAAAGATCGGTAATACATCAAAACGTCCCATGATTTTTTATCACAGGACGTTTTTTTATCTTCGATGAATATATGGTTTAATCGTTACCTCCATTTTAGCTAATTCCGGCTATGGTTGCTGAAATTTATACTTCAATCCATATTCTTCCAGTTTGTTGTACAGCGTCGTACGTCCTATTCCGAGCAGTTCGGCGGCAACCTTGCGGTTCCCGTTCGCCTGCTTCAACGCGCGTAAGACACGCTCCTTGTCTTCCGCATCGCTGCGCAGGACGAAGCTGACGGGTGAGGTCGCCCTCGTCACGGCAAGTTCCAGATGCTCTTTCGTGACAAGACCCGTCTGTGCCTGCAACACCGCACCCATGATTTTCTGACGAAGCTCGCGGACATTGCCCGGCCACGCATGGGTCAGCAATGTCTTGCGGGCTTCACCGTCAAAGCCGATGACATCGCATTCCAGTTCCCGGTTCGCAATTTCACGGAAGAACTCAGCCAAAGGCATGATGTCCTCCTGACAGTCGCGCAACGGCGGAACGGTTATCTCGAAGTCGTGCAGGCGGTATAATAAATCCTGCCGGAAACGCTTTTCATTGACCGCCTTTTCCAGATCCTCGTTGGTGGCGGCGATGATGCGGACATTGAAACTCTTATCCGTTCTGTCACCTATCGGGCGGTATCTCCGTTCCTGTATGGCACGCAGAAGCATTTGCTGGGTTTCCGGTGCGAGATTGCCCACCTCGTCCAAGAACAGCGTACCGCCTTCCGCTTCATGGAAATAACCTTTCTTGGCACTGTCCGCACCCGTGAACGCCCCTCTGACGTGTCCGAAGAAAGCAGACGGCGCAAGCTCTTTGGTGAGCGAACCGCAGTCCACAGCCACAAACGGCTTTCCTGCCCGCTTGCCCTTGTCGTGCAGCAGGTGGGCGATATGCTCCTTGCCCGTGCCGTTCTCCCCGAATATCAGCACGCTCATGTCGGTGGGGGCTACCAGCCTTATCCGCTTCATGATGGCTCGGAACGCCGAGCCGTCACGCGAGAACAGGGGTATACGGCTCCGTCCGGTGTGCCGTTCTTTCAATATGTTCCGTAGCAGAGGGACGAGTTTGTCTTCCACAAGCTGTTTGGGGATGTAGTCCAGCGAGCCGAGTTTCATGCTTTCAACAGCCGTATGCACTTCGGCATAGTCGGTCATGATGACAAAGGGCTGCATCCTGCCCTCCTTGCGCATCCAACGCAGCAGGTCGATACCGTTGCCGTCGGGCAGGCGCAGGTCGGAAACCACGATGTCCCCGTCTGCGGCTTGTTGCAGATATTTCTTTGCTGTCGAGAGGTGGAAAGCCTGCATGGTGCGGAATCCATCACGTGCCAGCAGGTTGCAGACAAACTCGCAATACACGATGTTGTCATCCACCACGATGATTTTTGTCTTATCCATTGTCGTATTTTCTCCTTTCTTCTTTTGCCAGCCGGATGATTTCCGAACCCTTATCCAGTACGGCTTTTACAGCATTGCCAATTGTTTTATCGTCAGGTGTGCCATCGCAATGAAGCAATTCGTATAGTTCCCTTAACGGCTGGTCGGCACGGAGTATCTCCCATGAACTGCGCAGGTGGTGTGTAAGTGCGTCCAGTTCCTGAAGGTCTTTCTTTAGACCCGCTTCCCTGATTGCCTGCATTTCCTTTTCGGTTTCCGTTATCAGTTTATCCAGCATGACGGATTCATTGCCGTAGGATAGCAGGGAGGTGAAATCCGGCTTTTCATTTTGTGCCGCATTCATGGCGCATTTATTTGAAATCTCCATCAGTTCAGATATGGAGAACGGCTTGAACAGGCATTCTGTGAATCCATGTTCTATAAGTTCCTCTTTGCCGCAACTGCCCGAAGCGGTTATCACGACTACCGGGATATCCCTTGAATTGCCAACGTTGGAAGCACGCAACAATTCCAATAACTCAAAGCCGTTTATATCCGGCATGTTCAAATCCGTCAGAAGCAGGCTGTATTCTTTCCGGCGTATCATTTCCATCAGTTCCGCAGCATCGGTACAGGTGTCGCAGTGTACGCCTTCCTGTGCATACATTTCTTTAAGCATCAGGAGAAGTACCTCGTCATTGTCGATGGCAATCACATCATGGAATGCACGGTCATGATGAATCCTTGTCTGATTTATCCTTTCCGGCAGTTCCCTGGCTGTCTGCATGGGTATTTCCACTGTGAAACGGCTGCCTTTGCCTTTCTCGCTCTCCAACCGTATCGTGCCGCCGAGCATTGTCACGATACGCTGAACGATGGACAGTCCCAGTCCGAAGCCGTCTTTTGCGGCGGCGTTTGACAGACGTTCAAACGCGCCGAACACGCGTTGCTGTTCCTCGTTGGTCATTCCTGTGCCCGTATCTTCGACGATAATTTTCAGAATACCGTTATCATAATCAGCCGTCAAAGATACACCACCGCTATCAGTGAATTTGATGGCGTTTGACAACAGGTTGTTCCCGATTTGGATTATTCGCTCTTTGTCAGTTAGCACAACGGCATCACATATGTTCTTCACTGTCAGCGATAGTCCTTTGTTCATGGCGATTGGCGTAAACTCCGTTTCAAGAATGTGCGTGATTGCCGAAATCCGGCAAGGAGAGAAATTAGGCTGCTCCTTGCCGTTATCCAGACGGAAAAAGTCAAGCAGGGTATTGAGCATTTCGCGCATACGGTCGGAAGATTGCCGGATATTTTGAACAAACACTTTGATTTTGTCCGTGTTACAATCTTTCTGCATCAACCCGGCATAGCCTGTGATTGCCGTCAGCGGTGTGCGCAGCTCATGGGTGATGGTATGTACCGCTTTCTTGCGGGAGGCTATCAGTACCTCGTTCTGTTCAATAGACTGTTGCAGTTGCCCGATTAAATCCGTCGTTTCTTGTTTGTATCGTTTGATGCGGTTGACATTTCGGTGTATAATAATATATGAAATGACCAATAGCAGAAGAACGAATCCTGTCAAGCCGCCAATCTGAATGAACGACCGTTCCCGCATGGTGGCTACCTCCGTTTCCCGTTTCTGTAAGTCGGCTTGTACTTTCCTGTCTATTTGGCAAATCAAACCTTGTAACAGACGGTTAAGTTCTGCATTCCGTGCAGCAAGGCTGTCGGTGTGTTCCGACAGACGGCGGCTTTGCGCCTGTTGCTCGGCTATCATGTCCCGGTCGAGGGAACGGAGCATTGTTGTGGTCACGGTTGGCTTTGGCTTTTCTTTCTTGCCGAATATGCCGAGAAATCCTTTCCGCTTCGGTTTTTGCGGCTGTTCCTGCACACTTTTCTGTACGATTATGGGTACTTGACGAGTGATCTTATCGTTGATGGCTTGTTGCTGTTCAAGTACCTGCACGATTTGACGCATTTGTCGTTCCTTATCTTCAAGAAGATGGCGTACACTGTCTATGCGCTTTGTCGGATAAATCGTTTTGAAACGGCATAGCATACTGTCCATTACCATTCGTTGATAATGGTAATGTTCCAAATCTGCATGTTCCCATTCCAATACTGTCTCGCCCGATAAAGATAGCTCAATAAGAAAAACAAATATTTCGTGCGATTCTTGGCGAAAAGTATCTATATGACGATTTTGAACTTCCAATTTCTCTAAATCGCACCACTCTTTATACCAAATATACATTATGCCGATAACCAATAATGCCATCAGCAAATATCCGAGCGAAATTAGATTCTTAATAGATTTCATACTGCCTGTAATTTATCCCAACGTCCACCTTTCAGATAAGGCAAAAACTCCCGTATCTTATCTACCGGCCAGTCCCACCATTTCAAAGCCTGCATCTGTTCTATTATATCAGGACTGAACCGCTTTCGTATCTCCTTTGCGGGGATACCACCTACAATGGTATAGGGCGGCACATCTTTCGTCACAACCGCCCTTGTGCCAACAATAGCCCCGTCACCGATATGGACACCAGCCATAATAACGGCTTCATAGCCTATCCATACATCATTGCCTATTACGATGTCGCCTTTGTTGTCCCAAGCGGAAGCCACATCTGCCTTATCCAATTCCCAATCTTCATAAAACAGCGGGAACGTGTAAGTCGATAGTGATTTCAGGGTATGATTGGCGCAGTTGAACAGAAATTTTGCACCGCAAGCAATAGAACAGAACTTTCCAATTATCAGCCGTTCATGGTTAATGGGATAATGATACAATACGTTGTTTTGCTCAAACAGACACGGGTCTGAAACAAAATCATTGTAAATGGTATAGTCACCTATTTCGATAGAAGGGTCTTTTACGACAGCATTCAAATAAACGGTTTGCGTGTCACCTTTACGGGGATATATCTTGTTCATCATAACTTTCAGTTCTTAGTATTGTTTATATTTAAGATAAATGACGGATTGTGTACCAAGCAGCATTACGTATAAGTATTCCACTGCCCAATATGCCGCTAATGGAACATCACAAAAATCTAATCCCCATAAGCAGAACAGATAAGCAATAGTAGTTATCACCTGAAAAATGAATACCGTCCGTGTCGCTCCCGTTCCTGTTGCAGCATTCAGATAGACGTAACCGGGTAGTGTAAAGAAGTAATTCAATAGCATGACAAGAAAAGGCGGCCATGCAAGCTGTATGATAGCGGGATTTTCCGTATAAGCCCCTATAATGTGCTGGTGAAAGAACAACGCAAAAGCAATCAGTGGAATGCCTGTCGCATATCCTAAACGGATAATCTTATGGCAAAGCGGAAAAACTTGTTTCTTTTCACCTGCTCCAATCAGGTTACTCACCAAAGAACCAGTGACACCTGCCAACGCATTGACGATAACGGAAAACAGGGCGGAAACACTTCTTACAATGTTCGATACAGCCAATTCCGTTTCTCCTAAACGTTCGATAGCCACGAAGAACAGAAACCAAATGGCTACACTTGTAAAGAACTGGAGCATACTCCATACCGAGATAGAAAATACCTCTTTCAATACCGTTATATCAATACGCCAGTATAAGCCATACGCTTTTTTATCAATGTGCCGAAACATATATGCAGCCAATACAGCCAGCGAACACATCTCGGCAGATGAAGAAGCGATAGCCGCTCCCGATATACCCATATCGAAGCCGAATATCAGGAGCCAGTTCAGCGGAATGTTCACCAGTACGGCTGTGAAAGCCGCCATGTTCAGGGATTTTGTCTGTGTAATGCCTACCAAAAACGAGCGTAAGGCAAGGAACGGGAAAGAGAACAACAATCCCCAAATACGCCAATCCAAATAGCGGATAACCGCATTATAAACATCATCCGAAGTTATCAGATGTTTCAACAGAACGGGAGAAAATATCTTGGATAGCAGACAGAGGAGTACCGCCAGTATCAGCAAGAAAAACAATCCCTGAAAGAACGTTTTTCCCGTTTCTGCATACCACTGTTCTCCGTTTCGGCGGGCAATTATCACTTGCAACCCCAAGCTGAATCCGAAGCCGAGCATATAAATTGCCAAGAACCATATTCCGGCAAGGGCAGATGCGCCCAGTTCCACATCACCCACATGCCCTAAAAACAAAGCATCGGTAATATTTATCAGCTGTTCGATAAGGATGCTCATCATTACAGGAAAAGCGATGAGCCAGATTTTCTTATAGGTATAATTCATTTGTTCAAACCAATATGATACAATACATCCTGCCGCTTTAAGCAGCACGACAATCTTATAGATTTATAATAAGGGATAATGACAAAACAATGACAGGCAAACTTAAAACATAAGCCTGTCTATTGCTGAATAGCAATAATTGGAAGTGCTATTCGTTGAGCGTAGCTATATGCACAACTGCCATTTCATATTGTTGAACAACTATTTATTTTTCTGTTAGTTCTGCAAAGATAGCGTTTTTCCCTGAACTTATATTCTCAATTTATCAATTTCTTTCTGAACCCCATCTAAAAAGCGGGAAGCGTGCGCCCCGTCCATTTGCGTGTGGTGGAACTGGAAAGAAA
>ENA-UONV01002411-UONV01002411.1-human-gut-metagenome-genome-assembly--contig:-CS4-NODE-2411-length-13844-cov-8.628254_pt1 | contig 13844 bp, 10 predicted proteins | sample MGYA00242461_ERZ724008 | MGnify/ENA metagenome assembly ERZ724008 | reverse complement strand
TGCCGATCTCCATGCCCGTGAGCGAGATCACGGCGGTCTGGAAGTTCAGCAGCGCTTCGAGGCGGCCCTGCGAAATCTCGGCCTGATAGGGCGTATAGGAGGTGTACCACGCGGGATTCTCGAAGACGTTGCGCGTGACGGCGGCGGGAACCGCGCAGGGGTAGTAGCCCATGCCGATGAACGACCGCAGGCAGCGGTTGCGCTCGGCCAGAGCGCGGATGTGGCCTGCGAATTCGTACTCGCTCATGCCCTCTGCGGGCAGCGCGAGCGGTTTCTTGAGCCGGATGGAGTGCGGAATAACCTGCGAGATCAGCTCGTCGACCGACTTGACGCCGATCGTTTCGAGCATGGCTTTGAGCTCCTTTTCGTTGCTGACGCCGATGTGGCGTTCGGAAAATTTGTCGAACATATCTGTTAGTTGTATGAAGTTATGGGGACTTGGCGCCGCAGTGCGGCGGAATTATCGTTTCGGGGCCGGGTCGGAACCGGGCGGTCGTTTATTGTCTTGCATGGTTTGCGTCCGGGTGACGCCGGGGCGTGCGGACGATTCTCAATATTGAAAACTGCTGCCGCCGATGAATTCGCGCAGGATCGAGGTGGGCGGAATCTCGTCGGGCGGAATGGGGATGAAGTTGTCGAGGAACTTCAGCATGCGGCGCGCTTCGTCGTATTCGGGCACCGTGTCGGGCACTTCGCGGAGGATTTTCTCGGCGAAGGGGCGCAGGACCGAAATCTCGTAGAAGAGCGACGAGTTGAGCATGACGTCGGCGTTCTCCTGATAGGGGAAGATGTGCTTCTCCTCGCCGCGGCGGACCGAGGCCCAGCGCGAGAGCGTGGCCAGCGCGTCGGCGCCCCGCTGCCGGTAGTCGCGCGTCAGGCGGCGCAGCAGGCGGTTGTCGGTGGTGGCGATGCGCGAGAGGTTGTCCATCGCCACCGACGTGAAGCAGGAGATGTAGATGCGGAACTTCTGCTCTTCGGGAACGCCCGGCGTGAGACGGGGATTGAGTCCGTGGATACCCTCGACGATCAGGATCGAACGTTCGTCGAGCGTCAGCGGGTCGTTGTGCTGCATGCGGCGTCCCGTGATGAAGTTGTAGCGCGGAATATCGACGCTCTCGCCGCGCATCAGGCGGCGGAGGTGGTCGTTGAACAGTTCGAGGTCGATGGCTTCGAGCGCTTCGTAGTCATACTCGCCGTCGGCGTCCTTCGGGGTCTTTTCGCGGTCCACGAAGTAGTCGTCGAGCGAGATCAGCACCGGTTTCAGCCCCAGCACGCCCAGCTGGATGCCCAGCCGCTTGGCCGAGGTGGTCTTGCCGCTCGACGAGGGACCGGAGATCAGCACGATGCGCACGCCGCGCGAGAGGTTGGCGTCGTAGATGGTGTCGGCGACCCATGCGAATTTGCGTTCGTGGAACGCTTCGGCGAGTTTTATCATGCCGCCGGCGTCGCCCGCGAGCACCTTCGAATTGACGTCGCCCACGGTGGGGACGCCCATGATCCGGACCCATGACTGGTACTCCTGAAAAATGCCGAACATCTTCTCCTGCTGGACGTTCTTGTTGAGCACGCCGGGGTTCGTCCGCAGGGGCAGGGCCAGATAGAAGCCCTTGTAGTAGGGTTCGATGCAGAAGCGGTCGATGTAGCCCGTCGAGGGGGCCAGCGCCCCATAGAAGTAGCCGGCCGTGCCGTCCAGCGTGTACAGGTCGCTGTAGAGCCGCGGTCGGGTGTCGAGCAGCGCCGTCTTGTCGTCGAAGCCCTGTTCGGCGTAGATGGCGCGGAGTTCGCTCGTGAGCACCTTGGTGCGTTCGATGGGAAGGTTCTGCGCCACCACTTCGCGCATGTGCCCTTCGAGCGCCGCGGCCTGTTCGTGGGTGAATTCGTCGAGCCCTTCAAGCTCGCAGTAGAACCCGCTCTGGCCCATCGAGTGGCGGATATGGAGCGTATGTCCCGGAAAGAGCGTGCGCGCGGCCTTCTGGAGAATGAACCACGAGGTGCGCTGGTAGACGCGGATGCCAGCGAAGTCGGTGATGTCCACGAAGCGGACCGTCACCGGGGTATATATTTTGTAGTTGAGTTCCTTGATGCGGTTGTTCACGAACGCCGCGAGGAACGGGTAGCGTCCCGGCGTCAGCCGTGCGGCCACGTTGGAGAGCGGGGTGCCCATCGCCACCCGGATCGGACCTCCGAGGTTGTCGCATATGACTTTGATGCTGTCTGCCATAAGTTTTTCTGCTGAATGAAGTGTAAAGATATGAATTATTTGTAACTTTGACAAACTCAAAATTGATATTATGGAAAGAATACTCCGCACGGTTCTGATCGTCACGGCAGTGCTCGCGGCGGCCTGCGCCCCCCGCGAGCGGACGCTCGTTTTGCTGTCGACGAACGACATGCACGCCAAAATCCAGCACTTTCCGCGTCTGGCGGCGGCCGTCGAGGCGTGCCGCGACACGGCGCAGCTGGTGGTGCTGGTCGACGCCGGCGACTGCTGGACGGGAAACGCCTACGTAGACCGGGCGGCGACGCCGGGGATGCCGATGATTGCGCTGATGAACGGGCTGGGGTATGACGTGGCGACGCTCGGCAACCACGAATTCGACCACGGGCAGGCGTTTCTGGGACGGATGATAGACAGCATGGATTTCGAAGTGGTGTGCGCCAATGTAGTGAGCGACACCTGCTCCTTTCCCCCGCTGCCGCCTTACACGGTGCTCGAAGAGGGCGGACTCCGCATCGGATTCGTCGGCGTGGTGACCAACTACGAGGGGCCGGGGCATCCGGCGGGCAATGCGTCGAGCTTCGCGGGGCTGACCTTTCCCGATCCGCAGCGGATGGCGTTGAAATACGCCGCCGAGCTGCGCCCGAAGTGCGACGTGCTGGTGCTCGTTTCGCACATGGGCGACGACCGCGACCGGGAACTGCTCGCCGGGGGCGCTTCGCAGTACGACGTGGTGATCGGCGGGCACACGCACGAGGAGGTCGATACGCTGATCGGCGGCACGCTGCTCACGCAGACGGGGAAGGACCTGCGGAACATAGGCGTCACGACGATACGCATGAAGGGCAAGAAGGTCGCCGGCGTGGATTTCCGGCTCGTGCCGCTGGCCGGTTACGAGCCTGATCCGGTTTTCCAGAAGCAGGTGGACGCCTGTTACGCCAATCCGGAGCTGAACAGACCGATGGGCGAGTTCGGGAACGCCGCGAACAAGTGGGGGCTGGCGAACTGGATGGCCGGGGCGGTGGCCGACGGGATCGACGCCGAGATCGGATTCTACCATATCGGGGGCGTGCGGCTCGACTCGATTCCCGCGGGCGGCGTGAGCGCGGCCAGCGTATACGGGCTGGAGCCGTTCGGGACGCTGGTGGCCGAGATGAAGATGACGCCGGCGGATATGCGGCGGATGATCGTTTCGAAATACAACGATCCGGTGAACGTCAAGGAGGCGCACCGCATCGACCTGATTTCGACAACGCCCTATGTGATCGTTACCGATCAGGCGGACAATGCGCTCGACGTGGAGTTCCCCAAGCTGCGCGAAGGGAAGGTCTACACGGTCGCCGTCAGCGATTACGTCTACAAGAATTACAACGACCTGAATTACACCGACGGCAAGATTACCGAAGAGGATGTGACCGGGATTCTGCTCGAAGAGCTGGAGGAGGACTCTCCGCTCCGGATCGACAACACGCCGCGGCAGCGGGTGCGGCGGAAGTAGGCCTGCGGACGGGACGGTCTGCGTCCGGACGGAACAGTGGTTTGTGACCGCGGGCCTGCGACGGGCGGGAAAAGCATTTGCGGCGGTGTCCCGGCTGCGCGACCGGTTGGCCGGAAGGTGTGCGGGCGCGGCGGCGGAGTCGTCCGGGGGCGTGTCCGAGGCCGGGAGGTGTAAAAAACTGTCGGTAAGCGATTTTTTGCGCTCAATCTTTCATTTTTTCAGTTGAAAAGAGTATCTTTGCACTCCCCGTATGCGCGCACGAGGCGCGAATGAGGGGCTATGAATTTCATTATTAATCATTTAACGAGCGATTGTATCGCACAAAGTATTTCCGTTATGGAAGAAACGAAAACTGTAGTCGCAAACGAGAATTTCGACTGGAACGCATTTGAAAACGATCTGGGTGTCTATTCGCAGCCTAAGGAGGAGATTGCCGAAGCGTATGACAAGACGCTTTCGAACGTCAATGTCGGCGAAGTCGTGGAAGGTACCGTAACCGGCATAACCAAGCGTGAGGTTCTTGTGAACATCGGCTACAAAAGCGAGGGCGTCATCCCCGTTTCCGAGTTCCGTTACAACCCCGATCTGGCGGTGGGCGACAAAATCGAAGTGTATGTCGAGTCGGCCGAGGACAAGAACGGCCAGCTGGCCCTTTCGCACAAGAAGGCCCGTCAGCTCAAGTCGTGGGACCGTGTGAACGAGGCCCTCGAAAAGGACGAAATCATCAAGGGTTACATCAAGTGCCGCACCAAGGGCGGTATGATCGTCGACGTATTCGGCATCGAGGCGTTCCTGCCCGGTTCGCAGATCGACGTGAAGCCCATCCGCGACTACGACGTATACGTGGACAAGACCATGGAGTTCAAGGTGGTGAAAATCAACCAGGAGTTCCGCAACGTGGTCGTTTCGCACAAGGCGCTCATCGAGGCCGAACTCGAAGCGCAGAAGCAGGTTATCATGTCGAAACTCGAGAAGGGCCAGATCCTCGAGGGTACCGTCAAGAACATCACCTCGTACGGCGTATTCGTCGACCTGGGCGGTGTGGACGGCCTGATCCATATCACCGACCTCTCGTGGGGCCGCGTGAACCACCCCGAAGAGATCGTGGCGCTCGACCAGAAGATCCAGGTCGTCATCCTCGATTTCGACGACGCCAAGAAGCGTATCGCACTGGGCCTGAAGCAGCTCACCCCGCATCCGTGGGAGGCGCTCGACCAGAACCTCAAGGTCGGCGACAAGGTCAAGGGCCGCGTGGTCGTGATGGCCGACTACGGTGCATTCGTGGAGATCGCCCCCGGTGTTGAGGGACTGATCCACGTGTCGGAGATGTCGTGGAGCCAGCACCTGCGTTCGGCGCAGGAGTTCATGAAGGTCGGCGACGAGGTCGAGGCCGTTATCCTGACGCTCGACCGTGAGGAGCGCAAGATGTCGCTCGGCATCAAGCAGCTCACGCCCGATCCGTGGGAGAATATCGAAACCAAATATCCCGTCGGCACGAAGTGCACGGCCAAGGTTCGCAACTTCACCAACTTCGGTATCTTCGTAGAGATCGAGGAGGGTATCGACGGCCTGATCCACATTTCGGACCTGAGCTGGACCAAGAAGGTGAAGCACCCCGGCGAATTCACGTCGGTAGGCGCGGATATCGAGGTCGTGGTGCTGGAGATCGACAAGGAGAACCGTCGTCTGTCGCTGGGCCACAAGCAGCTGGAGGAGAACCCGTGGAACGAGTTCGAAAACCAGTTCTCGGTGGACAGCATTCACGAGGGTACGATTACCGAGATGACCGACAAGGGTGCAGTGGTCGCTCTGGGCGAGAACATCGAGGGCTTCTGCCCCGCACGTCAGCTCACCAAGGAGGACGGCACCACGCCGAAGGCCGGCGACAAGCTCGACTTCAAGGTGATCGAGTTCTCGAAGGCTACCAAGCGTATCACCCTTTCGCATCTTCGTACGTACGAGGAGGCCAAGCGCGCCGAGGTTGCAGCCGAGAAGGCTGAGAAGCGTGCCGCTGCCGACGCGACCAAATCGACCGTGAAGAAGATCAACGCTTCGGTCGAGAAGACGACGCTGGGCGATATCGCAGGTCTGGCCGCTCTGAAGAGCGCCATGGAGGCTGCCGAGGCGAAGAACGCCAAGAAAGCCGCTGCCAAGGAGGAGACCGAGGAGTAATTCCCGGAAGAGAGGGCGGGACGGTTGCGTTCCGTCCGATATAGGCGAAAGTCCGCAGGTGCGAGCCTGCGGACTTTTTTTGTCGGGGGCGGTTGTGAGAAGACGGTTTCCGGTCGTTCGGAAATCTCTCGTCGTTCGGAAATCTCTCGTCGTTCGGACATCTCTCGTCGTTCGGACATCTCTCGTCGTTCGGACATCTCTCGTCGGTCGAAAGTCTCTCGATGGCTGCGAATCGGTGGGCGGCGGGTGAATTTTTCGGCGGATTTCTTGGGCGCGGCGCAATAAGCGGGCATATTTGGGGTTTGAATAGTAAAAACTAACTGACGGCTGTATTATGAAAAAAATGATAGTGGTTTTGCTGTCCGCCTTCGCGCTTCTGTCGGGCGGGGATGCGTGTTTCGCTCAGGTGAGCGCTGCCCGGCACGGCGGCGTGCATCCGGGGCGGGACAGAAGGCCCGAAGGGTATTCCAAGGACAGCTGGACGGTTTATTACCGGGGGCTGAAGGTCGAGGGGGCTTCGGCTTCGTCGTTCGTCGATCTGGGGGACGGCTACGGCAAGGACAACTGGAAGGTGTTTTACTGCGGTGAAGAGGTAAAGGGCGCTTCGGCTTCGTCGTTCGAGAGTCTGGGAAAGGGACGCGGCAGGGATAATTGGAATACCTATCTGTACGGGGAGCGGCAGCGTGCGAATGCGAAGATGACCCGGACGCTGGGCGGCGGCTATTCCAAAGACAGCTGGACGGTCTATTACCGGGAGCGCGAGGTGGAAGGGGCTGCGGCCGGTTCGTTCGTCAGTCTCGGCGGGGGATACGGAAAGGATGCGTGGACGGTGTTTTTTCAGGGCCGCAAAGTCGGCGGCGCATCGGCTTCGTCGTTCGAAAATATCGGCAAAGGGTATGGAAAGGATGCGTGGAGCGTCTATTACCGAGGCGAAAAGATCGACGGCGCGTCTCCGGCCACGTTCGAAGTCCCTTCGCAGCGGCGGTGACGGCCCTTCGCAGCGACCGGGAAAGGGCCGGATGTGTTTGTCACCTGCCGAAACGTTCTGCGGCAGGGGAAAATCGTTATAGTCGGGCCGGAGGTCCGGCCTTTCCGGCCCTGAGGGCGGGCATTATTCGGCCACGGCCATTTCGTTCACATCCTCTTCGGCCAGACACGAGAGCAGCGAGTCGGTGGAGACCTCCTCTTTGAGGATCATGCCCAGTTCGCGGGCGATTTCGGTCTCGCCCATCATCTCGGCGAAGACTTTCAGCGTGCCGTACGAGGCGATCTCGTAATGTTCGGCTTTCTGGGCGGCCAGAATAAGGCCCGCATCCCGCGTATAGGAGTCTTTCCGGGTGTCCTCGATCATGCTTTCGGCCTCGGAGACAAGTCCTTCCATGGCTTCGCACTTCTTGGCCTGCGGGGTTTTGCCCAGCAGTTCGAAAACCCGCTTCAGCCGTTCGATCTGGCCTGCGGTCTCCTCGATGTGTTTCTCGAAAGCGGCGGCCAGCTTTGGGCTGGTGGCGGCTTTTTTCATCTTTTTGAGTCCGGACGAAAGGTGTTTCTCGGCCCAGTAGACGTCTTTGATCTGGTCGAGGAAGAATTCGCGGAAGTGGGGCGAATCGGTGTTTTTGTTTCTCTTGGTGTTCATAACGTTTCGTTTTAAAGTTTTTAACGTGCAAGGGGGCTGCGATCGCAGCAAAATCGGTCTTTAAAAAAACAACTTCCGTGCCAGCCGCCTCCGGCGCCGCACTTCGCAGGGTGGGGCGAGCAGGGCGCGGCGGGCGACGGACGGCCTTTCGGGTGTGCGGCGGGCGGCATGCCGCGAAAGGAGACGGGGGGGGCGGAGGACGGGCACTGTTTTTGTTTTTGGGCGGGATAAACCCCGAAAGGATGAACAGATTCAAGCCCCACATCGCCCTGCTGATTTGCAATATCGTATGGGCCATGGACTACCCTTTTTACAACATCGTGCTGCCGCGTTACGTCCATCCGATGGCGATGGTCTCCGGGTCGCTGATCGCGACGGCGCTCTTCTCGCTGGTGCCGCTGTTGTGGCAGAAGGCCGAAAAGGTCGAGAAGGCCGACGTGCGGAAGCTGATCGGCGCCGCGCTGCTGATCGGCGTCCTGCGCAAGGTGTTCATCATGTACGGCCTTTCGATGACTTCGCCCATCGACGGTTCGATCATCGATACCATCGTGCCGCTGCTGGTGCTGCTGCTCTCGGTGCTGCTGGGGATGGACCGTTTCACGAAATTGAAGATCGCGGGGCTGGTGCTCGGCATGGCGGGAGCCGTGGCCGTGGTGCTGGCGGGCGCGTCGTCGTCGCACCAGCATTCGCACCTCTGGGGCAACGTGATGATTCTGCTCTGCGCCTGCGTTACGTCGCTCTACATGGTGTGGTTCAAGCGGCTGATCGCCAAATACCGGATTACGACCGTGCTGAGGTGGCTTTACTGCGTGGCGGCGGTCGCCGCCCTGCCGTTCGGCCTTAAAGAGATCGTTCATACGGATTACGCTGCCATTGCGAAGCATGCGCTTTTCCCGACGCTGTTCGTGCTGACGGTGCCGACCTATCTGCCCAACCTGATGCTCAACTATGCGCTGAAGAGCGTGCCCGCGACGGTGTCGAGCATATACACCTATTTGCAGCCCGTGCTGGCGATCGCCATTTCGGTGGGTATGGGGCTTGACAAACTGCACGCCGACACGGTGATTTTCGCCTTGGTGATCTTCGTCGGGGTGGGGCTGGTGCTCCGCTCCTACTCGGTGCCGCCGCGGCATGTAGATCCGCCGACGGCCGCGCCGCATTAGAGGACGGCCGGACTGTCGGGAGTGTTGATGTGCCGATTCCGTCTGTCCGAAGCCTGACGGGTGCAGCCCCGTTTTTCGGGACTGCACTGAGTGGGGCGCTGTCACGGCCTTGCGCGGAGGAGGTGGAGGGCTTTGCCGGGGAGATGGATGTTTTTCGTAATATATTCTATCTTTTTTCCTGAAATCTGTATTTTATATCGTTCCCGCCGATCTTACTTTTGTACCGATAACCGATCGGGATTTCCCGGCGGCGGAAATCCGAACTCATACTTAATTGCTGAACCTATGTCTGTCAAGTTGTGGTGTATTCCGACCTTGTTGCTGTTGCTCTGCGGGTGTGCGGGCGATGTTCATAAGCTTTCGCTGGCGGGAGAGTGGCGGGTTGCGCTCGACTCCCTCGACCGGGGGGATTCGTCCGGCTGGAACAATACCGGATTCGAAACGCCCATTACGCTTCCCGGCACCACCGATATGGCTCGTCTGGGAACCCCCAATGCGCTGCGTCCCGAAATGACGCAGCCGCAGATGCTGCGTCTGACGCGCAATTACAGCTATCTGGGGGCCGCGTATTATACGCGCGAAATCGAGATTCCCGCGTCGGCTGCCGGAAAGCGGGCCGTGCTGAATCTGGAGCGGGTGCTCTGGAAGAGCGACGTTTGGGTCGACGGCCGGAAGGTCGAGCCGATCGTCGGCAATTCGCTGGTCGCGGCGCACCGTTACGACCTGACGTCCTTCCTCACGCCGGGGGCGACCCATAGACTGACGGTTCGGGTCGACAACCGCCGGCAGTTCGACGTCAGTGTCCGCGAGCTGGCTCATGCCTATACGAACGATACGCAGACGATCTGGAACGGGATGCTCGGAGATCTGTCGATCGATTTCATGCCGGTGAATCATATCCGTCATCTTGCGGTATATCCCGATGTGGACGCCCGGAAGGCGACGGTGAGCCTTGAGATATACGCCGAAGCTTACGAAGAGGGGGCCGAGGTGCGGATTCGGGCCGTGGACAGGAGCGGACGCAATGCCGTCGCCGCCTTGAAACGGGAGATAACCCTCGATCCCGGACTCAACAGAATCGAAATCGACTGTCCGATGGGCGATGATGTCCGCTTGTGGAGCGAATTTTCTCCGGCGGTGTATCGTATCGAAGCCCGTCTGGCGTCCGGCGCGGGCGAACATGCGGCAGCCGCGGATTTCGGAATGCGCAAGATGGAGAGTCGGGGCGACCGCATGTTCGTGAACGGTTCGCCGCTCTTCTTGCGCGGAACGCTCGAATGCTGTATTTTTCCGCTGACGGGCACCCCTCCCCTTGATAGGGAAGGATGGCGGAAGGTCATTCGCACGGCCAAGGAGTGGGGGCTTAACCACCTGCGGTTTCATTCGTGGTGTCCTCCCGAAGCCGCTTTCGAGGTGGCGGACGCTGAGGGGCTTTATCTTCAGGTCGAGCTGCCGCTGTGGGCGCTGAACGTGGGCGCCGACCGTGCTGCGGTAGACTATCTCGAAGCCGAAGCCGACCGTATCCTGCGGGCGTACGGCAGTCATCCGTCATTTTGCATGATGAGCATGGGCAATGAACTGCAGGGCGACATGCAGATCGTCAACAGTTTGATGAAACGCCTGAAGGCCGCGGACAATCGCCGTCTTTACACCTCGACCTCGTTTACGTTTGAACCCGGATACGGGGTCGCGCCGATGGACGGCGACGATTTCTTTGTCACGCAGTGGACCGGGCATGGCTGGGTCCGCGGGCAAGGCGTTTTCGAACAGCAGCCTCCGCAGTTCGACCGGGATTATCAATCGGCGTTGGAGGGGATCGGCGCGCCTTTGATTACCCATGAGATCGGGCAGTATTCGGTTTATCCGAATCTTGCCGAAATAGAGAAATACACCGGAGTGCTCAGACCCCTCAATTTCGAGGCGGTGCGCGAAGACCTGAAACGCAAGGGCTTGTTGTCCGACGCAGAGAAGTATACATGGGCGTCGGGAAAACTCGCGGCCATACTTTATAAGGAGGAGATCGAACGTGCCCTGAAAACGCCGGGGATCAGCGGCTACCAGCTGCTCGACCTGCATGATTTTCCGGGGCAGGGTACGGCGCTGGTGGGCCTTCTCGATGCGTTCTGGGAGAGTAAGGGCGTTGTTTCGGCCCGGCAGTTCCGCGAATTTTGCGCTCCGGTGGTGCCGCTCGTGCGCTATGCCAAGGCGGCATATGCGGCCGGGGAGCTGTTTACGGCAGAGATCGATATCAGCAACTATTCGGCTGAGGCGCTCGAAAATGCCGCATTGACATGGGAGTTGGGCGATTCGGAGGACGGGACCTTTGCTTCGGGGGCCATCGGTGCCGATATCGCGCAGGGGTACAACCGCGGTCTGGGACGGATAGCCGTCGAACTTGCCGGTATCGAAAAGGCCCGGAAGCTGACGCTGACGGTCGGGGTCGAAGGCACGTCCTATCGGAATAGTTGGAGCGTCTGGGTTTATCCGCAGGCGGACGAGGACCGGAGCGGGGATGTCCGCATTACGGACGATCTGAATACGGCAATGGCCGAACTGGAAAAGGGGGGCAAGGTGTTGCTGTTGCTGGATTGGCGGTATACGAACGGCCTGCAGGGGAAATTCCTCCCCGTGTTCTGGAGTCCCGTCCATTTCCCCGAACAGGCCGGAACGATGGGGCTGTTATGCGATGCGGAACACCCGGCGCTGGCCGATTTTCCCAACGATGGACACGGCGACTGGCAGTGGTGGGAGTTGTGCGTAGATTCCCGCACGATGGTGGTGGATTCGCTGCACGGCGGTGCGCCCGTCGTGAAGGTCATTGACAATTTTACCAATAATCGGCGGTTGGCCATGATCTATGAGGGGCGTGTGGGCGACGGCAGGCTCGTGCTGGCGTCGTGCGACCTGACGACCGATCTCGACAGTAGGATCGTCGCCCGCCAGATGCGCCGCTCGCTGATCCGGTATATGAAATCGGATCGGTTCGACCCTCCCGTCATCGAGAATCCTGAGGTGCTGCGGACCTTCGTCAGCGACGTGTGCGACTCCCGTCGTGCCGATGCCACCGATATTTATTGACGGGCCTGCATACTGAATCGGGGCACTTTAATGTGGCGACGGATCCGATTACCGATATCAGCCGAGCAATCCCCGGACCGAGGCATAACGGACTGCTTCTATCGAATTGTCCGCATTCAGCTTTTCAAGAATACGCTGTCGGTGTGTGTTAACCGTGTGTACGCTGATGGACAGTTGGTCGGCAATCTCTTTGGATAGTCTTCCCCGGCTGATCAGACGCAATATTTCCCGCTCACGGTCGGATAGAGACGGCTCTTCGGCAGCCGGGAACGGACAGACCTCGCCCGTTCGGTAGTTGAACAACTGGCTGCGCACCCCATCCTCTGTTCCTTGATTGGGCGATATGTCCAGTATGCTCAGCGAAAGCCAGATATTTCCCGAACGATCGAACTCCAGCACTTGAAACTGCTCGATCACCCGCACGTAATGACTGTCTATGTTTACCCGGTATTCGTTGATTAGTTTGACGTCGGGAGCCATTTCTTTGTGTTCTATTAGATAGCGCAGGCAGGCGATGCCGTTGCGGTGCAGTTCCCTATGGTCGTCGGGGTGGATACGACTGGCGAAATAGGCTGAATCGTCTGCGGCGATGGCTGCCATGTCGTATTGGAACAATTCCGAGAAGTTATACGATGCGAAGACGTGGCGGCGGGTATACATGTCGAAGACTGTAATACCGCTGTTTGAAACCTGCGACAACAGCGTCAACCGGGAGATGTGGTGATCCAGCACCGAGTAATCCAATTCGCCGGGATCGAACCGCTGGGCATCCAGCAGCTCTTCGTATTCGCGTTGCAGTGTTTCCATTACTGATTAATCAGTATTGCCCGAAAGGGGTTTATGATTTTATTTTGCAATGCAAAAATAACATTTTCAAACACAAAACCCGCAGTTATGAAAAAAATCCTTATTTCGGCAATCCTGCTTTTGGCTGTCTTTAGCGCTTCTGCGCAATTTCGGGTCGACCTTCGCATCGGTGCAACGGCATCCTCTTTCGGCGACCAGCACCTGAAAATAGGTATTCGTGCCGGAGCCGGTGTCGAGTATCTTTTCTCGGAGCGTTGGGGACTTCGCTCCGGTCTCTTCTTCTCTATGAAAGGCGCCACGACTTCTAACAATGTCTTCAATTACGATTCGGACAAGGCCACACGGCTCTCTTATGTCGATCTTCCCGTGGAGGCGGTTGTCTCGTTCCGCCTTGCGCAACGCTCGCGGCTGGCACTGCACGGAGGACCTTATGTCGCCTGTCTGCTTCATTCGTCTCTGCCTGACGGTGTAGAGAACAATGTCCGTCGCTTGGATGCGGGATGCGGTCTTGGTGCGGATTTCATCGTCGGACATTTTGTCATCGGTCCAGAGGTGCAGTATGGACTGACACGGTTGATAAAATTCGGTTCCAGCCACAATACGACTTATGCCCTGACGCTGGGTTACCGGTTCTAATCCGTTCCGCAGGTCGGGCGGATTTCGGGCGCGTTTCCCTTGCGTGCCGGATGGTGAAAGGGAAAACGCAAAATGAAAAAGGAGAGCCTGAAGCTCTCCTTTTTACTTGTCTTGCCGGACTCGGACCCCGTTGCCGGGATTGTCGCCGCACCCGGTGGCGGTCCTCCGTCCCCGGATTATTCGGCGGCGGTAACCGAGAATTTGATGACTGCCTTGACCTCCTTGTGGAGTTTGGCGACAGCCTCGTATTCGCCGACGGTCTTGATGGCGTCAACGGCGATCACCTTGCGGTCGAGCTCGATACCCTTGGCGGCAAGCGCCTCGGCCAGATCGGCGGCGGTAACCGTACCGAAGAGTTTGCCCTCCTCGGCCTTCACGGCCAGCGACAGCGGCAGGTTGGCGATGGTCTCGGCGAGCGCCTGAGCGTCGGCGAGGATCTTGGCGTCCTTGTGAGCGCGCTGGCGGAGATTCTCGGCGAGGACCTTCTTGGCGGATGCCGTGGCAGCCTTGGCGTAACCCTGAGGGATCAGGTAGTTGTTCGCGTAACCGGGTTTTACGTTCACGATGTCGTTGGCGTAACCCAGATTTTCCATATCTTTGATCAGAATAACTTCCATTGTCTCTTCCTCCTTTAATTAT
>ENA-UONV01002410-UONV01002410.1-human-gut-metagenome-genome-assembly--contig:-CS4-NODE-2410-length-13850-cov-6.732149_pt1 | contig 13850 bp, 12 predicted proteins | sample MGYA00242461_ERZ724008 | MGnify/ENA metagenome assembly ERZ724008 | reverse complement strand
TTCTCTCCATTCTGACACTGCTGTCGCAGACGTCAAAGAAAGAAGAAGGCGAAAACGATGAAAATGCGTCCGAAGAAACCGCCACCGGTGAACCGGCAAAATAATTTTTGTTTCAAATACTACAATCATACAGGAGGTTGCCTATGTTTGAAAATGCGATTAAAATACCATCAAAAATTAACAGTAAAATTTTATTGAAAGTGGTTCCCGGACATTTTGCTACCAGCCACTCACACATCAACTACTACATGGATATGACACGTTTGAAAGTCGGACAGCGCGAGGCAAAAGCCGTGGCTTCCACCATGGCAAACAATTACAAATACAACACTCCGATCGATGCGATCGTCTGTATGGACGGAACCTATGTCATCGGTGCTTATCTTGCTGAGATTCTGACAGATGCCGGCGTTATCTCCATGAACGCACACCAAAGCATCTATGTCATTGAGCCGGAATTCGATTCCAGCGGACAGATGTTTTTCCGTGACAATATTCAACCAATGGTCAGAGGGAAAAATATTCTCCTGCTTGTTGCTTCTGCCACTACCGGAAAGACCATTGACCAATGTCTGGAGTGTTTGGAATATTATGGTGGAATCATTCAGGGATTGTCTGCGATCTTTAGTGCAAAAGATGAAATTCACGGATATCCGGTTCGTTCCATCTTTACTACAGATGATTTTTCAGATTACAAATCATTTACTCAGAAGGACTGCCCTCTTTGTCATGCAGGACAGAAAATAGATGCGATTGTAAATAGTTACGGATATTCGAAGCTGTAAATACTGTTTAAGAAGATAAAAAACATCCGCTGCAGGGAAACAATTTCTCTGTAGCGGGCGTTTTTATTTTCCTTATTTTTCCAAAACCTCTTGAGCCAGCCGGTTCATTTCTTCTACATTTTTCTCATTCATCGTAGACCGGATTGTTACCTGATTGTCACAAATGGTAAGATTTTTCATCTCATCCAGAATCGCGCGCATCTGTTTTCCTGCCATCGGCGCCCAGGAACCATTTTCCATAATACCAACGACACGTTTCTGATAATTTTTACTCTTCAGATGGCGAAGGAAGTCTTCCATAACCGGGAAAATTCCTCCATCATAGGTTGCTGCTGCGACAATGATCTTATCATAACGGAATGCATCTTCTATTACTTCTGCCATATCCTCACGGGAAAGATCGCTGACAACTACTTTCTTAGCACCTTTTTCTTTGAGGATCTCGCCCATCTTTTTAGCAGCTTTGGCAGTATTTCCATGGATGGAAGCATAAGCCACCAATACCCCCTCATCTTCCGGCTCATAGCTGCTCCAAGTATTATATTTGTCAATATAATAGCCAAGATTTTCTTTCAAGATCGGTCCATGGAGTGGGCAGATCATCTGAATATCCAATGTCGCCGCTTTCTTTAACAAAGCCTGTACCTGTGCACCATATTTTCCTACAATATTGAAATAATATCTTCTGGCTTCACAAGCCCAGTCTGCTTCTACAGACAAGGCACCAAATTTACCAAATCCATCTGCAGAAAATAGAATTTTTTCACTCTTCTCATATGTTACCATAACTTCCGGCCAATGCACCATCGGAGCCATGAAAAACTGAAGCGTATGTGCTCCCAGCGAAATTTCTTCGCCTTCTTTTACCACAACACTTCGATCGCTCAGATCAAAGTCGAAAAACTGTGGCATCATCGAAAATGTTTTTGCATTTCCAATAATTTTCATTTCCGGATACATTTCCGCGATTTTCTGAATATTGGCCGCGTGATCCGGTTCCATATGAGATACCACCAGATAAGCAGGTGTCTTATCTTTAAGGACATTTTTGACATTAGCGATCCACTCGTCTGTCGCGCGCTGGTCCACAGTATCCATAATTGTAATTTTATCGTCCATGATCACATAGGAGTTGTAAGACACACCTTCCGGAACAATATACTGGCTTTCAAACAAATCCAGTGTCGTATCATCTGCACCCACATAAAAAATGGAATCTGAAATTGTTGTATCTTTCATTTTATCTGCTTCCTTTCTGCCTTGATTATTTTCTTAAATCATATCATAAAGTTCTTTAAATTTCAAAGGGATTTTCAATCATTTGTTTACAATATCAACATTTTGATGTAAAATAAAATCGGAAATCATGTACAAACACACAAGGAGGACATCATGAAACAACTTACTATTGGTTTTTTAGGGCTGGGCCTGATTGGCGGTTCCATCGCCCGTTCCATCCGCAAAATTTTTCCCTCTTGCCGGATCATTGTCTACAGCCGTAGAAAAAACGAAGATCTTTTGCAGGGAATAAAAGATGGAATCATCAGCGATATCACCTATGCGATAGATGCTCATTTTTCTGAATGCGATATTATTTTCCTATGTGCTCCTGTGTTGCAGAATATTCAGTTTTTGGAACAATTAAAACCTCTTATTAATAAAACCTGTATTATTACAGATGTCGGAAGCGTGAAAGGAAACATCCATAAAGAGGTCGAACGTCTCGAACTGGAGTCTCAATTCATCGGCGGACATCCGATGGCAGGCTCAGAAAAAACCGGGTTTGCGAATTCATCCGAAGATTTACTGAAGGAATCCTACTATCTTCTCACTCCATGCAAAACGACCGCAGAAGAAAAAGTTCTTTTTCTAAAGAAAATTCTCTCCGGAACAGGTGCCATCTTTGCTACGGTAGATGCCGGTCTTCATGACGATATTACCGCCGCGATCAGCCACGTTCCACATATTGTAGCCGCTTCGCTTGTCAATATGGTCCGCAAAAATGATACATCAAATGAACTCATGAAAACTTTTGCCGCCGGCGGTTTCAAAGACATTACGCGAATCGCCTCTTCTTCTCCGGAAATGTGGGAAAGCATCTGTCTCTCCAACGCCGACAGCATCGACCATTTTCTTTCACTTATGATTGATGAGTTAACAAAAATGCGTTCTTATATTGCCAACGAACAAGGTACCGAGATCAATCGCTTTTTTGCTTCTTCAAGAGAATACAGAGACTCGATTCATTAAGTTATAAGATTATATTATTTATAAAAGAACCTTCGATCACTCGTCTGAGTTTTCGAAGGTTCTTTTCGTATTTACTACCAATCAACGATTAGTCATTTTCTTTTTTATCAAGCCAGTTCTGTTTATCCTGCTCTGTAATCTTACGGATAATGCGGCAAGGATTTCCCGCAGCAACAACTCCGTCCGGAATATCTCCTGTTACAACCGATCCCGCTCCGATCACAACATTGCTTCCAATGTGCGCTCCCGGTACAATCGTAACATTTCCGCCAATCCAAACATCGTCGCCAATCGTCACTTCTTTTGCGTATTCATAGCCTTCATTTCGAGCCGGTGCATAGATTGGATGACACGGTGTATAAATCTGTACATTTGGTCCTAAAAATACATGGTCTCCAATGGTTACTTTTGCAGAATCCAGCACAACGCAGCCATAATTTGCATAAAAGTTATCGCCAACATGAATATTAAAGCCGTAATCACAGCGGAATGGAGCTTCTACACATACCTTTGCTCCAACACTGCCAAACAGATCACGGATAATACGTTCTCTGCCATCTACGTCATCATATCGTGTTTGGTTAAACTCATCTGTCAATTTTCTGGTCTTAAATATAACTTCATGCAGTTCATCATCAAAACGATATACTTTTCCGGCTATCATCTTTTCCTTCTGCTCAGAAGATGCTGCTGTGCCAAATTCCAGTGTTGTCAATCCACCAAAATCTGTCTGCGAACTACCTGTAGAAGCATCAAGTGAATCCAATGTTCCGCCGGTTACAAACTCAATACCGCCCAGTCCACTTGGCTGTTCTTCCTGAAGCATCGATGCCAGATCATCCTCCTGCTCGGATGCTGCTGCAGATGCTGTAATCTCACCGGACAAAACAATATTATCCTCTTCTTCCTGTGCCGCCGGTGCAGACAAATCTACATCGCCAACCTGCCAAACCGGAAGATCTTCCTGATTTGGATTCATCGGATCAAATACCGTTTCTTTTTCTGCTTCTCTCGCTGCCTCTTCCAAAATCGCTTCCTGTTTTTTGCGCGCTGCTTCCTCTATCTCTTCCTGCTCACGGCGTGCTTTTTCTTCTGCCTGCGCTTTCTTCACTGCCTCTTCTTCCGCCTTACGGTGTGCTTCTTCTTCCGCTGCCAGACGAAGTTTTTCCTCTTCCTCAGCTTTCCGACGAGCCTCTTCTTCCGCTTTAAGTCGTGCTTCTTCCTCCGCTTTTTGACGAGCCTCTTCTTCCGCTTTAAGTCGTGCTTCTTCTTCCGCTGCCAGACGAAGTTTTTCCTCTTCCTCAGCTTTCCGACGAGCCTCTTCTTCCGCTTTAAGTCGTGCTTCTTCCTCCGCTTTTTGACGAGCCTCTTCTTCCGCTTTAAGTCGTGCTTCTTCTTCCTCTTCCGCACGAATCTCCTCTGCAAATGCTTCCATTACCTTATCTTTCATCGCCGCACCAATCTGCTGGTGTTCTTCCGGCATAAGATGAAGACAGTCTGCACCGCTTGACACAGCCACAACAGCAAGGTCAATAAATCCTGCCCCCACTTCTTGGGCTACTTTCGAAAACTGTGGCGCAAAATCAAAAGAATAATCAATCTGAGCACGTCCAAATTCCAAACTCAATGTCGGTGAAAATTCAATTTCATCTCCCAAGAGCATCGGACTTGCGATCAAAAGCTTGGCATCTGTTTTCTGCCGGATCAGTTCACACATTGCCTTAAGATTTTGCGCGATCTGAGCCGGTGTAGCATCAAAATACTTTTTCAGATCATTGGTTCCCAGCATCAGTACAACAAGATCCAATGGAGCATTGGCTTCAAGACTTGCCTCAATATCAAGCATACCGTTACAGCCTTCCATATATGGATCATCAAATGCAATCGTTCTTCCATTTTTTCCATCGGCAATAACTTCAAAACGATCTCCCAATAATTTCCCCATGATTCCCGGCCATATGCTGTCTGCTTCGTATCGCTGTCCGTCCGGAGCATAACCATATGTATTTGAATCTCCAAAACATAATATCCTTCTCATTTTCAGTACCTTCCTTTACAAAAATTGTTACTACCTGCACTATAATAATTCTAGTATAACATACTTGTAAAAATATCGCTAGTGTTAGAACAAATTTTTTCACTTTTTTTGTATATCATCCAATGTCTTTGTATACGAGGGCAGAAATTCTTCCATAAACGTGTCAACTTCTGGAAGTTCCATCTGTTTTAGGGATTCCAGAATTGTTTCATAGGCCGTGGAAAACTCCGAATTGCCAGCCTTTTTCTCCTCAATGCACTTGATCAAAGCAGACAATTTATCTGCCCCCTTTACAAGACGCCACAAGGCTTCTTCACCAGATTGTTCCAGAAAAATTTCCCGGTAATAGGGCTGCATATAATCTGGAAGCTGATTTAACAAAGTAACGCTTGCCACTCGCTCCACTTTTTTATATGCCTTTTGTATCTCTTCGTCATAGTATTTTACAGGAGTAGGCATATCTCCGGTAATGATTTCATTGGCATCATGGTATAAACCCATTAACGTAATTTTTCCAAGATCAATTTCTTTTCCGAATTTTTCATTGGCAATAATCCCCAGTGCATGTGCGATCATCGCCACCTCAAGCGAATGTTCACTAATATTTTCTTTTACAGAATTTCTCATCAGTGCCCACCGCTCAATGTATTTCATCCTTGCCATCATAGCAAAAAAAGGGTATTCTTTCATTTCTTCTTTCCTTTCTGCGGCAGCATTTTACGGATATACTCCCCGGTATAGGAACCTTCTGTTTTGGCAACTTTTTCCGGTGTTCCCTTGGCAATTACCGTTCCGCCTTTTTCTCCACCTTCCGGTCCGATATCAATGATATAATCTGCTGTTTTGATCACATCCAGATTGTGTTCAATGACAAGTACCGTGTTTCCGCCATCAGTAAGCCGCTGCAATATGTCGATCAATTTGTGAACGTCCGCAAAATGAAGTCCCGTGGTCGGCTCATCCAAAATATAGATGGTTCTTCCGGTACTCCGCTTACTAAGTTCTGTTGCAAGTTTAATACGCTGCGCTTCTCCACCGGATAACGTCGTCGACGGCTGTCCCAATTTCACATAAGACAATCCAACATCGTACATCGTCTGTATCTTGCGATGAATCGAAGGAATGTTTTTGAAGAAATCAAGTGCCTCTTCAACCGTCATATCCAGCACATCGTATATACTTTTCCCTTTGTACAAAACATCCAATGTTTCTCGATTGTAACGCTTGCCATGGCACACTTCGCAAGGCACATATACATCCGGCAAAAAGTTCATTTCAATCTTTAAAATTCCGTCTCCTCGACAGGCTTCGCATCGGCCGCCCTTCACATTAAAACTGAATCTTCCTTTCTTGTAGCCTCTTGCCTTTGCGTCCGGCGTGGCAGCAAACAGATCACGAATCATATCAAATACTCCGGTATACGTTGCCGGGTTGGATCTCGGCGTACGGCCGATCGGTGACTGGTCAATATTAATAACCTTATCAAGCTGATCCATGCCCTTGATCTCTTTCACTTTTCCCGGAATGCATCTGGCACGGTTCAATGTCTTCGCCAGCGTCTTATACAAAATCTCATTTACCAGCGAACTTTTTCCGGACCCGGACACACCGGTCACACAGGTAAATACACTCAGCGGTATATCTACATTTATATTTTTTAAATTATTTTCTTTTGCACCGATTACTTTTAAATATCCGGTTGGCTTGCGCCGTTTCTCCGGTACAGGAATTACGATACGATGACTGAGATAAGCCCCTGTCACCGACTCTTCGCATTTCATAATATCCTTTGCCGTTCCTGCCGCAACGACTTTTCCACCATGCTCTCCTGCACCGGGTCCAATATCTACCACATAATCCGCAGCCAGCATCGTATCCTCATCATGTTCTACCACAATTAAGGTATTTCCAAGGTCTTTTAAATGCTGCAATGTCTTTATCAATTTGTCATTGTCACGCTGATGGAGGCCAATGCTCGGTTCATCCAAAATGTAGGCAACACCTACAAGACCCGATCCTATCTGCGTCGCCAGACGGATACGCTGCGCTTCTCCACCGGATAAAGATGATGTTGCACGGGATAACGATAAATACTCCAGTCCGACATCCAAAAGGAAACCAAGTCTTGATTTGATCTCACGCAAAATCAATTTACCAATCTGAAGCTGTGTCGGTGTCAATTCCAAACCATCCACAAATTTCTTTAAATCGTCGATGGAATAATCACAAATTTCCGCAATATTCCGATCTCCCACTGTAACAGCCAAAGATTCCTTTTTCAATCTTCTTCCCCCACATTCTGAACATGGAGTAATCCGCATAAATGTCTCGTATTCCTGCTTTGTCGTATCCGACGCCGTCTCACGGTAGCGCCGCTCAACATTTTTTATCAATCCTTCAAATTCAATGCTGTACACACCACGTCCACGTTGTCCTACATAATGGACATCCACTTTTTCTCCCTTTGTTCCATGAAGAATGATATCCTGAATATTCTGCGGATAGTCTTCAAAAGGGGTAGCAAGGTCAAAATTGTATTTTTTTGCCAATGCCTCCATCGTCGCTCTGGTAAAACTTCCCTCGTTTGTCACAGACTGCCATCCCAGCACAGCGATAGCTCCATCATCAATACTTAGTGACGGATCCGGGATCATCAATTCCGGGGCAAACTCCATCTTATAACCAATTCCGTGGCAGACCGGGCAGGCTCCAAACGGATTGTTAAACGAAAAACTTCTCGGTTCAATCTCATCAATACTGATCCCACAGTCCGGGCAGGAAAAACTCTGGCTGAAATTAATCGGCTCTCCGTCAATTACATCTACCACAAGCAGCCCACCGGAAAGCTGCATCACACTTTCAATAGATTCTGCCATACGTTTTTCGATTCCTTCACGAATGGCAAGACGGTCTACCACAATCTCAATATTGTGCTTTTTATTCTTTTCCAGTGAAATCTCTTCCGACAGATCATACATATTCCCATCTACGATAACACGTACATATCCACTCTTTTTTGCCCGCTCGAACACTTTTGCATGCTCTCCCTTTCGTCCGCGGACAACCGGCGCCAAAAGCTGTATTTTGGTACGATCCGGCAAATTCATAATTTCATCTACCATCTGATCTACGGTCTGTCGTTTAATCTCTTTTCCACATTTTGGACAGTGTGGAATCCCAATACGTGCGTATAATAAACGAAAATAATCGTAAATTTCAGTTACCGTCCCCACCGTAGATCTTGGATTACGGTTTGTCGTTTTCTGATCGATCGATATCGCCGGAGGAAGTCCGGAAATACTTTCGACGTTTGGCTTTTCCATCTGTCCCAGAAACATTCTGGCATACGAAGACAGCGATTCCATATAACGTCGCTGCCCTTCTGCATAAATCGTATCAAACGCAAGGGACGACTTACCTGAACCACTCAATCCCGTCAATACCACAAATTCATCGCGCGGAATGTCGAGATCAATACCTTTTAAATTATGCTCTTTTGCTCCTCGTATCTGTATGATTCTCTTATTTTCCATTTTATTCCATCTCCTGCAATATCTTTTTCATTTTTATCATCTGATCACGAAGTGATGCCGCAAACTCAAAATTCAGTTCTGCCGCCGCCTGATTCATTTTCTTCATAATCTTCGCAATCTGTTTCTGTAATTCTTCTTCTGACATATATTCCGGATCTTTCTGCAATTCTTCCATTCCGGCATCTGCCTTGGACGAAATACGGATCAACTCTCTGACCGCTTTCTTAATCGTCTGCGGTGTAATACCATGTTCCTTATTATAGGCATCCTGAATTTTACGGCGACGTTCCGTCTCCGAAATCGCTTTATCCATCGAATCCGTCCGCTTGTCTGCATACATGATTACCCGGCCTTCTGCATTTCTGGCTGCACGCCCAATCGTCTGTATCAGCGAGGTTTCCGAACGAAGGAATCCTTCTTTGTCCGCATCCAGAATCGCCACAAGGCTCACTTCCGGTATATCAAGCCCCTCTCGCAGCAAGTTAATACCAACCAGAACATCAAACACATCCAAGCGCATATCGCGGATAATCTCACTTCTTTCCAACGTATCAATATCCGAATGCAGATATTTTACCCGGACGCCAACTTCTTTATAATAATCCGTCAAATCTTCTGCCATACGTTTCGTAAGCGTCGTTACCAAAACTTTTCCTTTTTTCTTTGTTACCGCTTTAATTTCTTTCAGCAGATCATCCACCTGACCTGCCACCGGACGAACGATCACTTCCGGATCCAGAAGACCAGTAGGCCGAAGAATCTGCTCCGTACGCATCAACTCATGGGTTTCTTCATATTCGGATGGCGTAGCTGAAACAAACATCATCTGATTGATATGACTCTCAAACTCTTCAAAATTTAACGGACGATTGCTCTTTGCTGACGGCAGGCGGAATCCATAATCTACAAGTGTCGTCTTCCGCGACTGGTCACCGGCATACATTCCTCGTATCTGCGGAATCGTTATATGAGACTCATCCACCATGATCAGAAAATCATCCGGAAAATAGTCCAAAAGGGTATGTGGCATCTCGCCCTCTTTCATACCATTTAAGTGCATCGAATAATTTTCGATGCCGGAACAAAATCCCGTCTCACGCAGCATCTCAATATCAAAATGGGTTCGCTCTGATATTCGCTGGGCTTCGATCAATTTGTCTTCCGCTTTGAAATATTTGACACGCTCTTTCAACTCTTTCTCTATTCCCGTTATCGCTTTTTCCATTTTATCCGGAGAAACAACATAGTGAGAAGCCGGGAATACAACCATATGCTCCAAATTGTTCAACGGGGTTCCTGTCAGCACATCAATTTCCTGAATGCGGTCTACTTCATCTCCAAAAAATTCCACTCGTATCGCCCGGTCCGTCGCTGATGCCGGGAAAATCTCAAGCACATCGCCACGTACCCGGAATGTACCACGGTGAAAATCCATATCATTCCGAGTATACTGAATCTCCACCAGTCTCTGAATCACTTCATCCCGCTCGCGCATCATTCCCGGGCGGAGTGATACTGTCATATTTTGGTAATCAATTGGGCTACCCAATCCATAGATGCAGGAAACACTGGCAATAATAATAACATCCCGCCGCTCCGTCAGTGCTGCTGTCGCGGAATGGCGCAGTTTATCAATTTCATCATTGATAGCGGAGTCCTTTTCGATATACGTATCCGTCGACGGCACATAGGCTTCCGGCTGATAATAATCATAATAGGAAACAAAATATTCTACCGCATTTTCCGAAAAAAACTCTTTAAACTCACCATATAACTGTGCTGCCAGAGTTTTGTTGTGGGCAATGACCAAGGTAGGCTTATTCATCTGCTCAATTACATTTGCCATCGTAAATGTCTTTCCGGAGCCGGTAACACCTAAAAGCGTCTGGAATTGATTGCCCTCTTTGAAGCCATTTACCAGAGCTTCGATGGCTTCCGGCTGGTCGCCGGTTGGCTTGTATTCAGAGTGTAAAACAAAACGATCCATAATTATCGAAACACCTCCGTCTATGCTTATGTTCGCACGGTTTATCATAAAATATACTCAAAAAATAAAACTCATCGTGTGTCTAGTATAACACAATGAGTTTTATAATGCAATAAAAATATGAACATTTGTTCGTTTTTCTTTTTATTAGTCAAAACAAATTTCATCCATTCTCACGTATTCCGCAATATTTCCATGACCCTGAATCAAATTCAGCAAATCATCCGCTGACATCCAAAGTGTCGCCGTATTTTCATTCGGATGCACGCCAACCCTGTTTCCTTTAAATTCATCATCCATATAAAAATGCACACGGCATTCTGTATCATTTAATATTCCAAGCGGACTGACAGCCCCCGGTGACACTCCCAAAATCTCGTCCAGTTCATCTTCATAAGCAAATGATAATGCCGGCAGCTTATTTTGCTTACGGAATCCTTTTAAATCTATTTTTTTGTTCTGTTTTATCGTAAGAAGATAATAATTTTGTCTTTTCCCATCACGAATAAGCAAATTTTTCGCTGTACATTCGGGATAAGGCAGATTGAGGGAATATAAATCACCCATGTCACGCACCGCTTTATGCTCTGTTATTTCATAGGGAATGTCGCGTTCTTTCAAATAATTGCATATAGATTTTCTGCCCGTAAACAGATCTGTATTTATCTCAATCCAATATCTTTGCACCAGACTCCCCTCATCCATCACTTCATTTTCTAAAACGCCCCGGTTTTTAATAATTGTTTTTGCAGATGCCGGATTGTCCTTATCACAGCACATTAAAGTCCGGTCTATTCCCAGTTTTTTACATTCTTCCAATGCCAGCGCGATCATTTTTGTACCGTAACCTTTTCCTCGTTCACTTGGACGGATGCCATCTCCGATATGCCCACCTCCAAGCAATAATTTTTCATTCAAATAGTGCCGAATATTAACTGCTCCTACAAAAATATTTCGCTTTGTATCCAAACAGAAAAATGTTGAATCCGGAACCTTTTCCTCACTTTCTTTCTTTTCTTCTAAAGCATTCAGATAAGTTTCAAAATTGTGATAATCGCACTTCCGGATTGACCACGGAATGATTTTTTCATTTGCCGACGTCCATTCATCCATCATTTCATTTAGTTGTTGCTGATACTTTAGTTCGAGTTTTACTAGTCTTAACATAATTTAGCCCCTTCCCGGTTTCATCTTGCTTACTATCTTACCATGTCATCCAAGGACAACTCCTTTTTATGCCGTTTCACATGCAGCATAATATGACCGATATTTCCTTCTCCGGCATATTGGGTTGTGTCAAAAAAGTTCTGATCCAGTTCAGTCCAGATCAGTTCGTTTTCATCTCCGTCAACCGCTACTTCACTATTTAATTTTCCCACGTAAATTTCCAGATCGCAATTATCAAAAGGATACGATAATTCCATTAAATAGACAAGTTTAATATCCTCTTTGGTAATGGCAGTTTCCTCTTCTAATTCCCGGTATGCTGCATCCAAACCGCTTTCATTTTGCTCCCTTTTGCCACCAACAAAGTTTAATAATCCCTTATAAGGATTCTTTCTCCTTTTACACATCAGCATTTTATCTTCTTGTTTATTAAACACCACAATTGCGTTATATTTTTGCATTTTACACTTCCTCACAACTACGATTCATCACGAATTATGTCAATATCTACATTATACTCATCGTCTATCAAAATATAAGGAACCTTATTTTTTTGAACAAGTTCTAATGTATTTGCATTGTCTTCCAGCACACGTTCTAACGTACAGCTTTCATCCTCTAACCGATCCTCAATTGCCCTTGCATACCGTTTGATGTCTCTAAAGTGATTTTTTATATAATTTTCACTCATTACGAGGCAATAATATTTTATCAACTGGAGATATTCTGTTGTAAAGTCTTTTTCCCAGCCAAACGGAATATAGCATCCCTCGACGATAAGATTTTGCTTATTTTCTATCGCCGTTTTTATCATCTCCCGGACAATCGGCCATAAAAATGCTGTCAATTCTGTTTCATCACTAATCGGTGTCAGTTCTGTATTTCCACTACGAATCAATCCCATTTTTAAATGGTCTATGGATAAATAAGGATACTTATATTTTTCCAATAATTTTTGCGCCAACACGGTTTTTCCTGTATGGGACGCACCCGCGATCAATATAATCATTCGCTTTGCATTCCTCTCTTCTAAAACTCTCAGTACATCAAATCTAATATACACAAAATGCTATCTCTATCCGGGAACGAATATGGGACCGGCAATTGTTCTTTACTGGTCTTATAAAATCCGGCTCTCTCATAAAATTTATGAGATTGACGCGCTACGGAGGGGGGCTAATATAATGTGTTGAATGCCCGCAGTCTTGGCAAAATGCAAAAGTCCATTATATAATGAAATTCCAACTTTTCTTGACCGGAATTCTTTTTTCACAAAAAACTTTTTCATTATAGCACAGTTATGTTCTCTTTTCATAAGTCCAAGTGTTCCAACCACATGCCCCTCTGACAATACAATCCAGAATTTGCTGCCCTGCTGCTGATAATAGTACCCAATATCAAGTAAATCAGGCTGTTCCTGAAGTGGCAGATTAATTTTAAACTCTTTATTTTGAATATCCAAAATAAGTGTTATAATTTCATTGTCGTACTTCTTACTATACGTTTCAATTTTCAACGCCTCTGCCTCCATTCTTTTTGACACCAATCCTCCAATATATTACAAGCATATTTTTTCCACTAAAGAACACCAGTCTTCCGGGTAAACTCCGAGCAGTTCTTCATGTCTCATATCCTGCTCATGAATGATCGAATTCTCTTTGTTTCCAAATTCATAAATGTTCATTATTTTAAAATCTCCTTTTTTTCCTTTCCCGTATCACAATCTATATAAGGCAGTATTCCATCGTCACAGGAATAAAAAATCTTTTGATCCAGTATGATATCAAACTGCTCCATTGTTGAAATTCCTTCTTTTGTTATCCATTTCTTTTGTCCATCCGTCAGATTCAATCGTTTGATTCCGTCCCAATAATTCACTTGATAATAAATATAATTATCACAAAAGAAATATTTACTTACTTCCGTACTTGTCAAAGGTCTTTCGCTCTTCTCGTCACATTTAAACTGGTATAAATACTCTTTTTCACCATTATCATTTGGTTTTATATAATAGATAGAATTTCCCTGCAAACATACAGAATCTTCATATGCCTTAAATTCTGCTATCTGCTTTTGATCGGATCCATCTA
>ENA-UONV01002409-UONV01002409.1-human-gut-metagenome-genome-assembly--contig:-CS4-NODE-2409-length-13856-cov-8.184697_pt1 | contig 13856 bp, 14 predicted proteins | sample MGYA00242461_ERZ724008 | MGnify/ENA metagenome assembly ERZ724008 | reverse complement strand
ACGAGACGCTGGCCATCACCGACCGCACCTACCTGCTCTACGAGGGCAAGATCCTGAAAACGGGTACGGCCGAAGAGCTGGCCGCCGACCCGATGGTCCGCAAGGTCTACCTCGGCCAGCACTTCGAGCTGAAAAAGAGCCACCAGCTGACGCAGGAGATGAAAAACCGCAAAACTCCGCAGGAATAACGGCCGAAACACGAAATCAGGGATGCGGCGCTTTTGCACCGGCATCCCCGCATAACCATATATCACCCCATAATGGATAAGACGGTTCCATCGGGCCGCGTCAAAGGCACGCTGACGCCGCCCTGCTCGAAAAGCTACGCACAGCGCGCCTTGGCGGCATCGCTTCTCTGCGAAGAGACCTCCGTGCTGCGCAACATCGAGTTCTGCAGCGACACGCGCTCGGCGCTGCAGTGCATCGAGACGCTCGGCGCCCGCGTGACCCGGATCGGCGAAGAGACGCTTTCGATCGAAGGCGGACTGCGCCCGCAGGGGCACACGCTCCGCGTCGGCGAGTCGGGTCTTTCGACACGCCTTTTCACCCCCATCGCTTCGCTCTGCGGCACGCCGATCACCATCGAAGGCGAGGGCACGCTGCTCCGCCGCCCGATGGAGATGATGATAGGACCGCTGCGCACGCTGGGCGTCCGGGTGCGCGACAACGGCGGATTCCTGCCCTTCGAAGTCCGCGGACCGATCCGCGGCGGCGAGGTCGACGTGGACGGCTCGGTCTCGTCGCAGTTCATCACGGGACTCATGCTGGCGCTGCCGCTGGCCCGACACGACACCACGATCCATGTGCGGAGCGCGGTTTCGACCCCTTATCTGGACATGACCATAGACACCGCGGCCCGTTTCGGCGTGGAAATCTGCCATAACGATTACGAAGAGTTCTACATCGAAGGCGGCCAGCGTTACAGCCCGGCCTGCCTGAGCATCGAGGGCGACTGGAGCGCGGCGGCCATGCTGCTGGTGGCCGGCGCCGTCGCCGGGGAGGTTACGGTACGGAATATCTCGATGCTCTCGAAGCAGGCCGACACGGCCGTCTGCACGGCGCTGGTCCGGGCCGGCGCCGCCGTCATCAACGAAGCCGATTCGGTGACGGCGATCAGCCGCCCGCTGCACGGCTTCGAATTCGACGCCACCAACTGCCCCGACCTCTTCCCCGCCCTCGCCGCCCTCGCCGCGGCGGCCGACGGCGTCAGCACGATCCGCGGCACTTCGCGGCTGCTGCACAAGGAGAGCAACCGCGCCGAGGCGATCCGCGAAGAATACGCCAAAGTAGGTATCGAAGTGGACATCTCGGAAGAGGACGTCATGCGCATCCGCGGCGGCAAAATCCGCCCGGCGCGCGTTTCGAGCCACGACGACCACCGCATGGCCATGTCGATGGCGGTCTCGGCGCTGCGCTGCGACGGGCAGATAACGATCGAAAACGCCGAGTGCGTGGCCAAGAGCTACCCCGGCTTCTTCGAAGACCTTGAAAAAATCAGAGTTTAAAGCCATGAACATTTTCGGTCACAATTTCAGACTCGCCATCTGGGGCGAGTCGCACGGCCCGCAGATCGGCATCTCGATCGACGGCATTCCGGCTGGCGTCCCGCTTTCGGCGGAGGATTTCGAAACCGACCTCGCACGGCGGCGCAGCGGCGCACGCGGCACCACGCCGCGCCGCGAACCCGACATCCCGCAGATCGTGTCGGGACTCTACAACGGCATGACCACGGGCGCCCCGCTGACCATCGAGTTCGCCAACCGCGACACCCACTCGCAGGACTACGCCAACGTGATGCGCCACTACCGGCCCTCGCACGCCGACATGGTGGCCTACCACAAATTCAACGGCTTCAACGACCCGCGCGGCGGCGGCCACTTCTCGGCCCGCCTGACCGTGGCGCTCACGGCCGCAGGCGTGGTCGCCAAGAAGATACTGCCGCCGGGCGTGACCTTCGACACCCGCATCGCGGAGATCGGCGGCTGCACCGACCCGGAGGGGTTCGACGAGGTGCTGCGCGCCGCGGCCGCCGAACAGGACTCCGTAGGCGGCATCATCGAATGCCGCGTGCAGGGCGTTCCGCTGGGGCTGGGACAGCCCTTCTTCGACTCGGCCGAAAGCATGATCGCCCACCTGCTCTTCTCGGTTCCCGCCGTCAAGGGCGTGGAATTCGGCAGCGGCTTCGCCGGGGCGCGCATGCGCGGCTCCGAGAACAACGACCCGTTCCTCGACGTCGAAGGCACGACAGCGACCAACAACGCGGGCGGCATCAACGGCGGACTGACCAACGGCAACGAACTCGTCGTCCGCGCCGCCGTCAAGCCCACGCCGAGCATCGGCCGCGAACAGATGACCTACAATCTGGCCACGAACAAGGTCGAGCCGCTGACGATCCGCGGCCGCCACGATGTCTGCGTCGCCCTGCGGGGCGCGGTGGTCGTCGAAGCCGCCGTAGCCATCGCGCTGGCCAACTTCATCCGCTGATGACCACGCGCCGCGACATACTCGGCCGTATTTCGGCACGCCTCGCGCCCCTCTACGGGGCGCGTGAAGCACGGAGCATCGCCCTCGTCGCCGTCTCGGAGCTGTCTGGGCTGAGCGCGTCGGCCCTGCTGACCGATCCCGGCGCGCCGCTCGAAATCGCGGAACTGGACGACATTCTCGGCCAACTGGCCGCAGGCCGTCCGGTGCAGTATGTCGTGGGGCGCACGGAGTTCTGCGGCCGCACGTTCGCCGTGCGCGAAGGGGTGCTGATTCCCCGGCCCGAAACCGAAGAGCTGGCGGCATGGATCGCGCAGGCCGAAACCGAAGCCGCCGCGCTGCTCGACGTGGGCACCGGAAGCGGCTGCATCGCGGCCACCCTCGCGCTGGCGCTGCCCGGCGCGCAGGTATATGCGGCGGACATCTCCGACACGGCGCTGGAAACCGCTGCCCGCAACTGCCGGGCGCTCGGCGCCGGGGTCATCCTGCGCAAGGCCGACGCCCTGAGCGATCTGGCCAAAGTCTTTCCGGGACCGTTCGACGTCATCGTCTCCAACCCGCCCTACGTGCCGCAGAGCGACCTGCCTGCGATGCACGTCAATGTGCGGGAATACGAGCCGCACGAAGCGCTGCTGGTCCCCGACGACGACCCGCTGCGCTTCTACCGCGCCATCGCCCGCGCCGGACGGCGGACGCTCCGCCCCGGCGGCAGGCTCTACTTCGAAATTTACGAACGCTTCGCCGAGGCCATGCGCCGCATGCTCGGCGAAGAGGGATATACGGACACCGAGGTCCGCGAAGACCTCAACGACAAACCCCGCATGACATGCAGCCGCCTGAAGTAAAAAAGACCGGGAAACGCGCCAAAACGCCCGAACAGGCCCTCGCCGCACTCATGCGGCTCTGCGCACGCGCCGAGAAGTCGCAGGACGACGCCCGGCGGCTGATGCGCGGCTGGGGGCTTGCTGAGCGCGAGGGCGAGCAGGTGCTGGCGCGGCTCGTCCACGACCGCTTCATCGACGACGGCCGTTACGCCGAAGCTTTCGTGCGCGACAAACTGCGGCTGAGCGGCTGGGGCGAATACAAGATCCGCACGGCCCTGCAGCGCAAGCGTATCGACAGGGAGCTGATCGACGCGGCGCTGGCGCAGGCCGACCGTCAGGATATGGCCGGCCGGCTGCGGCAGCAGCTGGAACGCAAGATGCGGACGACCAGACATACGACACAATACGAACTCAAAACCAAACTGATACGTTACGGGCTTTCGCTGGGATACGACTACGAGACGGTGCTCGACAGCGCCGCCGCGCTCGTGACGGACACGGAGACATGCGACGAATTCTGACATTACTGCTTTTCACGACGATCTGCTCCGGGGCGCAGGGCCAGCGGCTCAACCCCGGAGATTACATATATCCGATCCGCGGCGTCGCGGGGCTTTACTCGGCCAACTTCGGCGAAATGCGTCCCGGACACTTCCACGGCGGCATAGACATCAAGACCGACGGCGGCGAGGGCAAACCCCTCGTGGCCGTGGCCGACGGTTACGTCTCGCGCGTGAGCGTCAGCCCGTCGGGCTACGGACGGGCGATATACCTCACGCTCGGCAATGGCACGACGGCCGTATACGGCCACCTGCAGCGGTTCCGCGGCGACATCGAAAAACACGTCCGCGACGAACGCTTCCGCCGCCGCGCGAACAGCGTCGATCTCTGGTTCGGCCCCGGCGCATGGCCCGTCGCACAGGGCGACACGATCGGATTTTCGGGCAACAGCGGTTCGTCGCTGGGTCCCCATCTGCATTTCGAACTGCGCGACACCCCGACCCAGCGGCTCTACAACGTCGTGCGCGAAGGCGTCGTCCGCCCCGACGACGACCTGCCGCCCCGCATCATGCGCATCCACTACATCGAGGTGGACAGCGTGCAGGGCGTTCCCGTCCACGGCAGGCCGGAGAGCTACTCCGTCGTCCGCGAAACGGAAGGCCGCTACCGGCTGACGCGCGAAGAGCCTGTCGGCACGGGACGCAAAGGCTATTTCGTCCTCGAAGCCAGCGACCGCCGCAACGGGGTGCACAACACCTTCGGACTATGGAGGGCGAGCATGTCCGTGGACGGCGATCCCCGGTTCGAATACCGCATGGACGGCTTCACGCACGACCTTTCGCGCTGCTGCGACGCCGTGAGCCACTACCCCATGCAGCTCACCTCGCGCAACGAGGTGATCCGGCTGGCGCAGCTGGCCGAATCGCCCGACTGCTTCTATCCCGTCATGCGGGAGCGCGGCCTCGTCCGCACCGCCGAGGGCGAGAAACGGCGCATCCGCATCGAAGCCGAAGACGACTGCGGTAACCGCTCGCAGCTCGAATTCGACATTCTCGGCCGCACGGAAACGCTCCGCGCCGAAGCAGACAGCACGGCCGTCGTCCTGCGGCCCGAAAAGGCGGCTTTAGTCCGTGCGGGCCGCGATCTGACGGCCCGCATCCCCGCAGGAGCGGTCTACGAACCCATTTTCTGCCGCCCGGAACAGCGTCAAGCCCCCGCATCCGACTCCACAGCGGCGGTCCTCTCGCCCGCCTACCGCATCCTCGACGCCGAGACGCCCCTGCGCCGCCCGATGACGGTCTCCGTACACGCCTTCGTGCCCGACGACATGCAGTCCCGTACGGTTCTCGCGACCCGTACGGCCAAAGGACGCATCGCCTGCATCGGAGGCCGATACGCCGACGGCGCCGTGACGGCGACGACCCGCACCACGGGCGACATCTTCGTCGCCGCCGACACCATACCGCCGCGCATCCGGCCGCTCTTCAGCGAAGGGGCCGACCTCGGCGGCGTCCGCAGCATCCGCTTCCGCGTGAGCGACAATTTCTCAGGCATCGCCTCCTGCACGCTGCTCATCGACGGCCGCTGGGTGCCCTGCGACCGTTTCCCGATGCAGGGTACGCTCGTACATGCGTTCGACCTACCCGCCGCAAAAAAACGCCGCAGCGTGCAGCTCACGGTGACGGACAGATGCGGCAATACAGCCCGCTGGGAGGGAACATTTTGGCGGTAAACTCTTAAATTCAGGAATTATTTTCTATATTTGCACACATCCCAACAACAAACACAATGACAGACAACAATCCCGACGTACGGAAACCCTTGATTCTGATAGCGGAAGATGTCGAGAGCAACTACAAGCTTCTGGAAATAATACTCAAAAAAGAGTACGATCTGCTATGGGCCAAGAATGGCAGGGAGGCTGTCGATTTTGCCATGGAGCACAAGCCCGACGCAATACTGATGGACATCAAAATGCCCGTCATGGACGGCATCGAGGCGCTGAAGGAGATTCGCCGCTACACGGCCGAACTGCCCGTGATCATGCAAACGGCCTATGCCTTCGACACCGACCGCCGCACTGCCGAGGAAGCCGGATGCAACGGATTCATCACCAAACCCGTCATGCCGCGCGAACTGAAAATGTATCTGGACAAATACCTGAACAAATAACAGAGAAGGTCCGGGAACAGCCGTCGCAAATCCGCCTCACACCCACACCGTCTCCAGCGGCCGGCGCCCGAAAACAGGCGCCCCGCACAAGACTCAAAACAAGCCGGACAGACCGTCCGGCTTGTTTTTTCGCCCGCCCGCCGACGCTTCGGGATACGCCCCCTCAGACCGGAATGGAATGCACCGGTCCGGTATCCGACGGCCACCGGACCGCCCGCCCTGTCCGAACACCGCCTGCGGCATCTGTCCGTTCCGCACCGCGCTCCTCCCGACCGCTCCCTGCGCGGGACGGCGCGGCACGCCGTCCCGCCGCGCTGCCGCAAAAACAGCACAAAAAAAGCGTTGAGAGACTCAACGCTTTTCCGTTTCATAACCGCCGTCAGATTACTTGTCCGTCACGGGAATAGGACCGTCGTAAGTTCCGCGCATGGTGATACCCTCGACGCTGATCAGCGCAATGTCGATATGATAAACGCCGTTTTCGTAACCGACCGTCACCCGGCCGTAGTCCTGCGCCGCACCAGACAGGATCTTGCCGTTCGCATCGCTCTGCATGCAGTAGGTGCCGTAGGCCATCAGCATTCCCGGCATGTAGTCCATGATCGCGCCCGGCACCATCGTAAACGCCTCGCGGGAAGCATTCACCTCATATTCGCCCGGCACCAGTTTCAGATCGCCGCGATCGTCGGTCGTCGGCATATTCAGCTCCACGCCGAAAAGCGTTCCCTTGACAAGTCCGCCCCGCTTATCGACCTCTCCCGTCCAGAACTTAAGCTGCGTCCAGTCCACGCCGGGGTCGTTGTATTCCTTGTAGCACACGGCCGTCACCTCTTCGAGCGCAACATTGACGGCATGTTTGAGCCGGCTGCCCGTCATATCGATCGGCTTCATTTCGATCGGCCCGGCATAGCGGAAACTCAGGCGTTCGCCCGCTGGGGTTTCGACATTCGCCGCAAGCAGGTAATTCGCTCCCTCGCGCGAAACCGTCACTTCGCCAGCCGCGAAGGTCAGCACTTCCCAAGTTCCGTCCTCCAGACGCCGCGTCGCATAGGTGTGACGCGGATCGGCCGACGGCGGAACGTGCCCCTGCGCCAATTCATAAGTCCCGTCGGGAATAACAGCATCGGCCGACGCGGCGCCGTACAGATCGAACAGCACGGCGTATCCGGCCTGCTTGGTGACGGTCAGACCGCCCTGAATCTCGGTCTCGCCGCTGCTCAGTCCGAAATAGAAATTATCCCCGTTCTGCTCGGCCACGCCCGGAGTATGCAGCGATTCGAATTGTTGCGTCAGGTCATTCGCCGGATCTTCGAGCGTCGTCAGAACGAGCGATGCGACCTCACTCAGCCGGTCGTTTTCACCGGCGGCCGCCGCATAAACATAGTAATCGGTCGACGGCGCCAGCTCCGGAATGACTACCGGCTCGGTCCATGCCGGGGGAGGGAGTTCGATTCCGGAGTCCGAAAGAATCTCCCTTGCCGTGAGGGCGTCGTTCCTCTCGGTCAGCACGACATAAGCGCACTTGGACGCATTTTCGACAAGAGCCGTGAAACTCACCGAAAACGGTGCGGTTTCACCTGCTGTCAGCGAGATTTTCGGAGCAGGTCCGGATTTTTCCCCGTTGTCATCGTCGCCGCAGCCGACGCATAACGACACGCAAAATACCGATGTGAGCAACATCGTCACAGGAAGCAAAAAATTTTTCATAGGGTTAAAGATGGGAATTGTGCCGGAACCATTCCGGCGGAATTAATAAAAACGCAAGTTACGACACCGGAGAGGCTCCGAAGCCATACGGGTGCAGCCGACGGCAGCGTCCGGGCATCCTCCGGTAACGTATTTGCAAATATAAGCAATTCAGACTATTTTTAATACATTACAGCCGATTTTTTTCATTGCGAAAGCCGAATTATCCCGCCGCGCCGCGGACCCGACGCCCCATTCCCTGCGATAAAGGGCAAGAAAACACGAAATAAATTTGTAGATACTTCGGAATTTCGTACTTTTGCACCCGAAAATCGACATGGTCTCGTAGCTCAGTTGGATAGAGCAACAGCCTTCTAAGCTGTCGGTCGTGGGTTCGAATCCCGCCGGGATCACTCGACGCCGGGCCGCAAATGCGGCCCGGCATTTTTTCATCCGTATCGAAAACGCCATAAAACAGCCTTCCGCGCGCATTTTTCCGCAATTTATTTTGCCGGGCGGAATATTTTGCCTACATTTGCAGGCTTAAAAGCCCAAAGTGGGTGAGCGTTTTTTATTAATTACAACAAAATTTTATAGCAAAATGGCTGTTAAAATTCGTCTGGCACGTCATGGTAAGAAGGGTTACGCCTTCTATCACATCGTTGCCGCAGATAGCAGGGCGCCACGTGATGGTAGATTTATCGAGAAGCTGGGTACCTACAACCCCAACACGAATCCTGCTACGATCGACCTGGACTTCGAGAAAGCACTGGGCTGGTTGCAGAAAGGCGCACAACCTACGGATACCTGTCGGGCAATTCTCTCGTACAAGGGCGTATTATACAAGAAGCACCTGCTGGGCGGTATCGCCAAGGGCGCATTCTCGGAGACCGAAGCCGAAGCTCGTTTCAACAAATGGATGACCGAGAAGGCCGGTAAGATCGAAGCTAAGGGCAACAAGCTCGAAGCGGATGCCAAGTCGGCCGAAAAGGCCCGTCTGGCCGCCGAAGCCAAAGTCAAGGAGGAGCGCGCAAAGGCCATCGCCGAGAAGAAGGCCGCAGCCGAAGCTGCCGCCAAGGAGGCCGAGCAGGCCGCTGCTGCAGAGGGCGCAGAAGCACCCGCTGAAGGCGAAGCCGAAGCTCCCGCCGCAGAATAAGCGCAGAACGCTTCTTTCCGGAATCCCGGTAAATTTCCCAGCACGGGAGATTTACCGGTTTTTTTCATTACTTTTGTAAACTCTTTCCGGCCGGGCGGCACGCCACGCAGCGCCACGCCACGCATGGAAAGTCCCCCTGCCGCACCGCCGGACGAGCGAGAATCGCACGCTCCACGCGATGCGGAAGATAAAACACCGTAAACCGAACCGACATGAGCGTTTCCATACCCGCAGGCAGAATCAACAAGCTTTTCGGCACCGACGGCGGAGTGATGCTGTCACTTTACGCCGATTTCCCCGCGGATTTCGACACCGACACCCCGCTGCTGGTCACCATCGACGCCCTCGAAGTGCCGCTCTGGTGCGAACGTTTCGAACGCCGCGGAGCCTCAGGCGCCGTCGCCGCATTCGCCGACTTCGACACCGAACGCCGGGCGCAAGAGCTGCTCGGCCTCGAATTCCGCATCCGGTACGACGAGGAGGATGACGACGAATTCTACATGGAGGACCTGATCGGATTCGCCGTTACGGGCTTCGAGATGCGGCACGGCGGCACGGAAAATGGCGGAAACGGCGGAAATGACGACGGCAACAACGCAAACAACGACAACAGCAACAGCGGCGATAACAACGATGACGCCAACGGCGGCGACGGCACGCCCCCTGCCGGACAATTCGCAGGCAGGGTCGCGGACTATTATGACAGCGAAGCCAACCCGCTCTTCGAGCTGGAAATCGGCGGCCGCCGGGTGCTGGTCCCCGCCGCAGAAGAATTTATCGCCCATATCGACTTCGAGGGGCGGACGATGAAGATGATCCTGCCCGAAGGGCTGATCGACCTATAAGATTTTCAAGACAATATGGCACATGTAGTAATCGGATTATCGGGCGGCGTGGATTCGTCCGTCGCGGCGTATCTCCTCAAACGGCAGGGGCACGACGTCACGGGGCTTTTCATGATCAACTGGCACGACACCACGGGCACGCTCGAAGGCGACTGCCCGTGGCACGACGACCGGGTTTTCGCCGAGCTGGTCGCCAAACGGCTCGACATTCCGCTGCACGTAGTGGACCTCTCGGCCGACTACCGTACGCGCGTGGTCGATTACATGTTCGCCGAGTACGAAAAGGGCCGTACGCCCAACCCCGACGTGCTGTGCAACCGCGAAATCAAATTCGACGTCTTTCTGCGCGAAGCCCTCAAGCTGGGCGCGGACTTCGTCGCCACGGGCCACTACTGCCGCAAGGCCGAAGAGGTTCTTCCCGACGGACGGACGGTCTTCAAGCTGCTCGCCGGCGCCGACCCCAACAAGGACCAGAGCTATTTTCTCTGCCAGCTTTCGCAGGAGCAGCTGCGCTACGCCCTGTTCCCGATCGGCGATCTGCTGAAACCCGAAGTGCGGCGCATCGCCGCCGAGCAGGGACTCGCCACCGCCAAGCGCAAGGACTCGCAGGGCATCTGCTTCGTGGGCAAGGTGGACCTGCCTGCTTTCCTCCAGCAGAAACTGGCTTCGAAAAAGGGCAACGTCCACGAAATACTCCCCTCGTGGCCGAAATACAACCGGGCTTTGGCCGCAGCCCCGGCCAAAGTCGAAAACGCCGCTGGCCCCGATACGTCAGACGCCCGGACGAACAGCACGCTTTCGACCGAAAACCGGGCCATACCTGCTGAAGCGGATGCCGAAGTCGCCCGAACCGACGGCGAACCTTCGACCGAACGCCTTACCGCCCTCGCCGCCCCGTGGCGCTACACCGTACGCGACGGCAAAAAGATCGGCGAGCACAACGGCGCGCATTTCTACACCATCGGCCAGCGCAAGGGGCTGGGCATCGGCGGCCGCCGGGAGTCGCTCTTCATCCTTGCGACCGACACCGCGCAGAACGTCATCTACGTCGGCGAGGGCGACGCCCACCCCGGTTTGTGGCGTCCGGCGCTGCACATCGCTCCCGGCGAGATACACTGGGTCAATCCCGCACGCACCCTCTCACCCGGACAGAGCGCCCGCTTCAGCGTCCGCATCCGCTACCGCCAGCCGCTTCAGGACGCAACGCTCTTCGTGCGCGACGAGGGCGCCTACATCCTCTTCGACCAACCCCAGCGGGGCATCACGCCCGGACAGTTCGCCGCATGGTACGACGGCGACGAGCTGGCGGGTTCGGGCGTAATTTCCGAATGACCGCGTCCCCGCAGCTGCAAAACGCCGCTGCGTGCCGCACACCGGAAAAACATCGGGATAATTCCGACTCCAATCAAACGTTCAGCCTATGAATATCGAAGATTTCAGGACCTACTGCCTTTCGTTCAAGGGGGCCTATGAAAAGATGCCGTTCGAGAAAGCGGCTTCTGCATACGACCGGAACCTGCTCGTCTTCTGCGTCGCGGAGAAATGGTTTTGCTTCGTAAACGTCGAGACATTCGATTTCTGCAATATCAAATGCGCTCCCGACCGGATCGTGGATTTGCAGGAGCGCTACGAAGGAGTGACGCCGGCATACCATATGAATAAAAAACACTGGATAAGCGTACATTTCGACAAAGACGTACCCGACAGAACGATCGAAGACCTCGTGAAGCAATCGTACGATCTTGTCGCGGCTTCCCTGCCGAAAAAGGAAAGAGCGGCTTTGCAGACCCCGTAATCGGCATCGGGGAACGGCATCAGGGAGATATACGGCAACGGAGGGAAAAACCTCCGTCTTTTTTATGCCCCGACGAAAGCCGGAAGGGTTACTTAGACATAGATAGGTAATACTTACACATGACGCGGAATTCGGCGTGGCACGTTTTTTAGTTTTACATTCGAAAACAAGCCACCGTGAAAACAGCCTTCGACAACTATGTGATAGAAGCCGTGCGCAAAGAGCGCATGGCCCAAAAAGTGTCTCAGGCAATGCTGGCTTACGGCATAGGCGTCTCGCACGGCTACATCGGGCAGGTGGAAAGTCCCAAATACCGCACGAAGTACAATCTGAATCACATCAACGAGATCGCCAAATTTCTGGGTTGTTCGCCGCGCAAGTTTCTGCCCGAAGAACCGATCTGACCTTCGGCCCATGTTCCCGCACTGCACGGCATCAGCCACCAAGCTCCGTCCCCAGACCGGGCCGGAAAACCGATCCGGGAAACGTCCGGCCCTTCTGCTCCGCACGCTTCTCCTCGCCGCGCTCCTCCTCTCCGGCATCCGCTGCGTCCTCGCCCAGCCCCGCATCGGCATCGCCCAGCCCCGCATCGGCATCGCCTACTGCGACCTCGACCACCTCTACGACACCATACCGGCGCTCTTTTACGACGACAGCGACTACACGCCCGGCGGCCGTCTCGCGTGGGACACGGAACGCTACCGCCGCAAGATAGCCCGTACGGCCGCCGTCATCGACTCGATGCGCATGCCGCTCGTCGCGCTGTGGAGCGTCGAAAACGAAGCGGTCGTGCGCGACATCGCGGCGGCCTGCCGGGGCGACTACAGCTACCTGCACCAAACGCTCAACTCGCTCGACGGCATGGATTTCGCACTGCTCTACTACGGCGACCTCTTCGATCCCCACTACGAGGAGCCGGGGCGCCGCTACCTCTACATCGAAGGCACCCTGCGCTTCCCCGCCCCGCGCACCCGCCGCACAACCGGCCGCCCGGCGCGCACCGACACCGTGGGACTGGTGTTGTGCAGCGACACGCGCATGGCCGAATGGGTCGTCCGCGACCTGCGCGAAGAACGCCCCGGCGTGAAGCTGATCGTTCTGGGGCGCACCGCGTCGCTCGACGCGGCGACATACGGACTGCGCGACGCCCTCGAACGGCCGGCCCGGCTGGGCCGGGGCAACGTCCGCCGCCGCGGAGGCTGGCTCATGCGCGACCGCATTCTGACCGACACCGCGCTGAGGTGTCCGGGCGGCGACATTTTCGCCCGCCGCTATCTGCTTGATCCCAAGACGGGTAACCCGCTGCCGACCTACGAGAGACGGCGTTACCGGGGCGGCTTCGGCTACGCCCTGCCGGTATTCGTTTACTTGGAGTAGAATTTTTTGGAATTTCAGAAAAGTTTTCCTATATTCGCATTCCCAACGGCAAATAGGATTCTTCGACGAGGCGGTAACAGCGATGTCACCGCAATTTTCGTCTGTAGGGGAAGAGATTAGCTAAAAATTTTTATAAATTTACATATCATTAAATTAACCAAGAAAAAAAATTATGGCAGACGTAAAACGAGTCTATACCTTCGGCAACAAGGAAGCCGAAGGCAACGGCAAAATGCGTGAGCTGCTCGGCGGCAAGGGTGCGAACCTCGCGGAGATGAACCTCATCGGCATCCCCGTCCCCCCGGGCTTCACGATCACCACGGAAGTATGTTCCGAATATTACGCCCACGGCAAGGACGCCGTGATCCAGATGCTCCGTCCCGAAGTGGAGAAGGCGATGAAAAATATCGAGAAGCTCACCGGGATGAAATTCGGCGACAAGGAGATGCCGCTGCTGGTGTCGGTACGCTCGGGAGCCCGCGCTTCGATGCCCGGCATGATGGACACGATCCTCAACCTGGGTATGAACGACCAGGCCGTGGAAGCCGTCGCCAAGCGTACGGGCAACCCCCGTTTCGCATGGGACTCGTACCGCCGTTTCGTACAGATGTACGGCGACGTGGTGCTGGGCATGAAGCCCGAATCGAAGGAGGACCACGACCCGTTCGAGGTCATCATCGAGGAGCAGAAGGAGAAGCGCGGCGTCAAGAACGACACCGACCTGACGACCGACGACCTGAAGGAGCTGGTGCAGAACTTCAAGGCCGCCGTCAAGAAGCAGACCGGCGAGGATTTCCCGGCATGCCCTTGGGATCAGCTCTGGGGAGCCGTATGCGCCGTGTTCGGCTCGTGGATGAACGAGCGCGCCATCCTCTACCGCAAGCTCAACAACATCCCCGCAGAGTGGGGAACGGCCGTTACCGTGCAGGCCATGGTATTCGGCAACATGGGCGCCAACTCGGCGACGGGCGTAGCCTTCTCGCGCGACGCCGCGACGGGTGAAAACCTCTTCAACGGCG
>ENA-UONV01002403-UONV01002403.1-human-gut-metagenome-genome-assembly--contig:-CS4-NODE-2403-length-13891-cov-5.737280_pt1 | contig 13891 bp, 10 predicted proteins | sample MGYA00242461_ERZ724008 | MGnify/ENA metagenome assembly ERZ724008 | reverse complement strand
TCGTGGACGGTGATCCGCCGCGTGATCTCGAAGCTCTTCTTCCCGCTCCCCGTCACCACGGCGCTCGCCATCTACCATTCGATCAAGTACATCCGCGAGGGTCTTTCCGCGCTGCTGCACGGAAAGCTCTCCGTCGCCGTGCTCGACGCCACCGCCGTCACCGTGTCGATGCTGCGCGGCGACTTCTCGACGGCAAGCTCTGTGATGTTCATGCTCCGCCTCGGCGAAATCCTCGAGGACTGGACGCACAAGAAGTCTGTCGCGGATCTCGCGGGCGCGATGTCGCTCAACGTTGACCACGTCTGGCTCAAGACGGGCGAGACGGAAACGCTCGTTCCCATCGGCGATATTCAGGCGGGCGACTGCGTCGTTGTCCGCACCGGCAGCCTCATCCCGCTCGACGGCAAGGTCGTCTCCGGCGAGGCGATGGTCAATCAGGCGTCCATGACGGGCGAGTCCATGCCCGTCCCCAAGCGCGAGGGCAGCTATGTCTACGCAGGCACGGTCGCCGAAGAGGGCGAGTGTGTCGTGCGCGTGGAAAAGGCGCTCGGCGGCGGCCGCTATGACCGCATCGTGCGCATGATCGAAGAGTCGGAAAAGCTCAAATCCACGGCTGAGGACAAGGCCTCGCGCCTTGCCGACAGGCTCGTGCCCTACACGCTCGGCGGCACGATCCTGACCTATCTTCTCACGCGCAACGTCACAAAGATGCTGGCCGTGCTGATGGTCGACTTCTCCTGCGCACTCAAGCTCTCCATGCCCATCGCGGTGCTCTCTGCCATGCGCGAGAGCAGCAGCCATCACATCTCCGTCAAGGGCGGGCGTTTCCTCGAAGCCGTCGCCCAGGCGAACACCATCGTCTTTGACAAGACCGGCACGCTCACCTACGCCACGCCCAAGGTCGCGAGAATCGTCACCTTCGGCGGCAATGAGGAAAGCGAGATGCTCCGCCTCGCCGCGTGCCTCGAAGAGCACTATCCCCACTCCATCGCCAACGCCGTCGTGGCCGAGGCCAGGGACCGCGGATTGACGCACGAGGAGTATCACTCTCAGGTGCAGTACGTCGTGGCGCACGGCATTTCGAGCATGGTGGATGAGAAAACAGTGCTCATCGGCAGCGCGCACTTCGTCTTCGAGGACGAGGGCTGCCGCGTGCCGGAGGGTGAAGAGGACAAGTTTGAATCGCTCCCGCCCGAGTATTCGCACCTGTATCTCTGCATCGCAGGCGAGCTCGCCGCGGTCATCTGCATCCATGACCCGCTGCGCAAAGAGGCGAAGGCCGCCGTGCGCGCGCTGCACGAGCTCGGTATCGACAAGGTCGTGATGATGACCGGCGACAGCCGCAAGACTGCCGAAGCCGTCGCCGCTGAGGTCGGCGTCGACGATGTCTACGCCGAAGTCCTGCCCGAGGACAAGGCCGCGTTCGTCCGCAGCGAAAAGGCCGCGGGCCGCAAGGTCATCATGATCGGCGACGGCGTGAACGACTCCCCCGCCCTGTCCGAAGCTGACGCAGGCATCGCCATTTCGACCGGCGCCGCCATCGCGCGCGAGATCGCGGACATCACCATCTCGTCCGAGGATCTGTTCGCGCTCGTTACGCTGCGCTCTCTCAGCCAGGAGCTCATGGCCCGCATCCACCGCAACTACCGCTTCATCGTGAGCTTCAACTTCTCGCTCATCGTGCTTGGCGTGCTTGGCATCCTGCCGCCGACGACCTCGGCGCTGCTGCACAACATGTCCACACTCGCCATCGGCCTCAAGAGCATGACGAACCTCCTGCCCGAAAGCGAGCAGAACAGCGTCCACTGATTTTTCCCGATAAAAAAGCTCCGTGCCAAGGCACGGAGCTTTTTTGCTATACAAGTTTGATTTTACGCAAGGCCGTAGGCCTTGATGGCATCGTCGACGATCTTTTCCGCGAGCAGCTTATCGCGCTTTTTGATGTCCACGCGTCCCAGCGGGTGCAGCGGCTCGTCATAAAGGCGCAGCTCCTCGCATTCGCCGAGCGTCCTGAGCAGCGCGCGAGTCAGTCTTTCCGTGCGCGACTCTCCGCGCGGGCAGCAGTTAATAAAAAGCGTCATGTCCTTTCCCTCACAGTACGCAGTAGTACATGATAAATGTGTTCACCACGCCGAGCAGAATACCGGCGATGACCTGCAGCGGCGTATGACCGACAAACTCCTTGAGCTTCACCTCCGGAAGCTTTTCCGACGCGAGCGAGTTGAACGCCTCGACGATGTCGTTGATGATAACGGCCTGCCGCCCCGTTTCGAGCCGGACGCCCATCGCGTCCTTGCAGACGACGATGGCGAAGATGAACGCCATCGCGAATTCAAACGAACCGAGCCCGTAGACGAGCGCCGCGGCGGTCGCGAGCGACGAGACCGTGGCCGAATGGCCGCTCGGCATCCCGCCGTCGCCGATGAGGCGCGTAAAGTCGATGCTCTTCGTCACAATGGCATGGATGATCGTCTTGATGAGCTGCGCCCAGAACCACGACGAGAGACCGATGAGCAAAAAGGGATTCGACAGCAATTCCTGAAACCAATTCATATGTTTCCGCTTCCTTTCGCGGTGCGGGCTTTGTCAGCCCTTGAATGTTCCTTATTATACCACCGTTTCCCGGTTCAGCAATAAACTTTCTTTTAACTTCTTCCGCAGAAAATATAAACCAGCGCAGGCTCACCTGCGCTGGTTTTTCTTTACGACGCCTGCGCGAACTGGCTGTTGTAGAGCTCGGCGTAGAAGCCGTTTTGCTCCATCAGCTGCTCGTGCGTGCCGCTCTCGATGACGTCGCCGTCGCGCATCACGAGGATGAGGTCGGCGTTCTTAATGGTCGACAGGCGGTGGGCGATGACAAAGCTCGTCCGGCCCTTCGTCAGCTCGTCCATCGCGCGCTGAATGAGAAGCTCCGTGCGCGTATCGACCGAGGATGTCGCCTCATCGAGAATGAGCATCGGCGCATTCTGGAGCATCGCGCGGGCGATGGTCAAAAGCTGCTTCTGTCCCGCCGAGATGGTCGTGCTCTCGCTGAGCACGGTGTCAAAGCCCTGTGGCAGCGAGTGGACAAATTTGTCGAGGCCGCAGGCCTTGCAGACCGTTTCGAGCTGCTCGTCCGTGATACCCTCCATGTTATAGACCAGGTTCTCGCGGATCGTGCCCTCAAAGAGCCACGTGTCCTGCAGGACCATACCAAAGAGCTTGTGCACATCCTCGCGGCGCAGGTCGGTCGTCGCCACGCCGTCGATCGTGATGCGGCCGCTGTTGACCTCGAAAAATCGCATCAGGAGGTTCACCATCGTGGTCTTGCCCGCGCCGGTGGGGCCGACGATGGCGACCTTCTGGCCCGGATGGACCTCAGCGGAGAAATCCTTGATGATGATCTTGTCGGGCGAATCGGGGTAGCTGAAGCGCACGTGGTCGAACATCACCGCGCCGCGCACGGCGTCGAGCTTCTCGGTCTTGTCGCTCTCGTCGCCGAGCTCTTCACTTTCGAGGAAGTCGAAAATACGATGCGCGGAGGCGGAGGCCGTCTGCAAATTCGTCATGCCCTGTGCGATCTGCGTCAGCGGCGTGGTGAAGAGGCGCACATACAGGATGAACGAGACGATGACGCCGAATTCGATCGTGCCATTGATGGCCAGCACCGAGCCGAACACGCAAACCGCAACATACGAGAGGTTGCCGATCACGTTCATGAGCGGCTGCATCACACCGGAGAGGAACTGCGAGCGCCAGTTTGCGTCGTAGACCGCCGCGTTCAGGCCGTCAAAGTGGTCGAGGACCTTATCGACCGCGCGGCTGATGCGCACGACCTCATGGCCGGAATACATCTCCTCGACATAGCCGTTGAGCTCGCCGAGGCTCTTCTGCCGCGCGGTGAAGTAGCGCTGCGACTTCGACATGATGGCGACGATCAGCACCATGCCAAGGAGCGTGATGCACAGTGCGACGAGCGCCATGCGCCATTCGGTCACGAACATCATAATAAGACAGCCGACAAACTGTGTCGCGGCGCTGATGATGGTCGGCAGGCTGTTGGTAAGTCCCTGCTGGAGCGTTGACACATCGTTTGTGATGCGGCTCAAAATGTCGCCCTGTGAGGTGGTGTTGAAATACTTCTGCGGCACGCGGTTGATCTTTTCCGAGAGCTCACCTCTCATGCGGTAGGACATTTTCAGCGTCACGACCGCCATGATATAGTGTTGGATGAAGCCAAACAGCGCGCTCAGGCAGTAAATAATGGCAAGGAACACACCGATCTTCGCAATGGCGGCGAGGTCGATGCCGGTGAACAGGCCGTCGGACATGATGGTCGCCATTTTGCCGATCTTGTCGGGGCCGATGATCGTCATCACAGCGCTCAGCGCCGCCAGCACGAGCGCAAGAGCGATGACGCCAAGGCTCGATTTCATATAGACGCCCGTGCGCTTGAGCGCGCCGACGGGATTGCTGTTTTTCTTTTTCATCTTCTCTCGCCTCCTTTACGCCAGCTCCGCAGCGCTGAGCTGGGAGGTCGCGATCTCGCGGTAAACGTCACAATTCCGCATCAGCTCTTCGTGCGTGCCGATGCCCACGGTCTCGCCGCGGTCGAGCACGATGATTTTGTCCGCGTGGCGGATGGTGCTGATGCGCTGCGCGACGATGATCTTCGTCGTGTCGTGCAGCTGCTTGGATAGCCCCTCGCGCAGCTTCGCATCCGTGCGGTAGTCGAGTGCGGAGAACGAATCGTCGAAGACGAGGATCTCCGGTTTTCTCGCCAGCGCGCGGGCGATGGAAAGGCGCTGCTTCTGGCCGCCGGACATGTTGCGGCCCATCTGCGCCACATGGTGCTGCGTGCCGTCGGGGAGCTTGTCGACAAACTCCTTCGCCTGCGAAAGCTCGACGGCCTGCGCAAGGCCCTCATCGTCCGCCGGCGCTTCGCTCTCGCCAAAGTAGACATTGTCGCGGATGCTGCCGGCGAAGAGCACCGCCTTCTGCGTCACGTAGCCGAGCTTGTTGTAGAGTGTGTCGAACGTGTAGTCCCTGACGTTCACGCCATCGACAAGCACCTCGCCCTCCGTCGCATCGTAAAAGCGCGGGATCAGGCTCACAAGTGTCGTCTTGCCGCTGCCCGTCGCGCCGATGACGGCAAGCGTCTCGCCCCTGTTCACACGGAAGCTGATGTCCGAAAGCTCATCCTCCGATGCGTGCGGATAGCGGAACGAAACGTTTTTGAACTCCACCGTGCCGTGCTCGCTGCATTCGCTCACGCTGCCCTCGCGGATGTTTGCCTTGCGCTCGAGCACCTCGTTGATACGCTCGGCAGAGACCTGCGCCTGCGGCAGCAGCATGAAGATCATCACGAGCATCATAAAGGACATGACCACGTAAGTCGCATATGTGCTGAACACCAGCACGTCGCTGAACATCGTGAGGCGCGCTGCGGAATCGGTCAGCGCGATGTTGTTGACGAGCGCCGCACCCAGCCAGTAGATCGTGAGCGCCAGGCCATTCATGCCGAGCGTCATCGTCGGCTGGACGAGGGCGAAGAGCTTCTGGTTCTTCACCTGCACGTTCATCATGTCAAGGCTCGGCTTGTTGAACTTGTCGTTCTGGTACTGCTCGGCGTTGAACGCGTGCACCACGTTGATGCCCGTCAGGTTCTCGCGCGCCACACGGTTGATCTGGTCGGTCAGCTTCTGCACGAAGCGAAAACGCGGGATGCAGATGCTCATTACCGTTATCACCGTCACGCAGATGACCACGACGAATGCCGCTGTCACGGCGGAGAGCTCCCAGCTCTTGCCGAGAATTTTGATGATGGCCCACACGGCCATGATCGGCGATTTGATCATCATCTGCAGGCCCATCGCCACGATCATCTGAATTTGCGTGATGTCGTTCGTCGTTCTCGTGATGAGGCTGGCGACGGAAAAATCCTGCATCTCCTCGCTGCCGATGTCCATCACGTGGCGGAAGAGCTTTTCGCGCACCGTGAAGCTGAAGCCCGACGCCGCCTTAGCCGCAAGATACCCGCAGCCCACGGCCAGCACGGCGCTTGCGAGCGTGCAGCCAAGCATTTTCACGCCGACGGACAGGATATCCGCCGTCGCCCCCGACGTTTTGATGAGCGTTGTCAGATCGGTCATGTAATCCGGCAGCCGCAGGTCAAAGTAGACCTGCACCGCCACAAGCACGGTGCACAGCAGCACCATGAGCACCTCTTTGCGGCGCATGTTTTTGAGTAGTTTGATCATTGTTGTTTCTCCTGATTTCTTCTTTGGGCCCTCAGCGCTTTTCCTTGCAGATGCCGTTCAGATTGCCATCCATTCTTTCAAGGCAGCGGCGCATCGTCGCCAGATCCTCCTCCGGGATGCCTTCGAGCAGACGTCTTCCGAACTGCCACTGCACCTGCCGTCCGCGCTCAATGAGCGCTTGCGCCTGTTCGGTGCAGATAAGCCGCGTCTGCCGCCGGTCGCCCGGCATCTCCTGCCGCTCAAGAAGGCCGTCATTCACCAGTCTTTCCACGTGCACGGAGACAATACCCGATTTGTGCCCGCGCATGCGGCAGATGTCCTTCGCCGTGTTGTGCTCGGGATTGTTGGCGAGAAAGAGCAGAATGTCCAGCGCCAGCGGCGGCAGGCCGGTCTCCTTGCACAGTGGAGTTAACATAATATGATACGCCTGTGTCATCTTGTTGGCGTGGCTGAAAAGCGTTGCCCCGCGCATCGGTTCCTTCGGCATCATATCGATTCCTTTCCGACCTCATTCGGTCACGCGCCGCGCTCGCTCGTCATCGAATGATAATCTTCTAATTTTAGAACGTCATCATTATAGTCGTTTCCATTCCAATGTCAATAAACAAATTGTGAACGTTCCAAAAAAAGGGCGCGAAAAAGCGCCGCCTTTCGGCAGCGCTTTTTTCGTATTCTGCTACAGGGACAGCTGGATAAGGCCGAGGATGAGCATATGTACCGGATAAAACGCGTAGCAGGCATACTGAAACGCCTTGCTGTGGTGTCCCTGCCGCCCGCGGTAGAGCCAGATGGGCACGAGCGAGAGCAGTGCAAGCCCCTGCTCGCAGACCTCAAACTCCAGTCCGAAAAGCTCGATCGGGAAAATCTGTCCTCCGATGAGCGACACATTGATCCAATAGAGCGCCGCGATCTGCCCGAGCAGCTTCCACCACTCTCTGCCGCGGAGGAAATAGAACACAAACACCGTCAAAACGCCCATGCCGTAATAATCTACCATGCCGAGCGTGCCGAGCGCAAAGCCCAGCACCGTGACCGCAACGCAAGTCAGAAGATAGAGCCATGTCTTCCCCTTTTCCCGCACGGCCTCCATCGCCCGAATGCCGAGAAGGCCGATGAGCAGCGTCCAGATGACATTCTGGTGCACAGGGTAGAACCACGTGCCGCCGTACATCAGGTCAAAGGGAATTTCCGACAGCAATGCAAAAATCAGCATCCGCTGCGCGTATTTTTTGAAACTGTGCGTGTGGAAGTAGCCCTCCACCGCCATGAAGGCAAAAATGGGGAACGCGAGACGTCCCACGCAGGTCATCCACTCCTGCGAAAGAAAAAGCGTCGCCCACAGGTGGTCGAGCAGCATGAAGGCCATCGCTAAAATGTGCAGCGCCGCGGCGCTGAGGTCAAACTGTTTTTTCATTGATCTCTCCTGTTGATTTCTCTCTTTCCCCCGCTGTTGCGCAAGATTATTTTATTTTATCAGATCTCGCGTCAAAAGTCACGCTTAATTTTTGCGTTTCTTTCTCTGCAAAAAATACCGGCGGGCAAAATGCCCGCCGGTACGTTTCAGTTTTACCCCAGAATGGCCTTCAGGTCCTCCTCTGGCGTCGTAATGGGCGCGATGCCAAAGTTCTTGACAAGGTAGCCGAGCACGTTCGGCGAGAGGAACGCCGGCAGCGTCGGACCAAGGCGGATGTCCTTGATGCCGAGATACAGCAGCGTCAGCAGGATGCACACCGCCTTCTGCTCATACCACGAGAGCACCATCGAAAGCGGCAGCTCGTTCACACCGCAGCCAAAGGCGTCGGCGAGCGCCAGCGCGATCTGGATGGCGCTGTAAGCGTCGTTGCACTGGCCGATGTCCAGGATGCGCGGCAACCCCGCCACCGTGCCAAGATCTAAGTCATTGAAGCGGAACTTGCCGCAGGCCAGCGTCAGCACCATGGTGTCGGGCGGCGTCTGCTTGACGAATTCCGTGTAGTAATTTCTGCCTGGGCGCGCGCCGTCGCAGCCGCCGACTAAGAAAAAGTGTCGGATCTGGCCGGACTTGACGGCCTCGACCACCTTGTCGGCCACACCCAGTACCGCGCCGCGGGCAAAGCCCGTCGTAACCGTGCTGCCGCCGTTGATGCCAGTGAATGCCTTATCCTCGGCATAGCCGCCCAGTTCCAGCGCCTTTTCGATGACCGGCGTGAAGTCCTTGTCCGCGCCGATATGCTTGAGTTCCGGATATGAGACCGCCGCCGTAGTGAACACACGGTCGGCATAGCTCGCTTTCGGCGGCATCAGGCAATTCGTGGTGAATAGTACGGGCGCAGGGATGTCGGCAAATTCCTTTTGCTGGTTCTGCCACGCCGTGCCGAAATTGCCCTTGAGATGGGCATACTTTTTAAGGCCCGGGTAGCCGTGCGCGGGCAGCATCTCGCTGTGCGTATAGATGTTGATGCCCTTGCCCTCCGTCTGCTCGAGCAGGCGCTTCAAGTCGTGCAGGTCGTGGCCGGAAACCACGATGAACGGTCCCTTTTCCACCGTCAGCGGCACGGTGGTCGGCTCCGGCGTGCCGTAGGTCTCCGTGTTGGCCTTGTCGAGCAGCGCCATGCAGCGGTAGTTTTTCTCGCCGACCTCCAGCACAAGGGGGAGCAGGTCATCCATGCCCCAGTCCTCGCCGATGGCAAACAATGCCTTGGCAAAAAAGCGGTTGACCTCGCCGTCCGTATAGTCCAGCACCATCGCGTGGTAGGCGTACGCCGCCATGCCGCGGATACCGAACAGGATGAGCGACTTGAGGCTGCGGATGTCCTCGTCCGCCGTCCAGAGCCGCGAGACATCGTAGTCATTGTTGTGCCCGCAGGGCGACATGCAGGACGCACAGTCCGGCACAAGACGGCTCTTCTCCGCCTTCACGCGTGCAGTCACATCGCGGATGGCCGCTTCGTCAAAGTTCACATTCGTGAGCGTGGTGAAAAGCGCCTCGATGATGATCTTCCATGTGCCCTCGTTCACGCCGGGGCTGCCGTCCGCAGCGCGGGCAAGGCCAATGAGCGCGCCGGTCAGCTCGTCCTGCAAATTTGCCGTCTCGGCGCTCTTTCCGCACACACCCGCGCTGCCGGTGCAGCCCGTGCAGTGCGCCGCCTGCTCGCACTGAAAACAAAACATCTTGTTGTCCACCGAAAAAATCCTCCTCATTCTGTGGTCTTATCGATCATAGGATGACTCAAATCGTATCCAGTATTCTTCCGTCCGTCGAGATCGTCACGACCTGCCACGGGATGAATTTACCGCTATTTTGCAGCGCGGTTTTCGCCGCGTGCTCGAGCCCGCCGCAGCACGGGACCTCCATTCGCACGATCGTCACGCTCTTGATGTCATTTTTTGCGATGATCTCGGTCAGCTTTTCGCTGTAATCTACGCTGTCGAGCTTCGGGCAGCCGACGAGCGTAATGTGGCCCTTGATGAATTTCTCGTGGAAGGCCGCGTAGGCGTACGCCGTGCAGTCCGCCGCGATGAGCAGCTTTGCGCCGGAGAAGTACGGCGCGTTCACGGGCACGAGCTTGATCTGCACCGGCCACTGGGAGAGCTGGCTCTCCTGCGCAGCAGGAGCCGCCGTTTCAGATGCCGCCTTGTGCGCAAAGGTCTTGAGCTGCATGCCGGGACAGCTGTGGTGCAGTGTCATCCCCTCCTTCTGCATTCTCTTCTGCTTGTTTTCAAGCACCGCCTGCTCGTCGTAGGCCGCGGCCTCGCGCTCGACAAAGGAAATCGCGCCGGTCGGGCAGGTCGGCAGACAGTCGCCCAGGCCGTCGCAGTAGTCGTCGCGCATCAGCTGCGCCTTGCCGTTTACCATGGCGATAGCGCCCTCGTGGCACGCCGCAGCGCAGGCGCCGCAGCCGTTGCATTTATTTTGATCGATCTCAATGATTCTCCGTTTCATTGCAATACCTCCTTGCGTTTTCAAGCGTATTATAGTAGAATGCGGCCAGCAAGTCGGTTGAATTTTCAACGAAAGGCGTTTTTAATGAAAGAATTTTTTTCCATTCTCGCCGCCTCGCCGCTCTTTTCCGGCGTCACGGAGGACGAGCTCGATGCAATGCTCACCTGCCTTGCGGCAAAGACCGAGCAATTCCCCAAGGACGTGTTTCTCCTTCATCCCGGTGACACGGTCGAGGAGATCGGCATGGTGCTCTCCGGCTGCGCGCTCGTCGTGCAGGAGGATATCTGGGGCAACCGCAACATTCTCTCCCGCACCGCACCGGGGCAGACGTATGCCGCGGCCTTCGCCTGCGCGCCAAACAGTGTCTCCAATGTGAGCGTCGTGACCGAAACGCCGACAACGGTGCTGTTTTTGAACGTCAAGCGCCTTTTGACGGTCTGTCCCTCCGCCTGCGCGCACCACAGCCGCATCATCCGAAACCTTCTGAGCGACCTTGCGGGAAAAAACCTGCTGCTCAATGAAAAGCTCACGCACATCGCCCAGCGCACGACGCGCGCCAAGCTCATGTCCTATCTCTCCGCCGAGGCGCAGCGGCGCGGCGCGGTCGAGTTTGACATCCCGTTCTCCCGCCAGCAGCTCGCGGACTTTCTCGCTGTCGAGCGCAGCGGACTGTCGCTCGAGCTTGGAAAGATGAAAAAGGAAGGGCTTCTGGACTATCATAAAGAGCACTTCGTGCTGAATATCTGAATTTTGCAAAAAAGGAGTTCCTCTTACCTTCAAGAGGAACTCCTTTTTCATTTTGTTCTCGATTTATGCAGCGAGCTTTGCGTAGCGCATCAGCATCGTCGCCATCTGCGCGCGGGTCGCCTCCCCCTGCGGGTTCAGCTTGCCGTCCATACCGTTGACGATGCCCGCCCCGACAGCCCAGCGCATCGCCTCGACCGCGTATGGGCTGACGCTCGCGCTGTCAGTAAACGCGCTCAGATCACCTTGCACATCGGCCTTGACCAAGCCGCGGCTTTGCGCGTAGCGGTAGAGCATCGTCGCGAGCTGCTCGCGCGTGATCTTGCCGTCCGAGCTCGTGCCGTCGGACACGCCATGCTTGACCGCCCAATCCTGCGCGGCGGCATACCACGCACCCGTGCTGTTCGTGTCCGCGCCGTCCATGCGGGCCAAAATCGTCCAGAGCATCGCGCGGGTCGTAGCGGCGTTCGGCTCAAAGCCCTTGCCCGTGCCGGTCATCAGCTTTTCCTCGGTGACGAACTGCACGGCCCCGCTGTACCAGTCACCCGCCTGCACGTCGGGATATCGGTTGACATAACTTCCGTCATCTGGCTGCGGATCGTCGGTCTTGCCGTTATCCGCGGGCTTCGACGAGGGTACGGACGTGCCGAGGCTCGTGATCGTATAGCTGCCGCCCATCGTAACGGTAAAGCTGATCTTTCCGCCTGAGAGGGTAGATTCGATCCGAACACCGTTCGGATCGGTAACGACTGCGCGCGCGTAGTCGCAGGCCACCGTCAGCGTGGGTTGTTTGTTCTCCAAAATAGCCCTGTTTCCATCCGTGTTGACCAGCGTAACGGTCATCGTGCCGCCGTTTTTCGCCACGGTCACCGTGGGGTCAAACTGCGCCGCGCCGCCCTCATTGTCTGCCAGCGCAAAGGTCGCAAGGCTCAACGACAGCGTCAGCGCCAGAAGGAAAGAAAGTAACTTTTTCATATGCCGCCTCCTTAATGTTCCGTCTCGGTGCTCGAAGAGCCAAAGTCAAATGTGCCGACCGCCGTGTCTTTCGCGCTGTCGTACGAACTGAGGCGCAGACCATCCAGTTCGTTTTCGCTGATGGTCACCCCCTGCTGCACGTAAGAGGGATAGTACGGATCGTTCTTCGACCACCACTGCGGGCAATAGCTCGGGTCGCGGCGGTTGGGATAGAACATTTCGTTGCAGAACTGCGATGTTGCAATGGGATATGCATACGTCTGCGAGAATCCACCGAATCGCGGCAGGAATGCCTTGTAGGCGTTATAATCGTCCTTATAGTTTGCTGTCTTGGTATAAGACGGCGCACTGGGAACGATCAACTGTCCTTCCTCATTAAAGATCGGACAGATCTCACCATTTTCTACACGCCGCAAGTCCGCCTCTGTAGGATTCCAGCTGCCATGATAGAAGAAGTTCTCCGATACCCAAAGCACCTTATAGGATTCGTTGTCAAAGTCTATCGTATTATTGATAAAACGATTTCGGAAGTTCATCAAATAGTCAACCAGAACGGACTCTTTCAGCATCACAGCGATATTGTTGCCGATAAACCAGTTGTTTCGCATGATGGTCTGACCACCGTTGTTACTGTTCTGGCAGATGGCCACATTGTTGTTCAGGTAAATCGAATCCTGACTGCCCCACGACGGGCGCTTTGTGCTGTGGATAGCGATATCATATCCCTCAAAGATACAAACCTCCGGTGCCCCCTGTCCGACGCCGTAAACCGCTTCATTTGGGATTTGATTTCTCTCATCCGCCCATTTGACGTAGTTGCCGTTACCATCCTTGCCCTTGCCGACAAAGTGGATAAATCCCACGTGGTTGGTGTTATCGTTGTCAAAACGGACGCCGCCTTCGAGCGTGGTCGCGATCCTTCCCCGCCCGTAGTCATTACCATACACGGTAACGATACAGTTCGTATCCGGAATTACAATTTCTCCCGCGAGCGTCCCTTTCGGCAGAATGAACGTGACCTCGCCATTATAAAGGCCGTTTTTTTCCATTTCCGTATTTCCAAGCTCGGCGTCTTTCTCATGAAGCACAGCGGCGATGGTTTCGTTGATTTCCTCGATACTTCCCTCCAGTTCCACCGTATCATTAACGGTGTAGCTATACTTACAACTGCTCAGGTTCTCCTTGAACAGTTCACCATTTGAATAAAAGATACACGCATCGTAGACCCAAAGGCCGACAGATGCCTTCGAGAACTTCTGTCCCTGCCATTTTGAAGTAAATGCGACCGTACTGCCGTCGCCCTGCTGTTCAAGCGTCATATCCACCGTGCGCGTGATAGGATAGTAGTCACAGCCAATACTTGTCGGCACAAGGGTCAACTGGAACGTAAAATTCTCATCCATCATCTCTTTGCGGATATCCTCGCGTAGCTCATAGGTCACATCTGAACTGCCTGCCTCGCCGGATTTCAAAGAAAAGACACAGGCTGCGTAAAAGTCTTCCGCCTCATTCACGCCGCGGCCGCCCAGCGCGTACGGTTTCTTTGTGCTCCACGCAGCTATACCGAGGTAATAAGTCTCATCATGCCACTTAAAAGGCGTGACTACGCCTCTCTCTGCTTCAATAAACTCAACGCTGCCCTGCTCGTAAATTTTCGTTTCGGGAGCATCTTTATCCACCGCACCGCCGTGCGAGGGCTTGACGGTGATGGTCACGCGGTTGCTTTCGTCCGTGCCGTACTGGATCCAGCCGGTCGTCTGCTCGCCCTGCGGCTCGGCAAGTTCGATCGTCCAGCACCCCTCACCCATATAGCCAAGCTTGTTGATCAGCCCTCCATACGTCAGTTTTTCATTCGCAGGGGCATCTTCTCTGATCGCACTAAAATTCAAGGGCTCATTGCCGACCTTAAATTCAATATTGCGGTGGATACCGGCGAAAAGCTCATAGCTTTTCACAAAGCCGTTCCGTCAAACTGATACAATGCATTATAAGGCTTTTCATTCGTCGGAGC
>ENA-UONV01002400-UONV01002400.1-human-gut-metagenome-genome-assembly--contig:-CS4-NODE-2400-length-13906-cov-8.872789_pt1 | contig 13906 bp, 11 predicted proteins | sample MGYA00242461_ERZ724008 | MGnify/ENA metagenome assembly ERZ724008 | reverse complement strand
GGATTCTATGTGACGACTGTCACGACGATGAGCTCCGGAAGGAGCGAAGAGTGCGTGTCGAGGGAGAACGAGACACGACTGTTATAGAAAGGAGATCGTAGAGAATGAAAATCACATTGAAAGATGGTTCCTGTAAAGAATATGCAGAACCAATGGCAATTATTGACATTGCAAAAGACATTAGCGAAGGACTTGCCCGCGTAGCCTGCGTGGCAGAACTCGATGGAGAAGTAGTAGATCTGAGAACAGTAGTAGATGGAGAACATGAATTAAACATTTTGACCTTTGACAGTGATGCCGGAAAGGCAGCTTACCGCCACACCGCATCCCACGTGCTGGCACAGGCGGTCAAACGTCTGTATCCACATGCGAAATGTGCGATCGGACCGGCGATCGATGACGGTTTCTATTATGATTTTGATATGGAATCCCTTGACCGCGAGGCGCTTGACAAGATCGAAAAAGAGATGAAAAAGATCGTAAAAGAGGGAGCAGAGCTGAAACGATTTACTCTTCCCCGCAATGAAGCAATTGAATTTATGAAAAAACGCGAAGAGCCTTACAAAGTGGAATTGATTGAGGATCTTCCGGAAGACGCCGAGATTTCGTTCTATGAGCAGGGCGAATATGTCGACCTTTGTGCCGGCCCTCATTTGATGAGTACCAAGCCGCTCAAAGCGATGAAATTGATCTCCTCCTCCGGTGCTTACTGGAGAGGAAATGAGAAAAATAAAATGCTGACCCGTATTTACGGAACTGCATTTACGAAGAAAGCAGATTTGGATGCGCATTTGGAACATTTGGCTGACATCAAAAAGCGCGACCACAATAAACTCGGACGTGAGATGGAATTATTTACCACGGTAGATGTCATTGGACAGGGACTTCCGCTCATTATGCCAAACGGTGTGAAAATGATTCAGAGAATGCAGCGCTGGATCGAGGACGAGGAGACCAAACGCGGCTATATGAGAACGAAGACACCGCTTATGGCAAAATCCGATCTGTACAAGATTTCCGGACATTGGGATCATTACAAAGAAGGAATGTTCGTCCTTGGGGACGAGGACAAAGACAAAGAGGTATTTGCACTTCGTCCGATGACTTGTCCGTTCCAGTATTATGTGTATAAAGCAAGCCAGAAATCTTACCGCGATCTTCCTTGCCGCTATGGTGAGACTTCGACCTTGTTCCGTAACGAGGATTCAGGTGAAATGCATGGCTTGACACGTGTACGCCAGTTTACGATTTCCGAGGGACATTTGATCGTCCGCCCGGATCAGATGGTAAAAGAATTTAAAGATTGTATCGCATTGGCGCAGTATTGTCTGCAGACACTCGGATTGGAAGAAGATGTAACCTACCATTTGTCCAAATGGGATCCGGAAAATCCGGAAAAATATATCGGCGAGCCGGAAGTTTGGAATGAGACAGAGGAAGATATCCGAAATATTTTGAACGAATTGAACATTCCATTTACCGAAGATGTCGGAGAGGCTGCATTCTATGGACCAAAAGTAGACATTAACGCCAAAAATGTATATGGAAAAGAAGATACCATGATCACAATTCAGTGGGATGCTCTTCTTGCTGATCAGTTTGACATGTATTATATTGATGAGAAAGGTGACAAAGTTCGTCCTTATATCATTCACAGAACTTCGATCGGATGCTACGAGAGAACATTGGCATGGCTGATCGAAAAATACGCCGGTATGTTCCCAACATGGCTTTGCCCGGAGCAGGTTCGCGTGCTTCCTATTTCTGAGAAATATGCGGATTATGCGGAAAATGTCTGTGAAAAATTGACAGCCAATGGCGTAGATGCTACAGTGGATAATCGATCCGAGAAAATCGGATTTAAAATCCGAGAAGCACGTCTGCAGCGTATTCCATACATGCTCATCGTAGGCCAGAAAGAGCAGGAGGAAAACAAAGTGTCGCTTCGAAGCCGCTATAAAGGTGACGAAGGACAGGTGGCACTGGATGACTTTATCGCGGATATCACGGAAGAGATCCGTACCAAAGAAATCCGCAAGATCGAAGTAAGCGAAGAAAAATAATCGGAAAGGGAGGAATCTATGGAGCCAAAAAAGATAAATGGAAAAGCGGTCGTATCGCTGATCCTTTCCTGTCTTTCTGTGTTGTGCTGTTTTGCCTGGTACCTTGCCATCATCGTTGGAATGATTGGTGTGGTGCTGGGAATTATCGCATATCGTGAGTCGGAAGGCGGTCAGCGGGATCTGGCAATCGCAGGAATTATTGTAGGGGCAGTCGGAATGTCACTTGGAATCGTTTCGGCGGTGCTTTACATCATGCTCACAAGTGGTCCGGCAGACAGCCTGCAGACGACACCGGTATCCCCATCTGCGATCGGGGTGCCATCAGCAAGCCCGGAACCATCAGCATTTCCGGAGGACGGCAGTGGTTCAATGATGTTTGCATTGCGCAAGCTGCGAATATGGTTATAAGACAGGAGGAAAATTATGGAAGAAAATGAACAGAGCACCGTTGTACAGAGCCAGAAGAAAGGGTTTGGAATCGCAGGACTTGTCCTTGGAATCCTTTCCATTCTCTGTTGTATGTGCATGGGAGCAGGTCTGATTTTTTGTATCATCGGTGGAATCTTTTCCATCATTAGCGTGGTAAAGGGAAGTGGAACCGGAAGAACGCTCGGGATTATTGGCCTTGTGGTGAATATTTTAGGGCTTCTTCTGAACGCATTTATGATCATTTCCTTTGCGATGATGATTGATTGGTCTCACGTTACAATGGAAAATCTGCAATCCATCAATAACATTGATCCAAACAATGAAAGCGAAGTAATGCAGTGGATGCAGCAGTTTTTCCGCGTCGACATTTCATCGTATACGACATATTAATAACGAAAATGGCGGCTCTCATAGGAGGGCCGCTATTATTTTGGCGATCCATTGCACCAAAATGAGGATTACCGCCAAATAAACATATTCTAACCGGAAAGAAAGAGCGTGAAACCGCAAATTTGTTTTCTTATGGAGAATCCGTTCCATCGTCTGCGTCACCATAAAAATGACATAGAGCAGAAAGCAGAACGGAACGACCGGATGATACAAGAACGAATGAATCAGGTCGCCTTTTAAAAGGGAGACAAAGGCACGCGTCCCGCCGCATCCCGGACAGGGAAGGCCGGTGACAAAATGAAACAGGCAGGGAGGCAGCCAGTGGGTCGGATGGATCCATCCGATATTGTAAAAAAGTGCAAGAATGGTAAAAGGGATAAGCAGAAGCCATCCCACAAAGAACAAAATGTCGTTGACAGAATGTCTTCTGCCGGCATGGCTTTGAATCGTTGAAAACATAAAATCTCTCCTTTGCAGAAAAGTATAGCAAATAAAGTGAAGAACTGTCAATGAATAAATAGTGCAGCACGATTATTTTGCGCCAGATATATCAATTTATTGACAAAATAACACAATGCATTTTGGGGAGAAATGATGTAAAATTAAAATAATTTAAATCTCTGAAAAAGCAGAAGGAGGACACCATGAATCAATCAAAGAAGAAAGCGCTTGCAGTTCTGATGGTAGCTTCAATGGCAATTCCTACAGGGATGGCTCCTATATCAGATGCGGCAAAAAAAGTCAAATTTAACAAAACCAATATTACAGTTAAAGTTGGCAAAAAAGCAAAAGTCACATTGAAAAATACGGCAAAAAAAGCAAAGGTAACTTGGAAGATTTCCAATAAGAAAGTTATCAAACTTACCAAAAAGAGAAAAAAATATGCGGTAGTGAAAGGCGTAAAAAAAGGAACAGCAACGCTGAAAGCGACGTATAAAAAAGGGAAGGTGAAGAAAATTTTAAAATGTAAAGTTAAAGTGGAAAAAGACGCAGCGAAAACGACAGCTTCAGTGGCTCCGGTAACATCAGCGCCAACACAGTCTGCAACACCTGCAACACCTGCAACAGTTGCAACGCCAACGCAGTCTGCAGCACCAACACCGTCTGCAGCAGCATCAACGGAAATGCCAACAACGGTGCCTACAACAGCACCATCATTGATAAAAGTTGCTCCAAAAGTGGACAGTAAAGAAGCATACAGTTACTTCAATGACTATACCCTTGGTTATGATACCAAAGAAGAGAAAGTTGTTGCTTACAAAAATGGTGTGCAGATGTCCTTGGAAGAGGCGGGTGCCAAAGTATATGACAATTTTGGTGACAATGTATTTGAACAGCAGACCGCTTCCAATAATTGGGATACGCCGGCGATCAAATTGACAGCGCCATTGCAGTATACAACAGCAGATGGAACAGTACATGATATTGACAGTATGCTGACAAACTTTGATTTCATCGCTGATCCAACGGCATTGGATAACTCAGATGTTGATGGAAAATTATATGTATATGGAACCAATGAAGGATTTGATTATGCAGATGGAAAATTGGCAGCAAACTCTTACAGTAATCATTCCTTGAGCATTCTTTCCACATCCGATATGGTAAACTGGACTGATGAAGGTCTTATGGATAATGGAAACCTTACGAATCTTCCGGATTCTGCACTTGCGAAGAATAAAGTGACAAATAAATGGACAACAAAGGCATGGGCACCATCCGCATTGAAGATTGATGGTGACGGTGACGGCGAGGATGAATATTACGTATTTTATACCGATGGTGGAGGCGTTGGGTATGTACGTGGAGACTCACCGGTTGGACCATGGTATGATGATCTTGGAAAGAAATTATTTACTTCCCAGTCTGAGGGATGCAGCGGCGTAAAATGGTGCTTTGACCCAGCAGTTCTTGCGGATGACAAAGGCAACGCTTATGTATACTTTGGCGGTGGAAATGATGAAGAAAAATACGTTCAGACCGGACGTGTATGTAAATTGAAATTCGAAAAGGGTACCGGAAAAGTATCACCGGATGGTGTGCCACAGATTCTGGACACATTCTGCTTCTTTGAAGACGGAGAGATCAACCAGATTGACGGCAAATATATCTATTCTTATTGTACAAACTGGGATGTAAAGAAAGATACACCATATGTAGGTGCAGTACAGATTGCAGCATATATTTCTTCCGATCCGATGAACATCGCGTTCTTCCCGGATAAAGTAGGGCAGACCAAATATACAGATGACAAGGGAGTTGCTCATAATTTCCTTGGAACAATTCTTGATAACCCAAGTAAACTGTATGGTGAGACATATAACAACCATCATCATATGCAGAATTTTAAGGGACACAACTACATCTTCTATCACTCAACAGCGTTGAGCAATACGTTGTATCGTGACAGCAAGCAGTATCGTAACCTTCATGTCAATGAGATTGATATTGACATGGATAAAGAGACTATTGATATTAAGCCTTCTTACCAAGGCGCAAAACAGCTTGAAAACTTCAATCCATACACCAATCAGGATGGAAGTGTAAGATATGTTAATGCAACAACAGCTTCTAAGAGTGCCGGTGTGAAATCACTGCGTGATGACCGCACAGTAATGCAGTCTTACAATGGTTCACCGATGGTATTGGATCAGATTAATACCGGTGACTGGACAAAGATCAGTGGAGTAGACTTTGGCGCAAACGGACTTAAGAGCATTAGTGCAGAAATTGCAGCAGCAAATGACGAAGGACAGATTGAAGTTTATCTTGATAATCCAACCGTACCTGCAAACCGCATTGCGCGCATTGGCCTTCTTGATACCAAGAAACTTTATGCATTCAGTACAGCAGATATTGAAAAAGAAGTAACAGGTGTACATGACGTATACTTTGTATTCCGTGGTACTGGTTATAACGTAGCATCTTGGGCATTCTCTGAAAAAGACACACCGGAGCTCCCAGACCTTTCAGCAAGACCAACTGTTGCTCCAATTCCAACAATGAATCCAAACCTTGTGACAGGATGGAATGCAGACAAAACGGAATACGCTATTCCAATCACAGAAGAAAATGTTGAGACAGAAGGGGGAGCAAGTGCAGAAGTAGATATGTATAACGGACAGGCATCCCTTACTTACAACGGACAGTATCCGGGCGTGTGGTTCAAACTCCCACAGGATGTAAAAGACAATAATTTCCAGACGTTAGAGATTACCTATGAGACAGAGTGCGATAACACTATGTTTGGTTCCGCAATTCGATACTCTTCTTCAAAAGGGGATGAGGATATTTCCTGGTCCAAAGATGCGCCATTTACTTCTGGCAAACAGACAAAGACGCTGGAATTGAACTTTGCAAAGAATTTTAATAAGATTAAGATTTTTGCCCGTGAAAATCCAACCGATGCCAAGATGGTTGTTAAATCTATCGTGCTTAAGAGGAAGGCAGGTGCGGCAATTCCAACGGCAACACCGAAACCAACACCGCTTCCTACGACAGAGACTTTGGATGTAACATATGGCTGGAATGAAGCGAATACAGAGTACACACTGCCACTCAATGAAACGACAGTGACGAATGACACAGGATGTACCATCAAATTTAATGAAGAAGCAAAGACTGCCACTCTTACTTATGATGGTGCTTATCCGGGAGTGTTCTTCAATATGCCGGAAGAATTGACAGATACAAAATTTTCGTCGATTGAGATCAAATACGATCGTCTTGGCGCGGAAGATAAATTTGGATGCGCTTCACGATACAAAGACGCTCAGGATCAGGATGTTGAAATAAAGTGGGCAGGAACAGATGCACCATTTAATCCGTTAGAACATTCAAAAGTGATTGAGCTGAATAAAGAGAAAGAATTATATCGGTTCAAAATCTTTGGAGATGGTGCCGATGAGGCAGGATTTATTATCAAAGCAGTTATTTTGAAACGATAAACAAAATATGGTTTAGAGGATCATGGTACTATTGTAAAACAAGAGCCGCCGCACGGGTGTTACCCGGTGTGGCGGCTTTTAAAATGGTGCGCCCGGCGACGCACATTTCGTTATATATAATGTTTATAATTCTTTGCTTTAAGGTGTCAAACTTTTCGGAAATAAGCGGGATTGTCAAAAAGCAGCATTGGTGGTATAATATAATAAGTAAGTAGGTATGCAAAGTTATGGAAATGGAGGAATCTGTATGATTAAAACAGGACTACGTAAACTGGGATTTGGAATATTGTTATTTGGCATGGCTGTGTGCTGCTGTACGGCTTCGCCTGTAAAGGCGGCAGAACCGGATGTGCTGATCGATAATACGACATTTCCGGATGCCACATTTTTGAAATATGTTGGTAAATTTGATAAAAGCGGTGATGGAAAATTGTCAGAAAGTGAGAGAAACGCAGTAAAGGAAATCGTTGTAAATGTTGATCCTTTCAGCAGTCAAACCAAAATCACCTCTCTTGCAGGGATTGAGTATTTTCCAAATTTAACGGTATTAGAATGCGAAAGTAACAGTCTGGCCGGTTTAGATGTGACGAAAAATAAAAAGCTGCAGGAATTGAATTGTGATAAGAATAACTTGCAAAGTTTAGATGTAAGTCAGAATACGGAATTAATCAAGTTACAGTGCAGGTATAATCAATTGCCGGGTCTGGATGTGACAAAGAATACAAACCTGCAGAAATTATGGATTTATGAAAATCAAATCTCAAGTATTGATTTGAGTAAGAATACAGAATTGGTGGAGCTGGCATGTGGAAACAATCCGCTGACGAGTTTAGATGTAAGTCAGAATACGAAATTAGAAGGTTTGCATGTGTATAATACACAAGTGACAGCTTTGGATCTCAGCAATATGACAAATCTGACTACGCTGGCGTGCTATAACAATAACCTGACGAGTTTAAATATAAGTGGAGATACTGCATTAAAAACACTAAGCTGCTATCAGAACAGATTGACAAGTCTGGATATAGGTGATAGTTCGGAATTAACCGACGTATCATGTAGTCAAAATGGGATCACAGAGCTGGATCTAAGTCAAAATACGCAGCTGGAGAACTTGCATTGCGCAAATAATAGTTTAACGACTCTGGATGTCAGCAAGAATCTGAACATAACGAGTTTAGATTGTGGAAGTAACAAGTTGACTACACTGGACTTAAGAACTAATACAAAACTTGAATATTTGCGTTGTGTATATAATAAATTGACAAGTCTGGATGTCAGTGCCAATACGGCATTGCAATCTTTATATACTTCACATAATACATCCCTCAAGAGCCTTGATGTGAGTAAGAATCCGGAATTGGTTAATTTGGTCTGCGAAAATAATGGATTGACAAGTCTGGATGTCAGTGCCAATACAAAGCTGTATATGCTGCAATGTTCGAGTAATAAATTGAAAAGTCTTGATGTGATTAAAAATCAGAGTCTTAGCACGTTGAACTGTAATGATAATGAGATTGATGGTCTGGATATCAGACAAAATACAAGCTTGTCTTCCATGAATTTTTCCATTAATCCGATCAAGGTATTAAAAGTGACAGACAAGTATTCGGATAGAAATTTGGAAGGCAGTATTATGATGTACGATACCGTTGAGATCGATATGGGACAGATTTCCGGCTGGGACGTAAATAGTATATCAAAGATAACCGGCGCAACATTGGCGGACAATGTTTTGGTATTTGATCCGATGGCAGAAGAAGTTACTTATACTTATGACTGCGGATACAATTGTATCATGACTGTACATTTGTATATTAGATTGAATCAGTATCAGATAACCTATGAGTTAGATGGTGGAACAAATGCGGCAGCAAACCCGGCATCCTATTATCCGCTTCCGACAGCGACGGCATTGCAGGAACCGGTAAAAGCGGGCTGTACCTTTGATGGCTGGTATACGGATGCGGCATTTACATCAAGGATAACCGAGATACCGAAGGGACATGTTGGTAATATGACACTCTATGCAAAATGGACAAAGGTGGCGAAACCGAGTCCAAGCCCGACGCCGACAACTCCGGCAGCGCCAAGCCCGACACCGACAACCCCGGCAGCACCAAGCCCGACACCGACAACCCCGGCAGCACCAAGCCCGACACCGACGACCCCGGTCACATCAAGCCCAACGCCGACAACCCCGGCAGCACCAAGTCCGACGCCGACGACACCGGCCACGCCAAGCCCGGCTCCGACGATTCCGGCAGCACCAACTCCGGCACAGATTGTAACGCCTGCCCCAACACAGCAGCCGACCGCACAACCGACACAGAAACCGACGGAAGCACCGGCAGAGGAAGGGAAAGAAGGAACATTTATTAAAGACAGTCAGGGATCGACGTTCAAGATAACGAATGCCGATTCGGAAAATCCGGAAGTGCAGTATGAGGCACCTGCAAAAAATGCCAAAGGAAAAGTAAAAGTTCCGGCATTTGTAAAAGTGAATGGAGTGACCTACCAAGTGACATCTGTTTCCGCAAAAGCTTTTAAGGGAAATAGTAAAGTTACTAAGATCATAATCGGAAAGAATGTTACAAAAATTGGGAAAAAGGCGTTTTCCAAGTGTAAGAAGCTGAAACTGCTTGTCATTAAGTCACGGAAGCTGAAGGCAAAGAATGTTGCGAAGAACGCATTTAAGGGCATCACAAAGAAAACGACCGTGAAAGTGCCGAAATCGAAGATTAAGGCATACCGCAAACTGCTGCGGAAAAAAGGACTCAGCAGTAAAGTGAAAGCCATAAAACGAGTTTATAGTTCGCAGGAAGTATAATAATTGAGAAAATCGTTGTCAAGTGATGGAAACTTATGGTCTGCCAATGATAGAACAGTCTTATTGCATAAAACTCGATATTTATAAATCACACTGCTTCGCAGGGAGGGGTTGTCGCACTAAGTGATTAGTGTGGCAGCCCCTTCTAATGCCAACTGCGTCCTGCCGCCGAGGCGAAGCCGAGGGACGCTGCTTTGTCAAGGCGACACTGCTTTGTCAAGGGGACACTGCCTTGTCAAGGGGACGCTGCTTTGTCAAGGGGGCACTGCCTTTCTGGCATTACGGTCAAATCCTAGGTTTTTCTTCTGGTTGTACCGTAATTTCTTCCTCTTTTTTGCCACTTTTTTACAATTTTTGTTTTTTTACGGTATTTTGCCTTGTTTCACGCAGAATAATACCGTAATAATTTCCACTTTTTTACAACTGTTTCCTATTATTTACAAATTTTACGGTAAAACCGCGTTCTGTAAAAAACTTTTTACCGTAATTCTTTTTGAGCGACTTCCCCCCACGCAGACAGTTGTGCAATTGCAACTTATTTTTCTAAAAGTAATGGAAAAACCCCTTGACACCCACCAAAATCCATGATATGATAGCAAAGGTACAAAAAGCAGAGTTATCCACTCTCACCTTGCCGCAATTGCGCGCGCAATGGTCAAACCAATTTTTTCATACATTTGAATGAAGAATTTCTGTGGATAGCTGGCTTTAAAAACAGTTATCTTTTTTTATTTCATTTGGAGGTGCGAATCATCAGCGAATTAATGATTAATGAGCAGATCCGTGACAAAGAAGTCCGCGTGATCGGCCAGGACGGAGAACAGCTTGGAATTATGTCAGCCAAAGAGGCTTATTTGATGGCAAAAAATGCAGAACTTGATCTGGTTAAAATTGCCCCGGGTGCCAAACCACCGGTATGCAAGATTATCAATTACGGAAAATACCGTTATGAGCAGGCTAGACGTGAAAAGGAAGCAAAGAAAAAACAAAAAACCATCGATGTGAAAGAAATTCGTCTTTCCCCAAACATTGATACCAACGATTTGAATACCAAATCCAATCAGGCTCGTAAATTCTTGTCCAAGGGAGACAAAGTGAAAGTTACGCTTCGTTTCCGCGGCCGTGAGATGGCGCATAAGGATGTTGGTCGTGAAGTGCTGAACGCATTTTTTGAGAAATTGGAAGATGTGGCAGTCATCGACAAAGATCCGAAGATGGAAGGAAGAAGCATGATCATGTTTTTAACAGCCGCAAAATAATGATAGAGCATTTGGCACTATCAAATATAAATGGAGGAAATACATTATGGCAAATCAGAAAATGAAAACAAAAAGAGCCGCTGCAAAGCGATTCAAAGTAACTGGAACAGGTAAACTGGTTCGTAATAAGGCATACAAAAGCCACATTTTGACAAAGAAAACAACAAAGAGAAAAAGAAATCTCAGAAAATCTACTTTGGTTGATGAGACAAACGTTAAGACAATGAAGAAGATTATGCCTTACGCATAATGATGGGTTACTTGAACGCAATTAGGAGGTAAATAGAAATGGCTAGAATTAAAGGCGGATTAAACGCAAAGAAAAAACATAAAAGAGTTTTGAAATTAGCAAAGGGTTACAGAGGCGCTAGATCTAAACAGTATCGTGTTGCAAAACAGTCTGTTATGCGTGCTTTGGAGACATCTTATACAGGTAGAAAACAGAGAAAAAGACAGTTCAGACAGCTTTGGATCGCTCGTATCAACGCAGCAGCCCGCATCAATGGACTTTCTTACAGCAAATTCATGCATGGCTTGAAACTTGCAAGCGTTGATGTGAACCGCAAGATGCTTTCTGAGATGGCTATCAGCGATCCGGAAGGATTTGCTACATTGGTAGAAGTTGCGAAAAGCAAACTTGCATAAGACAGAACAATAACAATGAATCATAAGGGTACTTCAGATATTGAGGTGCCCTTTCTATTTGACTTAAGGGGGAAATGACATGGCATCGCAAAAAAATAAAAAACAACTGGTATGGCTTCTTTTGACAGCTTTATTTTTCACGCAAATGCCTGCAAATGAGGCAAAAGCGCAGACGACACTTCCATCCGGGACACCATATCCTGCAGTCTCATCCGCGCCGTCGCAAATTCCGACTACAACTGTAGAACCAAATATGCCATTATATACACCAGCCGGCATATCTCCGACGCCATCTGCCGATGTGCTTCCTTCGACGACACCGACTGTCACGCCGGCAGCGACGTCATTTACCCTGTTAAATAAAAATGTCTCGAAGCATGTCAGCAAAAAGAAAGTGCAATATCAGATCCATTCGTATGTGACGGACACTGTGGCGTTGAAAACATCATTGAAAGCCACATTTGAACCGATTGGCGAGACCGTTTCGCTGTGCCGCCGCGGAATATTGAAAATAGAAAAAAACGGACAGGTAAAATGCTTGAAAAAAGGGCAGTCCAAAGCACAGAACTGCCAGATAAAGGTGACAGAAGCAGAGGGAGAGCGAATCTTTACCGTAAAAATCCGATTTGACAAGAAACTGGAAAATAAAGGAAAAAGTGCGGAGCTTGTGTATCAGGGAAAACAGGCACAGATACGCACAAATTATAAAATGAGCCGTTTGACATTGACCTCCTCCAACAAAAAAGCAGCGACCGTTGATAAAAAGGGAAAGATTACGGCGCGCAAAAAAGGAAAGACGACCATAAGTGTAAAAGTCAAAGGCTCTGAAAAAAATGAGATTAAAATACGTATCACGGTAAAAGAGGAGCCGTGGATCGTCAATGTCAAAGACAGCAAGTATACGTATGAGGACATGACGTCAGATCTCAGAAAACTTGCGTGGAAATACCGAGGGAAAGCCTCTTTGCAGAATATCGGAACCAGCGAAGACGGGCGTGCGATCTGGTGCCTCCGCATCGGAAGTCCGTATGCTTCCAAAAAATATCTGATCAATGGTGGAATTCATGCGAGAGAATGGCTCAACTGCCAGATGCTCACCCATAAAAGTGAAGAAATTTTGCGGGAATACGCGGATTACAAGAGTGCGCTTAAAGGAAAATGCATTTATATCATTCCGATGATCAATCCGGATGGCGTAACCATTTCCCAATTTGGTTTTGATGCCATCCGAAATCCAAAACTGCGGAAGATCTGTAAAAAGGCGAAAAATTCCGCACGGACATGGAAAGGCAACGCCCGTGGGGTAAACTTAAACTTTAACTGTCCGGGCGGCTGGAATAAAAAGGGAAAATCAAAAAAGGCGGACGGACTTTCTTATCCGGGGAAAAAAGCGGCATCCGAAAAGGAAACCCGTGTGATGATGAATTTTGTTAATCGTAATTCCGGCTGGAAGGCATCCCTGAATTATCATTCCACCGGAAGTATTCTTTATTGGAACTACAATGTAGAATCCGAGGCATCGCTCTATGAACGGCAAAAAAACCTTGCGACCAAGGTGAATGGATTTACACACTACCGTTTGATGCCCAAATCCATCAGTACCGATCCGAACGGTGGATTTGGGGACTGGCTCATTTACAATAAGAAAATACCGAATGTGACCGTGGAAACCGGCTCTGTTATGGCACCGCTGCCACATTCCCAGATGAAAAAAATACAGAAGGAAAATAGCAAACTTTTGAGTTGGTTTGTAAAACAATAAATGCCAAAAAGGTCAAAAAGACCGCCTTATACATCATGGATTTTGTTGCTGGATATTGGTAAACTATTTACAAAATATTGTGATGTATGTAAGGAGGTTTACAAAATGAACAAAAAAATGTTTGCAAAGACAACAGCGATGCTCTTGGCAGCGGCTGTCTTTGCGTCGGGAATTCCGGCGAATGAAACGGAAGCTGCCAAAAAGCCGAAACTCAGCAAGACAAAAATTTCAGTTCGGGTTGGAGCCAGCAAAAAAGTTACGATTAAAAATGCCAAAAAAATCAAATGTAAAATGAAAGCAAAGGCAAAGAAAGTCGTAAAGATCACGAAAAAATCTGCAAAAGGTCTTACAGTAAAAGGACTTAAAGCAGGAAAAGCCAAAATTAATGTCACCATGATTAGTGGCAAAAAGAAAGTGAAAAAAACTTTGACTGTCACAGTGAAATCCGTAAAGGTACCGGAAGCAAGCAAAGCACCGGAAGCAAGCAAAGCACCGGAAGCAAGCAAAGCACCGGCAGCAAGCAAAACACCGGAAGCAAGCAAAGCACCGGAAGCAAGCAAAGCACCGGAAGCAAGCAAAGC
>ENA-UONV01002396-UONV01002396.1-human-gut-metagenome-genome-assembly--contig:-CS4-NODE-2396-length-13915-cov-3.977489_pt1 | contig 13915 bp, 6 predicted proteins | sample MGYA00242461_ERZ724008 | MGnify/ENA metagenome assembly ERZ724008 | reverse complement strand
GACTGATTTCCGGTACCTCCGCGCAGGTTCTTGAAGTTGGAAAATGGACGAAATTCGAAGGAACATACAAGATTCCATCAGGTGCGAAGAAGGTTGTGATTCGTATTTTGGAACAGGGAGATTGGCAGGATCCAAAATCCTGTATCATGGGAAAATACTATGTGGCAAATGTATCCATGAAAAAGATCACAAAACCAAAACCGGAGATTGAAAAGGACATTCCGGATTGGAAAACATCCGTTACAGAAAGTCTTGGAAATGATTCGATCGCAGGTACTGCCATCATGTTAAATGAGATTTCAGATGATACGTTGATGGAACTGGTCGAGAAGCATTTCAATGCGGTGACATTCGGAAACGAGTTAAAGCCGGATGCACTTTTTAATTATCAGATTGATGGCAATTCAGTACGAACAAAGACCATTACATTCAAAGGAGAAGAACTTCAGGTTCCGGTTGTGAACGATGCAGGAGACAGCCTGGACTTTTCCCGCGCAGATGCGATGGCAGATAAGATCCTTGAGTGGAACAAGGTCCATCCGGATCAGAAGATCCGTATCCGCGGACATGTGCTGGTATGGCATTCACAGACACAGGAATGGTTCTTCCATGAGAACTATGACATTACACAGCCATATGTGAATAAAGAGACTATGAACCGCAGACTGGAGTGGTTTATTTCCAGTGTGTTTGATCATTATTTTGGAAAGGCTGCAAACGGAAAGTATGACGGACTCTTTTATGGATGGGACGTTGTGAATGAGGCAGTCATCGGTAACACCTATCGTACCGATAAAGTGAGTGCCGCAGAATCGCTCAGTGAGATCCGACATGGCAATAACTCAAGCTGGTGGCATGTGTATGAGAGCAACGAATTCATCATCAATGCTTTCAAGTATGCAAACAAATATGCACCAGCGAATGTAGAACTTTACTACAATGACTTCGGAGAGACGGACAACACCAAGTGTGAGGGTATCGTAAAACTGATCAACGATGTGAAGTCTGCAGAAGGAACCAGACTGGATGCTTTTGGTATGCAGGCACATTACAATGTGGACGGTTTCTCAGCAGCACAGTTTAAGAGTGTAGCAAAGAAGTATGCACAGGCAGCCGGCAAAGTGCAGCTGACTGAGCTGGACTTTAAGGCAAGCAGTACCTACGACGGTACAGCGGCTACAAAGGAAAGCGAATACACCAAGATGGCATACTGCCATAAGAATCTGTATGAGGCGATCAAGGCGTTAAAGGAGGAAGGAGCAAACGTATCCGGTATTACCGTCTGGGGTGTCATTGAGCCGAATTCATGGTTGCATTCCCAGTCGAATCTCGGTGGCGGAGCAAGCGGCTCTGCACAGTGCCCACTGCTTTTTGACGGAAACTATAAAGCAAAGCCTGCTTATTGGGCTTATGTGGATGCAACGAAACTTCAGCCGGCGATTCAGAAGGTTACTATTACAGAGGCGAAGGATGGCAATATTGCAGGAGAAACCTATACGATCGATCAGGGTGAGGTACAGGCAGAATTTATCCCGGTATGGGATGCAGACGGTCTTACCGTACAGGTAAAAGTAAAAGACACAACCGTAAATGATGCAGATGCTGTTACGGTATATGTAGATCCAGAAAATTCGGCATCGGATATCACACCGGATAAGGTGACGGTTGCAAGAACAGCTGCTGCTGCGATCGCAGGCGGATATCAGGCAACCGTCAAGGTTTCGATGAAGAATTTGAAAGTTGCACAGCAGATCAGTCTCGATGTTGTTGTAAACAATGACGGGAAGACAGGAAGCTTTAATGATCTGACCGGAAAGCAGGAGTCAAGCAGTAAGTATTATGCAGTGGCAACCATGAAGCCGGGCATCGAGAAGATCCCGTACGGAACAATTTCGGTTGACGCAGATGCAGATGCCGCATGGGGCAATGCGGTAAACATCCCGCTTACGATCAACAAAGGCTCCGAGGCTTCTGCCAATGCAAAGGTTCTCTGGGATGATGACAATCTCTATGTATATGCAACCATAAAAGACGCGGTATTGGATAAAACAGGCGCTCAGACGCATGAGCAGGATTCTCTTGAAGTGTTCATCGACGAGGACAACGGCAAGACCGCTTCCTATGGAGAGGATGATAAGCAGTATCGTATCAATTATAACAATGAGCAGTCCTTCAATGGTAAAAAATGTCTGGCAGAGAATGTCAAGTCTGCAACAAAAACAATCGATGGCGGATACGTGGTTGAGGCTGCTTTCAAGTGGACGGATATCAAGCCGGCAAACGGAACCAAGATTGGGCTGGAATTCCAGATCAACGATGCAAAAGACGGCAAGCGTATCGGTACGTTAAGCTGGTATGATGAGACCGGAATGGGCTGGTCAGGCTCAAACGTATATGGTACGGTCGAATTAACCGGAAAGACCGGCAGCAATGGCGGAGGCTCGTCTGTAAATCCGGGAACTTCGGATACGAAGCCGGATGTGAAACCGAACGGAAAACAGGATACGAAGCCGGATGTGAAACCGGACGGAAAACAGGATACGACCATTGAGACATCCAAAGTGGAAATTACAGTTTCCGGCGATAAGAAGGCTGAGGCATCGGTAACCATAACAAAGGATGCGCAGGGAAATGTGACCAGCGCAAATGCAACGGTATCGGGATCAAAGGGAACACTTACCGCAGATGTGGTAAAGCAGCTTACCGAGGCGGCAGGAACCGAAGATCTTACGATCATCCTGCAGGTTAAGAATGCGAATGGTGATGTGAAATACACGGTTTCCGTTTCCGCAAAGAATGTGAAAAATAATAAATCACTGAAGGCATTTGTTGTCAACCGTAAGACGGGTGAATATGAACTGATCAACAGCAAGACCTATAAGGCTAAGGATGGAAATCTGAATGCAAGTTTTGGAAAGAAGGGCGATTATGTACTTCTGACGACAAAGGAAGCAGCCAGAATTGAAAAAGAAATCCTTAAGACCATCGCTCCGAAGAAAACAAAGGCAACGGTTAAAAAAGGAAAAACAACGGAGTTTAAGCTTGACAGCAAGCTGAATCAGAACAATGTAAAGAAGGTAACCTACAAAACTTCCAAGAAGTCGATTGCTACCGTAAACAAGAACGGTAAGATCAAAGCAAACAGGAAAGGAACGGTAAAGATCAAGGCAATCGTGACTTTAAAGAATGGAAAAACAAAAACAGTATCCATGAAGATAGCCGTTCGATAGAAAATATTGACAGGAATACAATTACTATAGTTTGTCGGTAATTATTCCATAAAAAGCCCTCGTGACGCAAGCGGGGGCTTTTTTTATAATCAAATCACAAGAAAAGCATAATCCCAAAAGAAATAAAGCAGTAATAAAAGGGGGCATCCGGATGTTCTATAATAAAAGAAAAACAATCGGGGTCTTTTTGAACCGTGCAGAACTGGAATTCCAGCAGGTGCTCAGCAGATCGCTGACCGAGACGGCAAAACAATGCGATTATAATATTGTTTTCCTGACTTCATTTGGAATCCGGGAAACCGAGACAATGTATGATCTGTATGAGAAGAACGTTGTTGATTTTGCACCGATCGAAGAATTTGATGCAATTATTGTTGCGCTGGATACATACGATACACCCAGCTTTCGAATGAAACTGATCGAAGGTCTGAAAAACAGAGCGCATGGTCCGGTCATCAGTTTTCGTGAGGCGTCGGAGGGATTCTACGGGATACTCTCGGATGCCAATTCGATGGTGGAGGAGCTGGTAAAGCATATTGCAAATACGCATTCTGTGAGAAATATCTGTTTTATGGCAGGATACAAGGGGCATTATGACAGCCAGATCCGAGAACAGCATTACCGGCTGGCGATGGAGGAACTCGGACTTCCGGTCTATGAAAATTCAATTTTTTACGGAGATATGTGGAAAGGAAAAGGCGAGCAGGCATACGAATTTTTCTTTTCCGATGAAACGCATCGTCCGGAGGCGATCGTCTGTGCGAATGACTTTATGGCGAGAGCACTCACAATCGCGCTTGAAAAACACGGAATTTTGGTACCGCAGGATGTTATGGTCAGTGGCGTGGATAATTCACCGGAATCATGTGATGTACTTCCGCAGTTGACATCGATCTCCGTGGATTATGAAGCGATGGCAAAAGAGGCGGTCTATCTTGTGAGGGATCTTCTTGAAGGTGTGCCGAGGGAACGTAATATCTATGTTCCGGCTAAAATTCTGTTTCGGGAGAGTACGAAGGATTGTACCGACCGGGAGGATAAGAGAAGTGATGAAATCTACCAGAAACTGATTGAGATCCGGGAGAAACACAACCGGCAATCCTATTTTTCGACGGACATGGACGGATGCACCGATTATGCGGAGATGAAACAGATTGTAGCCAAGAATCTGCATCTTCTCGGAACGTGCAAAGAATTTTATCTCGGGCTGCTCGGTGAAGAAAAGGATCATATCCGGTATTTTAAGCAGGATATTACTTCGTACGCAAAACTCGGAATGGCCATCAGGGACGATCAGATGTTGAATGTATCCGGTGAGCGTTTCCGGCAGAAAGATCTGCTTCCTGAGGAAGTGTGTGATGACAGCTGGAAAGTATATTATCTCCGGGTATTGCATAATCGGGAAAAAAATTTCGGCTATGCCATTGTACAGTTTGAAAATCCGTTGGATGGACCGGACGAATTTTATCATGACTGGAATTTGACCTTAAGCCAGACGATCAATAATTTTTATACGACAAAATACCTGATCCGGCTGAATCAGGAAAATGAGGAAAAAAGTGTGACGGATTATCTGACCGGATTAAATAACCGCCGCGGCATGGAAGATTACATCAATAAGAAGTGGCCGGAGTGGATCCTTGGAAACCGGTATCTGATCTGCGCAAGCGTGGATGTGGACGGATTGAAAGTGATCAATGATTCTTATGGACATAAGGAAGGCGATTGGGCAATCTGTGCCGTTGCGGAAGCAATACGCAAGGCAATTGGCAAATACGGCATTGCAGCCCGAACCGGAGGGGATGAGTTCGTGTTTGTTCTGACCGGAGCGAATGCCGGATTTGTCAGGGATGTGGAGAATCAGATCCGCCATTATCTGGATGAGGTAAACGCGCAAAGTGGTAAACCTTACCGGGCGGACTGCTCGATCGGACATTATATGACACAGATTACGGCGCGTGAATCGTTTGAAGAATGCATGCGCATGAGTGATATAGAAATGTATAAAGAAAAGAAGGCAAAGAAAGTAGGGAGGTAATGATTATGAACGGACCGGTGGCACCAAAGGACCCGGAAAAGAAGCGGCCATATTTTTATATTATGAAGGACAAGGAAATCTTCGGAGCAAAACAGGAAGACGGAAGTGCGATTCATTTTATCTATGAGAGTGACGGAAGACTGATCAACAGTGCACAGATCGTCGGAAATGTTATCTTAAAATTATATGAAGGTCTTGCAAAGATGCTCCTAGGTGTCTGTTGAGACCGACAATCCAAAGGAGGAGATGGAGTTCATCTTCCAGATGTACGGGAAAAAAGATCTCTACGGAGGTGGAACCAATCTGCGATGCAGCCTGACCGGAGACGGAATGGAACGGCGCATTTATCTGTCGGATTATACCTGGACAGAGGATGATTATATTCCGGGACAGATCAAGTTCATCATGAGCGTACCGGAAAAGATAGGAAAAGCCAGCGTTCGGTTTTATCTGAACGACGGATATACGGCTCCGGAAGAGGTGGAAGAAGAAGCGGTGGATACGAAATCGGAACTGTACTGCACGATGATCGAGCGTTCTCTCATGAATCTGGGTAACACCTACCGTATCCGCAAAGCGATCGAGAAGGCGAGAGCCGGAAAAGAAGTAACGCTTGCCTATATCGGAGGTTCGATCACGCAGGGGGCGGGAGCAACACCGATCAATACCGAGTGTTATGCCTATAAGTCCTATCAGCTTTTCAAAAGCAGATTTGCGATGAGAGATAACGTTAAATTTGTGAAAGCGGGAGTTGGAGGAACCCCGTCGGAGCTTGGAATGCTCCGCTTTGACAGAGATGTGTTAAGAGACGGCGAGAAGCCGGATATCGTAGTCGTAGAATTTGCGGTCAACGATGAGGGCGACGAGACGAAGGGCGATTGCTACGAAAGCCTTGTGCGCAAGATCTTAAAGCTGGATTGGAATCCGGCGGTCGTTCTGCTTTTTTCCGTATTTGCCAATGACTGGAATCTGCAGGATCGCTTAAGTCCGGTCGGCAGACTGTATGATCTGCCGATGGTCAGTATCAAGGATACCGTGGTGGAGCAGTTTACAAAGAAACCGAACGAGGGAAGGGTTCTGACAAAAAATCAGTTCTTTTACGATATGTTCCATCCGAGCAACCTCGGCCATACCATTATGGCAGACTGTTTACAGTATCTGTTTGAGCGCTGTGATTTAAGCGAGCATGCAAGACTTGACGCTTTTGAGAGCGGTCTGACCGAGGAGGGAATGCTTGCACAGCAGCTGCAGATGAAGCCGGCAATCGGCAAAAGCTTTGAGCATGTACGGCTTCTGGATAAGAAAGATGTCTATGCCGGGGCCAAAATCGATGCCGGTGGTTTCTGTGCAACGGATGATCAGCTCCAGAGTGTGGAGATGGATGACCGGTTAGAATTGACACCGGAGTTTCCGTACAATTGGATGTACGATGCAACGATGCCGGAGAATGCCGCCTTTACAATCCGCATCCATTGCAAAGCGCTTGTGTTGATCTTTAAGGATTCCGGAGAAGTGGACGTTGGAAAGGCGTATGTCGATGTGGACGGTGAGCGTCGCATGACGGCGGATCCGCATATTAACAACTGGCAGCACTGCAACGCGATGATCGTGTTCAATGAGGATGAAAGCGCCGACCATACGGTACGCATTGAAGTCGCAGAAGAAGACAGAGACAAGAAGTTTACAATTTTAGGATTTGGTTACGTGTTATAAGGAGGAGTAAAATGGTTACAGTTAAGAATCCGATTTTAATGGGATTTTATCCGGACCCTTCCATTTGCAGAAAGGGAGAGGATTATTATATCGTCAATTCAAGTTTTGTGTATGCACCGGGAGTGCCAATCTTTCACAGCAGAGATCTCGCACATTGGGAGCAGATCGGCAATATTTTAGACCGTCCGTCGCAGCTTCCTGTGGCGGGAGCGGATATCTCAGATGGTATTTATGCGCCGACGATCCGCTATCATGATGGTTTGTTTTATATGATCACGACCAATGTGACGCGCGACAGCAATTTTATCGTCACAGCGGAGAATCCAGAAGGACCGTGGTCCGAGCCGTATTATCTCGGCGACGATGCCCCGGGCATCGATCCGAGCCTTTTTTTCGACGATGACGGCAAATGTTATTATTGCGGAACCCGTCCGAATCCGGAGGGCGTTCGCTATAACGGGGACTGGGAGATTTGGATTCAGGAACTGGATCTTAAGACCATGAAGCTGGTCGGTGAGAGCATGGCAATCTGGAAAGGTGCGGTAAAGGGATGTATCTGGCCGGAAGGTCCGCATATTTACAAGATCGATGGTTATTATTATCTGCTCCACGCAGAAGGCGGAACCGGTCCGGAACACAGTATTACGGTGGCACGCAGTAAGAAGCTGTTCCAGTGGTTTGAAGGCTGTCCGCGCAATCCGATTTTCACACACCGCAATCTTGGTATGGATTATCCGGTCATCTATGCGGGACATGGAGATCTGGTTGATGACGGCAAGGGAAACTGGTATGTTGTAATGCTTGCATCAAGACCTTGCAAAAAGCATAGCAGCATGGGGCGTGAGACTTTCCTTGCCAGGGTAATCTGGGAGAACGGCTGGCCGGTGATCGCTCCGGGAGTCGGACATCTGGAGGACGAATTTACGATCGATATGCCTGAGCATCGCTTTGCGGAAGAAATTACGAATTCCGATGTCATTCATTTCTGGGGAGAACAGCTGGATCAGCGGCTGGTGGCGATCGAGGACTGGACATCCGGAATTTATTCGCTGACCGAACGTGAGGGTGCACTTCGGATGTACCTTCGCAAAGAAAAGATTTCCGAGAGAGCAAACTGTGCATATCTTGGTGTAAGACAGAAGAGTTACCGCTTTGTCGCAGAGACTGGAATGGCATTCTATCCGGAAAATGAGTCGGAGACGGCGGGACTTGTGCTTTACCAGAATAATGAAAATCATCTCCGGTTTGAAGTGGTGCGCGTGGATGGAGAAGTTTGTTTTGTGGTTACCAGCTGTATTCACGGAGATGAGCAGACGCTGGCAACGACACGGCTGGAGAAGAAAGGAAAATTAAAGATCCGCCTGCAGTGCCGCAATCAGTGTGCCCGTGTCTGGATTTCGGAAGGCAAAGGATATGTATCCGTTGCGGAAAATCTGGATCTTCTTGCTTACACGACAGAGGAAGCCGGAGGCTTTGTAGGATGCACAGTCGGTGTATATGCGTCTTCCAACGGCAGTGACAGTACAAATTATGCTGATTTCGAATGGCTGACATGCCAGTCGATGGATTGATAGAAAGTGTTTAAGATGAGGAGATGACATAATGAGTAGACAGACAAAAGAATATGCAAAGAAACTGGTTGCACAGATGACGGTTGAGGAAAAAATGAGCCAGATGCTCTATGAGTCACCGGCGATCGAGCGACTTAATATTCCGGCATATAACTGGTGGAATGAGGCTTTGCACGGAGTAGCGAGAGCCGGTGTCGCTACGGTATTTCCGCAGTCGATCGGACTTGCGGCGACATTTGATCCGGAGCTTGTCGGACAGATCGGGGATGTGGTATCGACGGAAGGCCGCGCAAAATTTAACGAGTTTTCACGGAGAGGAGATCACGGAATCTACAAAGGGTTGACGTTCTGGGCACCGAATGTCAATATTTTCCGCGATCCGAGATGGGGAAGAGGCCATGAGACATATGGCGAGGATCCGTATCTTACGGCGGAACTCGGATGCGCGTACATCAAGGGATTGCAGGGACCGGATCCGGATCATCTGAAATCTGCAGCGTGCGCAAAGCATTTTGCGGTACACAGCGGTCCGGAAGCGATCCGCCATGAATTCAATGCAAAAGCGTCTAAGCATGATATGTATGACACTTATCTGTATGCGTTTAAGCGATGTGTCAAGGATGCCAAGGTTGAGGCCGTCATGGGCGCTTACAATCGCGTGAACGGAGAGCCGGCGTGTGGAAGCAAAACTCTCCTGAAGGATATTTTAAGAGATGAATTTGGTTTTGAAGGTCATGTGGTATCGGACTGCTGGGCAATTCTTGATTTCCACGAGCACCATCATGTGACAGAGAGTGTTGAGGAATCTGCGGCTATGGCAGTAAACAACGGCTGCGACCTGAACTGCGGAAGCGCCTTTTTACATTTGCAGGAAGCTTACGAGAAGGGACTTGTTTCAGAGGAGGCGATCACAGAAGCGGTGGAGCGTCTGATGGAAGTTCGTATTCGTCTGGGTATGATGAAGGATTATCCGTCCCCGTATGAAGACATTACCTATGATAAGGTAGAATGTCCGGAACATGTGAAGTTGTCTGTTGAAGCGGCAAGAAGAAGCCTTGTTCTGTTGAAAAACGAGAATGCGTTCCTGCCGTTGGATAAAAATAAGATACAGACCGTCGCAGTCATCGGTCCGAATGCGAATTCAAGAGATGCGCTGGTCGGAAACTATGTCGGAACCTCTTCCCGTTACATTACTCCACTGGAGGGAATTCAGCAGTATGTGGGGGATGATGTGCGTGTATTATATGCAGAAGGCTGTCATCTGTACAAAGACAAAGTGGAATTTCTGGCAGAGACGAAGGATCGATTCAAGGAAGCGGTCATTGCGGCGGAGCAGGCAGATGTTGTAGTTATGTGCCTTGGTCTTGACGCAACGATCGAAGGCGAGGAAGGCGATGCCGGTAACGAATATGCCAGCGGGGATAAACTGGGACTCAATCTTCCGGGACTTCAGGAAGAACTGCTCGAGACGGTTACGGCTGTCGGAAAGCCGGTTGTGCTCGTGATTTCGGCGGGAAGTGCACTCGATCTCTCATGGGCGGATGCGCATGTTGCTGCGATTATTGACAGTTTTTATCCGGGAGCCCGTGGCGGAAAGGCAGTCGCAGAAGCAATCTTCGGTGATTTTTCACCATCCGGAAAGCTGCCTGTCACCTTTTATCAGGGAACGGAAAATCTTCCGGAGTTTACAGATTATGATATGTCCGATCGCACATATCGTTATACGGACAAGAATGTGCTCTATCCGTTCGGTTACGGATTGCATTATGGAACGATCCGTTACGAGAATGCACAGATTTCCTGTGCGCAGTGCGGTGTGAGAGATGCCGTCGATGTGAGTGTGGATGTCATAAATGAGAGTTCCTACACGATCCATGAGAGTGTTCAGGCGTACATTCAGCATGAGGAAGCGGATGCGTATGAACCGGGATATCAGTTGAAAGGAATACAGACGGTTACATTACAGCCGAAAGAGACGAAGCGTGTGACCATATCTCTTAAGGCACGTGACTTTGCAATTATCACGCAGGAGGGAGAATGCGTTGTAAGACCGGGATCTTACCGCATCGCAATCGGAGGTCAGCAGCCGGATGCAAGAAGTGCAAAACTTACCGGAAGTGACGTGGCTGCGCTGGTGGTCCGCAGAGAGGGTGAGCAGACACCGGTTGAGTATTAGAGTGCAGAAATATCAAGAAACAATTTTAAATATAGTCTCGTATATGTTATAATGAATTTAATCGGTTGTACGAATGAGGAGCAGGTCGAAAAATCTGCTCCTTTATCGCTTTGTTGTGTGTGAATTTAGAGGGGTTGGTATGAATATCATCGAAAAGTTCATCAAGGTATTGGAAAGATATATGGATAATCTTTCTATTAAGAAAAAATTTATACAGTTATACATTTTCTGTGTTTTATTACCGCTGATCATTACGGACAGTGTCGTCTTATATATTGTAGACAGCATGGAATCGCAGCGGCAGTATCATGAGATGGCAAACGTTGCGAATGCAGTTAGCTATAATATCAGTGCACTGGTGGAGAATGCGGGAGAAATTGCCAAAAGTATGTATACAAATAGAAGGATGAATACCTTTTTGGAGAAGCAATATGAGAGCACTTCGGATTATTATGCGGAATATCAGAATTTCTTTCAGGATTCGACGTTGGAAAACGTACTCGGCATGAATCAGATCGTCTTTACCCTGTATACGGATAATCCTACCATGGTAAAAGGGGGAAAGATTGATACTATGTCAAATCTGAAGAAAACGGCAGCGTATGCGGCGTGGAAGGAACGGGGCGAAAACGAAGGGCTTTTTTTTATATATGAAAGTAAAGGATATGCCAATTCCTATCGCCGTAAGATCATTCTATTGCAGAATCTTGATTTCTTTTCCAAGGATCAGGAAAAGATGTTGAAGATTGAATTCGATTACAACAGTATGATGCGGATGCTGAGACGAATGAAGTTTGACAATGAAGTTCTTATTTGTCAAGGGGATGCGATCGTACTGAGTAACGGACCTTTCAGTGGTGTCGGTAAAAAATTTGACACGATCAGTGTACAGCAGAAGATGGGATACAAACAGACCATTACACTTCACGGAGTTAAACTTGATATTTATGTTTTAAAAGCGGATAATAGAGTGCGGAGTAAGATTGTGCGTTTTCTTCCGATTCTTGGTTTTCTGGTGATCATCAATGTGGTTTTCCCGATGGGATTTGTGCTGCTTCTCAATCATTCGTTTACAAAGAGAATCCGTGGGCTGAGCAAAGTGTTCCAGTCTGTCAACGGTGAGCATCTTGTTCAGATGGCACACGAAGACGGTAGGGATGAGATTGGAAGCATGATCCGGAATTACAATCGGATGGTCAAACGGACCAATGAACTAATCCAGACCGTATACAAGAACAAGATCAAAGAACAGGAAATCCTTGTCGGCAGGAAAAATGCAGAACTATTGGCATTGCAAAGCCAGATCAATCCGCATTTTCTGTTTAATGCGCTGGAAAGTATCCGCATGAGAAGCCTTTTGAAGGAAGAAAACGAGACGGCAGATATGGTCGAAAAACTGGCGATCATGCAAAGACAATATGTGGACTGGGGAAATGATTCGGTAGAGATTGAACAGGAACTTGAATTTGTAAAAGCGTATCTGTCCTTGCAGAAATATCGTTTTGGTGACCGGCTGAATTACAATCTCGAGATTGATCCGGAATGTGCGCAGATCCGGATACCGAAACTTACAATTGTAACTTTTGTGGAGAACGCCTGTGTACATGGAATCGAAAGTAAGGCATCACCGGGATGGATTTTCGTAAGAGCTTATAAAAGGGAAGAACAATTATACATCGAGATTGAAGATACGGGAAGCGGAATTGAGGAGCAGAAGTTGTATCAGATGCAGCATGATATGCAGAATGCGGATATTGAGATGCTGAAAAACAAGAAAAGCGTGGGAATGCTCAATGCATGCCTGCGGCTTAAAATGTACACAGAAGATCATGTGTGCTTTGAAATTGAAGGCGAAGAGGGTGTGGGAACATGGATTACGATCTGCATTCCGATGGAGTATTTATCATTTGCTGAAGGCTGTGTTAATGGACCGGTGTGCAAAAGGGGGAAAGAAATATGTTAAAGGTTTTGCTTGTAGATGATGAGCCTTTTATTATTCAGGGATTAAAAGTGCTGATCGACTGGGAACAGGAAGGCTATATGATTGCAGGGACTGCATCAAATGGAAAAGAGGCATATGATTTTCTGAAAAAAGAGAGTGTAGACCTGATAATTGCAGATATTCAGATGCCAGTCATGACAGGGCTGGATCTGCAGGAAGCGATACGAAAAGAAAATCTATCGAATGCATATTTTGTCATATTAAGCGGATATGCGGATTTCGAGTATGCAAGAAGGGCGCTTCAAAATGAATGTACGGATTATATTTTAAAGCCGGTTGACCGTGATATGCTGCTGAAACTGCTTAACAGGGTATCTGCGATGCGTGATGAAGATGACCGGATGAGGCAGAAGAACAATAAAATGGAAAAGGCATATCTTGCAAGAAATCAGATTGCTTTGATCAAGGGAAAATACGATGATTCCAATCTGCAATATGTCACATCACAGATGAAATGCAAAGAAGGTGTCCGCTACGTTGAAATTCAGATGGCGGGATGTGATGCGGACGAAGATGTGACGGATCAGGAGATGCGCGAATTCCAAAGACAGATGTATGAATGCTGTACTGCATTCCTGAAAGATTATGCGGAGAATTGTGTGTTTGACGCATCGGCAGATGAAAAAATATATGATGTGGGATTGATCTTTTTTCAATATATGGCGGAAGAGGCAGGACTCGATGAAAACGCTTATCTGAACGGGTTGGTGGAATATCTGGGTGAGAATCTGTCGCGCCCGGTTACGATGCTGGTCGGGAAAAAGGTGCAGGATATCAGCCTTATTGCAAGATCATACGGGAATGCCTGTATGCTTCGTTCCTTTCAGGGATTTCGAAGCAAAAAGGACATCTATTTCTACGAGGAAGAAGTGCAGGTGTCCAATGACGGTATGGTTTTGTGCAAGAAGAGTCTTGATGATTTGCTGAAGGTAGTGGAGCAGAACAATCATATGGAAATCCGGGCGGCGGTGGACCGTTTCTATGGAGAAATGAGTCAGAGAGGCCTGCGTGGGGAATCCATGACGCTTAATATTAACTATCTGCTTTTTCAGTTGATCCATCTTGCAAGCGAGCAGGATGATGAGGTCAATCAGGAAGAAATCCTGCGTCTGATTTCGGAGAGCAGCTTTGAAACAGGAACGATGCGCGGCAGTAAGACACATCTGATGCGTTTCGCCTGTGTGT
>ENA-UONV01002395-UONV01002395.1-human-gut-metagenome-genome-assembly--contig:-CS4-NODE-2395-length-13927-cov-14.805075_pt1 | contig 13927 bp, 10 predicted proteins | sample MGYA00242461_ERZ724008 | MGnify/ENA metagenome assembly ERZ724008 | reverse complement strand
GGTGCGGCCCTGCTGCATTTCCTCTTTCTTTAAAGTCTGCCGGTTTTCAGCATCTGCTTTACTTCGTGCAGGTCTTTGCACTCGGCGGTGTACAGACGGCGCATCTCGTCGTTGGCGGGAGCCATGTCCGGCACCATCACGGTAACAAAGTGCCCGGCGGCACCGGCGCGCACGCCGTTGTAGCTGTCCTCCAGCACAAGGGTACGGCTGGGCGCAGTGCCCAGCGCTTCCGCAGCGCGCAAAAAAATTTCCGGGTCGGGCTTGGACGCCGAGAACTGCTCGCCGGAGACGATCACCTTAAAGTAGTGGGTCAAGCCCCAGCCGTCCAAATGGTGCCGGATAGACGCCATCCGGCTGGAGGATGCCACTGCCATGGGGATGTGCTGCGCGTCCAGCCATGTCAGAATTTCGTCCAGCCCGGGCTTTTTGGGCGGCGGTGCCTGAAACGCCTTTTCCGCCTGTGCGTGCAGCGCCTCGATGATGGCGTCCGTGTCGCAGTCCGGCCCGTAAAAGCGGCGCAGCACCGCCCGCATGGAGTCCCCCGCCGTGCCGCGGGCGGCAACATCCAGCCCTTCCTTATAAGGGAGGCCCAGCGTCGCCAGTGCAGGCTCCCACAGGGTAGCCCAGACCCGCTCGGTGTCAAACATCAGGCCGTCCATATCAAAAATAACGCCGTCGATCATGGCAGTATCTCCTTCCATAGAAAAGCGGGGCGGTGCCCCGCAAAAGTGCTCTGCGCCCCCTATTGTACCATAGATTTGGCAGTTTGCACACCATTGTGCTCACAATCTGGTGCAACTTTACCGGTAGAAAGATGAAACATTTTGCGATTCCTTGCAAAACCGCTCCGGAATATTATAATAGAAACCAACATTTGTGTCATAAAGCGCCGGAAATCGTGCGCACGCGCATAAAAGGAAAGAGGGAAACTCACTATGTTGGATATCAAGATCACCCGTACCACTGCTCCCAAGCAGAAGCCGGACGAGAACAATCTGGGCTTCGGCAAGAAGTTCACCGACCATATGTTCGTCATGGACTACACCGAGGGCGAAGGCTGGCACGACGCCCGCATCGTCCCCTACGGCCCCTTTGAGTTGGACCCGGCTACCGTCGTGTTCCACTATGCTCAGGAGATCTTTGAGGGCATGAAGGCTTACCGCACTGCTGACGACACCGTGCAGCTGTTCCGCCCGGACTGCAACGCAAAGCGTTTCCAGGACTCCGCTGACCGTCTGTGCATCCCCAAGATCCCCGTGGAGGACTACATCCAGGCTGTTGAGACCCTGGTGGACGTGGACCGTGACTGGGTGCCCCACACCGACGGCGCTTCCCTGTACATCCGTCCCTTCGTGTTTGCAAACGACGTGGGCCTGGGTGTCCACGCTTCCAAGCACTACATCTTCTGCATCATCTGCGCTCCCTCGGGTGCTTACTATGCCGAGGGCATCAACCCCGTCCGTATTTATGTTGAGGACGAGTACATCCGTGCCGCTCCCGGCCTGACCGGCTTCACCAAGTGCGGCGGCAACTACGCTGCTTCCATCAAGGCCGGTGAGCTGGCCGAGGAGCAGGGCTACGCACAGGTGCTGTGGCTGGACGGCGTCGAGAAGAAGTACGTCGAGGAAGTCGGCAGCATGAACATCATGTTCAAGATCGACGGCAAGGTCTACACCGCTGCAACCGTCGGCACCGTTCTGCCCGGCGTCACCCGCCGCAGCTGCATCGAGCTGCTGAAGGACTGGGGCTATGAGGTCGTCGAGGGCAAGCTGGCCATCGCCGATATCATGGCCGCTGCCCGCGAAGGCAAGCTGGAGGAAGTCTTCGGCACCGGTACCGCCGCTGTCGTCTCCCCCGTCAAGGAGCTGGTCTGGAAGGGCGAGCACGCTTACATCGGCGACGGCAAGATCGGCCCTGTCACCCAGAAGCTGTACGATACCATGACCGGCATGCAGTGGGGCAAGATCCCCGATACCAAGGGTTGGATCGTCCCGGTGGAGAAGAAGAACTAACTCAAGATTCTCCGGAGAGAACCTTTTTATTCAGAATTAGGATAAACGCCGCCGGAGCCTGACCGCTCGGCGGCGTTTGCCGTATCTGGGAAAAGCATTCCCCCGAGGGGGGAAGCCTATAAAACATTGCTTTCTTTCTCCTGCAGTGCTAAACTGAAACCAGAACCAGCGGCCTGCATTGCGGCAGGCCCTGAGCAGGAAAGATTGAGAGGGATGAACCCATGGTCAAAAAATGGAGCGTGAGCTACCCTGCCGTCAATGGCACCGAGCAGCGCAGAGTGTATGTTTATCTGCCCACTATGTATGAATCGGAGCCGGACCGCCGGTATCCGGTGCTGTACATGTTCGACGGCCAGAACGTCTTTTTCAACGAGGATGCCACCTACGGCAAAAGCTGGGGCGTGGCGGATTATCTGGACTACACCGACACCCCGCTGATCGTGGCGGCGGTGGAATGCAACGCCGGGCCGAACAACGAGCGTCTGGTGGAGTATTCGCCCTACCGGTTCGATGACCCGCAGTTCGGCCACTTTGACGGCAAGGGGCAGGCCACCATGAGCTGGTATATCCACCGGTTCAAGCCCTTCATCGACCGCAGCTTCCGCACCCTGCCGGACCGGGAGCACACCTTCATCGGCGGCAGCAGCATGGGCGGTCTCATGAGTCTGTATGCCCTGCTGCAGTACAACGACACCTTCAGCCGTGCAGCGGCCCTGTCGCCGTCCATCTGGGTGTCGCCGGAAAAGCTCTCCGGCCTTGTGGGCCGCGCCAAACTGGAGCCCGGCACCGTGCTCTACATGGACTACGGCTCCCGCGAGATGGGCAACCACGAGGGCATCCGCAAGGACTTTGCGCAGCTGACCGAAAAGCTCATGGTCCGGGGCATCCACCTGACCGCCCGCCTTGTGCCCGGCGGCACCCACAGCGAAGCCAGCTGGGAAAAGCAGCTGCCCTTCGTGTTCCATACGCTGATGTATGAGCTTGATGAGTAAACCCTAAAAGGAGGAATCACCATGGAAATGCAGTATTTCAAGGACTACAGCCCGGCGCTGGGCCGCGACATGGAGTGCAAAATTTACGGCCACGCAGGCCGCCCGATGCTCTACATCCCCTGCCAGGACGGCCGCTTCTTCGATTTTGAGGACTTCCATATGGCCGACACCCTCGCCCCGTGGATCGACGCGGGCAAGATCATGGTGATCTCCATCGACACCATGGACAAGGAGACCTGGTCGGATACCCAGGGCGACCCCTACTGGCGCATCCGCCGCTATGAGCAGTGGCTGCGCTACATCGTGGACGAGGCTGTGCCCAAAATTCAGTATATGGCCAAAGAGCGCAACGGCTGGGACGGCCTGCCCGGCGTCATCGCCTTCGGGTGCAGTCTGGGTGCCACCCACGCCGTCAACCTGTATCTGCGCCGCCCGGACGTGTTCTGCGGCTGCTTGGCCCTCAGCGGCATTTATACCGCCCACTACGGTTTCGGCGATTACATGGACGAGCTGGTGTACATGAACTCCCCGGTGGACTACATGAAGAACTTCCCGGAAGATCACCCCTACATGCAGCTGTTCCGCAGCCAGAAAGCGGTCATCTGCTGCGGTCAGGGCGACTGGGAACAGCCGGACACCACCTGGTTCTTGAAGCGCATCTTCGAGGCCAAGAACATCCCTGTCTGGGTGGACTTGTGGGGCCACGACGTGAACCACGACTGGAACTGGTGGTATAAGCAGACTGCATATTACATGCCGTATATTCTGGGTGAGCAGTAAATAGGGAACTCCCCCAGTCTGCTTCGCAGACAGCCCCCTCATGGAGGGGGCCTTGCAAAAGTTCTCCGCAACGGAAAAAGGCTCCCTCCCAGAGGGAGCTGGCACGGCGAAGCCGTGACGGAGGGAGTTTTTATAGAGGTTTATAGAGGAAAGAGGAATCATAAAACCATGCAGAATTTCATTTTCATTTCGCCCAACTTCCCCACCAACTACTGGCAGTTCTGCCGTGAGCTGAAGAACAACGGCATGAACGTGCTGGGCATCGGCGACCAGCCCTACGATGAGCTGAAGCCGGAGCTGAAGGACAGCCTGAACGAGTACTACAAGGTGGGCAGTCTGGAAAACTACGACGAGGTCTACCGCGCCGTGGCCTTCTTTGCCTTCAAGTATGGCCGCATCGACTGGCTGGAGTCCAACAACGAGTACTGGCTGGAGCGGGACGCAGCCCTGCGCACCGATTTCCACATCACCAGCGGCTTCCAGACCTCGGATATGCCCCGCATCAAGTACAAGAGCAAGATGAAGGAGTATTACCAGAAGGCCGGCATCGCCACCGCCCGCTACCACATGGTGGACGACTACGCGGGCTGCAAGGCCTTTGTGGACGAGGTGGGCTACCCGGTGGTGGTCAAGCCCGACAACGGCGTGGGAGCCTCGGACACCCATCGCCTTTCCAGCGATGCCCAGCTGAAGGAGTTTCTGGTCTACAAGACCGCCCATCACCCGGATGTGGAGTACATCATGGAGGAGTTCGTCCGCGCCGAGGTGAACAGCTACGACGCCATCATCGACGCCAACGGCAACCCCATCTTTGAGGCCGGCAATGTCAGCCCCATGTCCATCATGGATATCGTCAATGACAACGATAACTCCATCTACTACATCATCAAGGACCTGCCCGAGGATACCCGCGCCGCAGGCCGCGCCGCCGTCAAGAGCTTTGGCGTCAAGAGCCGCTTCATCCACTTCGAGTTCTTCCGCATGACCGAAGATCAGGCCAGCATGGGCAAGAAGGGCCAGATCGTGGCGCTGGAAGTCAACATGCGCCCCTGCGGCGGCTTCACCCCGGATATGATCAACTTTGCCCGCTCCACCAACGTGTATAAAATCTGGGCCGACATGATCGCCTTCGGCGGCACCGACATGCCGGTGGGCGAGCACTTCTACTGCCCGTTCGCAGGCCGCCGCGACGGCAAGCACTTTGTCTACAGCCACGAGCAGATCATGCAGAAGTATCAGCAGAACATGCGCATGGTGGACCGCATCCCGGACGCCCTGAGCGGTGCTATGGGCAACCAGATGTACGTTGCCACCTTCTCCACCCGCGCGGAGATGGAGCAGTTCTATTCCGACGTGCTGGCCACCACCGATGCCGCCAACGCCGAGGCACAGAAGGAGCTGAGCAGCATTCTGGCTCTGGGTGAGCCGGAGACCGCCCCGGCTCCGGTGGAAAAAACCGCCGCCCCGGCGGCAAAGCCTGCGGCCCAGCCGAAGCCCCGCAAGACCACCCGCACCGCAAAGAAAAAGTAAAAACCTCGAAAACGGAGGAACGAACCATGAAATGTCTGAAACAGGCTGCAAAACGCATCGTGACGGCAGGGCTGACGCTGTGCCTGCTGCTGCCCTGCAGTGTCCCGGCGTCGGCTGCGCTGCAGACCCCGGCCTGGATGCAGGCGTGGGCCAACACCCGCACGGCCGGTGTCATCGCGCAGCTGGAAAAGGACCAGTTCACCGCAAAGATCAAGGTGGACGGCGTGGAAGGCATTCTGGACATGGTGCGCAGCAGCGGGAACATGTACCTGAAGGCCGAGGAGCAGGACGGCACCGAGAAGCTCACCCTGCTGGTGCTGGACGGCAAGGCGTATCAGCTGGACTCCGCCCGCAAACTGGCCATCTGCCTGGGGGATGAAGCCGCCGCCTACAAGGCCATGGGCCTGAGCGAGACGGTGGTGGCAAAGTCTCTTTCCGCCGGCAGCGCCACCGGCTTTGCCGAGGCGAAGAAGACCGTCCACGGCAAGACCTACGACGCGGAAGTGTTTGACATGACGCTGGACGGCAAGCCCGTGGAGATGACCTACTGCTACGACGGCGGCGCGCTGCGCTACCTCATCACCCGGGTGGGCGGCAAGCAGGCATCGCTGGAATACCTCTCGGTGTCGGATAAGGTGGACGAAAGCCTGCTGAAGCTGCCGGAGGGCTACACCGTCTGCACCAAGGGCACCGACGGCAAACTCTACGACGCTTCCGGCAAGGCCGTGGACTGAAAAACAGAAGATAAGGACCGTTGTGCAACAGCGGCGGTCAGGCCCTTGGCGCTCCCTCTGGGGGGCTGAGAGGGCGGGGGCTGCCAGATGGCGGCCCCTTTTCGTTGTCCCCTTCTTCAAAATGTGGTATACTGGGGCCAGAGAATCTATTGAGAACGAGGTATCATCCATGAAAATTCCCGCAAACGGCTTCACCCACGCCGGCAAGTTCCACGCCGACGATGTGTTTGCCACGGCGCTGCTGCAGATCTTGCGCCCGGATATCGAGATCACCCGCGGCTTCACCGTGCCGGACGACTTTGACGGCATCGTGTATGACGTGGGCTTCGGCATGTTCGACCACCATCAGGAGCCCCGCGAGACCCGCCCCAACGGCGTGCCCTACGCGGCCTTCGGCCTGCTGTGGCGGGTGCTGGGGCCGGGCCTTGTGGGCGAGCGGCAGGCCCGGCTCATCGACGAAAACTTCATCCAGCCGCTGGATTTGAACGACAACACCGGTGAGCAGAACAGCCTGTGTGACGCCATCGGCTTCTTCAACCCCGTGTGGGACTCGAAGGAAGATCAGGACGCCTGCTTCTTCAAGGCGGTGGCCGTGGCAAAGCAGATCCTGGAAAACCAGATCGCCAGCGCCAACGCCGTGAACCGCGCCGACGAGAAGGTGCAGCAGGCCTATAAGAACTCCCGGGACGGCATCGTGGTGCTGCCCTGCTACCTGCCGTGGAAAAACGGCCTGTACAAGACGGACGCGCTGTTCGTGGTCTACCCCAGCCAGCGCGGCGGCTGGAGTGCCCAGTGCGTCACCGACCACAAGACCAAGCGCCCGAAGCTGCCCTTCCCCCAGAGCTGGGCAGGCCAGCCGCAGGAGGTCATCGAGCAGAAAAGCGGCATCCCGGGCATCAGCTTCTGCCACGCCAGCCGCTTCCTCATCACGGCCAAGGACAAGGAGACGGCCCTTGCCGCCTGCCGTCAGGTGCTGAAGAACAATGGCCGCATCTGATGCCGCACGGCCGAAGGCGGCCTTCGTGTATATGGTGCGCTGCACCGACGGCACCCTCTACACCGGCTGGTCCACCGACCCCGCCGCCCGCCTGCGGGCCCACCAGAGCGGCAAAGGCGCCCGCTACACCCGGGCAAAGGGCGCGGCGGCCCTTGCCTATGTGGAGCGCTGCGCCGACAAGCCCGCCGCCCTGCGCCGGGAAGCAGCCCTGAAAAAGCTGCCCAAGGCCCAGAAGGAGCGCCTTTGCGCGGCGTGGGCGGCAGCGGGGAGACCCTTTGCCGGAGAAACGGAATAAGAACACCGGAAAGCGTCTGCCTGCAGGCAGGCGCTTTTGCTGCAAAGAGTGGACGACAGCAGACCGACGCTTGTCCGAAAATGAACGAAAATGCAGTTTTCGTGTGCAAAACAATTGATTTTTGACACGGAATATGATACTTATAAAATGGTAGATTATCCCTGCCCCGAAAGACGCGGGCAGATGTGATACAGCGAGGAAAAAGGAGGAAGGACTATGAAGCGTTTCAAAGCGGCGGCACAGCGCGCAACGGCCTTTGTGCTGGCGGCAAGCATGATGTCGTCGGCGGTGCTCCCTACCGTATTCGCGGCACAGCCGTTGAATGCGGAAAACAGCGTGGATGAACTGGGCAATGTGGATGTCGCGGACGAAGACGGCACGCTGGTGTACCCGGAGTGGGACGACGATACGGCGGAAGATTTCCAGGACGAGGGGGATACCATTGACCTGAGTGACGCAGAATTCGATTCGGATGGTGACATTGCAACGCTGGCAGCAAGAAAAGGCACACAGGATTATATAGACAAGCTCAAAAATGCATATAATGAACTGAAAAAAGAGTATGATGCAGCTGTTACGAAAGCAAAACAGGATGCACAAAATGCCATTGACAATAATAAGGATTTTAAAGATGATCACGATCCGAAAAAATCGACTGTTTTGCAGGAACTCGAAAAGCATGATGCAACCTGTATGGAGGACGGGAATGCTAAATACAAGTGTACCCGAGTATGGAAAGGTTATCCTGTAAAGGCAACTGTGAAAAACCCGATTGCAAGCGAATATAAAAAACTTAACAGGGGAGTACAGTTTGCAATAAAGTCGGGATTGAAAGCAATAGGACTTAGCTCGATAGCGGATCAGCTGGGCAAAGACCAGTTTACGCTTTCGGGTACAATTGATCTGAAGTGCCAGCATGACGAGAATGACCCCATCGTTGTAAAGACTGACGATGCACTGGGTCACGACTTCGAAGGTGCTAAGTGGATTGAAACAGACCCGGCTACCTGTGATAAGGACGGCGTAGAGACGCTCTACTGTATTCGCTGCCATGGTACAGAAGAAGGCGGCACTAAGACCCGTGCAATCCTGAGTGCAAATGTTCCGCACACACTGGGCGATTTGATTACTGAAGAACCGACCTGTGAAAAAACAGGTAGAACATATCGCGTTTGCAGTGTTTGCGGTGCAGAAGTGGAAGAAAGCACGATTCCGAAGCTTGACCATGTGTTCGAGAACTATGTGAAAGACGACAACCCCGCCTGCCAGGATCAGACCGAGACCGGCACCTGTACCCGTATCGGCTGTGGAAAAACGGATACAAGAACCATCAGCGGCCCGCTGAGCCCCCACAAGTTTACAACGTGGACGGGCACCGGCATATCGGTCAGCGGCCAGTATCTGTATTACAAGTCTACCTGCGATACCTGCCATACAGCGGAAAAGGAGATCAATATTGCGGATAAGAAGCTGGATGAACTGGACGAAGCCCTGAACGGAGACCCGCTGACGGCCACGGATAAAGAGCTGGAAAATATAGAGATTCTTTATAACGGCGCAAAAGCGGCAATTGAGGTGCTGGGGTATGCCAACAAATATTTGGGCACCAGCTTTGATACCGAAAAGTACACCGAACGCCTGAACGGCATGACCGATCGGTACAATAAGTTTGAGCATGAATCGCTTCAGCGCGGTTATGAGGCTGCGGCCAGCGAAGCGATCAAGACCGCTCACGAGACCATTGACAACAAAAGCCCATCCGAGATGACCGATGACGAAATGAAAAAGGTCATCGGTGCTTATGTGGCTGCGGATACGGCGGTGGGCAAGCTGGACGACGGCCGCGCAAAGAAAACAGAGCTGCAGGCAAAACTTGCAGAGCTGAAAAAGACCGTTGAGGAGATCGAATCCAAGTATGCCCAGAAGGTCATTGAAAGCATTTGGGACGATCTGAAGAACGGCACACTGGATAAGACCAAGCTGGAAGCGCTGAAAAAGACGCTGGACGACCTGAAGGATTATATTCCCGACAGCCTGAAAGAAAGCTACGATCAGGTGGTGGATGCCGTGCAGGCCGCCATTGATGCCATTGACCTTGTGAACGAAGCCAGCGCCCTGATCAAGCGGCTGCAGGAGGAGATCAAGAACGGCAATGTCAGCGAGGACACCCTCAAGGAAGTGCAGGATGTGATCGACCGAGCCGGTAAGCTGGTGGATAAGATCAAGGAAAACCCCATCCTGAAGAACGCGGTGGATACCATTATCAAGAACGCAGAGGAAGCCATCAAGGAAGCCGCCGCCACCAAGGCACTGGAAGCGCTGAAGAAGGCCATTGAAAGCGGCGACCTGAGCAAGATCGAGGAAGCGTTTGAGAAAGCACAGGAAGCCATCGACCAGCTGGAGCCCTATGCCCCGGATGTGGCGAAAAAGCTGCGCGACGCGCTGGAGGAGATCAAGAAGACCTATGTCAACGGCCTGCGCGACGCGCTGGAAAAGGCGCTGGAAGACGGTACCTATCAGGAAAAGCTGGAGAAGCTGAAGGATGTCATCAAGAAGTACGAAGACCTTATCAAGGACATCGACGCTTCCGGTGCGCTGAAAGACCTGTGGGAGACCATCAAGAACGAACAGCTGACGAAGCTTGTGGCGGATGCGGTCAACGAGATCAACCGCATCGTCAACGATGACAGCCTGTCTGCGCTGCAAAAGATCGCCGCGCTGGACGAGCTCTACGACGACCTGCACACCAAGCTGGCCGAGATCGTGGGCCCGGATAAGGCGGCTGAGATGCTTGAGCCGTTCGATAAGCTGATCGAGCAGGCCAAGAACGATGTGGCCAAGGCGGCCGCAGCGGCGGCGGATACCCTCATCAAGGAAGCACTGAAGGCGGTCAAAGCGGCTGTGGACAGCGCCGAGAGCAAGGAAGACGCCATCAACAAGATGGAAGCCATCTACTCGCAGGCGCATGATCTGCTGACCCGCGCCGGTATGTCGGACGAGGACGCTACCGCAAAGCTTGCGCCGGTGCGCTCGGCTCTCGACAGCCTGAAAAAGGTGCTGGAGGATTCCTTCGTCTCCATGGACACCATCAAGGCGGCTGTGGACGTCATCGTGGACGCAGCAGTGGCCAGTGACAGCATCGAGGGCGGCCTTTACAAGCTGGTGCGCACGCTGCTGGACGGCGACGATGTGGACCCGGCCGTAAAAAGGGTCATCCTTGTGGTGGCGCGCGACATTCTGGCAACGGCAGACTGGACCCAACTGACCCCCAGTCTGCTGGACGATGTGGTGGACCTTGTGGTCAAAAAGCTGGACAAGAAGTACGGCAAGTACCCCTTCGTCAGCCAGCTGCTGAACGAGCTCAAGCCTTCGCTGAATGAGCTGGTGCACCGCGAGGTGGGCCAGGAGACCATCGACAAGGTGCGGGAAGTGTTCTTCACCACCATCAACAACGCCATTGCGGGCATTGACGCAGGCCAGGATAACCGCCAGCTGCTGGCAAAGGCCCGCGAAGACCTGATGGGGCTCAAGCCGGTGGTCTCGGCAGAGATGAAGCGCATCGGCACCAAAGCCGGTGAGATGCTCAACCGCGAGATGAAGGACCGCATTTCGAAGGCCCTGCCCGGCGTGGTGATCCCGGAGTTCATCGGCACCCTTGTGGGCAAAGCCACCGAAGACCTTGTGAACGAAAAGCTGGGCGAATACGATGAGAAAGTCGGCGCGATCATTGAGAAGTACGTCAAGTACCTCACCTGCCCCGGCCATGAGTACGAATATGTGACCATCCGCGAAGCCACCTGCACCCAGGACGGCGTGGAAGTGAAGCAGTGCAAGAACTGTGACTGGCAGCTGACCGATGACGATAACAAGATCGTCCACGAAAAGCTGGGCCATGTGGTGGTGGAAGACCCCGCTGTGGACCCCACCGAAACGGAAGAAGGCCTGACGGCAGGCAGCCACTGCAGCCGCTGCGGCGCGGTGCTGGAGCCCCAGCAGGTCGTCCCGGCCCTGCAGCCCCGCACCGACAAGTGGCTGGTCACCAGCGCTGTCACGACGGAGAACATCCGTGCGGCAGGCTATGAGAACCAGCAGAAGCTGGATGCGGCCATCAACGCAGTCCTGACCAAGGCGGGCTTCGATGCGGCCAGCAGCACCCGCTTCTTCGCACAGGTGAACAGCACCATCGGCATCCTGCCCAACGACCGCTACCCCGAGGAGGGTGTGGCCGGTATGGTGAAGCAGCCGGAAGCCACCCGCAACAAGAACTGCACCTTCTATGCGGTGCAGGTGCTGACGGCGGATTCCCACGGCCACAACGCCGGTGATGTGGTGGTCACCCCGCTCACCGTCACGAAGGAAGGCATCAGCCTGACCCTCTGCACCGAAGCAGTGGTGGCGATCGCCTGGAAAGTGAACGAGTAACTTCAAACCGCAAAAGGAGCGGCTCCCGTCCGGGGGCCGCTCTTTTTTGCGTGTGCGCCATTGTACGCCGTGTGCCGCTGCGCACCCCTCTTGGCTCTCCCTTTGAAAGATTCTCCCCGTGCCGGGGAGAAATGTCACCGAAGGTGACAAAAAGGGGACAAGCTGTCACCGCAGGTGACTGAGAGGGCGAATCCCCCGCAAACGGCAACGCCTGCTTTGACATCCGGGTAGACCAGACCGAACGGCTGCTGGCCGGATTGAAAGCCGGGCTCTATGATATGGTGTTCTGCAGCTACCAGCCCGGCGAGAACGGCCTGCGGTTCACCCCGGTGGTGGAGCTGCCCTTCGTGGTGGCCATGCTCAAAGACGACCCGCTGGCAAAGTGCCCGAGCATCACGCCGGACCAGCTGGCCGGGCGGCCCATGGTCTTCACGGATTCGCCCGCCTACTCCGACCTTCTGCGCCGGATGCTGGGGGAATACGGCATCCGGCCCGAGATCCGCGGCTACTCCAACGAGGACTCGGTGCTGCTGAGCATGGTGCAGGCGGGGCTGGGAGTGTTCATCAGCACCGACCACCCCCAGATGTACAGCCCGGACACGGTGCTGGTGCCCCTGCGACAGGACCGCTACCGCCGCTATGTCTACATGGTCACCCGGCCGGGTCTTGCGGCCAGCACCGCCGCCGCCCAGCTCATCCGCTACAACCAGCAGCGCGCCGTGCCGGAACAGGGCCGCCAGCCCCGCGCCGATGGCGGGGATAAACAATAAAGCAAAACGAAACGCCGCCCGGCCTGTGCAGACAGACCGGGCGGCATTTTGCAGCAAAAAAGAGCGTGAGAGACCGCTGCAAAAATACATTCTGATTGCATAAAAACTGAATATATTTAAAATAAACTGCATAAAGATGCAAATTGAACCAAAAGAACGATCAAATCCCTGTAAGGTTTGTCGGTTTTCAGCATTGACGCAAAAGCCGCACGGCGTATAATAAAAGCATCAACCGCAAACGAAAGACAGAGGATGCGAAGGGAAATGCGCATCAGAGAACAAAAGTGTATTTTTATTAAAGGAGCGCGTTTATCATGAAAAAGGAAAACATCAAAAAAGTCGTTCTGGCATACTCCGGCGGTCTGGATACCTCCATCATCATTCCCTGGCTGAAGGAAAACTACAACAACTGCGAGGTCGTCGCTGTCTCCGGTGACGTGGGTCAGGGCACCGAGCTGGACGGTCTGGAAGAAAAGGCCAAGGCTACCGGCGCATCCAAGCTGTATGTGCTGGACCTGAAGAAGGACTTTGTGGAGAACTACATCTTCCCCACCCTGAAGTTCGGCGCAAAGTACGAGGACTACCTGCTGGGCACCAGCTTTGCACGTCCGTGCATCGCCAAGGCTCTGGCTGATATCGCCATCAAGGAAGGCGCCGACGCCATCTGCCACGGCTGCACCGGCAAGGGCAACGACCAGGTGCGTTTTGAGCTGACCCTGAAGGCCCTGTGCCCCGATATGGCCATCATTGCTCCGTGGCGTGAGTGGGACATCAAGAGCCGTGACGAGGAAATCGACTACGCCGAGGCTCACCACATCCCCCTGAAGATCAACCGCGAGACCAACTACTCCAAGGACAAGAACCTGTGGCACCTGAGCCACGAGGGCCTCGATCTGGAAAGCCCCGCCAACGAGCCGCAGTACAACAAGCCCGGCTTCCTGGAGCTGGGCATCAGCCCCGAGCAGGCTCCCGATGTTCCCACCTATGTGACCATCCACTTTGAAAAGGGCATCCCCACCGCCGTGGACGGCAAGGAGATGGGCGCTGTGGAGCTGGTGGAGTACCTGAACAAGCTGGGCGGCGAGAACGGCATCGGCCTGCTGGACATCGTGGAGAACCGTCTGGTGGGCATGAAGAGCCGCGGCGTGTACGAGACCCCCGGCGGCGCCATCCTGTACAAGGCCATTGACGTGCTGGAGACCATCACGTTGGATAAGGAGAGCGCTCACTTCAAGGCACAGATGGCACAGAAGTACGCCGACATCGTGTACAACGGCCAGTGGTTCACCCCGCTGCGCGAGGCACTGGATGCCTTTGCCAACAGTCTGGAAAAGACTGTGACCGGCGATGTCAAGCTGAAGCTCTACAAGGGCAACATGATCAACGCCGGCGTCA
>ENA-UONV01002391-UONV01002391.1-human-gut-metagenome-genome-assembly--contig:-CS4-NODE-2391-length-13949-cov-5.261480_pt1 | contig 13949 bp, 10 predicted proteins | sample MGYA00242461_ERZ724008 | MGnify/ENA metagenome assembly ERZ724008 | reverse complement strand
GAGCAACTGACTCTTAATCAGTGGGTCCAGGGTTCGAATCCCTGAGGGTGTACTTTTCTTTGAGTTATTTTTTTAAAACGAAAAAGGCGGTTGTCATTTTGGCAACCGCTTTTTTCGTTTGTAATATGCCTGAATATATTTACGTTGCCCCATAATCGGTATAATAAGGCGTTTCATGCCGTGAATGTAGTGATAAAAGATATTTTGTACAAGTGAAAGGCGGGAAATGAGGGGCTTTGCGTGAATTTCCTGCATTTATCTTTTTAGGCTTCGCGGAACTTCCTATCTTTGCACTTCTAAATGTAGATAAAACCGTAACACTTTGGAATGGCTATATAGTTTGTTTATCGAACACTCCGCTTTGCAGGCGGTGGTGGTGCTCTCACTGATTTCAGCTATCGGATTGGGGTTGGGGAAAGTACATATTTGCGGTATCTCCCTCGGCGTGACTTTTGTTTTCTTTGCCGGTATTCTCGCCGGGCATTTCGGGTTGTCCATCGACCCGCAGATGCTGAACTACGCGGAAAGTTTCGGACTGGTAATATTTGTGTACGCGTTGGGCTTACAGGTGGGGCCCGGTTTCTTCAGCTCTTTCCGCAAGGGCGGGGTGCAACTGAACATGCTGGCTCTGGGAGTGGTGCTGATCGGTACGTTGATGGCCGTATTGGGCAGTTACGGACTGAACATATCGCTGCCGGACATGGTAGGCATCCTCTGCGGCGCCACGACCAACACACCGGCACTGGGCGCGGCGCAACAGACCTTGAAGCAGATGGGACTGGAGTCCAGCACTCCGGCTTTGGGCTGTGCGGTAGCCTATCCGCTGGGGGTGGTAGGAGTGATTCTTGCCGTACTGATAATACGCAAGGCATTGGCCCGTAAGGAAGATTTGGAACTGAAAGAGAAAGACGATGCGAACAAAACCTATATCGCGGCGTTTCAGGTACACAATCCGGCCATCTTCGATAAAAGCATCAAGGAGATAGGCGGTCTGAATTATCCGAAGTTCGTCATCTCCCGTTTGTGGCGGGACGGCAACGTAAGTATTCCTACTTCCGAGAAGATAATAAAGGAAGGAGACCGCTTGCTGGTGGTGACTTCGGAGAAGTATGCCCCGGCGTTGACCGTACTGTTCGGCGAGCAGGAACATACCGACTGGAATAAAGAGGATATCGACTGGAATGCCATAGACAGCCAGCTCATCTCGCAGCGTATCGTGGTGACACGTCCCGAGCTGAACGGAAAGAAGCTGGGTTCGCTTCACCTGCGCAATCATTACGGCATCAACATCAGCCGTGTGTACCGCAGCGGCGTACAGTTGCTTGCCACCGCGGAACTGACCTTGCAGTTGGGTGACCGCCTGACGGTAGTAGGTGAGGCCGCCGCCATCCAGAATGTGGAAAAAGTGCTGGGCAACGCCATCAAGAGCCTGAAAGAGCCGAATCTGGTTGCGGTATTTATCGGCATCATCCTGGGACTTGCTTTGGGGGCAATCCCCATTTCCCTGCCGGGCATCAGTGCTCCGGTGAAGCTGGGACTTGCCGGCGGACCGATTATCGTGGGTATTCTCATCGGTACTTTCGGACCGAGAATGCACATGATAACCTATACCACACGCAGCGCCAACCTGATGCTGCGCGCATTGGGACTGTCGCTGTACCTCGCTTGCCTGGGACTGGACGCAGGAGCGCATTTCTTCGATACGGTATTCCGTCCGGAAGGCTTGCTGTGGATTGCGGCCGGATTTACGCTGACTGTCGTCCCGGTACTGATAGTGGGCGTGATTGCCTTTAAGTGGATGAAAGTGGATTTCGGCTCTATGGCAGGCATGCTGTGCGGAAGCATGGCGAACCCGATGGCGCTGAATTACGCCAACGACACCATCCCTGGCGATAACCCGTCGGTGGCTTATGCAACGGTATATCCGATGTGTATGTTCCTGCGGGTAATCATAGCGCAGGTGCTGTTGATGTTCTTGTTAAGTTGAGAATGGAGAATTGAGAATTGAAAAATGAGAAATAATGTGTGTCAGGAGTTAGAGGAGTTATCGCTCCTGATAGTATCGATAACCGAATATAAATCATAAATCTGAAATCATATCATGGGAACTATTACTCAGGAAAGTATAATCAGCGACTTACGCTATTTGCAATTGTTGTCGCGCAGTTTTCCTACCATCGCCGATGCCAGTACGGAAATCATCAATCTGGAAGCCATTCTGAATTTGCCTAAGGGAACAGAGCATTTCCTGACGGATATTCATGGAGAGTACGAGGCTTTTCAGCATGTATTGAAGAACGCTTCGGGCGCGGTAAAACGAAAAGTGAATGAGATTTTCGGCCATACGCTGCGCGAAAGTGAGAAGAAAGAAATCTGTACGCTGATTTATTATCCGGAAGAGAAATTGCAGTTGATAAAGGAACAGGAAACAGACCTGGACGACTGGTATCTCATCACCTTGAACCAACTGGTGAAAGTCTGCCAGAAAGTATCTTCCAAATATACGCGCTCGAAGGTGCGCAAGGCGTTGCCGGCAGAGTTCTCCTACATCATTCAGGAGTTGCTGCACGAGTCCAGCGTAGAGCCCAACAAGCACGCGTATATCAACGTCATCATCAGCACGATTATCTCTACCAAGCGTGCGGACGACTTCATCATCGCCATGTGCAACCTTATCCAACGGCTTACAATCGATTCCCTGCACATCGTGGGGGATATCTACGACCGTGGTCCGGGCGCGCATATCATCATGGATACGCTTTGCGACTACCATAACTTCGACATCCAGTGGGGTAACCATGATATTCTGTGGATGGGCGCCGCATCGGGTAACGATGCCTGTATAGCAAACGTTATCCGCATGTCCATGCGCTATGCCAACCTGGCGACGCTGGAAGACGGATACGGCATCAATCTGCTGCCTCTGGCTACCTTCGCGATGGATACCTATGCGGATGACGCCTGCGCTATCTTTGCCCCGAAGATGAACTTCGCCGACGCCAATTACAATGAAAAGACATTGCGCCTGATTACGCAGATGCACAAGGCCATTACGATTATCCAGCTTAAACTGGAAGCGGAGATTATAGACCGCCGTCCGGAATTCGGCATGGCCAACCGGAAGTTGCTGCATAAGATAGACTTTGAACGGGGCGTATTTATCTACGAGGGTAAGGAATACGAACTGCGCGACGCCAACTTCCCGACCATCGACCCGGCTGACCCGTATCGCTTGACCGATGAGGAACGGGAACTGGTGGACAAGATTCATGCCTCGTTTATGAACAGCGAGAAGCTGAAGAAGCACATGCGCTGCCTGTTTACTTACGGCGGTATGTATCTGGTGTGCAACAGCAACCTGCTGTATCATGCGTCCGTGCCTTTGAATGAGGACGGAAGCTTCAAGCACGTACGCATCGGCAAGAAAGAGTACTGGGGGCATAAGCTGCTGCAAAAGACCGACCAGCTTATCCGTACCGCCTACTTTGACGAGGATGGTTCCAAAGAGAAGAACTTTGCGCTGGACTATATGTGGTATATGTGGTGCGGGCCGGACGCTCCGTCTTTCGACAAGGATAAGATGGCGACTTTCGAGCGTTATTTCATAGCCGACAAGGCGCTGCATAAAGAGAGCAAGGGATATTACTACACGCTTCGCAACCGTGCCGATATCTGCGATAATATCCTGGCCGAGTTCGGAGTGGAACCGGGGCCTCATTCACATATCATCAACGGACACGTGCCCGTGAAGATTATTAAAGGCGAGCGCCCCATAAAGGCGGACGGCAAACTGCTGGTGATTGACGGCGGTTTCTCCAAGGCCTATCAGCCCGAAACGGGTATCGCGGGCTATACGCTGGTATATCATTCGCACGGCATGCAGCTGGTGCAGCACGACCCGTTCCAAAGCCGTCAGAAAGCGATTGAAGAGGGACAGGACATCAAGTCCACGACATTCGTTATCGAGTTCAACTCACAGCGCATGATGGTGAAAGATACCGATAAGGGCAAGCAGCTCGTAACGCAAATCCAAGATTTGAAGAAGCTGCTGGTAGCCTACCGGACGGGATTCATTAAAGAAAAGGAGATTTTCTAAAACAATACCACGCCGCCTTCCACAATAATCCCTTTGTCGAAGGCGGCGTTTTTGTTGTAATGCCTGTCCCAGCCGTAACCGCCTGTCACGAACACCCCTGACTTTGCCGTCAGGCGATATTCGAGGTTGATGCGGGTTTGGAGAGAATACAGCCGGGCTGGGAAACCATAGTCTTTGTTCCTGAAGGTTTCTGCGTGTTGATAGCCCAAATCGCCGCTGATGAACAGTTGCTTGTAAACAGGCAGTTCCAGTCCGGCACGGTAGAAAAGCGCGCCGGAGAATTTGTCGCTGAAATCGAGGAAATGCGTACCACCGCCAAGAATGGTATAAAACAGCTTGTTCTTGAAGCGGGCCGCGAGATTCAGTTTCGTGGCGTTACCGCCGAAAAGCATCATCTGCACTTTGGTATTCGGATTGGCATTGACCAGTCCCAACTGGAAGCCGTCCAGCTTTTCCTTATAATAGTTCACCAGACCTATCTGAAGTCCTTTAGCGCGAACCGCCACATTGAGGGGAGCAAGCTGCACGCCGGCAGACGTACCGCCTGTGATGTTTCCCAAACCGGAAATCTGGATTCCCCTCATATCGCCGCCTGCCACATTCAACAGGCCGGATGCGGTGATGCCTGCAAAATTACCGCCCGAAATATTGGCAAGTCCCGCAAGTTGTACGCCGGCGGTCTTGTCACCTGTGATATTCAGCAGGCCGCCTGCAATCACTCCGCTGCTGTTATCGCCCGTGATATTGGCCAAGCCGGAAAAGACCGCTCCCTGCGCATGATTCCCGGTGATACCCACAAGTCCGGCAACGGACAGGCCGCTGAGATTATTGCCGTTGATATTGGTGATTCCGGCCATTTGTACGCCCCGCATACTTCCACCCACCATATTGGATATGCCGGAGAACTGCGCTCCGTTCATGTCTCTGCCCACAACGGCTCCCAATGCATTTACTCCCAAGCCGTTCAAACGGTTCATGGCCGAGAAGATACCGAGATTGAAGAAAGTGCTTCCGACCGTGTCCGTGCGTTGTGTGGAGAGATTCTTCCAAAAGGAGAGGTTGACGCCCGCTTTTCCTTTACGGACGGGTTGCCGCTTGCCTGTCTGGGCATAGCCTGTCCCTGCCAACAGCAAGGACAGGCAAATAAGTGAAAATATACGTTTCATGATTCTTTATAATGTTTCATCAGGCCAGGGCGCCGGCTGTCGGGTGGCGCGCAGTATCGGACGCTGTGCGTCCACTGACCGCAGATAGTTGCCTAATTTTCTGGATAGTTTCTTTACAAGTTTCGGGTTCCCGGCTGCTACGTCATGCTGTTCGCCGATGTCGGCCGGGATATTGAACAATTCGCGCTTGCCGCTGTCAAAGTAGTATACCAGCTTCCATGCTCCGGAGCGGATGGAGCAGGTGGCTCCTATGCCCGGGCCGGAAGGACCCCAACTGTGCGGGTAGTGCCAGTATATGTCGCGAGCGGGCATTTTGCCTTTGCCGGTAAGCAAGGGCAGGAAACTGATGCCGTCGCGTTCCTGTACCGTATTGTAATGCTTCACACCGGCTATTTCGAGAATGGTGGGGAAGAAGTCCTCTATCATCAGATAATGGTCGCATTTGGTTTCTGCGGTTACCGTGCCGGGCCAGCGTACAATCATCGGTTCGCGCACCCCGCCTTCGTAGGCGGAACCTTTTCCGCTGTTGAGCGGGTAGTTCTGCACATGCAGTTGTCCGGCGCGGGTGTGTGCGGCCAACCCGCCGTTATCGGACATGAAAAGCAGGACGGTGTTATCGGTGAGATTATTCTTGTCCAGATAGTCCATCAGGTCGCCGAGGCTTTTGTCCATACCCTCTATCAGTGTGGCATACGCCGCTTCTACCGGGGGAAGGCCTTTGTCCAGATACTTTTGGTAGAAACGCATATCGGGCTGGATAGGAGTGTGTATGGCGTAATGAGCCATGTATAGGAAGAAAGGCTTGTCCGTTTTCCGTGCATCGTCCAAGGCTTTTTCGGCTTCTATGGTGAGCGCTTCCGAGAGGAATATATCTTTTCCATGATACTTTTCCAATCCGGGTACGGCAGCCAGCGGGCTTTTCCCGTCAGGTTTGTTTCCGAAGTTCTGCATGCCGTAGTAGCTGGCGGGAGAACCTGCCGCATGACCGGCTATGTTCACGTCAAAGCCCATTTTCAGCGGATCGGCTCCGGGCGTGTCGTTGGCCCCGAAGTGGGCTTTACCGCAATGGATGGTGTGGTAACCGTTGTCTTTGAGTACCTGTGCCAGCGAGGTAACTTGCGTGGTGCGTTCCACACCGGGCTCCTGGCAAATGCCGTTAACGTTCCATTCGGGATAAATCATAACGGAGTCCGGTTGCTCGTGGGTGGTATTCTTACGCAGCGTCCAGCTTGTCACCCGGTGTCGCGCGGCGTTCATACCCGTGAAAAGGCTGACGCGCGTAGGCGAGCTGATACTGCACGCGTAGGCTTGTGTAAACATCTTGCCCTGAGTTGCCAGACGCTCCATGTTGGGCGTATGGTACGTGTCGTTGTAGCGGGTGCGCTGTGTCCAGAAAGGCAGGGACGTGTCCTGCCATCCCATATCATCCACTAAAAATAAAATAATGTTCGGGCGTTGCTCCGCGGCGGGCATTGCCTCGCTTGACGGCATCGCCTGGACTGCTCCTGCCATTCCGGATAACGGAAGTAACGCGGCGGATAATAATAATTCGTTTTTCATCGGAGAAAGAAAGGAAGGGTTAGTGATTAGGGGTTAGTGATTAGTGATTAGGGGGATTGAATGAATGGCGGTGAACAATCAGCGCAGGCCGCATAACCCGTTAATCACTAATCACTCACCGCTATCCACTATTCCGTCTTATCCTTTTGCTTCCTGATACAAGAAGCGTTTGATGGACTTCTTGGGTGTCTTTTCAAATTCTTCGGGATATATCTTCATCTTGGAAATCTGACTGTAAGCGGGCAATTCCGCGTTCAGCGCCACACGGTTCTCTTCCATGACGCGTTCTATGTCATCGTTGTTGAGGCCGTGGGCAAAGGCATCGTCAAAGTCGGGATATACCAGTCCTACGAGCTTTTCGTTCTGCTGTACGATGATGCTTTCGGATACGTACGGCAGGTTGTTCAGCTTATCTTCTATTTCTTCGGGGTAGATGTTCTGTCCGCTTGGGCCGAGGAGCATATTCTTGCTGCGTCCTTTGATGGTGACATTGCCTTCGGCATCCATCAGGGCGAGGTCGCCGGTATGCAGCCAGCCCTCTTTGTCCACCACTTCGGCGGTAGCCTCTTCATTCTTGTAGTAGCCCAGCATGACGTTGGGACCGCGGCAGACAATCTCGCCGGGGACATTCTCCGGATCGGGAGAGAGAATCTTCACTTCCATGCGGGGAGCGGCCTTACCGCAGGAACCGGGCTTGAAGCGCGTCCAGTCTTCGTAGCAGATGATAGGGCCGCATTCCGTCATGCCGTAGCCTACGGTGTAGGGGAAATCTATCATGCGCAGGAACTGCTCCACTTCCTGGTTGAAAGCTGCGCCGCCGACGATGACCGCTGCGAAATTGCCCCCGAACGCCTGTATCATCTGCTCGCGTACGGTGGCCTTTATCTTGTCGTTGATGATGGGCACTTTCAGCAGCAGCTTCATGGTAGGGGTTTCCAGCTTGGGCAATACGCTCTTCTTGATAATCTTTTCGATGATGAGCGGTACGGCTACGATGAGGTTCGGTTTCACGTCGGCGAAGGCCTGGAAGATAATCTTCGGGCTCGGCATGCGGGTGAGGTAGTAAATGTGGCAACCCACGGAGAACTCATACAGGAACTCGAATGCCAGTCCGTACATGTGCGCCATGGGCAGCATGCATACCAGTTTGTCGCCGGCTTTCAGCGGCAGTACCTCGAAAGCGAACTTGGTGTTGGACCACAGGCTGCGGTAGGGCAGCATTACGCCTTTCGAGTAGCTGGTCGTACCGGAAGTATAGTTGATGACGGCCAGCTCTTCGGGTTGGTCTTTGTGGTAATCGATGTGTTCCTTGCGGAAGTTCTTGGGGAATTTCTTGCCGAACATCTCGTTGAGGTGCTCGCGGGCGTAAGTAACCCGTTCGTTGCGCGATACCAGCAGGGTGAAGTCGGTCATCATGAAGATGCCTTCCAGCAACGGCATGGCGCTTTCGTTGAGGTTTTCCCATACTTGGTCGCCTACGAAAAGGAGCTTGGCTTCGGAGTGGTTCACGATGTTGTGCACATTGTCGGCCTTGAACTCGTGAAGAATGGGCACAATGACTGCGCCATACGTCAGCGTGGCGAGGAAAGTCACTCCCCAGTGCGAACTGTTACGGCCGCAGACAGCGATTTTATCGCCTTTCTTGATGCCGCTCGCTTCAAAAATGATATGCAGCTTTTCTATTTTGCGGGCTACATCCTTGTATTGCAGGGTTGCCCCTTTATAGTCGGTCAGGGCGTCCAGGTCCCAGTTTTCCTTTATACTGTTCTCTATATAGGCGATAAAACTTTGTTCCATTATTATATTGCACATTTAGTTGAAAATTGTGCAAATATAAGGGTTTATATAGAGAATGCAAACTTTTAGGGGAAAATAGTACTCCGGCGGATTTCCTAAAACTCTACGGTAACGCCCAGGGTAGGCAGCAGGGTTCCGCTTTCCTGTTTGAGGTATTTCATCTTGTAACGTTGTTCGGACGCGGGGGCGGCGGGGTTTTCAATGACGCCTGTGCTCATGATGACATCCGGCTGCTTCAGTTTGCTGCCGGTCACGTTTTGCAAGTCCAGATAGAGCCCCACCATGCAACGGCGGAAGTAGAAAGACTTGTCCACACGCACATCCAGTTGGGCGAAGTCGGGAAGCCGCCCGGTATTGTAGAGCGAGTAGTCGTAATAGGGCTGTCCTTTGGCGTCCCAGGCCTGGACGAGCGATGATTTGTCCTCATCGTAGGGAGTGTAGGGCGCACCGCCTATGTAGCTCACCTTGCCACCTATGCTCCAGCGCTTAGGCAGGTTGTACGTGCCGCTCATGTTGAGGATGAAACGGTTGTCCCATGCGGACGGAATGTAATCGTCTCCCGAATGGTTGCGGTATTCGCTTTTGTAGAGGGTGAAGGAAGATACCAGGTTGAAGCGGCCGGATACCTGCCACCTGAACATGGTTTCCAAGCCGTATGCCCTGCCGTCGGCGGTAGAAGCCAGCGGTTCATTGCCTACCACGCCGTAGTCGTTGCCTTTGCAGGCCAGCGGGATGTTATCTTGCAGGGAGAGGGGAATACGGTTGTAACGCTTAAAGAAGCCCTCGGCGGAAATCATGATACGGTCGTGCAGATGCCAGTCTGCGCCGATGCTGCTCTCCATTACCCGCATATATTTCAATGCTTTGTTGAGGTAGGTCCCATCGTTGTTTTTGTAGCCCAGCGCCGTATAGGGCGGCAACTGGTGGTAAAGCCCGGCGCTTCCGTTCAGAATCCATTGCTCCGACAGCTTGTACGAGGCGGAGAGGCGGGGAGACAACTGCTTCCACAATTGTTTCATGCCGCGGTTGTAGTTGTTGCCGTCCACGCGGATGCCGGCGGAGAGGGTGAAACGGTTGTCGCGGGTGGAATAGTCGGACGAGAAGAAAGCTCCCCAGCCGATGATATTGAGCGAGGTTTTGTAGAGGGAGAACGGACTGTCGGTATTATTCGTATAGCCGGAGTTGGTAAGTTCCGCACCCTCTTTCAAAGTCCATTGTCCGAGACGGGTCCGGTTCTCGAACAGGGCGGTGGTTTTCTGTTCTACCGAACGGAGACGCAGGGTGAGGTTGTCTTCGGAAGAGTCATCATTATTCCGGTATTTCAGGTTGCGGTTGTTCAGATAATTGTGGCTGAGGGTGACGGACTGCGTGTGCTTTCCGGCGTAATGCCTGTACACGGCTCCTACGGTGAAAGTCTCCTGATGGATGGTAGGCAGGTAGCTGAGCAGGTATTCGGCGTCTTCTCCTTTTTCGTCCGTATTCAGCTTCATTTTGTCGATGCCTGTCAGGGCGAGTACGGTCAGCTCGTCATGTTCCGTCAGCCTGGTTTTTATTTTGAATTGGCCGTCTATGAAGTTGGGCAGGAAAGGCAGCCCCAATGCTTTGAATAACAGTTGCAGGTACGACTGGCGTACGGAGAAAAGGTAGGTGGTGCGGTCATTGAAATGTCCGCTGCCGCTCAGGGACACTTCGGATGCTCCGAGGGTTGCCTTGAAAGTCTGCTTGTCCGGGTTGCCGTCACGAAGCCGGAAGTCGAGCACGGAACTCAATGCTCCGGAACGGTTGGCGGGGAATGCGCCTGTATAGAATGTAATCTCCCGTACGAGGTCGGCGTTGACGATGCTTACCGGGCCGCCCGACGCGCCTTGCGTGGAGAAATGATTGATGTTAGGTATCTCGATGCCGTCCATGTAGAAACGGTTTTCGGAAGGTGAGCCGCCCCGTACGATAAGGTCGTTTCGGTAGCCGACAGGAGAGAATGACACGCCCGGATAGGCGCGTACTATGCGGGAAATATCCCGGTTGGCTCCGGGGCTTTTCTCGATTTCCTGCAGGCCGATGACACGCATGCTTACAGGGCTTTCTATGCTTCTCCGGAAAGGAGAGGGTGTAACCACGACCGCCGTCAGCAGATTGGCGTCTTCTTCCATCTCTATTTCGATGAACGGGGTAGAGGCGGAGACTATATATTCCGGGCTGGATGCGGTGACGTACCCTATGCACGTAGCCTCGAAACGGTATATCCCCGGCGGTACCTGCTCGATGCGGAATACGCCGAGCGAGTCGGTGGAAGCCCCTTTGCCCGGAAGGCCCGTTACCGTTACGTTGGCGTAGGCAACGGGCTTTCGGGAGTTCTTGTCAATGACTTTTCCCCGGACAGGGTAGGTTGTAGCAGCGGCTGTCGCCACTGCCGGGACGATGCAAAAGAGGAGCATCAGCCATACGATGCCGCCGATGTGCCGGAGTTTTACCGTCATGCTTATTTATCGTTGCTTAAATACCAGCGGTACATCCGCTCTACACCTTCCTCGATGTCTATCTTATGCTGCCAGCCCAACGCGTGCAGTTTGCCGGGGTCGGTGAGTTTGCGCATGGTGCCGTCGGGTTTGCTGCTGTCGAAAGTGAGCTTTCCGCGATACCCCACGGTGTCCGCAATCAGTTCGGCAAGGCGGCGGATGGTGATTTCCTTGCCCGTACCGATGTTGATGTGGCAGTTGCGGATATCCTTCTCTCCGGCTTTGCAGGTATCTTTAAAGTCCACGTGCTCCATGACGAATACGCTGGCGTCCGCCATTTCTTCACTCCAGAGGAATTCACGCAGCGGCGTTCCCGTACCCCATAACTTGACTTCCCCTTCGCCGATGCCGTATTTGGCAAGTATGTTCAGTATCTCTTCGTTGCTGTTGCCGCCGTCGATACCTTCTACGGGACGCAGGTTCATGTCGCGGCGTACGGCATCCCAGTCGCCTTGTTGCAGGCAGTGGGCCAGGTGTACCTTGCGAATCATGGCGGGCAGTACGTGGCTGCGTTCCAGGTCGAAATTGTCGTTGGGGCCGTAGAGGTTGGTGGGCATGACGGCGATGTAGTTCGTACCGTATTGCAGGTTGAAGCTTTCGCACATCTTCAGCCCGGCAATCTTGGCAATGGCATACGGCTCGTTGGTGTATTCCAGCGGTGAGGTGAGCAGGACGTCTTCTTTCATCGGCTGCTCGGCGTCACGCGGGTAGATACAGGTGCTGCCCAGGAAAAGCAGTTTCTTCACGTTGTGGCGGAAGCTCTCGCCAATGACGTTTTGCTGTATCTGGAGATTCTTGTAGATGAAGTCGGCGCGGTAGATGCTGTTTGCCATGATACCGCCTACGAAAGCGGCGGCGAGGAACACGTATTCCGGTTGCTCCTCATCGAAAAAACGGCGTACGGCGACTCCGTCCAACAGGTCGAGTTCTTTATGGGTTTTGCCTACGAGGTTGGTGTAGCCTTTCTCCTGCAAGTTTTTCCAGATGGCGGAACCTACCAGTCCGCGATGCCCTGCGATGTATATTTTTGCGTTCTTGTCTAACATTGTAATGAATGGGATGGGTTTCTGAAAATTAATTATTTGGTTAAATCTCTTTGCTTCTCAAATGCAGTTTCCGTACGAACTTCATGTCATGCTCCGCCATGATGCGTACCAACTCTTCAAAGCTTGTCTGCTGCGGGTTCCAGCCCAGTAACGTTTTGGCTTTGGTGGGGTCGCCCAGCAGTTGTTCCACTTCGGACGGACGGAAGTATTTGGGATCTACTTCCACCAGTACTTTGCCGGTTTTGCAGTCGATGCCTTTCTCGTCTGCGCCTGTGCCTTCCCAACGAAGCTGTATGCCTGCTTCTGCAAAGGCCAGCGTGGCAAATTCGCGTACGGTGTGCATCTCTCCGGTGGCAATCACGAAGTCTTCCGGTGTGTCGTGTTGCAGGATGAGCCACATGCATTCCACGTAGTCGCGGGCATATCCCCAGTCACGGCGTGCGTCGAGGTTTCCCAGATACAGTTTGTCTTGAAAGCCTTGGGCTATGCGTGCGGCGGCCAGTGTGATTTTGCGGGTTACGAATGTTTCGCCGCGGCGTTCGCTTTCGTGGTTGAAGAGGATGCCGTTTACGGCGAACATGCCGTAGCTTTCACGGTAGTTCTTCGTAATCCAGAAGCCGTATTGCTTGGCTACGCCGTACGGGCTGCGCGGGTAGAACGGGGTAGTCTCTTTCTGGGGCACTTCCTGTACCTTGCCGAACAGCTCTGATGTAGAGGCCTGGTATATCTTCGTTTTCTTTTCCAGTCCGAGGATACGTACGGCTTCCAGCATGCGCAGCGTGCCTATGGCGTCTGTCTCGGCGGTGTATTCGGGCACGTCGAAAGATACTTTTACGTGGCTCTGTGCGGCGAGGTTGTATATCTCATCCGGTTGCACCTGCTGGATGATGCGTATCAGCGAGCTGCTGTCCGTCATATCTCCATAGTGCAGGTTGACGGTACGTTTCTGCTTCATGTCACGTACCCATTCGTCAAAATACAGATGCTCGATGCGTCCGGTGTTGAAGGAAGATGAACGGCGCATGATGCCGTGCACTTCATAGCCTTTCTGCAATAGGAATTCTGCAAGGAACGAGCCGTCCTGTCCGGTGATTCCGGAGATTAGAGCTTTTTTCATTTATCTTTAATTTTGTATGACCGTTGTTTTGAACGAGCAAAATTCGCTATTTTTTGCGAGATGGCAAAATATAGCTGGGAAAATGCAATAAACTCCGGCATAAATTGTATGTCGGAGTTTATGGTCAATTAATTTTATGGTGTTTGCGGTTTGTTTTCTCCATATACTCTTCATAAAGAGCTACCGGGCCGTAGTGCCATAATTTTGTTTCCTCTTGTTCCAGTTCTTTATATGTATCGGATTTATAGAATGCCCGAAGGGCGTCTAATAATGTTCCGCCTTTTTCGGCGGCATAGATTTTGGCGAACAGACTTACTTTGGCGGGTAAAAGTAAATGTAGGTCTTGATTGGTTATTTCTCTATCTATACTGCCGTGATATAGTTTCATTTTTGTTCCTCCTGTTTCCTTTGTTGTATGAAGTCGTCAATTTCTTCTAACAGCCATTGTCTGCTTTGAGTATGTAATACATCAAAGTTTGCAGATAAATATTCTGTAACTCCGTATTGGTCGAATATACTCATGACTTCTCCACCGGTGGCAGAGATATACACCTTGTATTGTTCAATGCAAAATGAAACAAAATACGCAATATCAAGTTCTTTATCCTTCATAGCTTTTATTTGTTCTGTGGTACTTCAACGTGCTACCTT
>ENA-UONV01002368-UONV01002368.1-human-gut-metagenome-genome-assembly--contig:-CS4-NODE-2368-length-14089-cov-3.352145_pt1 | contig 14089 bp, 13 predicted proteins | sample MGYA00242461_ERZ724008 | MGnify/ENA metagenome assembly ERZ724008 | reverse complement strand
TATTTTTCAACATTACCACGCAGCTCTCAAGGGATTCCACGCAGGCGTACTCATAGCGTCCGTGATAGTTTAAGCCGCCGGTGCACAGGTTCGGGCAGGGAAGTCCCATAAAGGACAGGCGCGCGCCGTCTGTTCCGCCGCGGATCGGTACGATGGTGGGTGTTACGCCTGCTTCTTCCATCGCGCGCACCGCATTGTCGATCAAATGTGCGTTTTCCGGCAGAATCTTTTCCTTCATGTTATAATAGCTGTCCTTTAAATCCACCGTAAAGAGTTTTTTGCCGTATTTCGCATTTAAAAAGTCCGCGCACTGTAAAAAGAAGCGCTTCTTCTGCTCGAATTTTTCCATGTTGTGGTCACGAATAATATAGTCGACTACAACGTGATCAACGCTTCCTGTGATGGAATCCGGATGGTAGAAACCTTCATAGCCATCTGTTGCAGACGGGTTTTCGTGTACCGGCAGAAGGTTTTGAAACTCCTGTGCCAGCAAAATCGCGTTGAGCATTTTATTTTTTGCGCTGCCGGGATGGACGCTGTGTCCGTCGATGATGAGCTTTGCACCGGCTGCGTTGAAGTTCTCGTATTCCAGCTCGCCCAAATCGCCGCCGTCCACGGTATAGGCATAGTCTGCGCCAAAGCCCTCTACGTCGAAGAAGTCTACGCCGCAGCCGACTTCTTCATCTGGGGTAAAGCCGATGCGAATTTTGCCGTGTACGAGGTTTTTGTTGGATAAAAGCTCCTGTGCCATCGTCATAATCTCCGCAACGCCTGCCTTATCATCTGCACCCAGCAGAGTGTTGCCGTCGGTTACGATTAAGTGCTTTCCGACAAAATGAGCAAGCTCCGGGTTTTCCTTTTCGGTCAGGACGATATTTTTTTCAGCATTTAAGACAATATCCCCGCCTTCATAGGCAACGACTCTCGGATTGACATTTTCGCCGGAAACCGCTGGAGACGTATCCATATGGGAAATAAAGCCGATGACAGGCGCTGTTTTTCCTTCCGGAAGATTGGAGGGAATCGTCGCGTACACATAGCAGTGTGCTTTGTCATATACGACATCCTGCGCGCCCATATCGTTGAGCTCCTGTGCCAGAAGGGAGGCGAGGTTTCTCTGCTTGTCTGTGCTCGGGACGGTCGTTGCGCCATCCTGGGACTGCGTGTCAATTTTTACATAACGAAGAAATTTATCCAATACGGTACTCATAATTGATTCCTTTCCGGCTGCAGCATTTTGTTCATAAAAGCAGCCTGCCGTTTATGCGGCAATGTATTTTGGCGTAACGACATTTCCGGATACCGCAAACGGGTCTTCCAGATATTATCCGACGTTATACGCTGCTTAGCTACGAGTCTGTCCATTTCCGCGAATTGTGTATTTGTAGCTGGTCAGCTCCTTTAAGCCCATCGGACCTCTCGCATGGAGCATCTGGGTGCTGATGCCGATCTCTGCGCCAAAGCCAAACTCAAAGCCGTCCGTAAATCGGGTCGATGCGTTGACATAGACGCAGGCGGCGTCCACCTGATCCAGAAATGTCCGGGCATGCGCTTCGTTGTTCGTGATGATTGCTTCGGAATGTCCGGTGTTGTAGCGGTTGATATGCCCGATTGCTTCTTCCAGGCTGCTGACCGTCTTTACAGACAGCTTGAGCGCCAGATATTCTGTTCCGTAGTCGGCTTCTGTTGCAGGCACGCAGCCGTCGATCTCTAAAAACGCGCGGTCATCCGCATGGATTTCGACGTCCTTTTCCCGCAGCGCCTGATAGAGCTTTGGCAGGAAGCTATCGCAGATCGACTCGTGGATGACAAGGGATTCGCAGGCGTTGCAGACGCCGACGCGCTGTGTTTTGGCATTTAAAATAATACGGATCGCCATATCGAAGTCCGCGTCCGCATCGACATAAATGTGACAGTTGCCGGTCCCGGTTTCGATGACCGGGACAGTGCTGTTTTCCACGACCATTCTGATCAGTCCTGCCCCGCCGCGCGGAATTAAGACATCAATAAATTCGTTTAACCGCATCATCTCCTGCGTCACTGCCCGGTCAGTCGATGGGATCAGCTGCACTGCTGTCTCCGGGATGTTACACTGTGCCAGCGCGCGGTGCAGGCTTTTTTCGATCGCGAGATTGGAGAAAATTGCATCGCTGCCGCCTTTCAAAATTACGGCATTTCCGGCTTTAAAGCACAGACCGAACGCATCTGCCGTCACGTTGGGACGGGATTCGTAGATGATTCCGATGACGCCGAGGGGAACACGGCGTTTGCTGATGACAAGACCGTTTGGACGGGTGAAGGTATCCAGAATCTCTCCGACCGGATCGGGAAGCGCAGCGACCTGGCGAAGCCCTTCTGCCATGTCAGAAATCCGCTTCTGCGTCAGGGAGAGCCGGTCAAGCAGCCCTTCCGGCATGCTGCGGCTGCGTCCGGCTTCCAGATCCTTTGCATTTTCTGCAAGAATGTCTGCTGCGTCCGCTTCCAGACATTCTGCCGCTGTAAACAGCGCCTTATTCTTGGTATCCGTATCAAGCCCGGCAAGGATGTAGCGGGCTGCTTTTGCCTGTTTTCCGATTTCTTTCAGATCAGCCATCTATAAGGTTCCCTCCTTTATCGTCGTTCTGTAACAATCAAATCCATGTTGATATCATGCGGTTTTTGCCCATCCAGTATCTCGAACAGCTGGCAGGAAAAGCAGAGCCCGACAAGATAAGGTCTGTCGGCAGCAGGAATTTTACCAAGATAGCGGTCATAAAAGCCCTTTCCGTAGCCAATGCGTGCGCCGGATCGATCAAAGGCAAGTCCGGGAGCGGTCAAAAGCGTCGGAATCGAAGCATCCGGCAAAAAGCGCTTTGTCTGTCCGGGCGGCTCCAAAATATGCTGGTAGCCGGGCGCAAGCTCTGCTCTGTCTGTAATTCGGAAAAACTCCATCTGATCGCCCAGAACCTTAGGAAGAAAAACTTCCTTTCCTGCTGCCAGCGCAGCATCAATGAGAAGTTCGGTCGATACCTCTGAGCCATAGGAGGCATACAAAAGTACCTGTTTTGCCTGCTTCCAGACAGCCGTTGCCATCAGATTTTCTGCGATTTCCCTGCTTTTGTGGAAACGGCTCTCTTCCGAAAGCTGTTCCCTGTTCTGTTTTCCGAGTGCTCTGTTACTGCGCGTTTTTTGATCCATAGCGTTCGCCAAGGTTTTCGATCGAACCGTCCTCATTCTGGACGTTGATGTTATTTAACTGATTCCGCAGATTCTGGCGGACGTTGTCAATATATTCCTTCCGGAGCAACGCCTGTTCAGATTTTTCTGCTTCAGTCAGACCTTCCGATGATTTTGATTTTTTATAAAGCTCGTTGATCCGGGCAATTTTCTGTTCCAGTGTCATGTTTTCCTCTCATTTCTGCGCACGTTTTTTGCGCATATCGAGTTTGTGTCAAGTGTGCGCAGACACAAAGCTCTGGTTTCTGTTTGCTCAGCCACGCTCACGGCAGCTGTGCAGGTTCTCTACGAAATCCGGCAGATCGAAGGCATCCTGCTTTTCTGCCAGAAACAGCGTTCCATAATTCTCCCCGTCGATGATCCGGTGGATAATCCGGACATCCTTGCTGTTCGCAATCACCCGAACAGCTCCGCTTGCGGTTGCGATGGTGGCAGCAGTCAGCTTGGTCGACATGCCGCCGGTTCCAACGCCGCTGCCGGTGGTGGATTTGCCCATCCGCAGGAAGGATTCGTCCAGATGCTCGACCGTTTCAATAAATTCTGCATCCGGATTTGCCCGCGGATCATCGGTATAAAGTCCATCGATATCCGATAAAAGAATCAGCAGGTCTGCGCCGATCATCGAAGCGACAATGGCGGAAAGCGTGTCGTTATCGCCAATCTCGATTTCGTGCGTTGCGACGGTGTCGTTTTCATTGACGATGGGAATGACGCCCATCCGAAACAGCTCTTCAAAGGTGTTCTGCGCATTGATGCGGTTGGTATCGTTGGAAATTGTCTGACGTGTCATCAGAATCTGCGCCGTCACCTGATTATATTCTGCAAAAATTTTCTGATAGGTCATCATCAGGCGTGCCTGACCGACCGCCGCACATGCCTGCTTGACTGCGATCGGATGCTCCTGCAGCTGCTCCGGCGTCAGATGCACCGCCTTTTTGCCCTGGGCGATAGCGCCGGACGAAACGAGCACAACGTCCTTTCCCTGATTTTTCAGATTGCACAGCTCCCGCACCAGAACCTCCAGGCGGATATAATCCATATCGCCGGTTTCGGTATGCTGCAGGGAAGAGGAACCGATTTTGATGACAACTCTCCGTTTCTTTTTCAGCAGGTTTCGTCTGGTATCCATGTCTGTATCTCCTCTTTTGGTCATTTGCCGATTTCGGAAAATGGAGCGTAACAGGAAGCGATTGCTTCGGCAACCCGCACACCGTCCATCGCCGCAGAAGTAATGCCGCCTGCATAGCCTGCGCCCTCTCCGCAGGGATAGACCCCCCGGATATTTGCCTGCAGCGTGTCATCGCGGACAATCCTCACTGGAGAGGATGTCCGGCTTTCGATGCCGGAAACGACTGCATTTGCATCGTCAAAACCGGGAATCCTATGCCCGAACTGCTCCATTCCCTCAATAAACGCTTCCGACAGGCTGTCCGGCAGCACGCTTTTTACGTCTGCAAACGTCCACTGTCCCTTGATTGCAGGGACAAATTCCGTCGGGATATGTCCGGTCGTTGCGGTATCCGAAAAATCTCCGTAACGCTCTACCGGGATTTTCCCAGATCCGGCAGAAAATGCCTTTTCTTCCAGCCTGCGCTGAAATTCGATGCCGGCGAGCGGTTCGTCCGAACCGTAATCTGCAGGCGTAACGGAAACAATGATTGCACTGTTTGCATTTGCACCGTTTCTGCCGCTGTAGCTCATGCCGTTTACCGCAATGCGTCCCGGCTCGCTGCTGGCGTTGACCACATAACCGCCAGGACACATGCAGAACGAATAAACGCCTCTGCCGCCGGAAGTCCTTGCCGTCACCTTATATGGAGCAGCGCCTAACGAATCCGGATGTAGTGTTCCATATTGGGACTGGTTGATCAGCTCCTGTGGGTGCTCTACGCGCAGTCCAACTGCAAAGGCTTTGGCTTCCATATGAAGTCCGCTTTCATACAGTTTAAAAAACGTATCCCGCGCGCTGTGTCCGATCGCAAGCACGGCAGTCTCGGTGTCGATCACAGAGCCGTCCGAAAGGATAACGCCGGTCAGCGCTCCATTTTCTGTACGGAAGGTTTCTACGCGGCTTTCAAAACGGACTTCTCCGCCGAGCTGTATGATTTTTTTCCGCATCTGTTTTACGACATTGGACAGAACATCTGTTCCGATATGCGGCTTTGCTTCGTAGAGAATTTCCGGCTGCGCGCCGTTTTCTACAAAAATCGAAAGGACATGTCTGCCGCGTCCGTCTTTATCCTTGATCAGAGTGTTCAATTTGCCGTCTGAAAACGTGCCTGCGCCGCCCTCTCCAAACGAAACGTTGGATTCCGGGTTTAAGGGTCCGCCGTTCCAGAAGGCTTCGACATCTTTTTTGCGCGCTTCCACGTCCTTTCCTCGTTCCAGCAGAATCGGACGATATCCGTTTTGTGCGAGCATGTAGCAGCAAAACAGACCTGCAGGACCGCTTCCGATAATCACGGGGCGTCTGCGCAGCGCCTTCGTCCCCGGCTTCGGAAATTGATACGGTCGCTCTGTCACGATAGAAACGTCCTTATTTTTGCTGCGGGACACACAGTTTTGCTCGGAGATGCCGTTTAATGTGATATCCACGACGTAAATCAAGAAAATGTCCGGCTTTTTGCGGGCGTCGATCGACTGCCTGCGGATCTGCAGGCTGGCAATCTGTTCGGATTTTATATGTAACGCCTTTGCCGCCTTGTGGTACAGTTCCGTTTTGGAATGTCCGGCAGGGAGCTTCAGCTGGGAAATTCGAATCATAGGGTTCTCCATATTGATTAAAGTTGTATCTGGCTATTTGGTGACTGCGTTAGCCACGCCGCCTTTTCGTCAGCTCTACGGTAGTTTCATTCCTCGCGCGCAGCCGCCGTTCCCGCGATCTGTCCGCTCGTCCATGCCCACTGGAGGTTGTAACCGCCGCAGCGACCGTCCACATCGAGCAACTCGCCGCACAGATACAGACCGGGAAAACGCTTTGCTTCCAGGTCGTCTGTTACCTCCTGTAAGGAGATTCCGCCGGTGCAGACCTGCGCGTTTTGCGCCGGATTTGTGCCAATTACGACAGTTTTTAAAGCACGCATATTTTGCAGCATCGAAAATACCGCGTTTTTGTTGGCAGCTGTTACGATGTCCTGCGCTTTTAGGGGGCTGCGTTCAATAAACAGCTGTGCAAGCTTCGACGGCAAAATGCCCTGTGCCAGAAACCTCACATGCTTGCCGCAGCACGCCTGATACTGTCTGCAGCAAAATTCGTTCCATTTGGAAAGCGGAACTGCCGGGAAGAAATCAATGCTGGCGCTGATCTTTTTGTTCGTTTGCAGCGCTTCCGACACGGCTGCGGAAAGCTGAAAGACCGGAATCCCGGAAATGCCGTAATCAGTCAGCTGCAGTTCTCCGGATTCACAAAGCTTTTTTCTGCCGGGAATCTCTACAGTAATTGCAGCCGGGCAGCGCACGCCTGCGATGGATTTGTAAAATTTTTCTTCACAGCGCAATGCAGTCAACGCCGGAAGGTAAGGATACTGTTTGAATGCAAACGCTGCAGTCAGGCTGCCTGTACCGAGCGCTTCTTTGGGAGGTATTCCCGCCGCTGTCCCGCAGGATATAATCAGCCGGTCGAAATGATACTGTCCCTGATCGGTGAACACCTGCCAGCCGCTCTTTTGCATGCAGAGCTTCTGAATCCTACAGTCACAGACGATGCGAACATTTTTTCGTTCCAGCTCTTCCCGGAAAAAATCAAGGACGGCAGATGCCTGTCCGCTATAGGGATACAAGTAGCCGTTTTTCTCCGTCAGATAAAGACCTCTTTCCTCAAAAAAGCGGATCGTATCGGATGTCTGGAAACGCGCAAAGAACTCCGGCAGCCGGTACGGGTCGTGGCTTCGGTAATCCCGCTTCGGAGAAAAATCAGTATTGCCGAGGTTGCACTTTCCGTTTCCGGTCGCCAGTATCTTGCGGCCAATCCGGTCACGACGTTCCAGTATGGTAATTTCTGTATCTTTTATTGAAGTATTCGCAGCTGTAATCGCCGCCATCATGCCGGATGCGCCTCCGCCGATAATGCCGATCTGCCTCATAACCGATTTCAAATCCTCCCTACAGCCGTTTGGAAAACGGCAAAACTGTAATTATCATACTACGTCTCGGTTTGAGACACAAGGAATTTTTCCAGCTCTGCTTTGGAAACGCCGTGCCAGCCGTTCAAAATCTGCCGTCTGACCCCGCTTGGCAGGGTTCTTGCGTCAATCGCGGTCTGCAAATATAAAACCCGGCTGTCCTCTTCGTATACGATGACCCGATTCTCTTCAATCTGTAAAAAGAAGGTTTCTGCCTGCTGTAGTTTTCGGTATGTTTTGGAAACAACAATCTGCTGTGGGGAAAAAGAAACCAGCTCTATCCGGAGAAGCCCCTGCTGCAGCTCGGTAAGGGGCGGAGCGTCCTGATAGTGCCGGATTTCCTCCTCCACCTCTTTTCTGCTGCATCCAATCAGCCGAAGCGGCAGGGATTTGATCTCTTCTGTCTGCCTCCGGGACACCTGATCGGTATTTTTTACCACAAGCTTCGTATCTGCGCGCAACCGATCCGGTACGCTGACCGCCTGGGTTGCAGACTGCATCTGAAAAAACGGGATTTCGTTCTGGCTGATAATCGCCTGCCTTCCGGGATAAAACCACTGTTCGATCTTATAATGTCCATAAAATCCCACCGCAAAAAGCAGACAGGAATAGAGAAAAAAGCTGATTCTTTTTAAACGGCGCATATTTTCACCTCTTAAAAAGTATCAGCTCTTTTCGGTTATTTTATGCAGTGCAGTGACCATCACAGCAGCCGCATCGTACTGGCAAGCTCGATCAGCACATCTCCCACTGCAAAGCAACGCAGTTCGCGTCTGGTCGCACCCTTTAAAACGACAGTCGACACAAAATAGACGAGCAGTCCGACAACCGCCGAAACGAGCATCCGAACCGGGCTGGCTGCATTTTTCAAAATCACCTGGCTGCACAGCAGGCAGACAAGCGCCATCAGAATGCCTGCCAAAAGAGGCGCCAAAAAAACACGGAGCCAGCTGACTGCTATTTTTAACTGCTGGCGCACCATGCCCAGCAGAATCAGACACAAAACAAATGCAGACAGTGCATCGGAATAAGCGCCCGCATACAGGTCGAGTTTCAGCGCGGAACTCATCACGGAAAAACTGACCAGCCGAACCACGACGGAAACCAGCACCGCGATCCAGATGCTATAGTAAAGCTCTGCAGCAAACAAAACGCTGCCAAGCATAAAGGCGAGACCATAAAAGATCACCGTGATCGCCAGAACTTTTAAAATGCTGTCCAGACCATTTAACTCTCCTTTGGAAAACAGCATATGCAGCATCGGCTGTGCCGTCGTTAAAAATAAAACGGCGCAGGGAATCGTATAGAGAGCAGTGCAGCGAAAGGCGACCATGCACTTTTCGCGGCTTTTGCGCAGGCTGCGGCGTTTTAAGACGAGCTGGAACTGCGGCAGCATGGAAACCGCCAGGGCAAATGCGCCGAGCAGCGCAAGCGTCATCAAAAGACGATATTTTCCAAGATACGCACCCCACGTTGAAACAGAGCCGTTCTTTAAATAGATACTGGACTGCCCGATCCGCCCGATACCGGCAAGCACCGCCGGAACACAGATCACAAGCCCATTCCGGAGCAAGGCAAAGGTGATGCTGCGATCTGCTGCAGGATTTGTGCTGCTTCCGTATTCTGCCTGGTGCAGCTCATGGAAAGCCTTTATCCAGGAGATCCCGCAGCCTGCCGTACACAAAAGACTGACGCATAAAACGGAAAACGCTGCGCCGAACGCACCATATGCCGCCTGATAGGACGTATTTTGCAAAAGTGCGCCGACCTTCTGACCGTATGCGTCGAGCGGCGCTGCAATCAGGGGCGCTGCGAAAAATAAAAGTACTCCGAATGCGAGTATCCATCTGCCCGCTGTTTCCCGCCTGCCAAAGGCATCCAGAATGCCGAGCAGCATCCAGAACAGCGTCAGGATAACGAGCGCACATAATAACGCCAAAAACGCCATTTTTGCAAAGGGCAGCGCATAAAATGAGCCGAACAGCACATCTTTTAAGGCAGCGCCCAAAAGTGCCAGAACGACGGATACAAAAAATGCCGTCAAAAGAGCCTGTCCCGCAATTTTTTTTGCGCCTGCGATTCCGTAGCGTTCGATTCTTGTACGGATCAGGTTGGAAACCGCCCGGTTCGTTCCGATCCCGAACAGGGAAAACAGGATAAAACAGCCCTCCAGGGCCCCAAAAAAGTCTGCGCACCCTTCGTCTCCCAGCGCGTTGACCAGCCGAATGGGTGCAAAAAGGCAAAGCAGGAATGCAAGAAGCTTGACTATCCCGGTCAATTGCCTTGGTAGCACACCTGTGCGATCGATTTTCTTATGTTTTCTTCGTGCCGCCATAGAAACCTAACCCTCATTCATCCAGGCAATCCCGGGTCAGCCCGAGCGCGCTTAATATAGTTTCCTGCTTCTGCTCCATCACAGCCGCTTCCTCCGGTGTTTCGTGATCGTAACCGCACAAATGCAGCATGCTGTGCGCAACGAGGAATGCAAACTCCCGTTTCCGGGAATGTCCGTAGCTTTCCGCCTGGGAACAGATCCGATCCACTGACAGGATGATGTCACCCAGAATCAGTTCCCCGCTGTCCGGCTGGAAATAATCCGAACAGTTTTCTTCGACAATGGAAAAATCCGCTTCGGTTTCAAACGGAATGTTCGGAAAGCTCAAAACGTCCGTCTCCCGGTCGATATTGCGGTATTCTTTATTATACAAGCGGATGCCCTCGTTATCCGTAATCAGTACGTTAATCTCGGTTTCATAGGGACAGCCCTCTGCATCCAGAACCGCTTCCGCTACGCGGCTGCATAATTCTTTCGTGTCAAAGGGAAAAGTAAAATCCGTTTCGTTTTCGACATAGATGGTCATGAGCGTCTCTCCTTTTCATTTCTGCGCAGAGGAGCTTCCGTCCTGCGTTTTGTCTTTCCAGTCGTCTTGCCGGCAGCAGCGGACGTCAGACGTCTTTCCTTGCTCTCGCGGTAAGTCTGCTTCGCCTCATAGGTTTCATAAGCCTTGACAATCTTCTGAACCAGCGGATGCCGGACGACATCGCGGCTTGTCAGGTTGCAGAAGCCGATATCGTCCAGACCGGACAACACCTTCACAGCAACGTCCAGACCGGACTGTGTTCCAGGCGCAAGGTCTTTCTGCGAAGCGTCGCCGGTGATGACAACCTTGGAACCGAAGCCGATTCGGGTCAAGAACATCTTCATTTGGGCAGGCGTCGTATTTTGCGCTTCGTCGAGGATGATATAAGCGTTGTCGAGGGTACGTCCTCTCATGTAGGCGAGCGGCGCAACCTCAATGAGCCCTTTTTCCATATTGCGTTGGAAGCTTTCCGCGCCCATGATCTGATAGAGTGCATCGTAGAGCGGACGCAGGTACGGGTCGACCTTGCTCTGCAGATCGCCGGGCAAAAAGCCGAGCTTCTCGCCTGCTTCGATCGCAGGTCTGGTCAGAATAATGCGCTCCACCTCGTTATTTTTAAAAGCGGTAATTGCCATTGCCATCGCCAGGTAGGTTTTGCCTGTTCCGGCAGGTCCCAGACCGAATACGATCATCTTTTCCCGGATCGCATCCACATACTGCTTCTGTCCGAGCGTTTTGGGCTTTACCGGTTTTCCGCTCACGGTGTGGCAGATGAGATCGCCGTCTATTTCAAGTAAGGTATTTTCCTGATTTTCCATATGCATTGCAATTGCGTAATCCACGTTCTGCTCCTGTATCTGATTTCCGCGTCTGGCAAGCTCCTGCAGTTCGGTAAAAACTGCCGCCGTATGGGCAACTGCCGACTGTTCGCCGCGGATATGGACGGTACCGTCCCGGTCAATAATCTGCGTGCCGAATGCACGCTCAAGCAACTTTAAATAACAGTCAAAATCTCCGAAAAGGTTGCAGATATCCGCGTAGTCCAGCTCCAGTGTTTGTTCTGTAAATGCCATGTTAATTCTGTGCAGTCTCCTGTTCTTTTGCCGTGTCCGAAATCGAAAGCGCCTGCCAGACGCCGCCCTGCAGCTGTATCTTCAGGCTTCCCTCCAAGGTGAGGATATCGGCTTTTTCTACTATTCTAACATCTTTTTGTATAATTTGAACCCCTTTTTCCTCCAAAGCGGCAATTATTTTTTGAAATTTATCCAAAAGAATCTTTTTTGCGCTGTCCGTGTCGTAGCGTGCATCGACCGGAAGATACTCGCGCAGCGTCTGACTGCCCGCAAAAATAGGGAGATCGAGCTGTCCGAACAGGCATAGACGATTTTGCTGCGTTACGATATCCTGACGCGCAAAGTTCTTCCGGATAGGAGGAAAAAGAACCCGCAGGCTGCCGATTGCGAGGAATTTCCGGCTCTTTTCCCTTCCGGTATAATTTTTATACTGGTAAGCATAAGGACAGGATAAATGCACCCGATAGTCGGTTTCTAAAATCACGTCCCCGTCCGCGACGACTGACAGGTATTCCCGAACAGTTTCGTCATCGTTTTTAACCGGAATTCGTCCGCTGATCAGCAGATCGCCGCGGGAAACGCTGTCTCCCGGCCGCACCGCCGGGATGCCGCTTCTGGTCAGGATTGAAACGACTGTGCCGGAGCAGGACGCAACAAGATCCGCTCCATTTTCAAATTTGGACAGCTCCTGCTTCTGAGCAGTGTCCGGCAGAATGTCTTCCTGAATTTTTACAACAAGCTTCGTCCCCTGGAGGCTGACAGACGCCCAGGTGATTTCTTCAAAGGCTTCCCGAAGTCCTTTTTCGAGAGTTTCCGCAGAAAAAAAGTGCCGCGGCGTGCCGTAACGGATTCCTTCATCCTCGAGATATCGCTTCAGCTCCTCCTCCGTGATCATCCGGTTGCCGTCAAATTCCATCGCCCAGATGAACTGCGACATCAGAATTAAAAATGCACTGCATAAAAAAACCCCGAGCAAGAACATTTTTCTGTGCCGGACATCCTGTAGAAAAAAGGGCAGCCCTCTTTTTTCCAGAACGGCTACCCTTGTTTTGGTTTTGTGGACAATATCCCGAATTTTGAAGAAATCGGAAAGGCTGATGCACATCGTATAAAAACCGTCGTGCCCGTTAAGCTCCCAGAGCACGATAGCTCGGTTTGCGCACAGATTCATGAAGCGTTCCGGCGCATAACCCCGGACGCTGATCCTGACATATCCCCTGCAATACCGGATTAAGGCAATCATCGGCATTCCCTCCGCTACAGATACCGCACGCCGGAAATTTTTCCGGCAATTTTCATGTCTTCATTGGTATAGTAGACGATTTTTAAACAACACCCTTCAATCCGGATTCTGGTATGCTTCCCCTGCAGAAGAATACACTCCTGCGTATATTCCAGGATTCCCCGGTAATTTTCCACCAAAAGCTCGGTATCTCCGATCAGCGTCAGGATACTCGCGCCCAGCATGACGTCCCGGGGCAGACGCAGGGACTCTGTGAAAGCCTCCTTAGCCCGTATGGCTGTCTGTTTTTGCGGTGATTTTCTGATTTTGCTCATGCCCTATTGTATGAGACGCGGTAGAGAAAAATGACAGTGTGGAAACATATTTGACGGCAGATTTCTAATTTATGATACGGCTCTTTATTTGAAATCCGGAACGCGCGGTAGACCTGTTCCAGCAAAATGACGCGCATGAGCTGATGCGGGAAGGTCATATCGGAAAAGCTCAGGAGAAAATCCGCGCGGGAAAGGACGTCTTTGTACAGTCCGAGGGACCCGCCGATGACGAAATCGATGGTGCTTGTGCCGGACACCATCAGGCGGTCCATCTGCTGGGAAAACGCCACGCTATCCAGCTTTTTGCCTTCAATGGCGAGCACGATGCAGTATTCTCCGTCCCGAATATGGGAAAGAAGCCGCTGTCCCTCTTTTTCCTTTACCTGCTCCATCTGGGAAGGGCTGGCATTTTCGTCTGTCTTTTCATCCGCTACTTCCACGATTTCGAGCTTACAGTAACGACCAAGACGCTTCTGGTATTCGGCAATCGCATCCCGGTAAAATTTTTCCTTGATTTTGCCGACGGTCAGAATTCGTATTTTCATTCGTTCGGATAGATCTGGCCATACATTTCATCGATGAAATGATCCAGATATTCCTCGTCCAGATTCAGGAAATTTTCGGAAATCAGCTGTTTCATAGCGGCTGAGCGTTTAAAATATGCCGTTTCGTCGCTCTCTGTTTCAAGAACGGAAGCAGTCTGGTCGATCAGCTCACGATTCAGGCGTTCCTGACAGTATTTAACCAGCTCTTCCTTTAACTGGCTCTCTGCTACCGCCTGCGTCGCATGTTTTTTGTAGGATTTGTAGGAACTTGCTCCCATCACGATAAATGCAATGAACATCGTTCCCATCACCAGACAGGTCGCCACTTTAGAAAACAGCGTCAGGTGGACCGGAAGCAGATCGCATGCAAGTAAGCCCACGACAACGAGGCCGATAACACCTGCGGTCAGCAGCGTATAAGCGCCGGATTTAAAATTTTCCGCCTTGTCGGATGCACCCTCATAGACGCCGTGGCGGGTTTTATCGTGCAGCAGCTCCTTTCCCTCCGGCAGCGTCTCCTCCTGGACTTCCTGTATTTCCTCTGTCTCAAATCCCGTATCATCCGGGAACGAAGCGGCAGCATCCCGGATGTATTCTGCCGCTTCCTCCGCTGCTGCCTGTTCCAGCGACTCTACAAGCGTAGAGCCGCCGTCGGAGCAGACGGGGGAGCCGTCCAGATATTCTGTGTTACAGTTTGGACACCAAGGCAAAGGACA
>ENA-UONV01002350-UONV01002350.1-human-gut-metagenome-genome-assembly--contig:-CS4-NODE-2350-length-14151-cov-7.751277_pt1 | contig 14151 bp, 10 predicted proteins | sample MGYA00242461_ERZ724008 | MGnify/ENA metagenome assembly ERZ724008 | reverse complement strand
GACATGTTAGACACGATATTCATGGACTTCCCCGTCTTCAACGTGGCGGATGTGTTCGTCGTGTGCGGCACGGTCTGCGCGCTCATTTACTACCTTGCCTTTTACAGCAAGAGCGACGAGAAAAACTGGGGGAACAAGGTCGATGGAACCGATCCTGCTGCAAACAAGTGAAGCCGATGCCGGTACGCGGCTCGACGCCTGCCTCGCCCGCGCAATTGAAGACCTGACCCGCTCCGCCGCGGCGAAAGCCGTCGAGGACGGGCGTGTCCTCGTGAACGGCAAAGCGCCGAACAAGAGCTACAAGCTCACGGGACACGAGCAGATCGAATTCACCCCCGAAGAGCCCGCGCCCATCGACGCCGTTCCGCAGGACATCCCTCTGGACGTTGTCTACGAGGACGACGACGTCATCGTCGTCAACAAGCCGAGCGGGCTCGTCGTCCATCCCGCGCCGGGCCATCCGGACGGGACGCTCGTGAACGCCCTTTTGTATCACTGCGGCGACAGTCTCTCCGGCGTCGGCGGCGCGCTGCGCCCCGGCATCGTGCACCGTATCGACCGCGACACGAGCGGGCTCATCATCGCGGCAAAAAACGACTACGCGCACCAGTTCCTCTCCGCCCAGCTGGCCGACCACACGCTCGCGCGCACGTATGAGTGTATCGTGGTCGGCAACTTACGTGAAGACAGCGGCACGGTCGACGCGCCCATCGCGCGCGACAGCCGCGACCGCAAGCGCATGGCCGTCGTTCCGGGTGGACGCCGCGCGGTAACGCACTGGGAGGTCATCGCCCGTTATCCCGGCTGCACGCATGTGCGGTGCAGGCTCGAAACGGGCCGCACGCACCAAATTCGCGTGCACATGGCCTACCTCGGCCACCCGATCCTGGGCGACACGGTCTACGGCGCAAAAAAGGCCGTGCCGGGTCTAACCGGTCAGTGCCTTCACGCGGTCGGGCTGCAATTTATCCACCCGCGGACGAAGGAGCTCGTCTCGCTCACATGCCCGCTGCCCGAGGAATTCACCGCCATGCTGCGCAAGATCGACCGATAGATCAAAACCCGCAGGCGAGGGCCGACGCCTTCGCCTTATTCTACAGGAAATACAGGTGAACAATGTGAAAGACCTGCAAACCATTGAGGAGACCCTCAAATATCTGCAATTCGACAACTGGGAGCAGAGCGCGCCGGGCCTTGCGCGCTCGCGCGAGCTTCTGGGTCTGCTCGGCAATCCCGAGCAGAAGCTCAAATTCGTCCACATCGCGGGCACGAACGGCAAGGGCTCTACCGCCGCGATGCTCGCCTCCGTGCTCCAGCGCGCGGGGTACCGCACGGGGCTCTATACCTCGCCGCACCTGCTGCGCTTCCACGAGCGCATGCGCGTGAACGGGGAAGAGATCGACGATGAGTCCCTCATTTCGCTCACAAACACCGTGCGGAACGCAGCGGAGAGCATGAGTGAAATGCCCACGGGTTTTGAGATCATGACGGCCATCGCCTTCCTCTACTTCGTGCAGGAGCAGTGCGACATCGTCTCGCTCGAGGTCGGTCTCGGCGGGCGCATGGACTCGACGAACGTCATCCCCGCGCCGGAGGTCTGCGTCGTGGCGAACATCGGCTTGGAGCACACGGCCATTCTCGGCGACACGGTCGAGAAGATCGCCGCGGAGAAGTGCGGCATCATCAAGCATGGCGCGCACGCCGTGCTCTTCGGCCAGAGCGAGGGCGTGGAGAACGTCGTGCGCGAAAAGTGCGCGCAGGAGGGCGTGGCTCTCACGATCACCGCGCAGGAAAAGCTTGAGCGCATTTCGTCCTCGCTCGACGGTCAAGAGTTCAAATACCGCGGCCGCGGGCCGTACCACCTGCGGCTTCTCGGCGAGTATCAGCTCTTGAACGCGCTGACAGTCATCGACGTGTGCAACGCGCTGCGCTCGCGCGGCTGGGACAAGCTCACGGACGAGGCCATTGACGAGGGCCTTTCCCACGCCCAGTGGCCCGGACGGCTCGAGCTTCTGCGCCGCGGGCCGGACTTCATCGTTGACGGCGCGCACAATCCCCAGTGCGTCGACGCACTGATGGATTCGCTCGCCGCGCTCTACGGCGACAAAAAACTCATCTTCCTCACAGGGGTGCTTCGCGACAAGGACTGGCAGCAAATGCTGCGCCGCGCGCTCCCGCTCGCCAAGGCGTTCGTCGTCATCACGCCGCCTTCTGCCCGCGCGCTCGATGAAAACGAACTCGCCGCGTGGCTGAACGCACAGGGCGTGCAGGCCGTCCCCGCCAAGGATACCGACGACGGCGTCCGCCGCGCCTTGGAGCTTGCAGGTGAGGACGACGCCATCTGCTCCTGGGGCTCGCTCTACTTCACCGGCGAGGTCCGCCGCGTCCTGACGGAACAGTAAAATCAAAGGGATCCCATCCGATGGATGGGATCCCTTTGATTTTAACTTAGATAGTTGAGCGGGTTGACGTAGCTGCCGTTTCTCTGAATGCCGAAGTGGCAGTGGACACCGCTGGCGACGCCGCTGCGGCCCGCTTTGGCAACCTGCTGGCCCTTGTAGACCGTCTGTCCCGCGGAAACGAGCAGCGACGAGTTGTGCTCGTAATACGTGACATAGCCGTTGTTGTGGTCGATGATGACGACGTAGCCCATCGCGCCCTTGTAGCCCGCGTAGGTCACGCGGCCGCCGTCGGCGGCGTAGATCGGCGTGCCGTAGGAGCAGGCGATGTCGATGCCCTTGTGGTTGCTCGTCGCGCCGCGGATGCCGGTGTTGCGGTAACCAAAGCGCGAGGTGATGCGGCCCGAGCACGGCCAGCGGAAGCTGCCGGTGGGGTACCAGGTCGGGCGGACCTTCGTGCCGCGGGCGCGCGTCTCGGCCACAGGGTCGAAGAGCGTGACGGACGAGATGACCGTGCGCTCCTGCTCCTCGCCGTTGACATAGGTGACATCGGCCACGATATCAGCCTTGCCGAACGAACCTTTGGAGATCACGCGCTCGTCGCCCTGATACATGGACGAATCGCTCACGTAGTTCACGTCATAGTTGACGTCCTCGACATAGTTCTGCCGCTCGGTGACCTTGACGGTCAGATACGGCACGGCGTTCGAGAGCGTCAGCGCATCGCCGATGTGGATGCGGTTGATGTCGTAGCCGGGGTTCAGCGCTTCGAGCTCGGCGGCGGTCATGCCGTTGTTGTTGGCGATCTGGCCCCAGGTGTCGCCCTTGACGACGGTGTAGGTCACCTCGCCCGACTTCGTCGAATTCAGGATCTCGGCGATCTCGCCGAGGTTCATCACGCTGTCGGTCGGGACGTAGCCCTCCGCGATGCGGACATTTTCGACAAAGTCGACGCTCAGCGTATCCGCCGAGGCGTAGACCTGCTTGATCTGCTTGAGCAGCTCGTCCAGCGCGCCGGCGTACTGCGTCGAGCCGATGAGCTCATCGTCGACATAGAGCGAGTAGCCGTAGGTCACCTGGCCGAGCTCGTCGGCGAGGTCCTGCTCAAAGGTCGTTGCGTCCGTCACATCGCTGCGGCGGACGAAAGCCGTCGAATAATGGATGGCATCCTTTGCGATCTCGTAGGACTTGCCGAGCGTTTCGGTCGTGATGCTCTCGAGCTTGGAGGCCGCCTTGCGTGCCTGCGCGGCACTCGCGACGGTGTCGACCACGCTGCCGTTATACTCCACGGTCGTTCCCAGCGTGTAGAACGAGAAAAACAGCGCGATCGCGGCCACGACCGCCGCGCCGCCGATAAAGTAGAACGGATTCACACGCCGCGCCTGCCTGCGCCAGCGGTCCTCGTGCTCGCCGGCAGCGTGGCTGCGCTGGCGGCGGTGTGCCATCACCCTTTCATGCAGCAGCGAGTGCCACATCGGGAACATCCCGCCGATGACGAGGAAGACCTGCACCAAAAAGCGGTTGGATTCGGGGAAGTTGCGCGCCCTGCTCTCGCGCATGACCGTGCGGGCGCGCGGGCCGATGCGGCGAATGCGCGCACCAAGCGTGGAAAAAAACAGCGCCATGTGCTCAAGCCAGCCGCTCAACCATTGCGGCATGCCGCCGCGCCTGCTCGGCCGTCTTCGCGGCGAGGCATTCGAACGGCGGCGCTGCGTGGGTGCATCGCTGCGCTGCGGGGTGGATCGTTTTTGCTCTGACATATCAAAACTCCTTAGAGGATGCAAGTAAAAATAAAAGTTACAATTTGTAACCATTGACCAGTATACTTTGTTTTCAAGGCTCCGTCAAGCCTTTTGGGAAAATGATACTGCTAATATATTGTAAGAGTTTGGAAAATTTGTAAACTTTTGCATGAATTTTGCGTTATTTTTCCTTGAGAGGGTGAAAAAGTGGGTGTATACTATATCTGTAAATCTGTGCCCGCTTGACCGGCACATCATATATCAGGAGGAATCAACATGTTTGCACAACTGATCAACACGCTGAAAAAGAGCCCCAAAACGATCGTTTTCACCGAAGGTACCGACCATCGCATTCTCGAAGCGAGCGCCCGTCTGCTGTCCGGTAATTTCTTAAAGCCCGTGCTCGTCGGCAACCCCGATGAGATTGCCGCCGCCGCTGAGGACATCGGCTTCAACATCCGCGGTGCCGAGATCATCGACCCCGAGAATTACGACGGCATGGACGAGATGGTCGACAAGATGGTCGAGCTGCGCAAGGGCAAGATGACCGCCGACGAGTGCCGCGCCGCGCTCAAGAAGAGCAACTACTTCGGCACCATGCTCGTCAAGATGGGCAAGGCCGACTGCCTGCTCGGCGGCGCTACCTACTCCACGGCCGACACGGTCCGTCCCGCGCTCCAGCTCATCAAGACCAAGCCCGGCAACAAGATCGTCTCTTCCTGCTTCATCATGGTCCGTCCCGCCGCTTCCGGCGAGAACGAAGTGCTCGCCATGGCCGACTGCGCCATCAACATCAAGCCCAACGAGGACGAGCTCGTCGAGATCTGCAAGGAGACCGTTTCCTGCGCCAAGATCTTCGGCGTTGACCCGAAGGTCGCCTTCCTGAGCTACTCCACCCTCGGCTCCGGCAAGGGCGAGGACGTCGACAAGATGCGCAATGCCTGTGAGAAGGCCAAGGCCCTCATGCCCGACACCCCGATCGGCGGCGAGTTCCAGTTCGACGCGGCGGTCTCTCCGGCTGTCGCCAAGACCAAGCACATCACCGACGCGGTCGGCGGCCACGCCAATACCTTTATCTTCCCCGACATCAACGCCGGCAACATCGGCTACAAGATCGCCCAGCGTCTCGGCTCTTTTGACCTCTCCCGCGGCTGCAACGCCCAGGAGGTCTACTCCATGGCGATCATCACCGCGGCGCTTGCGTAAACACTTCAAAAAAAGAGGACGGCTTTCGCCGTCCTCTTTTTTTGAGGAGATTGCACTGCGCTGCATGCACGCGCCGCAGGCGCGCACACTCCGCTCCGTGAGAAGAGTTTTTTGGCACGCGCATGTCGCGCCAAAAAACGATTAAGATTATTTGCCGCCTGCTGGCGGCAAAGTCTGCGACGCCTTTTGGTGCGTGATGAGGGTCTCTGCTTCTATTTTTCATTTTTGGCGCTGTTTTGCGCCGGAGGCGCAAAATGCGCGGCGGGGGTGCGTTAGCTGTTTCGTGCGGAGCACGAAATGCGCCTCCACTGAATTTAGACTGAAGTAAAACGGCCCTCAAAGAGGGCCGTTTTCGTTTTGCAAGTTTGCTGTCATTTTAGTGCGATAAAGCGCAATTTTTTGCACGAACGGATGCTTCGAATGTTTCAAATGTATGGAATATTTGGAGAAGTTAGACAAATGCTTTTCGCTGTTTTTGTCTGTTTTGCACACATTTGTACAACAAAGTTCAGCTACCTTTTTCCCGAAAAGGGGAAGACAAAAAAATCCTTCATGATATAATGAATCTGCAATGACGGGGCGTGAGCTCCGAACAATACGATCACATTTTCTGTGGAGGATTATCATTATGGCTATCAAAGTGGGCATCAACGGCTTCGGCCGCATCGGCCGCGTCGTGCTGCGCATCATGATCGAGCATCCGGAGCAGTTCGACATCTGCGGTATCAACCTGCGCAAAGCGGATCTGGATTACATGGTCTATATGATCAAATACGATTCCGTGTTCCGTCAGTTCAACGGCACGGTGGAGCACAAGGACAAGAACCTGATCGTCAACGGTCACACCATTCAGGTCTTCAGCGAGTCCGACGCGGCGATGATCCCCTGGTCCAGCTGCGGCGCGGAGTACATCATCGAGTCCACCGGCGCTTACAACACCACCGAGAAGGCCTCCCGCCACTTCAAGGGCGGCGCAAAGAAGGTCATCCTGACCGCGCCCGGCAAGGATGAGGTCACCCCCACGTTCGTCATGGGCGTGAACCACATGCTGCTCCATTCCGACATGAAGGTCGTCTCCAACGCCTCGTGCACCACCAACTGCTTAGCGCCCCTTGCCAAGGTCGTCAACGACGAGTTCGGCATCGAGCAGGCGCTCATGTCCACCATCCACGCCGCCACCGCCAAGCAGAAGGCCGTCGACTCCCGCGGCGGCAGCGATTGGCGCACGGGCCGCTCTATCCTCAACAACATCATCCCCTCCTCCACGGGTGCCGCCAAGGCCGTCGGCCGCGTCATCCCCGAGCTCTACGGCAAGATGACCGGCATGAGCTTCCGCGTCCCCACGGCGGACGTCTCCGTCGTTGACCTGACCGCCCACCTCAAGGTCAAGACCACCTACGCCGATATCTGCTATGCCATCCGCCACGCCAGCGAGACCTATATGAAGGGCATCATTGGCTACACCGCGGACCAGGTCGTCTCCACGGACCTGATCGGCAATTCCTGCCCCTGCATCTTCGACGAGACCGCCGGCATCATGCTCGACAACGACTTTGTCAAGCTGATCGCGTGGTACGACAACGAATGGGGCTACTCCAACATGGTCGTCCGCCTGCTTGAGCACATGGTCGCGGTGGACGAGGGCCGCGTGACGCCTGAAAAGCGCGTCGTCCCCAAGGATAAGCCGAAGGAAGAGCCCGCCGCCAAGGAAGCGTAACAACGAAATAAAAAAGGAAGGACGCTGCGCGTCCTTCCTTTTTTATTCGTCCTTTTTTTCTGCTGCTTTTGCTTCAAGCTCGGCGACGGTCGTGTTGTCTTCCATGCCGCGGGCGTGGAGGACATCGTCGCGCGTGAGGGTCATCAAATCATCCTTTGTAAAGCTCTCCATCTTCGCGAGGCGGTTGGCCTGCGCGGTCAAGATCTGCTCGAAGAGGTTGCGCACGCCGCGCGCGTTGCCGAACGTCACACCGTCGGCGTTCTCATCGCAGATGAAGTCCTTGACGTCCTGCTCGGCGTCGGGAGAGAGGGTGTACTGCGACTTGCGGCACTGCATTTTGAAAATCTCGAGCATCTCGTCGAGCGTGTAGTCGTCAAAGTGCAGGTAGCGGTTGAAGCGGGACTCAAGGCCGGGGTTCGAGTGGATGAATTTCTCCATCAGGCCGTCATAGCCCGCCACGATGACCACAAGGTCGTCGCGGTGGTCCTCCATCGCCTTGAGCAGCGTGTCGATGGCCTCCTGACCGAAGTCGTTGTCGCCCTTGCCGTTGAGGGCGTAGGCCTCGTCGATGAACAGCACGCCGCCGAGCGCCTTTTCGATGACCTTGCTCGTCTTGATGGCCGTCTGACCGACGTAGCCCGCGACGAGCCCGCTGCGGTCGACCTCGACAAGCTGACCCTTGGAAAGGATCCCGAGTGAGCGGTAGACGCGCGCCATCAAACGCGCGATCATCGTCTTACCTGTACCGGGGTTGCCGGTGAAGACCATGTGGAGCGAGAAGTCTGCGTTGGGAAGTCCCGCCTCCTCGCGCCGCTTGAAGACGGTCGCCATGTTGATGAGGTTATTCACCTCGCGCTTGACCTCGCCAAGGCCGATGTAGGTGTCGAGTTCTTTTTTAAGGTCCTCGATCTTCTCGGGCGGGGGAAGCGGTGCTTCCTCCTCTTTTTTCTCGTCCGCGCCGGTAGAGGCGGCGGGCTTGTTCGGCTTTGCGCCATCCGCGCTCTTCGGCGCGTTTGCTTTGGGCGCAACTTCCTTCGGGACGGCGGATTTCGGCGCGTCCGGCGTCAGCGGCGCGCCCCAGAAGTCGCTGCCCATGCGATTCAGGCTGTTCTGCGTCATCGTGCGGATGACGTCGAGCTGCTGGAGGATGATCTCGTCCTTTTTATCCATGGTGATTCTCTCCCTTCGTTCCGTAGGGCGTGTGCGCCATCGCGCGGAACAAGAATGCAGTGATCAGGCCGCTGAGCGCGCCCGTGAAGAGCGACACCAGCAGCAAAAACGGCAGATAGTAGAGCGGCGCGGTCGAGCCGAGCGTGATGAGCGCGGCGCAGACCTGCCCGCAGTTGTGCGCCGCCGCGCCCGCGATGGAGACGCCGAAGATGCTGAGCTTTTTCGACTTGCTGAGCAGCGCCATCACGAAAAGCGCCGACAGCCCGCCGAGCAGCGAGAACAGCAGCGCCGAGGCATTCCCCGCAAACAGCGCGCCGAGCGTGCAGCGTACGAGCAGGATGGCGAGCGCGCTCGGAAAGCCGAGGGCATAGAGCGCGTAGAGCGTGACGATATTGGCAAGGCCGAGCTTGACGCCCGGCAGCGGCACAATGAGCGCGAGCGGAAAAAACGACTCCATGTAGGACAACGCAAGCGCGAGCGCCGCGAGCACCGCGCAGAGCGTCAGCTCTCTTGTTTTGATCCTCATGCGCTCACCCCGCGATCAGGTCGTAGTCGGACGCCGCGCCCTCGAGCGTGACGGCCACGCGGGCGGGCAGGCAGACGATGCTCTGCCCCGCGCGCGAGATCGCGCCGGAGTGCACACAGTCCTGATTCGGACAGTCGCTCGAGGCGACGTATACCGCGCCGTCTGCCACCTCCACAGTGAGCGTATAGCCGCGGCTTTTGTAAGTGCCGCCTTCGTAGGTGCTGAGCGCGCAGCGCTCAACGGTCTCGCCGTCAACACTAATGCTGACCGTCAGCTCGCCCGCCGATTTCGCCGCGAAATACGGCCTTGCGCCAAGTCCGAGCGCGAGCAGCAGCACCGCGAGCACAACGAGCGCGTCCCACTTCGTCGGCTTCAGCTTAGGCGAGCGCTTCATACGTGTACCCGCTTTCGTCGTTCGGCGTGAAGGCATCGGCAAGGCCGTCGGTGTAAAGCACGCGACCATCGTCGGTGACTAAAATGAGCTCAAAATCCGTCCCCTGGTCGGCAAGATCGTCGCGCAGCGCAAGCGCGCCGTCGGGGCCAAGGACGAAGCACGCCGTCGAGAGCGCGTCCGCCCACGCGCCGTTCTCGCACAGCACGGTCACGCTGACGAGCCCGCTTTCCGCAGGGCAGCCGGTCTTGGGGTCGAGGATATGGTGATAGCGCACGCCGTTTTCTTCAAAATAGCGCTCGTACACACCGGAGGTCACGATGAACTTATCCGCCGCCGATACGACACCAAGGTAGCTCTCCGTGTCCGCAGGGTCCTTGACGGCGATGCGCCAATCGCTGCCGTCGGTCTTTCGCCCCATGACGAACACATCACCGCCGAGGTCGAGTGTCGCGGACGTGACGCCCTCCTTTTCAAGCTGCGCGCGCAGAAGATCCGCCGCGTAGCCCTTGGCAATGCCGCCGAGGTCGAGCTGTGCGCCGTCCAAAAGCGTGACCGTCCAGCCGTCCGCCGTTTTTTCGAGCGCGACCTTGCCGCAGCCCGTATGACTCAGCAATTCTTTGAGCTCGTCCGCGGACGGCACACGGCGCTCGTCCTTCGTAAAGCCCCACGCGTCGAGCACAGGGGCGAGCGTCGGGTCGAACGCGCCGTCCGTCGCGTCTGAGATCGTCAGCGCCGTTTCGATCAGCGCAGGTAAGATATCATCCGCGCCGCATTCGACCGTCTCACCGTTCGATGCGTTGAGCGCATAGAGCTCACTGCCCTCCGCCGTGCGCGAGAGGACGGCTTCGTCCAACGTGTGCAGTTCCTTTTCCGCGCTCTCCAGCGCGGCAGCGGCGTTCTCGCCGTAAACCGTCAGGTTCATCACCGTGTCCATCGCGTACACCGTGCGCGTCTCGCTCTCCGCAGCCGTTTCGCCGCAGGCAGTGAGGGACAGGGCAAAAATCGTCAGCAGCAGCGCTGCAAGTTGTCTTTTCATAGGTTCTCCTGCAAAAACAATTTATCAAGCGTAGCTTATCAAATGTATTTTACCCGCGTCTGTGCGGTCTGTCAAAAGAAAAAATTTGAACCGCCGTGTGGAACGTTTATAAAAGGGGAGAGCCTCTTCTATAATAAGAGACTCTCCCCGATCTGCGTCTGCGCGCAGGCAAAATTATTTTCTCTCGAGCGAGACGCGGTACGTGAGCCGCAGGAACGTGGCGTTCAGGATGACGCTCACGACTTCCGCGATCGGGAAGGCAAGCCACACAAGCTCGAGCCGCCCCGTGAGCGAGAGCAGATACGCCGCCGGCAGCAGCACGACGATCTGGCGGCAGACGGAATTGATGAGCGCGTAGATGGGCTTGCCGAGCGCCTGACACGCGCTGCCCGCGATGATGCTGAAGCCCGCGAGCGGGAAATGTACGCCGATGATGCGCAGAGCGACCCTGCCGATAGAGAGCATTTCGTCCGTCGGCGAGAACATCCCCAGCAGCGTTTCGGGGATGCACTCAAAGAGCGCACAGCCGACGCACATGATGCCGATGGCCGTGAAGACTGTCAGGCGGACGGTCTTGCGCACGCGGTCGACTTTCTGCGCGCCGAAGTTGTACGACACGATGGGCACCATCGCGTTGTTGAGGCCGAAGCACGGCATGAAGATGAAGCTCTGGAGCTTGAAGTAAGCACCGAACACCGCGGTCGCCGCCTCGGTGAACGAGATGAGAATTTTGTTCATGCCGAACATCATCACCGAGCCGATGGACTGCATGATGATCGACGGAATGCCGATGGCGTAGATGTCCGCCACCGTCGCGCGGTGGGGACGGATGTCCTTGAGGTGGATCTGCACCTCGGGATTTTTCTTGAGGTTCAGAAAAAGGCCGAGGCCCGCGCCGACGAACTGGCCGACGATCGTGGCGACCGCCGCGCCCGCGACCTCCATGCGGGGAAAGCCCAGAAGGCCGAAAATCAAAATCGGGTCGAGCACGATGTTGCACACCGCGCCCGCGATCTGCGAGATCATCGAAAGGTCCGTCCGCCCCGTGGACTGGAGCAGGCGCTCGCCGTAAATTTGCAGGAACAGTCCGAGCGAGCCGCCGATGCAGATCATCACATAGTCGCTGCCGTAGGCGATGATCTGCGCATTCTCCGTCTGAAAGCGGAAAAACGGCGTGGCGAGCGAAAAGCCGAGGACAGCAAAGACGGCGGCGGTGCAGAGCGTCAGGAAAAGTCCCGTGCCCGCGGCGCGGTCGACCGCCTGCATGTTCTTTTCACCCAGTGAGCGCGCGAGCAGCGCGTTCATGCCGACGCCCGTGCCCACGGCGAACGCGATGCACAGCGTTTGCAGCGGGAAAGCGAGCGACACGGCGTTCATTGCGTCCTGACTGAGCCGCGCGACGAACACGCTGTCGACAATGTTGTAGAGCGCTTGAAAGAGCATCGATATCATCACCGGCCCCGCCATGTTGGCCAGCAACTTGCCGATGGGCATCGTGCCCATCTTGTTTTCTCTGGTATTTTCTTCCATGTTTCCTCCCTGCTTAACCTTTTCGTTCCGACATATAAAATTCCGGCGCCGCAGCGCCGGAATCAAAATGCAATCATTTTTTGTCGCGACCTGTGCGTGACAAAAAATACTTTACAGAGTGCAAGTGTGCGAGCAACGCGAGTGCGCGCAGCACTCTGCAGGCCCCTCTCAAAAATGTGCTTCGCACATTTTTGAATTATTTCTTCAGTTCGCCGTTCGCGGACTTCGTCAGATACGCGTTGATGAAGCCGTCGAGGTCGCCGTCCATGACGGACTGGATGTTGCCGGTCTCGTAGTCGGTGCGCGTGTCCTTGACGAGCTGATAGGGCATGAAGACGTAGGAGCGAATCTGGCTGCCCCATTCGATCTTGAGCTGCACGCCCTTGATGTCGGAGATCTTCTCCGCGTGCTGCTGAATTTTGAGCTCCATGAGCTTGGATTTGAGCATCTGCATGGCGTAGTCGCGGTTCTGGAACTGCGAGCGCTGCGTCTGGCAGGCGGTGACGATGCCCGTGGGCTTGTGGATGAGTCGAACGGCGGAGGACGTCTTGTTGACGTGCTGGCCGCCGGCACCGGACGCGCGGTAGACCTGCATTTCAATATCCTCGGGACGAATTTCGACCTCGATATCGTCGGGCAGCTCAGGCATGACCTCGAGGGCTGCAAAGCTCGTCTGGCGGCGGGCGTTCGCATCGAACGGGGAAACGCGCACCAAGCGGTGCACGCCGTTTTCGCCCTTCAGATAGCCGTAGGCGTTCTCACCCTTGACCATGACCGTCGCGCTCTTGAGACCGGCCTCGTCGCCGTCGAGATAGTCGAGCATCTCGAATTCAAAGCCGTGCTTGTTCGCCCACTGCATATACATGCGGTAGAGCATTTGCGCCCAGTCCTGCGCCTCGGTGCCGCCCGCGCCAGCGTGGAACGTCAAAATCGCGTTGCAGTTGTCGTATTCGCCGGAAAGGAGCGTCGTGAGGCGCGCCTGCTCCACATCGGCTTCGAGTTTACTGTAGCCCTCTTCGAGCTCTGGCAGCAGGCTCGCGTCGTCCATCTCCGTTCCCATGTCGATCAGCGCGAGCAGATCGTCGCGCGTGGAAACGAGCTTTTCGTAGCGGTGAATCTTATTTTGCAGCTGCTTGGAGCGCATCTGGTTTTTCTGCGAGCGCTCCAGATCGTTCCAGAAGCCGTCCTCGTGCGCCTCGAGCTCGAGGCGGTTCAGCTCCTGGCGGGCCTGCTCGATCTCCAGCGCCTTGAAGAGGTTTTCAAATGTTTCGTCCATCGCAAGCAACTTTTGCTTGTAGGAATCGTATTCGATCACAGCCATGGCGTTCTCTCTCCTTACTTTTATCCTTCATTAGCCGAAAAAGTATATCACACACACCGGTCAAAGGCAAGAAAAATCCGCCTCTCGGGACGAAAATTCCCGTGGAAGCGGCCCTTTTTCGCCTTTCCGGCGATAAAAACAAAAAAGCCACGCTTTCGCGTGGTCGATACAACGGATCTCAGCGCTCGCTGATGATCTGCTTGGTGCTGCCGAAGATCATGTCGTCAACATCCTGCTTGATGAAGTTCTCAAACATATTCGTTTTCACGCTCCTTTCCTTCATTTACTTCAGTTTGTATTATAAGCGCGGAAAAGGCAAATTTCAATCGTCAGCTCTCATGGTTTTGCCTAAAAAATTAGCGGCTTTTTCATGCAAGTTGCTATATCTACACTTGCTGTGGGGAGACAGGATATTTGAGAAATGCGGGATAAGGCGGGATGAGGGGGGAGACGGCGGGAAAACCCTTGAAATACGCGGGAAACGGCGACTTCCAGCGCGGGACAGAGGCGCGAATTATCAACAATCTTGAGATGAGGATGCGTCGGCGGCGGTCGGCGCTTTTTTCACGCCCACGAGGCCGCACAACGGCGGCGGCGCGGCGAGGCGCACACATACGCAGAATACGAAAAAGCCCCGGAAACGCCCGTATAACGGCATTTCTGAGGCTTTTAGATGGTATGAGCCGCTCGGCCCCGTCCCGGAAGTCACAGCAGCAGACCAAGAGGACGAGAGCTTCGCGGCTCATGCTGCTATTGTAGCAGACGCGGCGGCGGATTGCAAGAGGGGCAAGCGTGCTAACGGAGCGTTAGAGCGTGCGAGTTTTGGGGAAAACGGGGCTTTTCGGCGCGGATCGGCGGGGATTAGGGCGTGCGCTGGCCGTGCGAGGCGTGCGCGGCGGGGCGGAGAACCGGGCCAAAACAGGCGGCGAGCAATGTGACATTTTTTCAAATCGGCGTCACCTATGTCACATTGCCTATTTTCAAGGGTTTTCGGGCGTTTTCGGGCGGCTGGCACTCAAAAAGCAAAGTGACAGAAAACAGATTTACAACTAAATCAAAACAGCGCAAAAAATCAAGCGGTTCCACCTTGGGCTTCAGCGTCCTCGGCGG
>ENA-UONV01002344-UONV01002344.1-human-gut-metagenome-genome-assembly--contig:-CS4-NODE-2344-length-14183-cov-4.514227_pt1 | contig 14183 bp, 14 predicted proteins | sample MGYA00242461_ERZ724008 | MGnify/ENA metagenome assembly ERZ724008 | reverse complement strand
TTATTATATCAGTTTTTAGGGTGTTTGTCGACTGTAGTTATAGTGTAACAGTTCAGTTATAGTGTAACAGTTCATCCGCCCCACCCTCCTCCGTCCCCCAAAAAATCCCCAAAATAATCACCTGATTTCGCAAACCTTTCTCCTTATTTTAATGTAGACAAACCGCCCGCTATGTGCTATAATACACATATCAAAAAAATTCCCCGCAGACCGCCCCTGCGGGCAGAAATCGGAGGCTGCCGCATGAAGTCTAAAAAAGGAAGAATTATAATAATCATTCTGTGCGTGCTGTTCATTGCGCTGAGCGTGGGCTTTTTTATGATGACGGGAGAGACCCCTGCCCATACCGCGCCGTCTGCCAGCGGAACCGACACCCCCGAAACGTTGGTCACTCTCCCCACGGCACCGATTGAGACTTCTCCTACCGTCCCAGCCGGAGTGCCCGACAGGGTTATTTCCTCAACTCCCCCGCAGGACGACAGCCAGACCACTGAACCGCCGCTTGATACAGATGCAGAAACATCTACATATACCGACACAACTGCCGATTCCACTAACCCCGACGACCCTTCCGCCCCCGATATCGCCGAGCCGGCTGCGGACAATTCCGGTGAAACTGTCTCCGAGCCGGGTACAGTCCGCCTCTGCTTCGGCGGGGACACCTCCATCGACTCCGAGTTTGCCGACGCTGCCAACAAATGGGGCATCGACTACCCCTGGAAGGAGGTCACCGAGGTATTCTCCGGCGCGGACCTGGCGATCGTCAACCTTGAAACCTGCGTAAGCGAGCGCGGAACCTCCGAAAAGCGTCAGGGCTACGGCTTCCGCACCCCTCCCGAAATGCTGGAGGGCTTTGTGAACGCCGGAATCGACATGGTAAATCTTGCAAACAACCACACCCGCGACTTCGGCTACGACGCTCTGACCGATACATTTGAGTATCTGTCAAACTACGGAATAGATTATTTCGGCGCGGGATTAAATAAAGAGCAAGCCGAGGGGCTTACAGTAAAGACGGTCAACGGCGTTAAAATCGGCTTTGCAGGCTGCAATTACGTCTATCTTCCCGACGACTGCGCAGCCGCCGAGGATCACGCCGGAATCAATATGGTATATAAGATGAGCGACGAACGCACGCTCGCATTCTTAGAAAAGGTCAAGGAGTACGACACACAATGCGACGTGCTGATAGTCTTTATGCACGCAGGAACCGAGGAGGTCTTTGAGGTAAACTCCTACCAGAAAAATCTGGCGCGCGCGCTGGTCGACAACGGCGCAGACATTGTTGTGGGCGCGCACCCTCACACCCTTCAGCCAATCGAATTTTACAACGGCAAGCCGATTTTCTACAGCATAGGCAACCTGATTTTCTGGCACATCGACGACGATATCGACGGTCTGACCTGCATTTTTGACATCACCGTCGACAAAAACGGCTTTAAGTCGCTGAAGCTTCACCCGCTGTTTATCAAGAGCTACAAGGTCTACTATCTCGAACGCGGCGAGGGCAAGTATGCCTCACGCTATGGGCAGATAATCGATCTGATGAACAAGCTTTGCAAGCCAAATGGAATAGAGTTTACCGAGGATGGCGGCATGGTGAGAGAGTGTGGCTTGCCTTGATAGCATTCTGCAAAAGTGAAAACGAAAGCGAAAGGTGAAGAAAATATCTTCTGTTACATCATTAGGGCTTGGAAAAACGATGGAGAAAAAGCTCCACTCGGTCGGCATACACTCAGCCGAGGAATTAAAGGCTGTCGGAAGCAGGCAGGCGGTTTTCCGACTGAAAGAGATATATCCGAACACCTGCGTTGTTATACTTTATACTTATTTTCGATTAAAAAGTGTCTGAACCAAACTTGGTTGTTGAATCGCCGCAAAACCCATCACGCTGTGTTTTCGGATGTCGGCTTTTGAAGATTGGCTTGGAATTATCAGATTGTGGGTTACCGAACGGCGCGCCCTCTGACATAGTGTTCTATCGCAGTTCTGCGGGAAACCGTACTCAGTGCGGGCGGAGGTCTACGCGCCCTGCGCGTGGACGGCAACGCCGTCCGGACGCGTAAGCGTCCAGACCTCCGCTACCCCATACTCTGTGGGGCGTGCCTCCTCGGTGAACAAACCTTCCTGCCTCCGCGATATATAGGCAACATCACTGTAGTTTGAGCGCTGTTCGCTCCTGCAAGCTTATTCTGACGCAACACACTTAATATATAAAAATTTGTTAAAAGATAAGGCAAGGTGGTAAAATTGCAGCATCAGAAAATAATGATAATCGACTTCGGCGGGCAGTACAACCAGCTTATAGCGCGAAGAGTGCGCGAGTGCGGGGTCTACTGCGAGGTCATCCCCTACCGAAAAGCGAGCGTAGAAGCCATCAAGGCGGAAGCACCCGTGGGAATCATCTTTACCGGAGGACCCAACAGCGTATACGAGGAAAGCTCGCCGCACATCGACAAAGGAGTGTTTGAGCTTGGAATCCCGATTTTAGGAATCTGCTACGGTGCTCAGCTTATGGCGTACACCCTCGGCGGCACGGCGGCGACCGCTCCCACCAGTGAATACGGCAAGACCGAAACCGAGTTTGACACCTCTTCCCTACTGTTTGAGGGTCTCCCCGAAAAGTCGATAACATGGATGAGCCACACCGACTATATTGCCACCGTCCCCGCCGGCTTCCGCACCACCGCTCACACATCTGTCTGCCCGACGGCGGCGATGGAGTGCCCCGAAAGAAAGCTTTACGCGGTGCAGTTCCATCCCGAAGTAAATCACACCGAGCATGGCAGCAAAATGCTTAAAAGCTTTTTGTTCAAAGTCTGCGGCTGCGTTGGCGACTGGACTATGGAAAGCTTTGCGCAGTCGGCGATCTCGCAGATAAAAGAGAAGGTCGGCGACGGCAAGGTGCTGCTTGCGCTTTCGGGCGGAGTGGATTCCTCGGTCTGCGCGGCTTTGCTCTCTAAGGCGATAGGCAGTCAGCTGACCTGCATTTTTGTCGACCACGGACTTATGCGCAAGCACGAGGGCGACGAGGTTGAGGAAGCCTTTGCCGACTGGGATGTGCGATTCATCCGCGTGAACGCCGCCGATCTGTTCCTTTCAAAGCTTGCGGGAGTTGAGGCTCCCGAAGCCAAGCGCAAAATCATCGGCGAGGAGTTCATCCGCGTATTCGAGGCGGAGGCGAAAAAGATCGGCAGGGTTGATTACCTTGCGCAGGGCACCATCTATCCCGACATTATCGAGTCGGGCGCAGGTGATGCCGCGGTTATAAAGAGCCACCACAACGTTGGCGGTCTGCCCGATCACGTTGATTTCAAGGAGATAATCGAGCCTTTGCGCCTGCTGTTTAAGGACGAGGTGCGCGCCCTTGGCAGAACGCTGGGACTTTCGGAAAAGCTGGTATCCCGCCAGCCCTTCCCGGGTCCCGGTCTTGCGGTAAGAGTCATCGGTGAGATCACAAGCGAGCGTTTGGAGATCCTGCGCGACGCAGACTGGGTATTCCGCGACGAGCTTGCAAAAAGCGGCGTAGACAAGGGCATCAGCCAGTACTTTGCTGTGCTTACCACCATGCGCTCGGTTGGCGTTATGGGCGACGGAAGGACTTATGACTACACCCTTGCGCTGAGGGCTGTCACCACCAGCGATTTTATGACTGCCGACTTTGCGCGGATTCCATATGACGTGCTGGAAAGGTGCGCGAGCAGGATTGTTAACGAGGTTAAGCATATTAACAGGGTGGTTTATGATATTACCACTAAGCCGCCGGCTACTATTGAGTGGGAATAATGCCAAAAACGACGAAAAGCCTTGCGGCATAAGGACTTTTTGGTTTCAATATCCCCTCGTGGCAACGTTTTGGCAACATCCCCGTATTATTAATAAAAAATTTGAGCTAACAGATTTCTAATGTTGAAGTCTGTTAGCTCTTTTTTGTTAATTTTTTGAAAGCAGTTCGGTATCATTTACTTTAACTTGACAGTTTCTATATGTAAATTTTTTAATGGTGAAATTCAAAATATCATTGCGATACCGTTTAAAGCTGTCATCAATTATAGCATATAGCAATTTTCCATCTTTTGTAAAATTAACATTCCCCGCTTTAATTTTGTTGTCATTATTGGGATCACCATATACAGTTATTATTTTATTTCCAGTCCTAAACATTTTCTTTTTTATGAAAATATACTCTGTTGCAAAATCACATTCGACTAAACCGAGATGTTCTAATTCTTTCAGTGCGGCGGGAGTTATTCCAGAACTTTTATAGGCTTCGCGATTCAAAGAAACAAAAAGCAGTAGGTGTGGTTCGTAAGTTTTAATGTCTTTTAAGACAAATCGAGATATATTACAGAAAAACATAGCCTGATCCTGACGCATCATTGATAAGGCATGCATTAGCGAGATAGATGTAGTTCCGGGATTTTTGACCTCTCCTGCCAAAATCGATGACCAAAGTTTCTGCATTTGTTCATCACTTACGTTACTTGAATAATCATAAAACCTAACACACCAATCAAAGTCATAAGCTTTTTCCGATGTGTTTTCTTCAAAGGAGGATTCTTCTTGAAGCTTTTTGTCAGCTAATTTTGCTATCTTTAAAAAGTTTTTGCACTTGTAGTATTCAAGATAAGTCATTTTACCGCTATCAAGCAATTCGTTTGCCACTTCTTCAAATTTACCTGCTTTGATTTTTTCAAATTCATTCGTCTCTGTATTCTTTCTGAGAAATAATGTTGTTACTAAAGCTCCCACAACAGCAGATACGGATGACGAGACAAAAGTCATACTATTTTTTAATAAATTAATCAACGCGTTTTGTTCCATTTTTTAACCTCCCAGTATTTTTAGCATCAAAAGCAGTTTAATTGTTTGGTTTTGGCACTTTTACATATGCCGTATTGTTTTCGGGATATGTATAACGCCAAGCGTCATACTCGTCCTTGGTAATCTCTCCGTTGCGGTATTTCTCCGCTTCTTTTTGCCAAGCGGACAAATCTTCAAACAAGGACACGGACATACTCCCCCTATTCTTGTCAAGATGGATACAAACCTCATCGTCGAGCTTGTCTATCTTAAAGCCGTAAATATCCTCTAATGCAAAAAGAGTGTGCATTAGACCAATATACGAATCAATATCTGGAACGTCAAGCGCAACGGGGCAAACGTCAAGCACCTCAGCGAGCTTTTCAATCAAGTCTGCCTTAGGCGTTCTCGTTCCTGCCTCGTATTGAGCTAAACGAATATCGGCGGTCTTTTCGGGAAAGCCAACAGCCGTTCCCAGATATTTTTGTGTCATACCACGCAAGTTGCGTATAAAGCGGATTCTTTCTCCGATAGCCATAATTTCACCTCGTTTTTATGTGATAGATATAGTATAGCATATAAGTTTAGGTCTTGTCAATAGAACTATAACAAAAAAGTTTAACTTTTTTTCAAAAAACCTCTTGACATAAACAAAATTGTTTAGTATAATATAGATACACTAAGCATATATGTTTAATACAGTAAAAATGAAGCTACATAGGCTTGCCAAAAAATCTGAGTTTGTGAAAGGAGGGATGCGATGATAAAACACAGCTTTTTGAGAGTGGACGAAGTGGCTGAAATCTTGGGAATATCCAAGTCCTATGCCTACAAGATCGTTCAAAAACTAAACGCAGAATTAAAAGAACAAGGCTTCATCACGATTGCAGGTAGAGTAAACAAGCAATATTTCTTGGAAAAGACCTGCTACGGTGCGGCAAAAGAAAAGGAGGTGAACTAATGGCGGTTTACAAAGAAACAAAAACAAACACTTGGCGGGCGGTCTATCGCTACACCGATTGGATGGGCGAAAAGAAGCAAACGCAAAAACGAGGCTTTGCTACCAAGCGGGACGCACTTGCTTGGGAGCGAGAACAACTGAACAAGGTCACGGCGGATTTAGATATGACCTTTGGGAGCTTTGTGGATATTTATATTGCCGATATGAAAAATCGCATAAAGAAAAACACTTGGCACACCAAAGATCACATCATACGCACGAAAATCTTACCGAATTTTGCAAAACGTAAAATTTGCGAGATACAACCGAAAGACATAATAGCTTGGCAAAATGAAATGATTAAGGAAACGACAAAAAGCGGAAAGCCGTATTCCCCCGTGTATCTTAAAACCTTGCACAACCAATTAAGCGCCATATTCAACCACGCAGTACGCTTTTATAGCTTAAAGGAAAATCCCGCCGCAAAGGTTGGCAATATGGGAAAACCGCGCAATCGGGAAATGTTATTCTGGACGCAGGCGGAATATCAAAAATTCTCCTTTGCCGTGATGGACAAGCCCATATCATTTTACGCTTTTGAAATGCTTTATTGGTGCGGAATCCGAGAAGGCGAGTTGTTGGCTCTTACGCTTGCGGATTTCGATTTTGAAAAAGGCACCGTTTCCATTTCAAAATCCTATCAGAGAATGGATAAACGTGACGTGATTACCGAACCGAAAACACCCAAGAGCAACCGAGTAATTAAAATGCCCGATTTTCTCACTGAAGAAATTCAAGAGTATGTTAAGCAGCTTTACGGTGTTGGCAAACACGAAAGGCTCTTTCCGATCTCAAAAAATTATCTTCACAGAGAAATGACGAGAGGTGCGGACGAGGCGGGAGTGAAACGCATCCGCATTCACGATCTGCGACACAGCCATATTTCGCTTCTGATTGAAATGGGATATTCGGCGGTGGCAATCGCAGACCGAGTAGGTCACGAAAGCATCAACATAACGTACAATTACGCTCATCTGTTTCCGTCAACTCAACACGATATGGCGGACAAATTAAATCAATTCAGAAAGGCAGGAGATTAAAAATGTCGGTAAAAAATTTAGACAAGCACCAACGCTTCAGAAGTATTACCGTGGGATTCAGAGTATCCCCCGAAGAAAGCGTTACGCTCAACAAAATCGTTGCCATATCGGGAATGACAAAACAAGAATACTGCTATCAAAAATGTATGAACCGAGAAATCGTCGTACAAGGTAATCCGAGAGTTTACAAAGCGCTTTATACGGAATTGAAAAACGTCCTCTCCGAGCTTCAAAGAATCGAAGCGGGCGGGAGCGTCGAGCCCGATCTGTTGGAGGTTATCGACCAAATTAACGTAACGCTTTATGGAATGAGTAAGGCAGAAAATTAAATCTATACTGGCGACGGAAAAGTGCTGTCGCAGAGTATAGCGAGCATAGGAAATGTACTGCCACGGCGTAATGCCACGGCAGACATTCCCTGCGAAAAATCAGAGCTTTTTCGATTGGGGACACCCCTATAACCCCGTTGAAATATCGTTAAACACTAAGGAGGAATGTATTGAGTTATAATCAAAAAACGATAAAGCAACACGTAAAAAAGCCGCAGCGAAAGCGGGAGACACCGCTTCAAATTCGTCTGACGGCACAGGAGAAAAAGAAGATAGAAGGACTTGCCAAGGCGTGTAAGTTGTCTATGTCGGAGATGGCAAGGCAGTTGATTATGGGTGCAAAAGTGCGTGCCGTACCGCCCGAGGAGTTCTATAAAATCCTTGAAGAAATGCAGCTTATCTCAGAGAAAATCGAGTTCTATGCCGATACTCCACAGCTATATGAATGCTCGGATGAGGTGGCAAACTGTATCACGGATTTCAAAAAATTTGTAATGGATTTCTATGGAGGTGCGTATGGCAACGACTAAAATATGGCCTGTTTACGATAGTCTGCGCCGTGTGCTTGACTATGCAAACAATCCTGAAAAGACCGAATATAGTTCGCTGAGAGATGCGATTCACTATGCCGAAAACGGAGAGAAAACGATGCTTACGGGGACAGAAACCGTGTATCTCACCACCGCCGTCAACTGCGATTTTTGGGGCGACACACCCCTTGAAGCTATGCAGACGGTACAAAATCACTTCGGCAATCGTGGTTCTATCGTGGCGTTTCACGCTTATCAGAGCTTTCGCCCTGGTGAGATCACACCCGAAGAATGTCATAAAATCGGCGTGTTCCTTGCACAAACGGCGTGGGATCGACATCAAGTAATGGTTGCCACTCATCTGAATTGTGGGCACCTGCACAATCATTTTATAATAAATCCGATTTCCCATATCGACGGGAAGAAGCTCGATAGCGGATACAAATTGTATTGGGATATGCGTTCTCGCTCAGATATTTTATGCAAACAATTTGATAAATCCGTAATAAAAAGTCCCAAGGGCAAGACTCCGAGAAATATCTATTTTGCGGAGAAGAACGGGCAGGCAACCAAGTACAGTTTAATGCGAGGAGCCATTGAAAAGGCACTTGAACTCTCTGTCGGGTGGTCTGATTTTGAGCAACACCTATACGATCAAGGGTATCAATTTTATCGCAACGAAGGCAGGAAGTACCCAACGATAAAGCGAATCAACGATACCAAGGCAACACGAATTTATCAGTTGGGTGATGAATACACGCTCGATTATATCCAAGAGCGACTTGACGAAAATCACTCACGATTCCCATTCACGCAAGGCTCATCGTATAATGCGTATTACTATATGTGGCAAAACCGTAACGGATATTATAAGAAAACGCCTGCTGAATATCATCGGGAACAAGCGGTAAAACAGTTGCCACCGTTGTTGGCGTTGTTGGTGGAGTTCATCTATCTCATAGGTGGTCCCGATTTGGTCGCCTACGATAATCCAAGCCCAAAGTATTACCCCATTACACCCGAAATGAGAGAAACCACACGAAAGCTTGAAATGTATTCCCGCCAAGCTATCATTATGGGACGAGAAAAGCTCGGTACAAAAGCGGACATTGATGATTTTCTTGAACGTACTGAAACAAAAATCGTTACTCTTGAACGCAACCGCAAGGCTCTATACAACAGTATCCGCCGTGAAACCGACCAAAAGAAAATCGAGAGCGTAAAGCAACAAATCTACGCCATCTCCGCTGAGTTAAAGCCGTTGCGTAGAACGAGGACGGATATGAAAAAGCTGCTTGAACGCTCAGGCGTAATGGCGGAGCTGGTTGAGACGGAACACAAGGCAAGGCGAGAGTATATCGAGCGCAACTATAAGCTAACGTCAAGAGGATTTGACGAGATCGGCATACCGAGAAAAAGCCGCGACGAACGCGGCGACAGATATAATTATTTACGAAAGGAAGTAAGAAAATGAAACAATCACTTTACGAACAAAACGGCGGAACCTACCGCGAAGAAAACGGACACCTTATCCCCCACCTCGCTCTCCCCGAAAGCAACGAGCAACCCATCGGCAAATACGGACTGATACACCTCGACTATCTCAAAAAGCATAGACGAGGAACATACACCACGTTGCTGACTGAGGGAAGATTGAACGCTTATCTTGCAGATGTTGACAGTCAAGCCAAGAAAATGCTTGATTTAATTATCAAGCAATCCGCAGAACGAGAGCGTGTGAACGAGGATTTGAAAGCCAAAGACCAACTAAAATGGGTGCAGATGATGAATAACATCAAAGCCTCAGCGAAGGAAGCCGTTACGGTTGAGTTTTTAGAAAATCCGATTAAATATTCTTAAACGAGTTGCCCCGTCTGTAATATTTTCAGGCGGGGCAATATATTCAAAAATGTTACTCAAAAGCAGTTGACTTATATTCCGCTTTGTGATATACTATATTATGTAGATTTATACTCAATGCGAGGTGCAAACTGTGATTACGCAGAAGATCGGTGCAAGGATAAGAGAATTAAGAACTCAGCTTGGAATTAGTCAAGAAAAATTCGCTATGAAGATAGGTATGGATAGAACGTATTTCGCAAGTGTGGAGCTTGGAAAAAGGAACATATCTATTGTAAATATTGAAAAAATAGCCAACGGATTGGGCGTTTCGCTATCCGAGCTTTTTCAAAACATATAATGTCCGTTTTATAGGACTTGTGATGTTGTATAATTGACATAGAGTATAAGTGGAGGAAACGCAAATGAGTGTTGCTGAAACAAAAGTATATAAAACGTCTTTAATAAATAACAGAAGATATTTGGGTAACAAATATAAGCTGTTGCCTTTTATCACGAAGGTTGTTAACGATGAGTGTTCTGACATTGAAACCGTTGCGGATATTTTTGCGGGTACGGGTGCGGTATCGTCTGCATTTACCGACAAAATCATCATAACCAACGACTTGATGTATAGCAATTATATTTGCAATTATGCTTGGTTTGGAGCAGAAGAATATAATCCGCAAACCATTATAGATTTTGTTGTGAGATATAATGCTGCTACCGAATGTGGCGATAACTATATGACCGAGAATTTTGCAGATACATATTTCAGCCGTGAGGATTGCTCTAAAATCGGTTTTATTCGCGAGGATATAGAAGAAAACTATAAAAACGGTACTATAAACAATCGTGAACGTGCTATACTGATTACATCCTTGCTCTATGCGATGGATAAAATCGCCGTTACCTGCGGTCATTACGATGCATATAGAAAGGGAGCGGATTTTGAGGCTTCGTTGGAGCTTTACGTTCCTCTTGCAGAGGTCAATAACAATCCTTCCAACCATTGCTTTAACGAGGATGCAAATGAGCTTGTAAAACGTATTGAAGCTGATTTGGTGTATATTGATCCCCCGTACAATTCGAGACAGTATTGCGATGCTTATCATTTGCTCGAAAACGTCGCTCGTTGGGAAAAGCCCGAAGTGTTCGGAGTTGCCAAAAAGATGGACAGAAGCGGTATGAAAAGCAAATACTGCACAATGAGTGCGACAAAGGCGTTTGAAGCATTGATCGGAGATATTAAGGCTAAATACATAATGCTATCATATAACAATATGGCGGAGAAAGGCAACTGCCGTTCAAACGCGAAAATTACAGATGAAGATATTATAAGAATATTGAGCAAAAAAGGAACTGTTAAGGTGTTTGAGGAAAGCTATAAGGCATTCACCACCGGCAAATCGGATATTGCGGAGAATGCAGAAAGATTGTTCCTTTGCACGTGCTTTAATGAGGATTAACAAATGATACAATCACCGCTAAACTATACGGGAGGCAAATTTAAGCTGTTGCCTCAAATATTGCCGTTGTTCCCGCAAAATATAAATGTTTTCGTTGACCTGTTCTGCGGCGGTTGTAATGTTGGAATAAATGTTGATTGCAATCGTGTCATTTATAATGACTTGAACGAAAACTTACTCTATCTGTATAATACCTTTAAGAATCTTGATAAGCAATCCGTTATGGATTGGATTTATCAAATAATTGACAAGTATGACTTATCCCTCGTCAGTAAATATGGGTATGACCATTATAATTGCGAGAGTAGCGCAGGACTTGGAGATTACAACAGAGATAAGTTCTTGAAGCTCAGAGCAGACTTTAACGAGAAACACGCCAAAGGAACGATAGATTATTACTACTACGTAATGCTTTACGTAATAATCGTTTATGCCTTTAATAATCAAATTCGCTTTAATTCCAACGGAGAATTTAATCTCCCCGTAGGCAAAAGAGATTTCAACAAGAAGATGGAGCAGAAACTGTCCGATTTCATAGATCGAATTCAAGAACAAAATTGCCGTTTTACTTGTTGCGATTTCAGAGATTTTGATACATCGGCGCTTACCGCCAATGATTTCGTGTACGTTGATCCGCCATATCTTATCACTTGCGCTACTTACAACGAGCAGGGCGGTTGGGGCGAAACCGAAGAAAAAGACCTTCTTGCCTTTTTGGACAAGCTGCATAATCAAGGCGTTAGATTCGCTTTGTCAAACGTTTTACGCAGCAAAGGTAAGGAAAATCACATCTTGATTGAGTGGGTAAATAAAAATACCGATAAGTATAGAGCTATTCCCCTCAATTACAGTTATTCAAATTCAAATTATCAAACTAAAGATAAGACATCTAACTCAGAGGAAGTTTTAATCGTCAATTATTAAGGAGAAGAATATGCCTGCTTCCATTCCATATAAGAGCTTTTGTTGGAGCTTCGGCACAACAAGCTTTAGAACTAAAAATTTCAACAAAACAATAGAGGAACAACTTGCATTACTGAATGGATTTTGGCAGTTACCCGAAAACCAAGACTGTATTTGGAATGGTAATGTTGAGTTGCAAACTCGCTATTACGACTATATGCAAAGAATGGGTTTTGTCGAAGGAAATGCGGGAAACAAACCCAAAGATGCCAGAGAGAAAACATCCGGATTAGTGGATATAGGATTGATTGACGACGGCAGACGTTTGACAAATGCGGGGATTTCCTTGCTTGAAATTTGTAATGCTAATGATTTTGCCTCGGATAACTTCTTTGAAATTCCCAAAGATAGCTATATCTATCTAAAGCAATTACTAAAAACATCAAGCTCAATAGATGGAAATACCGTTAGACCGTTCATCGTGCTGTTGTATGTTTTATCAAAAGTAGATGAGTTATCATTAGACGAATTTACATATCTGCTACCCCTTTGTACAAATAGTGAAAACACACAAAGTGTTGTAGATGGCATCGAGGCTATCAGGACGGGTACTTTGACGATTGACGACTTCATTCTTGACAGATTGATGGGTATGGATAATTATCAAGCGGCATTGGCGCTTTTGCTTGATAACAATGTAGATGAGGATTTGTTATGTGAAGTTGGATTGAACAGAAAAAGCAGATCCTATGACAAAGTATATTTTCCTCTATATCAGCAGCTTTACTCTGCATATGTCAATAATGATGCAATGGCATTTTCGCAAGTTTATACTGCTACAAAAGACATAAAGATCGGTAAATGGTGGCGAGGTTATTTGTTTAATACCATTTCTGAGGTCGCAATTGGAAGAAATCCTCTTAATTGCATAAACCATACGCTCTTTGACTCAGTTACCAACGAAAATGAATTCAAAACCGCATTTTTTAAGGTAATGCACTTATTCAAAGCAAAAGCGACGCTTTCTGATTACCTCGATCTTAACCGTAGATATGTGAAGACAACGGATGTTGTTCTCTTTGAGGATGATATTGTTAAGCTTGATATAGTCCCTAAGCATTTCTTTAATTCTGTAATTGATGAGCTGTATGTTCAAGCATACGTTGAAACGGAGGAACTCTATCACGATTGCGCTATAAACAATATCGCTCTTTGCTTGAATATAAACGAGCAGGCTGTTATTAACGGTGTAAATGCAGAGCTTGGTGCAACAGTAACGACTATCGCAGAGGCACGTGCAGTGCTTGAAGATAATCGTTATGCAAGGTTGCAGCATTTGATTGATACTAAATTTACAGACACTCAGATACTTACTCTGCTTGATTGCTTTGAAAGACGTAACGATACAGATATTAGAAGTATGGTTACTGACAACGCTGACGTACCGACAATATTTGAATATGTTTTGGCTATTCTTTGGTACAAGGTTAGTGAACGTCAAGGCAAAATATTAGACTATATGAAGTTGTCGCTTGATGCAGATTTGCTTCCTAAGACACACGCTGCGGGCGGTGAAGCAGATATAGTTTACGAGTATGAGGCAACGGAACATTATCCCTCTCATACATTGTTGATTGAGGCAACACTTGCAGACAGCACCAATCAGCGTAGAATGGAAATGGAGCCGGTATCAAGACACTTAGGACAGCATCTGATCCGCACAAGAAATATGGATTCTTATTGCGTATTTGCTACCAATTTCTTGAATATCAACGTTATTTCTGACTTCAGAAGCAGAAAAACTACACCATACTACGATTCACAAGATTACACACAGTATGTTGAAGGAATGAAGATTATTCCTTTGGAAACATCGGAGCTTAAAAGGATTGTTCAAGTTAGTAAAACTTACAAAGAATTGTATCCGATTTTCGAGGAGGCGTTTAACTCGGCACTTCCGCCGCATATGTGGTATGATGGCTGTATAAAAAATTCGATTTGATTTGCAAAGCAGGTAATTGTAATGTGGGGAAAAATATTTAGTTTTATCGGGAACCATTGGGTTGATATATTCTTGATTCTTGTAGGCGCATCAGCTTTGCTGATTTACTATTTGCAAGAGAGAAAAAAGGTTTCTGAAGCAGCATCTTTGATTTCAATGCAAGTTGAAGATTTGCAAAAGCGAATTAGCGAAATTGGCACATTCATAGTAGAAGGACAACTCAACGAAGGTGCATTTTATGAGTCTCAAATTCTATTCAAGACGGATT
>ENA-UONV01002337-UONV01002337.1-human-gut-metagenome-genome-assembly--contig:-CS4-NODE-2337-length-14215-cov-16.673446_pt1 | contig 14215 bp, 15 predicted proteins | sample MGYA00242461_ERZ724008 | MGnify/ENA metagenome assembly ERZ724008 | reverse complement strand
TTCAGACTAAAGGAACTTTAATTTCTCTGCCCCGACACGGCACTGTGAGGCAGTTGAACCCGACAGATACGAGAGAGCGCACAACCTCCTCCCTGCCCCTCAACAGATTGCCCGTACAGTGGGCGTCGGAAGAAAAGCTGACCTTTCTGCCGCCCAGCTCGAAATACCTTGCAAGCACGTCCTTATCGGGCAGATGAGGGCATCCCGCCGTGCGCACGGACGAATTTACCTCGAGTATTTTGCCTCTTGCGATTATTTCCTTTAAAATATCGTCGTAAATCCCGCTGAATTCTGCGTAGCGCAGTACGGGGTCGGCATAGGGCGCATTGCGCGAAACATAGCCTATATGCCCAACTATATCGTAGTTATACGGCGCTGAAAGGCTCTCTTTTACGCGCAGAAGATAATCTTTATACGCCGTAAATTTGTCCTTGCCTTCAAAATATTCTGCAAACCAGCAATCATGCCCTGCGCAGGTGTGAACGCTGTTGACGATGAAATCGGGCGAATACTTCTCGGCTATCTCGCCGTACTGACGCCATACTTCCGCAGACGGAGAATATCCCATTTCGCAACCGAGCAGCAAATTCAATCCCTTGCAGGAATTCTGCATTTTTCTGCCCTCGGCAAAATAACCCTCCGCGTCGGTGAATGCGGGCGAGCCGTTTATCTTAAGTCCGATGGCGTTGTAGTCGTAGTCGAAGTGTTCCGCCATGCCGAGATATTTTATGCCCTTTGCCTCCGCAGCGGCGAGCATGTCGCCGAGCGAACTCTCGCCGTCGGCGGAATATGTTGAATGAACGTGAATGTCCGTAAGAACCATAGAGTTATTTTACATCAGAGAGCAACCTTTGTCAAGAACCGTCCTGCGGCAACACGGCGTTAGTTCCGTCAGAAAATATGCCCGACGGAGCAATTTCCGTCGGGCATAATTCTATCTGCAAGTTTATTAATTTTATTCGTTAGTTACCTCGTCTTGCGCAACTTCTTGAGCTTCCGACTTTTCGGCAACGTTTTCTTGATGACTGGAAGAAACATATGCCGCCAGAGCAGCCAATACATTGAAAATTATTATGACGAGCATCTGACCGCCGAGCGAAATAAGGTCAACCGCTCCGCAAAGCACACACACCTTATATGCCACATATCCCGCAAGCGTTACAGCCGATGCGACGGCGGGAAGCTTCCAACCGCATTTTTCGCCCTTTACGGCACTTACCGTCATTCTTACAAGAGATACTATCGTCAGCGCAAGCGCGATTATGTGGAACGCGGCAAGAGGCAAATAATTTACCATTACCGCCGAGTTTATTTCGCCTTCGGCAAATACATGCCCGTTATAGCAGTTAAAGCCGAGAGCTGCGCCTATATTGTTGACTCTCACGCCGAACGAATACATGCCCGAACCGAACAGACAAGCCGATATAAGCAGGCAGAGCGAGCCGAACAGTCCGATAAACCCTCTGCGCGCGACCGCGCCTTTTTGCGTGACCCAGACTTTTCCGAGGGCGTACAAGCCGCAGAAGATTGCAACTACAGCGCAGCAGGCGACGGCTGCCCCGTTAAGCCCGACCGCCGTAAGCTGGCTGATTGCAAAAAGCGCAAAAATACCCGGCATATAGAACGCGAAAAATCTTGCGCTGACTGTTTTGCGTTTCAATATCGCAAGCCCTTCGACAACTATAAAGATTATGGCAACAATCTGAAGATATATATAAATTAAGCTTCCTGCCGACAGAACGGCGTCGCGCACGGTGATGTCGTTCAACTGTCTCTGATAAAGCTCCGTCATCGACGCCTCTACGCTTTCGTCGGCGAGAAGAAGCTGATTTTTGACCTGCAACTTTTCTAAACGCATAAGATTGACATCGGAATAAATGCCTGAAGCTCCGCTACGGATTTCGTCTATAAGTTTCATGGCTTCGTCCGCGTCGTAGTCTGTAGTGGAGAGCAGCAGACCGAGCTTGAGCACGACGTCTCCCTTTTGAGCAAGGAAGCCCATGGAAGCATTATCCATATTCGTCTGCAGTCCGCCTATTTCCTTGGCGTTTTCAACCGCATCTTCACCTACAAACAATGCGCCGAAAGGATAGAACATGCTCTGTTCATACTTTATTTCTTCAAACATATCGTTGATTATCTGGTCAACCTGAGTACTACCCGAGGCACTCTGAGAATATGTCTGCAACTGTTCCATGGGTATATATTCGTATTTTATAAAAAAACCCGAAATGAGAACAATCAATGCCGAAACGATTACAAGAGCATGAAGTATGTACTTTTCCGTCGCAGATTTTATCGCTGCAACAATAGTAACGGCTTTTTCGCGTATTTTTTGCATACGCGGCGTTCCGTCCGACTGCTTTTCATTTTTTACCATATGCATTCTCCTTTTCTTCCCGCATCGGGAAGGGTTTATTGTAAACATAATATATCATACAATATCGCAAATTTCAATACCCATTAATTTATTAGCTCTGCAAGCATGGCAAGTCATGCGCAATCCCGACAAAAATATATACTATTTTTTGAATAAATTAATGACCGTCAACTAAAAAAAAAGCCGTCGGCAGATTGCCGACGGCTGAAAATACATATTTTGAAGCGCATGCTTCCGAAGATTATCTCTTGGAGAACTGAGGAGCGCGACGAGCCTTTTTGAGACCGTACTTCTTTCTTTCCTTGACGCGAGGGTCACGGGTAAGGAAGCCTTCCTTCTTGAGTGCGGGACGGCAATCGGGCTCTGCCTGAAGGAGAGCGCGCGCAACGCCGAGGCGGATTGCGTTAGCCTGACCGGTGTAGCCGCCGCCGTAAACGTTGACGAGAACGTCGTACTTGCCTTCTACGCCGAGAAGAGCCAAAGGCTGTTTTACAACGTACTGCAAAACAGACTGAGGGAAGTAATCTTCAAAAGTTCTGTCATTTATAACGATAGTGCCTGTTCCTGCGGGAATGAGACGAACGCGGGCGATTGCCTTCTTTCTTCTGCCCGTTCCCCAAAACTGCAACTTTTTCTTTAAATTAGCCTTTGCCATAACTTTTCCTCTACCTCTCGATTAGAATAACTTAAGCTCTTCGGGCTTCTGTGCTGCGTGATTGTGTTCTGCGCCCTTGTAAACTCTCAGCTTCTTGATCATGTCTCTGCCGAGCGAGTTCTTGGGAAGCATGCCCCTTACGGCTTCATAAACGGCGAGGTCGCTTTTTTCTGCGAGCATCTTTTTGTAGGATATTTCCTTGAGACCGCCGATGTAACCGGTGTGATAACGATAGTACTTATCGGTAAGTTTTTTGCCGGTAAGAACAACCTTGTCGGTATTTATTACTATTACAAAGTCGCCCGTGTCAACGTTGGGGGTAAAAGTAGGCTTATTTTTGCCGCGAAGAACTGCCGCAACCTTGGAAGCAAGTCTTCCGAGGGGAACGCCTTCAGCATCGACAACGTACCACTTTCTTTCAACTGTCTGGGCATTTGCCATATACGTTTTCATTGTTTACTCCTTATCGAATTTTCTCTGCGTAATGAGTGTATTTACTGCTGTTTCTTTGTTTCTGACTGAAATGTAAAACTATTTTATTATTAAATGAAATTTATGTCAAGCCGTTTTGTGTTTGGTTTACAAAGTTTTTCAAAAATTTGAAAAGAATTTTTTTGCCGCCCCGAAGCTTACCGTTTTTATGCGTTTTTGCGCCATATATTGCATAAAAACGCTATAAAATATAGGGCGCGCGCAGACAAAACGTCTGCGCGCGCTCACATTTGTTTTGTGATAAAATACGCTTTTATGCTTATTTTACGAGTACTGCCTTAATTCTCTTTACTCCCGCGGAAACGTTTTCCTGCTTGGCGATTTTGAATGTGCCGAGAAGTCCCGTATGTTCGGCGTGAGGACCGCCGCATATTTCCTTGGAAAAATCGCCTATCGTGTAGGTCTTTACCCTCTCGCCGTACTTGCTTTCGAAAAGTCCCGTAAAGCCCTGCTCCTTAGCCTCTTCCAAAGACATTTCCTTCATGACGACGGGAACGTCCGCCTTTATTATGTCGTTGACGAGTTTTTCAACCTCGGCGACTTCCTCGGGCGTGAGCTTTCTGGAAAAGTTGAAGTCGAAGCGCAGTCTTTCTTCGGTTATGTTGGAACCTTTCTGCTCGATGTCGGGCGAGCACACCTTTTTGAGCGCCGCATGCAGAAGGTGGGTTGCCGTGTGGAGATAGGTTGTTTCTTCCTTATGGTCGGCAAGTCCGCAGGCAAACTTCTGCTCGCTGCCCGCGCGCGACTTGGCCTGATGTTCGGCATATGCCGCTTCGTATCCCTTTACATCTACGGAAAGTCCCTTTTCGCGCGCCATTTCCTGCGTGATTTCTACGGGGAAGCCGTAGGTGTCGTAGAGATGGAAAGCCGTTACGCCGTCGATTTCCTGACCTGCGCCGAGCTGGGATGCAACTTTTTCGAACTCCTTAAGACCCTGTGCGAGCGTTCTGGAGAATTTGGTTTCTTCCTTGTTAAGCTCCTCCTCTATCTTTGCGGAGTTGCGCACGAGTTCGGGATAGACGTCCTTGTATTTTTCTATTATTGTTTTAGATACCGAATTGAGCGCGCCCTGAGGCAGACCGATGTTTCTGCCGAAGCGGACGGCGCGGCGGATAATTCTTCTTAAAATGTAGCCCTGGTCGGTATTTGAAGGGACTATTCCCTTGGTATCGCCGAGCATGAAGGTCGCCGTGCGAACGTGGTCGAGCACGACGCGGAATGCGCGGGTTACGTCTTCGCTCTGGTTATACTTAAGTCCCGTGAGGCGTTCGATTTCGGCGATTGCGTTTTCAAAAATATCCGTTTCGTAGACGCTCGCCTTGCCGTTGAGTATGCACAGCGTTCTTTCAAGCCCCATACCCGTATCGACGTTGCGCTGCTTGAGCGGCTCATACTTGCCGTCCGCCGTCTTGTTGTACTGCATGAAGACGTCGTTCCAGATTTCGAGAAACGTGCCTGCGGGCGCGAGGTCGAACTGGTCGGAAGAAAGCTTGTCCGCCTCCGCATGGTTGCGGATTATGTGCATTTCGGTATCGGGACCGCAGGGACCCGTAGTACCGGCGGGACCCCACCAGTTTCCGCTCTTGGGAAGGAAGAATACATGCTTGGGATCTATGCCGCACTCTATCCACTTCTTCGCGCTCTCGTCGTCGCGGGGGCAGTCTTCGTCGCCCGCAAAGCAGGTTACGGCTATATCCTCGACGGGAATGCCGAGGTATTCGGGCGAGGTGAGAAATTCATACGACCACGCTATCATTTCCTGCTTGAAATAGTCGCCGAGCGACCAGTTGCCGAGCATTTCGAAGAACGTGCAGTGCGAGGAGTCGCCCACTTCGTCTATATCGCCCGTGCGCACGCATTTCTGTACGTCGCAAAGCCTTTTGCCGGCAGGGTGCTTTTCGCCCAGAAGATAGGGTACGAGGGGATGCATGCCCGCGGTTGTGAAGAGCACCGTGGGGTCATTTTCGGGAATGAGCGATGCCGAAGGTATTACGGCGTGCCCTCTCTGCCTGAAAAATTCGAGATATAAATTTCTTAAACTTTCGCTTGTAAGTTCCTTCATGATTTTTTAACCTCAATTTAATACCTAAACATTATACAACGGCAAAACACCTTCGTCAAACGCGGCGAAGGCATTTTTTTGCTTATTTTTATTTTCTGTGAAGGGCGTATCCGTCCTTAGCGTCCTTGACGACATAGCCGAGGGCGTCTATCTTTGCTCTTAAAGCGTCGGCTTCAGCCCAGTTCTTAGCTTTCTTTGCCTGCCATCTTTCTTCGGCGAGAGCCTTTACCTCTTGAGGAATTTCCTCGCGCGGAGCCTTTGAAGCCGCCTCCGAAAGGTATGCCTTTGCGCCCTTTTTGAACAGTCCGAGAAGACCGTAGGTCTTTCTTATCTGCATAACGTCGTCGGCGCAGCTTTTATCCTTTGCGGCAAGCTTTGCCGAAACGCGCTTGAAAATCGCATACAGGTCGGAGAGTGCGAGCGCGGTATTGAAGTCGTCGTCCATGGCCTCGTCGAAGGCTTTGTCTATATCCTCGTTGCCCTTTTCGCCCTTGCCGAACGCGCTTTCGACTTCGTCTATTATTTTATAGAAATCCGTGAGGTGCTTTTCCGCGTCGGGGAAGAGGTTGTCGGTTATGTTGATGTCGTTGCGGTAGTTGGTCTGAAGCAGTGCGAATTTTATCGCTTCGTTGGTATATTTTGCGAGCAAATCTTCCAAAAGCAGGCTGTTGCCCAGCGATTTGGACATCTTCTGTCCGTTGACCTTGATAAGTCCGTTATGCGTCCAGTATCTGACGAAGCGCTTGCCCGTAAGACTTTCGGTCTGCGCAATTTCGTTTTCGTGATGGGGGAAAATAAGGTCCCTGCCGCCGCCGTGAATGTCTATCTGGTCGCCGAAAGCCGCGCGGTTCATCGCCGAGCATTCGATGTGCCAGCCCGGTCTGCCGTTGCCCCAGGGGGACTGCCAGAAAATTTCGCCCTCTTTAGCCGCTTTCCACAGCGCGAAGTCGGCGGGATTGCGCTTGTCCTCGGCGTTTTCCACGCGCACGCCGTCGAGCATGTCTTCAACGGAACGGTTGGAAAGGCAGCCGTAGCCCTTGAAAGAAGTTACGTCGAAGTAGACGTCGCCAGAGGGCGCGGGATATGCGTGTCCCGTAGCTATGAGCTGCGAGATAAAATCTATTATGTTGCCGATGTTGCACGTCGCCTTGAGCCAGACGGTAGGATCGTCTATATCCATTTCGCGCATGACGGCGTCAATCTTTTTTATCATCTTTTCTGCGTAGGCGTCTGCGGGAACGCCCTCTTCTTTAGCGCGTGCGATTATTTTATCGTCGACGTCGGTGTAGTTTCTCGCATAAGTTACGGCATATCCCTTCTTTTCGAGATATTTGCGCATTATGTCGTAGATGAGCGCCTGAAAGCCGTGTCCTATATGCGCCTCGCCCGAAACGGTTATGCCGCAGGCGTACATTTTTACTTTGCCCTCTTCGAGGGGTACAAATTCTTCCTTTTTTCTCGTAAGCGTATTATAAATTCTCATATATCCTTCCTCTCGTCGCGGCTGTCTGTTTGCGCCGCGTTCTTGTCGCCGTCTTTATTTTCCTGCGCGAGCGCGGAAAGTTTTTCCTCGAGCGCGAAAACCCTCTCTCTCAGCGAGCATACCTCGGAAAGCAGCGGATCGTCCTTTTCCTGATAGAGGTCAACGCCGTCCTTGCTGCCGCGAATTCTGACTATTCTTCCCGGCACGCCCACCACCGTCGCATGCGGGGGAACGTTGCGCAGAACGACTGCGCCCGCGCCCACTTTGGCATAATCGCCCACGGTTATGTCGCCGAGTATCTTCGCGCCCGCGGAAATTACGCAGTGTTCGCCTATAGTGGGATGGCGCTTGCCCTTCTGCTTGCCCGTGCCGCCGAGGGTGCAACCCTGATAAATGACCGTACCCGCGCCGACTTCCGCCGTTTCGCCTATCACCACGCCCATGCCGTGGTCGATGAATACTCCCGGCGCGATTTTTGCCGCAGGATGAATTTCTATGCCCGTAAGGGCGCGCGAAATCTGACTGACTATGCGCGCGAGCAACCTCAGCTTCATTTTATAAAGCCTGTTTGCCAGCCTGTGGTGAGAAAGCGCCGCCACGCCCGCATATGTAAGCCATATTTCAAACTTGCTCCTCGCGGCGGGGTCGTTTTCCTTCGCCGCGTTTATATCCATTCTCAATCTTTTAAAAAACATGTGTCTTGTCCTGAAAGCTTATTTATGCCTGAAAAAAAGCACCCTTACATTATATGTAAAGGTGCTTTGCACGGTTCCACTTTACTTCGTCCCCCGAAAGGGACCTCGTTTATCTCGCTTACGGGGAGCAGCCGCGGGGTATTGACCCGACCCTGGATTTTTATCCGGACAGCGCATAATTCCGCCGCGCAAACGGAAAACTTTCAGCCGATGATTTTCCTCTCTGTCGCCGCGCGTAAAGGCGGAGTTTTTCTGTCATAAGGTTTTGAATTTTTATTGATTATAAATCATTTCCGCCGATAAATCAAGCGATTTTATCAGGTTTTGCCCGACAGTTTGAAAACGTCGCGCGACTGACCGATAACGAAAATGTGGTCGTCTTCCTTGAAGCAGTAATCGGGCATGGGCGAAGGATTTACGCTCGTGCCGTTTTTGATGGCGATTATGTTTATCTTGTACTTTTTGCGCACGTCGATTTCCATAATAGTCCTGCCCTTCCATTCCTTTATTATGGGAACTTCGAATATGGCGTAGCCGCCCGCGAGGGCGATGTAATCGAAGATGTTGTTGCCGTTGTGGCGTATGGCGAGTTTATCCGCCGTTTCGCCGTCGGCATAGATAATTTCGTCCGCGCCTATTTTTTTGAGCAGTTCGCACTGAATGTCGTCGCGCGCTCTCGCCGCGACGTACTTCGCGCCGAGATTTTTGAGCGTTATAGTCGTTATCATAGACGCTTCGAAATCGTCGCCCACAGTTACGAAACACAAGTCGAAAGAAGGTATGTCCAGCGTGCGGAGCACGTCTTCGCTCGTGTAGTCGGCAATGCGCGCGTCGCTGCATCTGCAGGCTATCCTCTTTATGCTGTCTTCGTTTTTGTCGAGGACTATTACGTCATGACCGAGTTCCTGCATCTTTTCGGCGAGGTGTCCGCCAAGTCTGCCTATACCTATTACGAGAACAGATTTTTTCATATTTTACTACCTTTAAAAATTGTCAGCCGATAATGAGATTATCGGGTACTCTGGCTATAGAAACGGGCTTGCGCTCGTTGGTGAACACGAGTATGAGCGTGAAGCCGCCCACTCTTCCGAGGAACATGAGGCAGATAAGTATTACCTGCGACGCCGCCGAAAGCGACGATGTTATGCCCAATGAAAGTCCCACCGTGCCAATCGCCGAAACAGCTTCAAAAATAATTTCATGAGCGGTGAACGCCGAAGCGCTCTCTATTCCGCAGATGATGAGCGCGCTTACGACTATGGCTGTGAGATATATCGAAAATACCGCGCCCGCCTGAGGGTAAGCGTCGTCGTCGAAGCGGCGGTTGAAAATGTGCGTTTCGTTTCTGCGGCGGGAAGTGGCTATCGCCGAGAGGAAAATTACGGCGAGAGTTGTGGTTTTTACGCCGCCCGCAGTCGAACCGGGGCTGCCGCCTATAAACATCAGTATTATCGTGAGTATGCTGCCGCCGTCCGACATAGCCGAATAGGTTACCGTGTTGAAGCCTGCCGTTCTGGGCGTTACGGACATGAAGAAAGTTGCTAAAATTTTAGTGCCGACGTCCTTATCGCCTATTGTGGCGGGGTTGTTCCACTCCATCGCCATGAATATCGCCCAGCCGATGACTATGAGCGCTGCGGTCGTCGTTAAAACCACTTTGGAATGGAATGAATAGCGCTTGAAATGCACGCCGTTTTTAATCATGTCGCCCCAGACGAAAAAGCCTATGCCGCCTATAATGATTAAAAGACAAACCACTATGCAGACCAACGGGTCTGAAACGTATGCGTTGAGTGAATCCTGCCCGAACTTGCCCGTGAGAGTAAAGCCGCAGTTGCAGAACGAGGACACAGCCGTGAATACCGACTGCCAGATGCCCATGCCCCAGCCCATATCGGGGACGAAAGCGAAACTTAAAAGGAACGCACCCGTAGCTTCGCAGGCAAAAGTTCCTATTAAAATATATTTAACGAGTTTTTTTATGCCCTCGAGACTGACCGCGCCTGCCGACTGCATAACGAGCTTGCGCTTGGAAAGGGACGCCCTTTTCTGGACATACAGGAAAAAGACAGAAAGTATGGTTATAAGTCCCAGTCCGCCTATCTGCATGAGGACGAGAATTATTGCCTGACCGAAATACGACCAGTAACTTCCCGTATCGACAACCGACAGTCCCGTTACGCACGTCGCGCTCGTTGCCGTGAAAAACGCAGCCATGAAATCAGGTTTTCCGCTGACCGTCGCCGCGGGAATGCATAAAAACGCCGTTCCCACGAGTATTGCCGCGAGAAGGCTCAACGCTATCAGCGCCGCGGGGGGCAAACGTAATTTTTTTGTAGCCGTCATAACCATATTATACCTTAAAAGCGCGCAAAAATCAATAATTATGGCTGTATTGCGCGGCGATAAGAATTTACAATTTTATTTGAAAATTTTTAACATTGAAATGGATAATTTTGTTAAAATATTGCTTATTTTCCTTGACTTTGCGTTCAATAAATATTATAATAATTTTAACGTAAAATATTTATGTTAATTATTCACAGAGGAGAGTTTGCATGAAAAGGGAAAGAATTGAAGAAATTGCCGATATTTTGGATAAACGCGGCAAGATGACGCTCGAACAACTTGAAGAAGTTTTTCCCAACGTTTCCCAGATGACTCTTCGCCGCGACCTTTTCCAGCTTGAAGAAGACGGAAGAATTATCCGCATCCGCGGAGGCGCAATGTCCGTAAAGGAAGTTCAGAAGGTTTCAGGTGAAGCGTACACAAAAAAGACGACCATTAACACGGATGCGAAAATTGTTATTGCCCAGAAAGCCGCAACTCTTATCGACGAGGGCATTTCGATTTTCCTTGACGGCGGCACGACTGCAATGTATCTTTCAAAAGAGATGCCCGACATAAAGTGCAACGTTTTCACCAACGGCATAGCCGTAGCGATGGAACTTGCGCAGAAAAAGAACATCAACATTACCGTTGTCGGCGGTCAGCTGATGAAAGATAACCTTTCCACCGCTTCGCCCGCGGCCAAGGAATATTTTTCGCTCACCAATTTCGAAATCGCCGTCGTTTCGGCAACGGCTTTTACTCCGGAAAACGGGTTCAGCTGCAACAGCCAGATCGAAAGCGACCTGCTTAAGCAGGTTTTCAAAAAGGCAAGACACGTTTACATGATGCTCGACAGCTCCAAGATAGGAAAAATCAACCCCTACACCTTCGCGCACGTCGAGGACATAAACGTTCTCATCACCGACAATACGTTCCCCAAGGAATACAAACAGATTTTCGAAGACCACAACATAGTCGTAATGTAAAAAAAACCGCGCAGAAAATGCGCGGTTTTTTTTATTCGACGCATAATATATCCGCGCCAAACGCTTATAGCTATTTAATTTTTGCATTGATTTCGCCCGTCCGCAGAATGCGGACGGGCGTTTAAAATTAGTCGCTCCACTTATGTTTGGGCAGAGTTCTGTCCTTTATGTCGTCGTAAAATTCAAAGTACCTTCTGCGCATTTCTTCCACGGACGGGCTTTCATTCAGCTCGCCGAAAAGCTCTTCAAGTTCTTCGGGCGTATAATCGGCGGCGTCGAATTCGCCGTCCGTCGCCTGCGCGAGGCGCATAAGATCGAGTTGTGTAAATTTCATGTCATTTCCTGCTTAAATAATCTTTTACGGGCGGGAACGTCGTTATCGCGTCGAAAATCAGCTGTAGTCCGAATATCATGATATGCAGAGGTATATGGTGGTCGTTGCTTGGCTCATACAAAAGAAGAAAAGCAAGAACGAGTTCGCCTATGCCCTTACCTATATAATAAATACACCGTCCCGAACGGGCTATGCGGCTGAAAGCGTGATTGAAAGCGTGCGCCGCCTCGATAAGCCCTAAAAAACCCCACGCAACCGATATAATCGTGAACGCAGATTTATATTCCACGCAAATAAGAATACCCAGCGCAATCATTACGAGCGAAGAAGCCGTATTGTTAGAATGAGTGTGAACGTACTCCTTTGTCTTAACTGCATATATGAACAGTCCCAGACCTATCGCAATCATAAATCCGCCGACTATGTAGGGGAACGCAATTTTTAAATGGTTGGAATGCGCAAGGCAGACCAAACCGACGATAAAATATACGGAGCAAAGTATGTATCTGAGCGTCTTTTCCGAAATTTTTATCGCTTTGGAAAGTTTATATGCGTTTGTCTCCGCGGAAAATTCTTCAATCAGAAAGTCGCCGCCCGTGTGTTCTTCCGCAGCGGCGGCTTCGTCGTAACCTTTGAAACCCGAAAAAGAATACTCTTCTTCGTCGCCCGTTACAGTAGAAATGCCTTCCGCGCGTCTGAGGCGCGCTTCGGTTTCCGCAGAATATCCCTTATAGGAATATTCTTCGTTGTCTTCCATAATGTCCCCCTCGGCGGTTTTGCGTTACACCGTCCGTTGCCTTGTTATATTTTCCGTCATTCCGCCGAAACTTCTGCAGCGTCGGTTACGAGCGCCGTTTCCCACAGATTTTTGGAAAATCTGCGCGCTATATGGCTGCATTTGCACATGAACATGTAAAATATTTTATTGCCCGTGCCGTAAAGCGTTTCTAAATTTCCCAGACCTTTGGCAATCACCGCGTCGCTGTTGCGGATGAATGCCGAAGTGAGCAGGTTGCACTCTTTGAGGTACGTTCCGGGTATCGCCGCGCCGTTTTCGACGACGAAAGAAAATTTGCCCAGTCCCACCTGTTCCGCATCCCTCTTTGTTGCGTCGTTGATTATTTCGCCGCCGCGAACTACGGAAACGCAGTTGAGGCGAGGGTTCAGCATTTTTGCCGTGCGGATAAAAATTTTGTCCAACACTATTTCGCCGCAGTTGTCGTGGAGGTAACAGAGCGTCTTAGCCTTCATAATTTTTTCTTTGAGAAGGGCATAGACTTCCTCGTCAACAACCGTCCTTTCCGCCGCGGAAATCACTTCCTTTATGCTGTCCTCGTTCAGGTCGGAAAGACGGGCGAAATCTATGTAGTTTGCCGCCATCGCGTACTTTATCGCCTCTTTGAGCGGCTCTTCGCTTTCGAGTATTTTGTTTAAAATTTTATCCTCGATTGCGAGCAGGGCGGTATTAAAGAGATTTTTTTCCTCCGAATAATCTATTCCCTTGCCGAAAATTGAGCGATATATGCCGTCGATGTCGCGCATGAGAAGGGGCGCGCACGAAGTCTCGGGCGCGGCGTCGCACAGCGCGCGCACATCCCGCCTGAAAAGTTCGGTCGTGGCGTTTTCACCGTGCATTCTGATAACTTTTTTAAGTTGACTTTCGTACAGGCACTGCCTGCATTCATTATCCAGTTGCATATGCAAATTATACCATACACTTTTTTTATAGTCAAGACCCGACGTGCGCAATCCGTTTAAGCAAAACAGCTCAAAATATAATTTTCTGACAGCATAATTAAATATTTACGCAAGGATATGTTTACATATATGCAACCGAGCATAAAAAAACGGAGCGCGGAAAAATTTCCGCGCTCCGTTTTTATTATTTATGGTCAGATTTCGTAGTGGCAACCCGAATACTGCGTGGGAGGCATGGTTTCGCCTTCCTTAACGTAAACGTTGTTGAGCACGTTGCCCTTTTCGTCCACTACGTTATATTTGCCCGTTCTGGGGCAGGTATCTCCGCAATTAAGCTTCATAAATTACCTCCGTAAACATAATTTGCGCATTAAAAGCCGGATTATACAAAAAACTAATAAAAATCAGTAAACCGTGCTTGCTGCCGCCAGTGCGCAGGATACGGAACCTATTATAATAATTAACGCAAAACAAATAATGCACACAGCCACGATTATACCAGCCTTGGCAAAGGTTTTGCTCTTTGCGTTTTCTTCTTTCTTTGCCGAAGAATAAGCTATTATGCTGACGATAAGACCTATCAAGGGCAAACATATCGAAAGTATTAAACCTATTATGCTTATCGTTGACGCAGACTTTTCTTCTTTGCCGGGAAGTTTGCATCCGCATGACGGACACACATATGCATTGTCGTTTACCTCTTTGCCGCATTCTGAACAGTATTTAATTTTTTCTCATTTGATTTCGGCTGCGCAAAAATTGTATTTTCTGCCGACCTGTTTCAATTGTATGATACATATTTGTATAATACAACTTATAACAATACAAAAATGTATAATATTTTTATGGATTTGAATTTTAACTGCAACAAAATTGCGGAATTGCGCAACGATGCACATATGTCGCAGAGGCAACTTGCGAAGGAAATCGGAACGAGCCAGGCAAATTTATCGCGTTGGGAACAGGGCATAATTATTCCCAGCATACTCGAATGCTGGCGGCTGGCTGAATATTTCGGCGTAAGCATTGATTATCTTTGCGGCAAAAGCGACATCTGAAATAAAGAAAGTATAAAAAAATAGGGCGGCGGCGCGGAATT
>ENA-UONV01002332-UONV01002332.1-human-gut-metagenome-genome-assembly--contig:-CS4-NODE-2332-length-14255-cov-8.028239_pt1 | contig 14255 bp, 10 predicted proteins | sample MGYA00242461_ERZ724008 | MGnify/ENA metagenome assembly ERZ724008 | reverse complement strand
ACGTCGAAGATGAACGGCGGTATCGTCTCGAACCACGACATTCTGGAGCGTTTCAGCGCTTTCGACGCCAAGCTGACCGTGACGAAGTTCCTGCGCGAGGATTTCGCCCACTTCAACGCGCTCAACGATTACAACGCGCTGGTGCGGCTGAAGCCCGGCGAGGTGTCGGAAGCTTTCCTGACCGAGGACATCATGGGCAACCAGCTGGCCAAGGTCGTCAAGCTGGTGGAGATCATTCCGACGCACGTGGCGTCGCTCAACGAGGACTACCTCCGGCTGGAGGAGATGGCGCTCAACGCCAAGCAGGAAAAGGTCTTCAAGGACTGGCTGTCGAAGAAGATCGACGCCATGTATGTCTATATCGATCCCGAATTCCGCGACGGAGCGTTCGAGAACAAACATTGGGTGAAGTAAAACCGTGCGCAGGCTCCTTTCCATAGCGGTCGTCGCATTGGCCGCCGTCAGTGTGATTTTCGCCCGCGGCGGGATGCAGGCGCCTGAGGCGGAGCAGCCGGCCGAGAAGAAACTCATCGACCTCAAGTCGGACAACATGGGTCCCGTGGCTCCGGGCGATTCGGTGATCTTTCTGGTGGGCAACTTCGCCGCGCAGCACAACGGCGCCGTCATTACGTGTGACAGCGCCGTCCGCTATTCGGACATGCGCATCGAATTCTTCGGCAATGTCCTGATCAACAAGAATACGACCTATATTTACGGCGACCGGGCCGAATACAACGGCGAGGTGAACGAAGCCCGCGTATTTTCGGATATCGTCAAGGTGGTCGACGAGGACGCCACGCTCTACACCTACGAGTTCCTTTTCAACACGAAGGAGAACGTCGGCGAATTCGGCGGGGGCGGCGTGCTTGTCAACCGTGACAGCCGGCTGGAGTCGGTGCGCGGTTACTACTACGCCAACAGCAAGGAGCTGGTCTGCGTCGACCGGGTCGAAATGCGCAACGACGAATACGAACTGAAGGGCGACTCGGTGGTCTACAACATGGCTACCGACAACGCCTTTTTCTTTAAACACACCAATATCTGGAACAAGGAGGGCGACTATCTGTATGCCGACCGCGGCGCCTACCGCAAAGCCGACTCGCTTTACAAGGTGACCAGCAACGGGTACGTGCTGACCGACAAGCAGGAGATGTGGAGCGACAGCATCGATTTCTACCGGGCCGAAGACCATATAATTTTATGGCGCGACATTCAGATCGACGATACGGAGCACAAGGTGCTCGCCTTCGGCGATTACGGCGAATACTGGAAGGAGCCGGGCAACGCGTTCCTCACGCGCCGCCCGTCGATCGTGAGCTACGACCTCTCGCAGGGCGATTCGCTTTTCATGCGCGCCGATTCGATGTTCTTGTTTACGATCAACGAAAACGCCGAACGCCGGGCCGCGGAGGCTGCCGCCGCCGATTCGCTCGCCCGTTCGGCCGATTCGCTGGCGCTGCCGGGGGCCGATTCGCCGACGCATGCTGCCGGAGGAGCTGACGTTCCGGCCGATTCGCTGGGAGCCTCCCGCTCCGAACGCAGACCGCAGGGCGGGGATGCCGCCGATTCGTTGGGAACCCCGGTTCCCGCGTCCGACTCGTCGGCCGACGGAGACGCGGATTCGCCGCATGCCGCACCGTCGCCTCTCGACGCGCCGGACCGACCCGCTCCCGCCGATTCTCTGGGCGGCGCGGCGCCTGCCGATTCGCTGGCCAATGCCGCGGATACGCTGACCGTCGCCCAGCGCAAGGCGTTGCTGAAAGAGGCGGCGAAGAGAACCAAGGCCGAGGAAAAGGCGGCCGCCGCCAAGGAGAAAAAGAAGAAGCTGGACGAGATAGCGGCCCGGCGCAAGGAGAAAATGACGGCCCGGCTGCTGGAGCAGAAGGAGCGCGAGGAAGCCCGGCTCACGGCGCGCCGCCTGAAGGCGGAATCGAAGCTCAAGGCCCGTCAGGCGCGTGCGACGCGCAAAGGACGGATGATTCAGATCGATTCGACGGCCCTACGCGAACTCGATTCGCTGATCGTGCTCAACATGGCCGAGCAGGATTCGCTGCTGAACCTGCTGGTCGATTCGCTGTTGACAGACACGGCGGCAATGGCTGTTCCGGCCGATTCGATCGACTCGCTGGCTGCGCCCCGCGACAGCATATACCGTTTGCTGAAAGGGTTCCGGAACGTAAAGATCTACCGCTCGGATTTCCAGACCGTGTGCGATTCGATGACGGCGATCAGCACCGATTCGACGATCCACCTCTACATCGATCCCGTGTTGTGGAACGAGAACAACCAGATCACCTCCGACGTGATGGACATTTTCACCGAGAACCAGCAGCTCACGCGGGCCGAGTTCATCGGCAGTCCGATGATGGTCAGCCAGCTCGATACGACGCACTACAATCAGGTGGCGGGCAAGACCATGACGGCTTACTTCTTCAACAACCAGATTTACCGCAACGACGTGAACGGCAATGCCCAGACCATCTATTACATGCAGGACGGCGAACCCGTCGAGATCACGATGATGGGCGTCATCGAAAGCGGCGAAATATCGTTCTTTATCGAAGACAAGCAGGTGGTGCAGATCACCTACCGCGGCGATCCGGTCTATAATTTCTACCCGATGGACAAGATTCCGCCGACGCAGGATATCCGTCTCAAGGGATTCAAGTGGGAGGGGGCGCGGCGGCCTTCGCAGGCCGAGGTCTTCGACCGCCGGATACGTCCTTCGGAGCGCGAGCGGCGTTCGGAGATGAAACATCCCGATTTCCCCATCATGCAGCGCATCGACGAGCACAGGAAGCGTCTGATCGAACAGCGCCGCTGGACCGACCGCAACGATCAGGTCGATGCCGCGACGGTCGAGTGGATGCACTCCCTCGGCTACGAAGTGGGCCAGCCGCGCAAGACGGAGGCGCCCGCGGAATAGCGGCGCGGAGCCGGTTCGGTTCTGCCGGATCGTTCGGTTGGTTGCGGTTCTGCCCGATTGTTTGGCCCGATCGTTCAGCCGGGGCGTTTGACCGGCCCGTTTGACCCGATTGTTTGGCCGGGCCGACCGGGATGACCATAAAAACAACAGAATGCAAAGGTGAAAGGCGAATAACTTTTCACCTTTTGTGTTATTTTTGCAGCCGGTTACGGTTAATGTAGTTCCTCTATGAAAAAGAGTCTGATAGCCTTGGCGTTCGGAACGCTTGCGCTCGGAATGTCGGAGTTCGTGATGATGGGCATTCTGCCCGATATCGCCCGCAGTCTCGGCGTCTCGATTCCGGAGGCGGGGCACCTTATTTCCGCCTATGCGCTGGGCGTCTGCTTCGGCGCGCCGCTTATGGTGCTCGTCGCCCGGAAACGTCCGCTGAAACAGATACTGCTGGCGCTTACGGCGATGATCGCGGCGGGTAATCTCTGCGCTTCGTTGGCTCCCGATTACTGGTCGCTGCTGGGCTTGCGTTTCGTTTCGGGACTTCCCCACGGCGCATTCTTCGGTGTGGGGTCGATCGTCGCCGAGCGGGTCGCCGACGCCGGGAAGCGTACGGAAGCCGTGTCGATCATGATCGTCGGCATGACCGTCGCCAATCTGTTCGGCGTGCCGCTGGGAACCTATATCAGCAACGTCCTGACGTGGCGCGCCACGTTCGGAATCGTGGCCGTGTGGGGTGTCGTGGCGCTGCTGCTGGTGCGGTTGTGGGTGCCGCGCATGGAACCGCTGCCCGATACGGGGCTGAAAGGCCAGTTCCGTTTTCTGCGCAGTCTCGCGCCGTGGCTCGTGCTGTTGTCGGTGATGCTGGGCAACGGCGGCATTTTCTGCTGGTACAGTTACGTCAGCCCGCTGATGATTCACGCTTCGGGATTCACGGCGGACGATCTGACGCTGATCATCATGCTCGCCGGGTTCGGCATGTTCGCGGGCAATATCATCGGCGGCCATTTTTCCGATCGTTTTACGCCTGAGAAGGTCGTGCGTTTCACGCTGGCCACGGCCGCGGCGACGCTCCTCGCGATTTACTTCGGGGCGCACGTCCGTTACCTCTCCGTCGCCCTGATGGTGCTCTGCACGGGATGTCTGTTCTGTGTTTCGTCGCCCCAGCAGCTGCTTATTCTGGAGAATTCGCGCGGCGGCGAGATGCTGGGGGCGGCTTTGGTGCAGGTGGCATTCAATCTGGGCAATGCGCTGGGCGCCTACTGCGGCGGCCTGCCGATCGACCACGGGCTGGGGTATCGTTATACGGCTCTCGCGGGCATGGGATTCGTCCTGCTCGGTTTGCTGACCGTCGTGATTTATATACGTAAATATCCCCGCCATGAGATGCGATAACGGTTCGGAACTTTTTCCGGTGGTCGATCCCTGCGGCGTTGTCGTGGGATCGGCTACGCGCGGCGAATGCCACGGCGGGTCGATGCTGCTGCATCCGGTGGTGCACCTGCATCTGTTCAATTCCCGCGGCGAGCTTTACCTGCAAAAGCGGCCGGAGTGGAAAGACATTCAGCCCGGACGCTGGGACACGGCCGTGGGCGGCCATGTCGATTACGGCGAGACGGTGGATGAAGCTCTGCGGCGCGAGGTGCGCGAGGAGCTGGGGGTGACCGAGTTTGCGCCCGAACGGGTAGCGGTCTACGTATTCCGCTCGGAGCGGGAGCGCGAACTGGTCTATGTCCATCGTGCGGTGTACGACGGGCCGGTGGCGCCGAGCGACGAACTGGACGGCGGGCGGTTCTGGAGCCGGGCCGAGGGGGGGGATAACCTCGGCAAAGGGGTGTTCACTCCGAATTTCGAAGGCGAAGCGAAACTGATTTTTGAATAACCGCTTTATTTCGTATCTTTGTAAACAGGGAAGCGGCTGTAAGGCAGCGGCTTAATGTGGCGGGGCCGGTTCGTGCCACGTTTTGCCCCGATTGTACCGCATTCGTGTTGCATCCGCGCCGTGTCCGCGCCGCCGGGGCGGGCCGATGCCGGCGGAACGTATGCCGGATAGGTGCGGCACTGCCGTATCGCACATCTTTTTTTGTAAAACGACGACCTCGGAATCATTTTTCACGAACGGGTCTGATAATTGATAGGAATGCCGTATGCAGACACTCCTGAAACATTGGGCCGACGCCCTGCTCGAATGGCTGGGACTCGCGTCCGCGCAGGACAGCGGCTGGGACCGCTGGGTGGCCTTTACGCTGGTACTGCTGGCGGTGGCGCTCTTCGACTTCGTGTGCCGCACGATCCTCGTGCGCGGCATGCGGCGCATCGTCAAGCGCACCAAAGCCACGTGGGACGACGATCTGTTCAACCCCGACGTGCTGAGCCGTTTGTGCAACGTCGTCAGCGCCGTCGTGCTGGGGATCGTTCTGCCGGTGGTTTTCGAAGAGCAGTCCGAAGCCCGGACGATCGTGACGCGGCTGGTCGAGGTCTATATCGTTGTGGCGGTATTCCGCTTTATCAATGCCGTGCTCTTTGCGGTTTTCCAAATCGCTTCGGCGCGTCCCGCATGGCAGAACAAGCCGATCAAGGGGCTTAGGCAGACTGGGCAGGGCATTGCGGCGCTGATCTGCGGCATACTGATCGTTTCGATCCTGATCGATAAGTCGCCCGCCAGTCTGTTGGCCGGTTTGGGAGCGTCGGCGGCGATCATCATGCTGATTTTCCGCGACAGCATTCTGGGATTCGTCTCCGGCATCCAGCTTTCGGCCAACGACATGCTCAAGGTGGGGGACTGGATTTCGGTTCCCAAATACGGGGCCGACGGCTCGGTGATCGAGGTGTCGCTCACGACGGTGAAAGTCCGCAATTTCGACAATACGATCGTTACGCTGCCGCCCTACCTGCTGGTGAGCGATTCGTTCCAGAACTGGCGCGGCATGCAGGCGTCGGGAGGCCGCCGCGTGAAGCGCTCGGTGAGTATCGACATGACCAGCGTGCGGTTCTGTACGCCTGAGATGCTGAATAAATACCGCAGTATCGACCTGATCCGCGAATATATCGACGATACCGAACGCCGCGTTGAGGAGTACAATGCCGCGCACGGCATCAAACCCGGCGAACGCAGGATCAACGGCCTGCATCAGACCAATCTCGGCGTCTTCCGGGCCTATCTCGAACGTTATCTGCGCAACGAAGTGCCCGTGAACGCAGGGATGACGCTGATGGTGCGTCAGCTGCAGCCTACCGAGACGGGACTTCCGATGGAACTCTACTTCTTTACCGATACGGTGATATGGGTGGATTACGATCGGTTACTGTCCGATGTTTTCGACCAGGTGCTGGCCGTGATTCCCGAATTCGACCTGCGGGTATTGCAGTATCCGTCGGGCATCTATATCGCGGCGCTGCGTTATCTGAAGCCGGAGCCGGGAATGGGGCGGAAAATGGAGCAGAGAAGGGGGCCGGACCGGGCGCCGGAACCGGAGCCGAAGCAAAAACCGGAACCGACGCCTACGCAGGAACCGATGCCGGAGCAAGAGCCGGAGTCGGGGCGGAAACCGGAGCCGACGCCGTAGCCGGTCCGGGCGCAGTAGCCGAACCCGGAGCGGGCCGCAGGGCCGTAATCTACAGGAAAATCATCAGCATCACCTGAATGATGACCACCCGCAAAAACATGCAGAGGGGATAGACCGTGGCGTAGGAGACCGACGGATTGTCGCCTTCGATCGTGTCGTTGGCGTAAGTCAGCGCCATCGGGTTGGCCATGCTGCCGCACAGCATGCCCGATACCGAGCCGAAATCGATGCGCAGGACGCGCAGCGCGAAGACGCCCAGCAATACGACGGGAACGAACGTCAGCAGGAATCCCAGCAGGAGCCACAATGCCCCTTCGGGGCGCATGACCGTCTCGAAGAAGTGCGCGCCGGCTTCCAGCCCCAGACAGGCGAGATACATCGACAGCCCCAATGCGCGCAGCATCAGGTTGGCGCTGTAGGTGGTGTAGGTAATCATGTGCAGGCGCGGACCGAACGTGCCGATCAGGATGCCGATGACGATCGGGCCGCCCGCCAGTCCCAGCTTTACGGGCAGGCTGATGCCCGGAATGCTGACGGGGATGCTTCCCAGCACCAGTCCCAGAATCAGTCCGACGAAGACCGCCACGAGATTGGGTTCGTCGAGGTTCTTGACGGCGTTGCCGAGAATCTTCTCGACGTTCTGGATCGCCGCGGCTTCGCCGACGACCGTCAGGCGGTCGCCCATCTGGAGCCGCAGGTCGGGCGTTGCGAGCAGCTGCACGCCCGAACGGTAGACGCGGCTGATGTTGATGCCGTAGTTGTTGCGCAGGCGCAGAGAGGAGAGTTTCCTGCCGTTGATTTCGGGCCGCGTGACCAGAATGCGCTGGGAGATCAGCTGGCTGTCCACGGCGTTCCAGTCTATGTTTTCCGCGTTCCAGTCTTTCAGTTCCTGCTCGCCGAAGATCAGCCGTAGGCCGTCGGCTTCCGAAGGGGCGGTGATGACGAGGATGATGTCGTCCTTCTGCAGCGTCTTGTCCGAGGTGGGGATCGACACCCGCCCGTTGCGCCAGATACGCGAAATGACGAAATGGTGGTGGCTTTGCGAGGCGATCTCGTGGACGCTTTTGCCGAAGACGGCGGGGTTGGTCAGGTGGTAGCTGGCGATGAAGACGTTCTTGCGGTGTTCGGCGTCCGGTTCGGGCATGTCCGAAGGCCGGACGAAGACCTTGCGGATGAAGACGATGGCCAGAATGACGCCCACCACGCCCAGCGGATAGGTCACGGCGCAGCTCAGGGCGGCGCCGTTGGGGTCGATGCCCATTTGCTGCAGCGTCTGCTGCGCGGCGCCGAGCGCCGGGGTGTTGGTCGTGGCTCCGCAGAGGATGCCGGCCGCGTCGGGCATGGAGACGTTCAGCGTGAAGCTCATGCCTATGGCGAGCGCGGTGCCGATCAGCACTACGGCGACGGCCGGCGACAACAGGCGCAGTCCGTCGGCGCGCAGCGAGTTGAAGAAACCCGGCCCGACCTGCAGACCGAGGGCGTAGACGAAGACGACGAGTCCGAAACTTTCGGCATAGGTCAGCATCTGCGGGTCGATCGTGAGTCCGAAATGTCCGGCCAGAATGCCGGCGAAGAAGATGAACGCCACGCCCAGCGATATGCCGAAAAAGCGGATTTTACCGAGTCCGATGCCGATCGTCGAGATGAGCGAGATCACCACGACGGCCTGCAGCGCCGAATGTTCGACGAATAAACTTTTTAGCCACTCCATCTTTACCGTTTGTAATTCAGCTGCAAAAGTAGGGCAAATTTTTCAGATAGCCATTTCTTTGCCGAACGTTTTGTTGGCTGAAAGTGACTGTATGCAACATTTTCGTCCACTCGTGTGAATCATTTCAGCCGTAAATTATGGCAAAAACGCTCACGGGGTGTACAGCTTCGGAATATTTTTATACCTTTGTTTCATCCTGCTTTGCACAGGGGACGAAGAGGGTATTAGTGACGCAAAAGGGCTTCTGCGCCGGGTCAGAGCCTGAAAGCCTCTCCCGGTAGCTGTCGGAATACTTGAGGGATTGGTATTCCGGACAGCAATAGGGCGGTCGAATTTCGACCGCCCTAATTTGTTTATTCAGTGCGAGCTTGTTTACGGCTGTTTGTCATAGTTCGAGCGGCCGGCCGCGGTAGAAGTCGAGGATCTTCGACCGGAATACGAATTCGTATTTCGCCTGCACGAGTTCCGACTCGGCCTTTTCCATACGTGTTTTGGCGTCGTTGAAGTCGAAGACCGTCGAACGGCCAGCGTCGGCCTTCTGCTGTTCGTAGGCGAAGGCCACCCGTGCCGAGGCGAGGGCGGCGTCCGCCGAACGGTATTTGCCGTAGGCGGCGTCGGCGTTGTACCACGCCTGCTCGATCTCCTTGCGCAGCGATTGCTCGGCGTCGGTTACGGCCAGCTGTTGTTTGCGCATGGCTATCCGGGCCGAGAGGATGCTGTTGTGCGTGGCGCGGCGGTTGAAGATCGGAACGCTCATCGACACGCCGACGAATTCGCTGCTGTTCTTGCGGAACTGGGTGCCGAAGGCGGCCTCCTGCGTGCTGTAGATGCCCGTGCCGTAGCCTCCGCGCAGCGAAAGCGAGGGGTAGAGCGCGGACTTGGCGATCCGGACGGCATTTTCGGCGCTTTCGAGCCGCAGGCGTTCCGCCTTGATGTGGGGGCGGTTTTCCGTCGCATAGGCATAGACGTCGTCGGCCGTGCCGAGCACGTGCAGCGATGCGAGCGCCACGCTGTCGAGCTGCGGCGCCACGATGTCGAATCCCGCCGCGCTCTCGCGGTTGAGGGCCTGACTCAGGTTGAGCAGCGCCAGCCGCAGGTCGTTGCGGGCCTGCGTCAGATTCAGTTCGTCGTTGGCCTGCAGGGCTTCGCTTTCGTAGCGTGCCGATTCGGGCTGTTTGCCCGCGGCGACCAGCTCGCGGCTGCGGACGGCCTGCTGGGTGCTCAGTTCGAGCTGGCGTTCGGCGATCTGGGTCAGCTCCTTGTTGTAGAGAACCTGCAGGTACAGCGTCATGACGTTGATTGACAGGTCTTCGCGTGCGCGTTCCAAATCCTGCATGGCGGCGGCGAGGTCGAGCTTGCCGCCCTTGATTTCGCGGTTGATGCGGAATCCGTCGAAGAGGGGCATGCTGGCCCCGACGTCGAACGAGCCGCTCTGGATGGTTCCCGTCTTGCGGATGTTGTCGTCGGAGGTGCCGCGCCCGAAAGTGGCGTTGTAGCCCACCGATGCGCTCAGGTCGGGCAGCCGGCTGTATTTGGAGGTTGACAGTTTCACGTCGGTCTGCTCCACCTGCAGGGCCTGCTGCTGTACGCCGACGTTGTTGTGCAGGGCATACCCGATGCAGTCGTCGAGCGACCACGGCGTGCCGGGCGCCGGCGCTTCGGCCTGCGGCGCGGACTGTACCGACTGAGCCGCGGCGGCAGCCGTGCAGAGCGTCATGGCAGCCGCGCTGAGGGCGGCGAATAGGGTGCTGGTTTTCATGCTGCGATGCATTTGTGGTTATTTCTTCTTCTCTTCCCGTGCGCCGCGGACTTTGCTCTCGGCGGTCACGCCCTCGGTCAGTTCGATGTTGATGCCGTCCGACAGCCCGATCTTGACCTCGTGCTTGTCGAAGGTCTGCTCCTCGGCCCCGTCGGCGCTGGTGAGCAGGTAGACGTAGGTTTTGTCGCCCTCGAATTCGACGGTGCTTTCCGGCAGGGTCAGCACCCCTTCGCGGCTCTGGATCACGATGCTGGCGTTGGCGCTGTATCCGGCGCGCACGAAGACGTTTTCGGGAATCTTCACGGCCGCCTTCACTTCGAACATGATGACGCCGTTGTCTTCGGTCGCTTTGGGTGAAACGTACTCCAGCAGGGCGTCCAGCTCGACGTTCTGCAGGGCGCCGATGGTCAGCTTGACGGGCATCGTCTCGTGGAGCTTGCCCACGTCGGTCTCGTCGACGTTGCCCCGGAAGAGCATGTTCGACATGTCGGCAACCGTGGCGATGGTCGTGCCGTCGTTGAAGGTGTTGGACTGGATCACCGAGTTTCCGACCTTGACCGGGACGTCGAGGATCATGCCGTCGATCGTCGAACGGATCTGGGTGTTGCTCAGCTCCTTGTAACGGCTGGTGATGCCGTTCTTGACGATCTCCATGTTCTCCTTGGCGTTCTGCAGCTCCTCCTGCGCTTTCCGAAGCGCGGTGCGGCCCTGCTCGTACTCCTCGTCCGACACCACGCCCTTCTTGTGCAGGGCTTCCGTGCGGTCGAATTCGCGGCGGGTCTGGTCCAGCGATATTTCGGCCACCGAGACGCGCGATTCGGCGCTCGACAACTGACCCATTTCGGGGACGACCTTCACCGTGGCGATCACCTCGCCCTTGCGGACCATCTGCCCGGCCTCCTTATAGACGTCGGAGACGATGCCCGAAATCTGGGGCTTGATGAGCACCTCGTCGCGCGGCTCGACCTTGCCCGTGGCGACCACGTACTGTTTGAGCGTGTCGAGTTTGGGCTGCACGATCGTGTAGACGACCTTTACGGGGCGGGTCTTCTGCCACAGGAACCAGAACGTTCCGAGAAGCAGCGCCGCAAAGAGCACTCCCAGAAAGATTTTCAGAAATTTTTTCATAGCCGTAATCTGTTTGTTTAATCGTTTATTCTTCGCGTATTGCATCCACCGCCTTGATGCTCAAGGCCCGGTATGCGGGGATGACGCCCGCCAGCAGGCTGCCTGCGATCAGGATGAAGAGGGCCAGCATGCCCGTTCCGAAGGAGATCTGCCACGACACTTCGAATCCTTCCTGCGCCACGGTGACCGCCTGATAGTAGACCGAATCCACGACCGACAGCACGCCGACGGCGGCCGTGAGCCCCAGTATTCCGGCGATGAAGGTGAGGATGAAGCTCTCGGAAAGTATCTGCGAGATGATGGCCGTTGGCGGGGCGCCCAGCGCGCGGCGGATGCCGATCTCCTGCGTGCGCTCCTTCACGAGCACCAGCATGATGTTGCTCACGCCGACGATGCCGGCCAGCAGCGTGCCCAGTCCCACGATCCACGTCAGCAGGCCGATGCCCCAGAACAGGCTCATCACCTTGTCGAACATCTCTCCGGCGGACATGGTCCAAGCGGCCTTTTCGTCGTCCGGCGAGATCATGTGCCGGGCGAAGACGGCTTCGCGGGCCGCTTTCTCGACCTGTTTGCTCGGAACGTCCTTGTAGCCGGCCAGCGCCAGCAGGTGTATCGTGCGGCCGTAGCCGAACATTTGCTGCGCCAGCGAGATCGGGACGACGACCGTGCGTTCGACATCGCTGAACGACATGGCCGACGATTCGCGGCGCATGACGCCGATGATGGTGAAGTAGCTTCCTCCGACCTTGATGACTTTGCCCGTCGGGTCGGGTTCGCCCGGAAAGAGGTCTTTCTGCACCTGCGTGCCGATGACGCAGACCTTGCGCTTGTGCACCATGTCTACCTCGTTGATGTAACGGCCTGCGATGATCTTCTGCGGGTTGATCTTCTGGTAGTCGGGCGTGTATCCCATCATCTGATAGTCGCCCTTGCGCTCTTTGTAGCTGCAGTGGAGTTCGTTGCCCCAGATGACGCCTGAGGTGTACTCCACCTCTTCGAGTTTGCTGACGGCTTCCAGATCGTCGTTGTCCATTCTCCACCAGCGTCCCGTGGGCATGCCCTTGTAGGGGACCGACGTGCGGCTGCTTTGCAGCAGCACCGTGTTGGTGGACATGCCGCCCAGCTGGGCGCGGAAAAGGCGTCCCAGCCCCATGCCGGCTCCCAGCAGTACGATGAGCATGAAGATACCCCAGAATACGCCCAGCGCCGTCATGATGCTGCGCTTGCGGTTCCGGCTGATTGTCTGCCAGATTTCGTTCCAGCGGTCCGTATCGAAAAATCTCATGGCTCCTTATTTATTATAACGCAGGGCGTCGATCGTTTTCAGTTGTGCGGCCCGGTAGGCGGGGACGTATCCTGCGATCAGGCCCGCAATGACCAGTACGACCGTGGCGCTGACGGCCACGCCCAGATCGAGCGTCGGATTGAGGAAGATGCTGCCGCCGAAGTTTCCGGTCTGGGCCGGCGTCTGGTTGATGACATAGTTGACCGCCTCCATGACGGCAACGCCCAGCACCATGCCGATATAGCCGAACATGGCCGTTATCATCACCGATTCGGTCAGGATCAGGCGGATGATCGACACGGGTTTGGCGCCCAGCGCCTTGCGGATGCCGAATTCGGAGGTGCGCTCCGTGACGGTCACCAGCATGATGTTGCTCACGCCGACGATGCCCGCCAGCAGGGTGCCCAGACCGATGATCCAGACGAAGAGGTTGATGCCGCCGAAGACGATCATCATGCTCTTGTACTGCTCCATCGTGTTGCGTATCCACAGGGCGCTCTGATCTTCGGGATCGTAGTGGTGTTCGGCGGCCAGCCGTTTGCGGATGCGCTGTTCGAAGGCCTCCATCTGCGCGTCGGTGTCGAGTCCGTGTACGGTGATGATCGCGTTGTCCACGACCGGATCGTTGGCCTTGAAGATCAGCTGGCCGGTCGTCAGCGGGATGTAGCCCATCGAATTGCGCTGCTGGGCGTCGCCTCTGTAGACGCCGGCCACGCGGTAGATGTTGTTGTGGATTTTGACCGGCTTGCCCAGCGGGTCGTCGCCGCGGAAGAGTATTCTTTCGAGCGCCTCGTCGATGACGATCACCTTGCGGTAGTTGTGGATGTCGGCCTGATTGATGAAACGTCCCTTGACGATCTCGACGCCTTCGATCTGCTGGATCTTGGGCAGCGAGCCGCGCAGGCTGATGTCGGCGAAGCGGTCGAGGTAGGTGGCCGTGGAGCCGCGGTACCACGCTTTGGCGGCGACGTCGTCCACTTCGGGGAATTCATTGACCAGAATTTCGAGGTCCCGGTTTTTCAGGTCGATGCTGCGCCATTTGTTGTAGCCGGCGTAGGCCTTCGAGGTCCAGCCGCCGGAGATGGTGATCGAGTTGGTGGCGTAGTTGCCGAAATTCGACAGCACGCCGTTCTTGAGTCCGTTGCCCGATCCCAGCAGGATGACGAGCATGAAGATGCCCCACGCGACCGAAAATCCCGTGAGGAACGTGCGCAGTTTGTTGCGGCGCACCGAAGTCCATATCTCCAGCAGCAGCTCTCTCATCGCGTTGCCAGTCCGGTTTCGGTGATACTGCTGATGACGCCGTCCGTCAGGCGGATGATTTTGTCCGTCTGGTCGGCGATCGACTGTTCGTGGGTGACGCAGATGATGGTCATGCCCATGTCGACGTTCACGCTGCGCAGCAGGTTCATCACCTCCTGCGAGGTGACGCTGTCCAGTGCGCCCGTGGGTTCGTCGGCGAGGATGATCTGCGGTTTGTTGATCAGCGCCCGCGCGATGGCCACGCGCTGTTTCTGACCGCCCGACATCTCGTTGGGCATGTGTTCGGCCCACTCCTTCAGCCCCAGCATGTCGAGGTATTCGAGGGCGAGGGCGTTGCGCTTGCGGCGGGAGACGCCCTGATAGTAGAGCGGCAGGGCGACGTTTTCGACGGCGTTCTTGTAGTTGATCAGGTTGAAGGACTGGAAAATGTAGCCGATCATGTTGTTGCGGGCCGCGGCGGCCTGCGTCTCGCTGAGATCCTTGATCAGGCGGCCGGCCAGATAGTAGCTGCCGCTGTCATAGTCGTCGAGGATGCCGAGGATGTTGAGCAGCGGACGCTTGCCCTGCTTCTTGAAAAGGCCGGCCAGCTTGGCCCCGTTGGTGGTTTTGCCGGCGCCCTGCAGCCC
>ENA-UONV01002331-UONV01002331.1-human-gut-metagenome-genome-assembly--contig:-CS4-NODE-2331-length-14255-cov-19.719296_pt1 | contig 14255 bp, 8 predicted proteins | sample MGYA00242461_ERZ724008 | MGnify/ENA metagenome assembly ERZ724008 | reverse complement strand
ATGCGTTCGCGCTTATCGCGCGAACGCATTTTATTTTGTGTTTTTACCGATTTACATAAAAATTCAAGGCGAAATTTGGTTTACAGTAAATTGAAATAACTGAAAAATTAAAGATAAAATTGACTTTTAATTTATGGGGGGCAAAAATTTAAAAATAAGCAAAAAGCAGGTAAAAACGGTCATTTTACCTGCTTTTTTTGGTGGAGCTGCGGGGACAAGTGCCTTGAGCGGCACGCACGATTAACAGCCCAAGCCGAGGGCTGTTAAGTCGGCGGTAGAGCCCGCCGACCGCGCAAACAGCAGTTTGCTTGTCTCCCCGCAAGTCCCCTATGCATCTCACCAAGAAAAACAAAAAGCCGCCCGCACAAAGCGAGCGACTTATTTTGTTTGGTGGAGCTGCGGGGACAAGTGCCTTGAGCGGCACGCACGATTAACAGCCCAAGCCGAGGGCTGTTAAGTCGGCGGTAGAGCCCGCCGACCGCGCAAACAGCAGTTTGCTTGTCTCCCCGCAAGTCCCCTATGCATCTCACCAAGAAAAACAAAAAGCCGCCCGCACAAAGCGAGCGACTTATTTTGTTTGGTGGAGCTGCGGGGACTTGCACCCCGGTCTTACGGTATTCAAGCGAGCTTTCTACATACTTATTCAGCCTTTAAATCTTTCTGCCGCGCACGCCGACCGACGGGCTTACGCGACGGGCAGATTATCTTATACGATTGCGGACCGATAATCGATTTTCCGCAAAAGCGCCGCATAAAAGACGCCGCGTCTCAACCTGCGACAGAATTGAGGGCGACGGACTGCTTATAAGTTAAGCAGCGCAAGCGCAGCTCTGAGCACCGAAGGTGGGGAAAGCTACGACTTTAGAATTCTTAGATTCTGCGTTTAAATTTAATTTTCCGTTTTTTACAAAGCCGAGCCTTTGGTATGCTTACTTCGTTTTCCTAACGCAATCGAAACTGAAACAGCCCCGTTCACGCTGAATGCTACATATATATTATAAACAGAAGACGGCAAATAAATCAACCAAATGCGGGCAAGTCGCAATATTTTAATTGACGGCTAAATAAAATAAATGTATAATACTAATCGCTTGGCAGACAGTTTTGTCGCTTTTGGACGATACTTTTATAGCTATTTCCCTTGCGAGACCGTGGGTGTAACCCGCGACCGATGTGAAATAAAATTTAATCAACAAAAATCGAGGCGTAGCGCAGTTGGTAGCGCGCATGGTTCGGGACCATGAGGTCGTGGGTTCGACTCCCGTCGCCTCGACCAACAAAACAGCAGGGTAACCTGCTGTTTTGCATTAAATGAATAATATGTACAGATTAAGCGCGGGCACATTTTGTGCCCCCGCTTTTCTTTTTTAAATTCCGATTTCAGTAAAATATTATGCGTAGCTTTAAATCAATTTCTGACGGAGGGAAGGCTTGCAAAGCCTCTTTCAAGGTCCTTTTCGGTAGGGATGTAATCTTTCATCGTGCCTTCGTTGAACTGCTTGTATGCGGCGAGGTCGAAATAACCCGTGCCCGTCAGACCAAAGAGAATGACCTTCTTTTCGCCCGTTTCCTTGCACTTTATAGCCTCGTCCATGGCGACTTTTATTGCATGGCTCGATTCGGGTGCGGGGAGTATGCCTTCGCAGCGCGCGAACTCTTCCGCGGCCTTGAAAACTTCGCTTTGCTTTACGGCTCTCACTTCCATGTAACCGTCATGGTAGAGCTTGGAAAGCACGGGGCTCATGCCGTGGTATCTCAGACCGCCAGCGTGGTCGGGGGAGGGCATGAATTCGCAGCCGAGCGTGTACATCTTTGCAAGAGGGGTAATCTTCGCGCTGTCGCAGAAGTCGTATGCGTACTTGCCGCGGGACATCGAAGGGCAGCTTGCAGGCTCGACGCCGATAAATTTTATATTGTTCTTGCCCTGAAGTTTTTCAGCCATGTAAGGCGCTATAAGTCCGCCGTAGTTTGAACCGCCGCCCATGCAGCCGATCACCATATCGGGCGTTACGCCGTACTTGTCGAGTGCAGTTTTGCTTTCGAGACCGATTATCGACTGGTGCATGAGTACATGGTCGAGGACTGAACCCAATACATAGCGGCAGTCGGGAGTTTTAATCGCCGTTTCAACGGCTTCGGCTATAGCGCAGCCCAAAGAGCCGCCCGTGCCGGGGAATTCTTTCAGAATCTTTCTGCCCGCCTCGGTGGTGTCGGAGGGTGAAGCTATTATGTCGGCGCCGTAGGTGCGTATTACTTCCTTGCGGTAAGGCTTTTGTTCGTAGGAAGTCTTGACCATGAAAACTTTGAGGTCAAGTCCGTAGAAAGCCGCAGCCATTGCGAGCGCCGTACCCCACTGACCTGCGCCCGTTTCGGTGGTTATGCTTTTAAGTCCCTGCTTTTTTGCGTAGTATGCCTGAGCGGCAGCAGAGTTGAGCTTGTGCGAGCCAGAAGTGTTGTTGCCTTCAAACTTGTAGTAAATTTCGGCGGGAGTGTCGAGCATTTTTTCGAGGAAATATGCCCTGATGAGGGGGGAGGGGCGGAAGTTGGTATAGAAATTTCGTATGCCTTCTGGAATTTCGATTTCCTTGTCGGTGCAGTTAAGCTCCTGTTCGACGCACTCCTTGCAGAAAACCTGTTCAAGTTCTTCTGCGGTGCAGGGTTTGCCCGTAGCGGGGTTTAAGAAAGGTTCGTGCTGTTCTTTCATGAAGGCTTTCAGGTTGAGCCACGTTTTAGGCATTTCCTCTTCGGTAAGATAGGTTTTGTAAGGGATTTTTGCAGACATAATTATTACCTCCGTATGTCCGTTTGAGAATTTTTAATAGCCTGAAAACCGTTAAAAAAACAAAACACGGGTAAATCCGTTTGGGACGAATTTATCCGTGTTGCCACCCAATTTCACAGCTTAGGAGCCGTCTTATTAACAGGCATCTGACAATGCCCTCTTTCTGTAACGGGAAAGCCCCGTCGGACGCTACGCAGGCGAAAGCCCTTCACATCCGCTCTCAGTAACCCATTCATCCGCAACAACCGCAACGCTTCCACCGTCCGTCGCTCTCTTGACAGGTTGCTATCCGCGAATTACTTTTTACTTCAACGATTTAGTCTATTAAATTACCGTCATTATACTATCAAAAAAAATGCTTGTCAAATGTTTTAATGCAATTTTTTTGCATATTTATGAAATTTTTTGCATACGCGTGCGCGCATATGTAAATATATACAAGTATATACAGGGATATTTATAATTCTGTCAGACGCGCGGTAAAGATTAAAAGCCGCGAAAAAAATTTTTTTGTTTTGGAATTTAAGCGGCAGGCGCAATAAAAAATAAGGGCGGGCGCATCTGCGCCCGCCCTCGTTATTTTGTTCTGTGCTTTTTTTTGAGCATTTATTGCATTTTTGTAAGCCTTTCCGCGGTTTCTTCGAGTTCCTTGGGGGGAATGTTGTCTTCCGAATTCTTCACCGCCATGTCGACGAAAACTTTCGCCTTTATGGGATCGATTATCGTGCCGACGCCCGCAACGCAGCCGCCGGGGCAGCCCATGCCCTCAATCATATAGCCGTTATACTTGCCCGCCTTTGCGAGGGTGAGTATCTTCTTGCAGTCCGAAAGTCCCTCGGCGTGGGCGATTTTGACGTCCGTTTCGGGGAAGTATTCCTTGATGCACTTTTCAATCGCGCAGGCAACTCCGCCCGATACAGCATAGCCGCGCCCCGCGCCGGATGCGTCGGTGTTGAGTTCGCCGTCTTCCATTGCCGCGGGGTCTATGCCGCGCGCCGAGAACATTGCGTTCAGCTCTTCAAACGTCAGAACGAAATCTACAAAGCTTCTTATAGTGCGCCTCGACGCTTCGAGCTTTTTAGCCGCGCACGGACCTATGAATACGACGCGCGCCTGTTCGTCCTTTTCTTTAATTTTTCTTGCTGTAGCGACCATGGGGGTAAGCTCCTGCGAAACTTCTGCGGCGATGTCGGGGAACTGTTTCTTTGCGAGAACCGCCCATGCGGGGCAGCAGGAGGTGAGCAGGAAGGGCAGTTTGCCCGTTACCACTTCGTGAACGTAGTGATGCGCTTCGGCAATGCAGCCCATATCCGCGCCTTCGGCAACTTCGTAAACGTCGGCAAAGCCGAGCTTTTTGAGCGCCGTCTTAATCTTGGCGAGGTTTGCCTTGGGACCGAACTGACCTGCAATGGCGGGAGCGACTGCGGCGACTACCTTATCGCCCTGCTTAATTGCCTGAACAAGCTGGAATATCTGCGATTTATCCGCAATCGCGCCGAAGGGGCAGGCAGACATGCACTGTCCGCATGCGACGCATTTGTCGTTGTCTATTTGCGCTCTGCCGAACTCGTCGGAAGAGATGGCGTTAATTCCGCATGCGCTCGCGCAGGGGCGTATCTTGTGCGAAATGGCGTCGTAAGGGCAGGCGGCTTTGCATCTGCCGCATTTAATGCACTTGCTCTGGTCGATGAACGATTTGCCGTTGACAATCGAAATCGCGCCCTTGGGGCAGCTCTTTATGCAGGAATGCGCAACGCAGTTGCGGCACATATTTGTAACTTCGTATTCGTTGTCGGGGCATTTGTCGCATGCCGAGGGTATGACCTGCATGAGGGGCGGTTCGTAATATTTGTCGGCTATATTCGTGCCCGCAACGCCTGCCGTAACATGCACGGGTTTGTTTGCGGGGCGGAGGGAAAGTCCCATAGCAAGGCGCACGCGTTCTGCGGCTATCTGCCTTTCGCGGTAAACGCTCTCGCGGTAGATGGGTTCTTCGTTGGGCGTTATTATGTAGGGAATGGCTTCGATGTCGCTCAGGATGTCCTCGGAATCGAATGCAACTTTAGTTACTTCTTCAAAAATCTTTTTGCGAAGGTCGGTAACTACGCTCTGACTTTTCATATTATATGCTCCGTGTTTTTTGATGGTAGAATTATACCACACGCAGAGCGCATTTTCAACCCTTTGCGCAGGTTTATTGAATAAAATTATACTTATATGCCCAATTTATTTTTTATTACATTTTTTTTACAATCTTATTGCCCGCGCGTTACTTTGCAGGGTTGTAAAATGGCGCAAAGCATGGTAAAATTGAGTTAATAGAAATTGAAAGGAGAGTTTGCATGAACGCAAGGGTTTACATACTCGAAGACGACGCGTCGATAAGCGGACTTGTAAAGGTTGCGCTCGAAATGAACGGTACCGACTGCCGCACGTTTGCCACCTGCCGCGAATTTGTTTCCGCCCTCGGGGAGGGGTTGCCCGATATTGCCCTTCTGGACGTAATGCTTCCCGACGGCAACGGGTTCGACGTTCTGCGTTCGGTAAAGGCAAAATATCCTTCGGTCTGCTGTATAATGCTTTCCGCCCTCGGCAAGGAGGAAGACAAGGTAAACGGGCTCAATCTTGGCGCGGACGACTACGTTTCCAAGCCCTTTTCCGTGCTCGAGCTGACGGCGAGGGTAAACGCCGCTCTTCGCCGCGTCAAGCGCTCTTCCTGTCTGCAGTGCGGCAACTTAAGACTGGACTGCGACACTATGAAGGCTTACGTCGACGATAAACCGCTCGATTTGAACCGCAAGGAATTCGAGCTTTTGAAATACTTTATGCAAAACCCCGGCAGGGTGCTTTCGCGCGAGACGCTTTTGACCGAAATATGGGGCTACGAAGCGGGCGAAACGCGCACCCTCGACAACCACGTGGCAAGGCTGAGAAAGATGGGAATAACCAACCTCGAAACCGTGTTCGGCGTGGGATATAAGCTGAGTAACTGATTTTTTGACGTGCTTAAGCGCCCGCCGCTCTGCGGCGGGCGCTTTAAAAATATGCGCGCTCTTTTGATTGCAATCATTGTTGCTGAAAGAGCGCAGAATATCATAAAAAAGCGCCGCGCGGCGTTTGCGCCCGCGTCGCTTCGCGCAGCTAAAGCCGTGAGCGGCTTATAAGACTTAAAGCAACTGACATCGCCGCCGTGCGGCTTATTGAATTAATCTTAAAAAGACACATGCGCCGCTTGCGGCGGGGAGGATTTTATGCGCTTCCGCATACTGTGGATTTCCCTTCTCATAACAACGTTTGCAATAATACTTTATTCGCTCGTTTCCACGCAGATATTTTACAATCTTTCCGTGGAAAATTCGGAGCGCGCCCTTACGGGTTACATGAACGCCTTCGACGGCGAAAAATATACCGCCGACGACGAGGGGGCAAAGGCGTTTTCGCTGTCGCTCGGCGGCGCGAGAGTAACTATACTTGACGGCGCGGGCAACGTTCTCGGCGAGAGCGAGGCGGACAGCATAGAGCGCGACCACTCCCAAAGGGAAGAGGTTAAAGAGGCTATGGAGAGCGGCGAAGGTTTCGCCGTGCGCTCTTCGGACACTCTCAATAAAAACATGGTTTACTATTGCCGCGCCGTTGAGGCGGACGGCGAAATTCTCCTCGTGCGCATAGCGCAATTTTCCGAAAGCGAGTGGGCTATGTACGTTCAGTCCCTGCCGTCGGTTGCGGCATATATGGTTTTCGACGTTCTGGGCTGTCTTGTATTCACCTATATAGCAACCTACTTTATAATGCGACCCGTCGAAGGTCTGACGCGCGAAGCGGCGGCGGGCGGAAGGGTGCAGACAAAATATGCCGAACTTCGTTCGCTTGCCGAAATACTCAACGAGCGAAACCGCGACATAGAGCTTAAAGTTTCCGAACTGGAGGAAGAGCGGCGGCTGGTGGAAAGGGCGCAAAGCTCCAAGGACGAGTTTATTGCCAACATCACGCACGAAATGAATACGCCGCTCACTTCCATAAAGGGGTATGCCGAGTTGCTCGCCTCGGGACTTATGGACGAGGAACACAAAAAGCAGGCGTACGCCACTATTGTTTCGCAGGCGGACAGGCTGACAAATCTCATATCCTGCATAATAAATTACAGCGAAATAGACAGCGACGACCTGCCCTCTTACGAGGTCAACCTTACGGACGCCGCGCGCGAGATGATAGCCGTGCTTTCGCCCGAGGCGGAAAAGAAGGGCGTTAAGTTCATAGACGAAACGCAGGACGGCGTCAAAATAATGAGCAGGCACGAGCGAATAAACCAGCTTTTAGGCAACCTCATGCGCAATGCCGTAAGATACAACAAAGAGGGCGGCACGGTTACCGTGCGTCTTGACTGCGGCAGGCTGGAAATCGAAGATACGGGCATAGGCATCGCGCCCGAGAACATGGACAAAGTCTTTTCGCGCTTCTTCACGGTGGACAAGTCCCACAGCGGCAAAAACGGCGGGTTCGGTCTGGGACTTGCCGTATGCAAAAAGATATGCACGCGCGCGGGCTGGCGGATAAGCGTGCAGAGCGAGCTCGGAAAGGGAAGTAAATTTACCGTCGATTTCGGTTTAAGATAGCCTTCGGGTGCAAATAATAACTTTGGAATACATTCTAAAAAAAATCTTTAGTTTTACATTTTTGTTACAACACTTTGTAAAAATTTGTTACAAGCGGTTGTTACTATGTGCATGACATCAGGAATGAATAAGATTTTTAAAGGAGTATAAAAAAAGTTATGAAAAAACTGACAAAGGTAATTTTAAGTTCTGCCGCGGTTGCGGCGCTCGGTTGCTCTATGGCGTTTTCGCTTACGGCGTGCGGAGGGGGAGAGACGATAACCATCACGGGTTCTTCCTCGGTTACGCCCATAATGCAGGCGCTTGCCGCTGAGTATGAAAAGGATCACGACGTAAGAATAAACGTTTCGCAGTCCGACTCGGGCGCAGGCGTAAAGGATACGATAGACGGCAATAACGACTTCGGCATGGCTTCCCGTCTGCTCAAGGACAGCGAAATTGCCCAGGGCGTCAGGGGCGAAACGCTGTGCAACGACGGTCTTGCTCTCGTCGTGGGCAAAAACTGCTCCGCAACGAATATTACTACGAACGAAGTTTACGAACTTTACAAGAACAACACCGCGGCTTGCAACGGCGCAATAACCAGCGCAATCGGACGCGGAGCGGGTTCGGGTACGCGCTCTTACTTCGACGAACATTTCGGTCTGGAAGACGGCTATCACTCCGCCGTAGGCACTCAGCAGGAAACGGGCAATGTGATAGAAGCTCTCAACGGAACTACTGCGACCATAGGCTACATTTCCTACGCTTCGCTCGCGGCAAACACAAATACCATAAAGGCTCTTTCGCTCGACGGCATTGCCTGCACGCTGGAAAATATTTTGAGCGGCAGCTATGCTCTGCAGAGACCTTTCGTCATCGTCCTCAGCGAAAACAGACAGCTTTCTGAAGCGGCTCAGGGATTTTACGATTTCATTATGAGCGACGAAGCTCAGGCGGTTATAACTGCGGAAGGTTGCATTTCCATAAAATAACAGAGGCGACGGTAAATTCTGATGAAAATTACAGATGTCAGAGAAGGCGCCGCCGCAATCTTTTGCAAGGAAAATATCGCAAAGGCAGTATTTATCGCCTTTGCGGCATTTTCCATTGCGGCGGTATTTCTAATAATAGGATACCTGCTCTATTCGAGCATTCCCGCCTTCAGCGAAACAGGCTTTTTGCACTTTATTTTCGGTCAGACGTGGAATGCCGACAAGAAAATTTACGGCGTTCTGTGCATGATTGCAGGCACGCTCGTTTTAACGCTCTGCTCAGTGCTTGTCGGCGGCTTTTTAGCCGTATTCACCGCCGTATGGCTGGTGTTCTACTGCCCGAAAAAATTAAAAAAATTCTACACGCAGATAATTAACCTGCTTGCGGGCATACCTTCCATAGTTTACGGTCTGTTCGGCTACAGAATTCTGCTGCCCGTCCTGCGCGCGATGGGCGCGCCCGAACCAGGCACGGGATTGCTCGCTTCGACCATAATACTTTCGGTTATGATACTGCCCACCATTACTTCCATAACCAAAAACAGCCTCGAAAACGTGCCGATGAACTATTACGAAGGCGCGCTCGCGCTCGGCTGCACCAAGAACCAGGCGGTGTGGAAGGCGCTGCTGCCCGCTGCGAAGAGCGGCGTCATTTCGGCGATAATCCTCGGCATAGGCAGGGCTGTCGGCGAAACAATGGCGGTGCAGATGCTCGTCGGCAACGGCTCGGGCTATCCTTCGGGGTTCTTTTCGCCGTTTACAACCCTTTCTTCCAACATAGTTCAGAACTGGGGATATGCAGAGGTGTGGAACGGCGACTTTTCCGCTCCCACGCAGCGCAATTACCTGTTTGCATGCGGTTTTATACTGCTCGTAATAATACTTATACTCAACCTCGCTCTGCTCCTCACAAAGAAGAACAGCAATGCGGGCAACCGCTGGTTCTCGCGCCGCTTCCGCGAAGGCAACATGCCCGAAAACCAGCTTAAAAATTACAAGCGCACGGGCAGCGTTCAGGACGCTTTGTGGATAGTTTCGTGGATAGTATCCGTATTCGTTGCGTTCGCTCTGGTTGCAATAATAGTTTTAGTGTTCGTCGGCGCAATCGCGCCCTCGGCTCTGCCCGGGGGAAGCGGCGAAAGCGCGCTGACATTAAAATTCCTCTTCGGCAAGAGCAGCAACGCGCAGATAACCCTCGTTCCAGCAACGGTAGCCACGCTCATGCTCATAGGGCTTGCCCTGCTCATTTCCCTGCCTCTCGGCGTAGGTGCGGCAATATTCCTCAACGAATACGCTAAAAAGGGCAGCAAATTCGTAAAGACTGTGAGGCTTTTCATAGACACCCTCGCGGGCATTCCGTCCATTGTCTTCGGCATATTCGGCTATGTAATGTTCTGTTCGTCCATGGATATGGGCTACAGCCTGACGGCGGGCGGAATTACTCTTGCGATAATAGTTCTTCCCACCATAATACGCTCCACGGAGCAATCGCTCTCCGAAGTTCCGGACAGCATGAGGGAGGCGAGCTACGCTCTCGGCGCGGGCAAACTCAGAACCATTTTTCTCGTCGTTCTGCCCCAGGCGATTGCGGGCATAATAACCGCCATAATACTTTCCATAGGCAGAATAATCAACGAGAGCGCCGCTCTCATCTTCACGGTGGGCAGCGCGGCAACATTCGTGCCGCTCGGCTACGGCGACAGTTCGGCAAGCCTCGCCGTGCTTGTGTGGAGGTTCATGAGCAACGGTCTCAACGCGAACGAAGCGTTCGCTACTTCCGCGGTGCTGCTCGTACTCGTAATAATACTAAACGTACTCGTTACGCTCGTCGAATGGGCGTACAGAAAGAAGAATAAGGTGTAAGGCAACGGTAAAGATATGAATTTCAATTTTTTAAGACGCAGAGCCGCGTCCTCGGACGGCGCAACGGGAGCAGAAATAAAAGGCACATCCGCGGACGGCGGAAGCGGAACGGCTAAATCAAAGAGAATAGAGCCTTTCGACATAGGCGACGAAACAGCCATTTCCATAAGGAACATGAACCTTTATTACGGCAACTTCCATGCCCTTAAGGATATAAACATGGATTTCCCCGTAAAACAGCTCACCGCGCTCATAGGTCCGTCGGGTTGCGGCAAGTCGACGCTTATAAAGTCGCTCAACCGCATGAACGACCTCGTGGAAGGCTGTAAAATCACGGGCGAGATAAAGGTGGGCGAAAGCGACATTTACGATAAAAAAGCCGACCTTTCGAGGCTCAGAAAAAATGTAGGCATGGTCTTCCAGCGCCCCAACCCGCTCGCCATGAGCGTTTACGACAACATAGCTTACGGTCCGAGGACTTTCGGCATACGCGCCAAGAGCGAGCTGGACGGCATAGTAGAAAAATCGCTGCGCGGCGCTGCGATGTGGGAGGAGATGAAGGACCGCTTGGGAAAGTCCGCCTTAGGTCTTTCGGGCGGACAGCAGCAGAGGCTGTGCATAGCCCGCGCTCTCGCCGTCGAACCGCAGATACTTCTGATGGACGAACCGACTTCCGCGCTCGACCCCATTTCTACGGGCAAGATAGAGGAACTGTGCCTGCAACTCAAAAACAGCATGACGATAATTATGGTAACGCACAACATGCAGCAGGCTTTCAGAATTGCAGATAAAACGGCATATTTCCTGCTCGGCGAGATGATTGAAATGGACGATACGAAGGTCATTTTCTCCCGCCCCAAAAACAGAAAGACAGCCGACTATATCAACGGAAGATTTGGTTGATTTGTTTCATGGCGGCGCGCCCCACTTGTCGGTGAGGTCGGCGCGGTCAAAAAGGTTGAGCGCAATCAGCACAGTCTGTCGGCAAATTAATTAACTGAAAAAACTTAATGCGCGGGAGCGCTTTCCGACGGGAAAGCGCTCCCGCTTTTATTTTTCGTCGCGACGGGGAAAGCTCAATTATTCCGCCGCCCGCCTAAAAAGCGGGCGGCGGAAATCGGCTTTTTTTACGCCTCGCGCGCCTCCGCGCCCCGTAGCGCTTAAGGCGCGCGAAACTAAATTGATATTTTTTTATCATTTTAACGCAAATGCGCAATTATTTTTTCGGGAAAGAGCTTGAAAAGTTTAAAAAAGTATATTACAATATAGTAGTTGAGTATATATGCAATTCAAGGAGGAAATTGTTTTCTATGGCAAAAAAGTATTGCTATCTCTTCAGCGAAGGCAACGCAGGCATGAGGGAGCTTCTCGGCGGCAAGGGCGCAAACCTTGCGGAAATGACCAAAATCGGTCTTCCCGTTCCTCAGGGCTTTACAATCTCTACGGAAGCCTGCACGCAGTACTATGAAGACGGCAGAGTAATTAATGCAGATATTCAGAAAGAAATAATGGATTACATCGACAAGATGGAAAATATCTGCGGCAAGAAGTTCGGCGACAAGGAAAATCCCCTGCTCGTTTCCGTTCGTTCGGGCGCACGCGCATCCATGCCCGGCATGATGGATACCATTTTAAATCTCGGTCTCAACGAAGACGTGGTCGAATCGCTCGCAAAGCGTTCGGGCAATCCCCGTTGGGCATGGGACTGCTACAGAAGATTTATTCAGATGTTCTCCGACGTCGTTATGGAAGTCGGCAAGAAATATTTTGAAAAACTCATCGACAAGATGAAGGAAGAAAAGGGCGTTGAGTACGACGTGGAACTCACCGCGGACGACCTTAAAACGCTTGCAAACCAGTTCAAGGCAGAATACAGAGCTCAGATAGGCAGGGATTTCCCCTCCGACCCCAAGGAACAGCTCTTTGAAGCCGTCAAAGCCGTATTCCGCAGCTGGGACAACCCCCGCGCAAACATCTACCGCATGGACCACGACATTCCCTACTCGTGGGGTACTGCAGTCAACGTCCAGATGATGGCGTTCGGCAATATGGGCGACGATTGCGGCACGGGCGTTGCGTTCACGCGTAACCCCGCTACGGGCGAAAAGGGACTTATGGGCGAATTCCTCATGAATGCCCAGGGCGAAGACGTCGTTGCAGGCGTGCGCACGCCTATGCCCATCTCCGAAATGGCTAAGGTTCAGCCCGAAGTGTACAACCAGTTCCTCAAAGTCTGCGATATTCTCGAAGAGCATTACCGCGACATGCAGGATATGGAATTTACCATAGAAAAAGGCAAACTTTATATGCTCCAGACGCGCAACGGCAAGCGCACCGCAGCCGCTGCGATAAAGATAGCCTGCGACCTTATCGACGAGGGTATGATTACCGAACAGCAGGCGCTCATGCAGATAGACGCAAAGTCGCTCGACATGCTCCTTCATCCCCAGTTCGACGCAAAGGCTTTGAAGGAAGCCGATAAGAACAATATCGTCGGCAAGGGTATAGCCGCTTCCCCCGGCGCCGCTGCGGGCGAAATCGTATTCACCGCGGAAGACGCGGTCGAAAAGGGCAAGAAGGGCAAGAAGGTCGTTCTCGTCCGCCTCGAAACCTCTCCCGAGGACATCGAGGGCATGAAGTACGCGCAGGGCATTCTCACCGTGCGCGGCGGTCAGACCTCTCACGCGGCAGTCGTTGCCCGCGGCATGGGAACGTGCTGCGTATCGGGCTGCGGCGACATTAAGATGGATGAAGAGAACAAGTGCTTCACCCTCGCAGGCAAAGTTTTCAAAGAGGGCGACAGCCTCTCGCTCGACGGCTCTACGGGTAATATTTATGATTGCCTCATCGCAACCGTTCCCGCAGACCCCAACTCCGGTTACTTCGGCAGAATTATGGAGCTTGCCGATAAATATAAGGCTCTCGGCGTAAGAACTAACGCAGATACCCCCAAGGACGCAAAGCAGGCAGCCGCATTCGGCGCGCAGGGCATCGGTCTTTGCCGTACCGAGCATATGTTCTTCGATACCGACAGAATAGGCGCTTTCCGCGAAATGATCTGCTCGGATACCAAGGCAGAGCGCGAAGCGGCGCTTGAAAAGATAGAGCCCATGCAGCAGGCAGACTTCGAAGGACTTATGGAAGCCCTCGAAGGACAGCCCGTAACCATTCGTTTCCTCGATCCTCCTCTTCATGAGTTCGTGCCCACCGAAGAGGCAGACATCAAGGCTCTCGCAAAGGCGCAGGGCAAGACGGTTGCGCAGATTAAGCAGATTATCTCCGACCTTCACGAGTTCAACCCCATGATGGGACACCGCGGATGCCGCCTTACGGTAACCTATCCCGAAATCGCAGTCATGCAGACCAAAGCTGTCATAAAGGCAGCCATTGCCGTTCAGAAGCGTCATCCCGACTGGAAAGTCGTTCCCGAAATCATGATACCTTTAGTAGGCGAAGTTAAGGAATTCGACTTTGTCAAGAAGACCGTCGTAGAAACGGCGGATAAGGTCATTGCCGAAGCGGGCGTACAGCTCAGATACGAAGTCGGCACTATGATAGAAATTCCCCGTGCCGCTCTCACGGCAGACGAAATTGCAAAGCATGCAGATTTTTTCTGCTTCGGCACAAATGATTTGACGCAGATGACCTTCGGCTTCTCGCGCGACGACGCAGGCAAATTCCTGCCTTCGTACTATGCAAACAAGATTTACGAATTCGACCCGTTTGCAAAGCTCGACACGATCGGCGTAGGCAAGCTGATGGATATGGCAGTCAAGCTCGGCAAGGGCGCAAACTTCTCGCTTCACTGCGGTATATGCGGCGAACACGGCGGCGATCCTTCGTCCATCGAGTTCTGCCACGCAATCGGTCTGGACTATGTTTCCTGCTCGCCCTACCGTGTACCCATTGCCCGCCTTGCAGCTGCCCAGGCTAATATCCGTAATCCGAGGGGCTAAGATTTAGCGCCGAAAAGCGGTAAAAATTCAATTTTTAATTAAAAAACAACGTTTTAGTAGTCATTCT
>ENA-UONV01002330-UONV01002330.1-human-gut-metagenome-genome-assembly--contig:-CS4-NODE-2330-length-14257-cov-20.103014_pt1 | contig 14257 bp, 12 predicted proteins | sample MGYA00242461_ERZ724008 | MGnify/ENA metagenome assembly ERZ724008 | reverse complement strand
ACTCCTTTGCATTGCTGAAAGCGTATAACATTAATTTATAAACTTTTTCATTTTCGCTATTGATTTTTTTACTCGCCTGTATTATAATTGAATAAGGCAAGTGCCTCAATAATTCAAAAAAAACCATTTTAAACCATCAAGGGGGATTTATTTAATGAAAAACGTTATCGTAGGACAGTCGGGCGGACCCACGGCAGTAATCAACTCCAGCCTTTTAGGCGTTTATAAGACGGCAAAAGACAGGGGAGCAGACACCGTATACGGCATGGTGCACGGCATTAAGGGACTTCTGGACAGGGACGTGGTGGATTTGTCCACGCAGATAAAGAACGATCTGGACATGGACCTTCTCAAGCGTACGCCTTCATCATTCCTCGGTTCGTGCCGCTATAAGCTGCCTGCAATCGAAGGCAACGAAGAAACCTACGACAAGATTTTCGGCATTCTCAAGGAACTCGATATTTTCGCTTTCTTCTATATCGGCGGCAACGACTCTATGGATACCATAGACAAGCTGTCCACTTACGGCAAGAGAATTAAAAGCCCCATCCGTTTCATGGGTTGTCCCAAGACGATAGATAACGACCTCGCAATAACCGACCATACCCCCGGTTACGGTTCGGCTGCAAAGTACATAGCCGCAACCACCAAGGAAATTATTCGCGACGGTCTCGTTTACGACTATCCCGTAGTTTCCATAATCGAAGTCATGGGAAGAAACGCAGGCTGGCTTACGGCTGCGGCTGCTCTTTCCAAGGGCGAAGACTGCGAAGGCGTAGATATGATTTATCTGCCCGAAAGAGTGTTCGACATAGAAGACTTCCTCGCTAAGACGGGAGAAAAACTCAAAAATAACCGCTCGCTCGTAATCGCGGTATCCGAAGGCGTAAAGGTTGCCGACGGAAGATATGTATGCGAACTTTCCGACCACGTCGATTACGTCGACGCGTTCGGTCATAAACAGCTCGCCGGCACGGCTCGTTACCTTGCGGGCAGAGTGGCGGAAAGATACGGCGTAAAGACGAGGGCTATAGAGCTTTCTTCGCTTCAGCGCTGCGCCGCACACATCACTTCGCGTATAGATGTAACCGAAGCGTTCAACTCGGCAGGCGCTGCGGTAAAGGCTGCGTTCGAAGGCAAGACGGGCATGGTTGCCTGCCTCAAGCGCGTATCCGAAGACCCCTACATGTGCATAACCGAACTTGCGGAAGTAAGCAAGATTGCAAACGTCGAAAAGAAAGTTCCCGACGAATGGATTTCGGCAGACGGCACTTACGTTATGCCCGAGCTTATCCATTATATCCGTCCCCTCATTCAGTCGGAAATCACGCCTTTGTGGGTAGACGGTCTGCCTCGCCACCTCAAGCTCGAAAAATAATTAATCTATGAAAATCCCGCCGCGCAGAGAATTGCTCTGCGCGGCTGTTTTTTTACGCGCCACCGTTTTTGCTTTTAACTCTGTTGGCAACTCGCTCGTGCCTCATCATGGCTTCCGCCATGAGGTTGGGTGCGCGGTTTTCGCCGTCCGTTCCGTCGGAGGCGGAGCGCCCGACCGAACGCGACCGTTCTGCGCCCTGAGCGACGGCTTTGCCGTCGGCGCGCGCCGTTTGTTCGTCTTTGGCGGCGGGTTTTGCCGCATTTAACGCGTCTATCGCTTTGAGAATATTCAGCAGGGCAAATTTTTCCGTAATATAATTCTCCTTTTATTAAAATTTCATTAAAAGTGCAATGTTTTTTATTGCGTAAAAGATTGAATTGGGTTATAATTATTGAGTATCGATTAGTATAAAACGGTTATAACGGGCAAATTAAAAGGATCAAACCAATATGCGCAAAACCATCACTAAAATTATATGCATCGCAGCGGCAGCCGTAACGGCTGCAGGACTTATGCTCACGGCAGGATGCGGCAACTGGAAGTATGAGGGCGTTTCCGCCGATAATTATACTCAGGTTACGTCCAACGGCGGCTTTGTCGTTCAGACTGACGATTACGTCTACTTCATAAACGGCGCGGAAAGCAACACTGCGGATAACACCTTCGGCAATCCCTTGAAAGGCTCTTTGCAGAGAATTTCCAAGACCGATCTCGCCGCGCACAACTATAACGCCAGCAGTACCGTAGTTCCCCTCGTGCTGTATTCGGGTTACTATGACGCAGGCGTCTACATTTACGGCGACAGAATTTATTACGCAACGCCCTCTACGGCAAAGAACAGCTCGGGCGAAGTGCAGAACTCCAATCTCGAATTCAAGAGTTCCACTCTCGACGGCAAGGAGACGATGTCCGATTATTATTACCGTTCTTCGTCTGCCGCTATCGAATACCGCTACGTAGAAGTTAACGATACAGTATATCTCATGTACGTCGTATCCGAAAGCATTTACGGCGAAAGCTCCGCGGTTATCAACATTCACTCCAAGAACACCGCCACGGGCGAAGACGTGCTGTTGGCTTACAACGTATCCGATTATATCTTCGATACCGAGGACCCCGAAAACCCTTACGTGTACTACACTATGAAGGTTACCTATAACCTCGGCTCGATCAACAGCATAAGCGAATCATATAACCAGCTCTTCGTCGCTCGCGCAGACGCAAAGGATTCTGCTGCCGAATACGATTTCTCGTACGTTGACGACTACGACGCGTCTTCAAATCCCCTTTATGTCAACAAGGGCGAATTCGTGCTCGACGGCATAGGTCTGCAGGCTTACGGCGAAAGATACTGCCAGTTCAACTACGGTTACGGCAGCGAAAATACTTACACCATAACCTATCCCGACGTAACTTACGGTCTTTCATATTATAAGAACGGCAAACTCTTCTTCACGGCAAAGCAGTCGCTCGACACTACGGGCGGTCTGTATGCCATAGATTGCGACGACATAGATGCCGATAAGGACGGCGTTGTAGACGCATCGTGGGACGCGATTGCGGCTAACTCTACGCTGAAAGCCGACTATCGCCTGCTCACCGCGGACGACGAAGTCGACTATACTTTCGTTACCGTCGGCAGACAGCAGAAAGTGCTTTACAACGGCGACGGCGGACTTATGCTCGGTCGTTTCGAAAACGGTGCGATTACCGACGAATTCTCGCTTACCGACAGCGGTAGCGCAACCATACTCGCTATAAGGGACGAACAGACTGCGTCCGAAACGGGCAGCGCAGCCGAAACGCATACCTATGTATATTATTCAATTACGGGCGGCAACGGTTACACGTTCTACCGTATAGCGATAGACGGCGACAAGGACGATTACGCAACCAACAGACTGCCTTCCGCCGATCTTTATACCTATACCGAAGTGCGTATTCTCGACCTCGACGCCAAGTCGGGCTGGTACATGCCTGAGTTTGTGGGCAACCAGATACTTTTCGCCAGCGAAACGGAGGGTATGTCGGGTTATAATTACATTATGGCGTTCGACATGACTTCTTCCGACGGCGACGTTATGTCCAATGCCGAAATCAACGCTCTCAACGAACAGTATGAGGGTATAACGGAAAAAATCGATGAGTACGAGGACGCAACAAATTCCGACGGATCTCAGGCTTATCGTTACCTTGCAGACGCGCTCAAATATCTCTTCTACAGCGGCGACGCCGATTACCTCGACAGCCTCATTCAGGCTTATGTCGACATTGAAGGAAAGGCGGTAGATTATCTCTACTCCGAACGCAGCGCGGAAATTTATCGCGAGTTTGCTTCTGCGGCAGAAAATTCCGATTGGGCTGAATACAGAGAGCAATCCAGACAGGTCAACGGACAGACTGTATATTCCAACAGCCGCGACTATTACTACAGCGTAGTCGGCAGAATGACCGACGGCGATTATCAGGGCTATCTCGATACTCTCCGTTCGTCTTACATGCAGACCTATCCCGTAGACGATACAACGTGGTGGGAAGGACTTTCAACCGTAGCTAAAGTATTCTTCATAATAGGAATGTGCGTTGCGGGTCTGCTCGTCATAGGCGGCATAACCGTGCTTGTCATCTTCATTGTAAAGCGCGTTAAGCGCAAGAAGGGCAAGGTTGTTTCCTCACGCAGCAAGGTTGACATAACCGACGATAAAAACATCGACGTTTACAACAACTAAAATAATCAATCCCCCGCGTTCGGCGGGGGATTTTTTTATGCGATTTACATGCATCGTCCGTGGGCAATTAAATTAAAATTTTGCAAACACAAATTTCTGAACGCGTGAATAATATTTATGCTTACAGCCTTAAGCCTTAAGTTAAAATACGTTTTCGAGATTAATTGAGTACGAAGAGGGCAGCGACTGCGTCATGTGGCTTACAGCTTCCAGCTTGGCGAGGGCGTGTTCGTAACGGCGTTCGCGTATAAACCCGCTTGCCTCAAAAAGGTAGTAATCTATCTGCGAAATGTCGTTGTGCGGAATAAAAATATGCAGACGGCTCTTTTTTTCTTCCCACATTCCGCACACTGCTTTAACGTCGCCGTCGTTGGCGCTTTCGTTTTCAACCTTGTCGTACAGCGCGGCTACCGCCTGATGAAAATCTTCAAACTGCGCGCTGACGTACGCTTCGCTGAATATGAAAAACGCCAGGCATAGGGCAACTGCAACGAGCGTGTAGATAATAGACTTTACCATTGCCTGCCCACCTCGATGTGTTCTATTGAATAGGGTTTGCCCTTTTTCTGAAAGTAAACTCTGCCGTTGCCGTCAGCCGTCATCACGAGTACTTTTTTAGCTTTAGTCTTGCGCTCGGAAAGAAATTTTTCCAGCGCAGTCTGCGAAATTCCCGCAATTTCCATGTTGTGTCTGTCGGTGTGTCCGTTATCGATAATTGTTACGGGCAGAGTGTCTGTTTTGCTCTCGCGCGCGAGCGCGGAAAATGATCCGTTTGCCTCATACAGCCCGTAATATACGTCGTCGAGATTAAAATAACCCGCAGCGCGCATGCTCTCGATGAGGTCGGCAACGTCGAGGTTGTTTTTGCACAGCTGATAGCTGTCTATGCCCTGTCGGTTGATTACAACCGAAGGTTTTCCGCATATAACCGACTTGAGCGGTTTGAACCACATGTCCAGCATCCACACGAGCTGGTGAAGAATGAATATTGCGGCAATCGAAACTATGCCGTACATCAGAGGAATGCTGCTGTCCGCCATAGGGATGCACGCGAGTTCGGCTATAAGTAAAGTAACTACGAATTCAAACGGCTGCATTTCGCCTATCTGACTTTTGCCCATCAGTCGCATGAATGCCAGAAGGGTTAAAAAAATTATCGCCGTTCTTATAAAAATGAGCGCCATACCAACAGTATCGCTTAAAACGGGCAAAATATCCTTGCAACGGGCAAGTTAAAGTGATATACTGTATTCAACGCGGTTGCGTAAAGTGGTGCGGGTCGGACAGCCCGCGCACGAAAGGCTTGCCTGCGGTAGCCGCGTTGCGTCCCTGACAAAGATTTTTTATTTTTATACGGGCGCATATGCGCCCGTTTGCATTTTATATGAAAGATTATATAGCCGCCGTAAAAGCCATGGAAAAGTGCGGCAGCAAGTTCGGCATCGAGAGGGCGAAAGAGCTTTTAAGGCTCTGCTTGAGTCCCGACGAAAAACTCAAAATAATACACGTCGCAGGCAGCAACGGCAAGGGGTCGGAGTGCGCCATGCTCACTTCCGTACTCGTTGCGGCGGGCAAAAAGACGGGTACTTTCACCTCGCCCGAGGTCTTTTCCTATTGCGAAAAATTCTGCATAGACGGCGTTCCCGCACCCAAGAGCGAAATCAATTTTTATCTTTCCCGAGTTTTCGCTCTCGCCGAAAAGATGGAGGATAAGCCCACGGCTTTCGAAATTGAAACGTGCGCCGCGCTCTGCATGTTTGCCTGCGAGGGCTGCGAATATGCCGTTATCGAGTGCGGTCTGGGCGGACTTAACGACAGCACAAACGCTATTTCGGGCAAGGTTCTCGCGGTCATAACGTCGGTATCGCTCGAACACACCGCAGTCCTCGGCAAAGACATAATGAGTATCTGCCGCCAGAAAGCGGGAATAATAAATAACTGTCCTGCCGTCGTTCCCTGCAATCTTCCCTCCGACGCGCTGGAATATTTGCTCGAGCGGGGCGCGCAGTGCGCGGGCGACGGGCTGAGCGTTCTGCGTTCGTCGCTCAAGGGACAGAAGTTCCGTTACCGCGGAAAGACATACACTATTTGCTTCTGCGGGGTAGAACAGGCTTACAACGCCGCCGTCGCTATAGATTGCGCCCGAATTCTCAAAATATCGGAAAAGCACATAAAGCGCGGACTTAAAAACGCGCGTTTAGACGGCAGAATGCAGGCGATAAAAAAACAGGGCACACTTTATATTCTCGACGGCAGCCACAATCCCGCGGCGTTTTCGCCGTTGGTGCAGACGATAGCCAAGGTAAAGGGCAAAAAAACTCTCGTGTTCGGCTGTCTTTCGGATAAGGACGCGGAAAGCGCGGCAAAAATTTTGGGCGGACTGTTCGACAGGATAATTTTAGTCCCCGCGCCCAGCTACCGCGCCATGGACATAAAAAAGACGTTTGCCGCATTCTGCGATAAAAATAAAAACTTGCTCGAGGAGGGCGAAATTTCTTCCGCCCTCGGCTCGGCTGAAACCCGCACCGTCGTCGTGTGCGGTTCGTTCACTCTCTTGAAGGAGGCAAAAAAATGGATAGAGCAAAGGCAATAAAGGCAATAGAAGATCTCCTTGACGCATTGGGCGAGGACAGGACGCGCGAAGGACTTAAGGAAACGCCCCGCCGCGTCGCGGACATGTTTGCCGAACTTTTAAGCGGCGAAGGCGCAACGGCGGAAGAGGAGCTTTCCAAAACTTTCTCTGTCAGCGGCGGCGACATAGTTATAGAAAAGGACATTTCATTCTCGTCGACGTGCGAACATCATTTAATGCCTTTCTTCGGCAGGATAGCCATTGCTTACATTCCCGATAAAAAAGTTGTGGGGCTTTCCAAACTGGCGCGCTGCGTGGAAGTTTACTCCAAGCGCCTTCAGCTCCAGGAACAGCTCACCCGTCAGATAGCGCAGGCGGTAATGTATTACCTCGCGCCCAAGGGCGTTTTCGTCTGGTGCGAGGCTGAACATACCTGCATGACCTGCCGCGGCGTTAAAAAGCCGGGCAGCAAGACGATTTCCTACGTTACGATGGGCAATTTCCCCGAAAACAGACTTCAAGAGGTTCTCGCGCTCGTAAAATGAAAATAGGTAACCGCAATTTTTCCGATTACACTTACGTCATGGCGATAATCAATCTCACGCCTGACAGTTTCTTTAAAGACAGCCGCGTCGCCGCGGACGACGCCCTTTTCGCCGCGGAAAAAGCCATAAAGGAGGGCGCGGCGATACTCGACCTCGGTGCGCAGTCCACCCGCCCGGGATATATAGAGGTCGGAGCGGAAGAGGAAATTTTCCGCCTTGAAAAACCGCTTCAAGCCATACTTTCCCGCTTCGATATTCCCGTTTCGGTCGACACTTATTTTTCAGAAGTCGCTCGTTTCGCGCTCGAAGTCGGCGCGCACATGATAAACGACGTTCGCGGACTGAAAAGCGCGGGCATGGCGGAAGAAATCGCACGCGCGGGCGCGTCCGTATGTATAATGCACAATTCCCCCTCGCAGGTTACGGGCGATTTGTTCGGCGAGGTTAAAAGTTTTCTTTCCGCGCAGGCGGAATATGCTCTCGCTTGCGGAATTGAGCGCGAAAAGATTTGTCTGGACGGCGGCATAGGTTTTGCCAAGAGCAGGGAACAGAGCCTCGAACTTCTCAACGGCTACGGCTCGCTTTCGTCGCTCGGCTATCCGCTTCTTCTCGGTGCGAGCAGAAAGTCGCTCTTCGGCGGACAGCCTTTTGAAAGATTGCCCGCAACTCTCGCTTCAACCCGTCTCGCCGCGCGCGAAAAAGTGCTTTTCGTGCGCGTTCACGACGTAAAGGAAAATTTTGCGGAGATACAGAAAGTTTATGAAAATTTGCGTTAAAGGACTGGAAATATCCGCCTGCCACGGCGTTTTGGATTTCGAAAAGACAACCGAACAGCCCTTCGTGTTCAACATAGATATGGACGTCGATTGCGACGACGGAGCGAGGGAGGACGATATTTCAAAGACGGTCGACTATTCTGCCGTCTGCGCGCTCGTCGAAGAGGCTGCAAAGGAGAAAGTGCGCAATCTTATTGAAAACCTCGCCCGCGACTGCGCTTTTTCTATACTTGCGCGCTTTGAAAGGGTAACGGGCGTAACGGTAACCGTCGGCAAGCCCAAAGCTCCCATGCAGTGCAAATTCGGCTGCGTATATGCTGTTTATGAAGCCAAGAGGAGGGATGTCGTTCTCTCTCTCGGCTCGAGCATGGGCGACAGGCGCGAGGTGCTTAAAAGCGCCATTCAGAAGCTTTCGGAAATTGAAGGGATAAGCATTAAAAAAGTATCTTCTTTTATAGAAACGCCCCCTTTGGGCGGCGTGGCGAAGAATAATTTTATAAATTGCGCTCTCGCGGCGGAATGTTTCCTCTCCGCGCGCGAACTGCTCGGGGCAATTCATGCAATCGAAAACGAACTCGGCAGACGTCGCACCCTCCGCTGGGAAGACAGAACCGCCGATATAGATATAATCTTTTTCGGCAACGAAATAATTGCCGAAGATGGTCTTGCCGTGCCTCATCCGCACTACTTAAATCGCGATTTCGTCATCCGTCCCTTAAAGGAAATCTGCCCCGAATTTGTCTGCCCGCTTACGCATAAAGCCGTAAAGGATATGTAATTTTTTGCCTGTTCCGCCATAAATAATCAGGTGTTAATAATTTTCACGGGTGAAAATTTTATGTGCATGTTGCACAATTTTTTTTAAAATCTCTATACAATAATGTAGCCTTGTGTTATAATTCTGCATAGTGGATAAAATGTATTTTTAATAAAAAAAGGCAATTTAAATTAATTTTATCCAAATAATTATGTTGTTTCCGCAGCGCAACTGAAATATGCTGAAAATTTGTTTCCCGCAGCGGGGATATACAATCAAGGAAGTGTTCAAGTTGGAAAAAATCGGTATTATCGATCTCGGTTCAAATTCTGCCCGTCTTGTAATAGTAAACATGTTTCAGGACGGATATTTTATGGTCATGGACGAACTTAAGGAAAGCGTTCGCCTCGGTCAGGACATGGAAAGGGACGGCTTTTTAAAGCCCCAGCGCGTCGCCGAAACCATAAAAACTTTAAGAATGTTCAGAAAACTTTGCGATGCCAGCGGGGTTACCAGAATTATAGCCGTAGCAACCGAAGCGGTGCGCAGGGCAAAAAACCAGCGTTCTTTCCTCGATGAAATTCAGGCTAGCTGCGGCATAAAGCTGCACGTTCTTTCCGCCGAAGAGGAGGCAACGTACGTCTATCGCGGAGTAATCAACACGATGGACATTCCCAAGGGCATAATCCTCGAAATAGGCGGCGGCGCGACCAAAATCGTATATTATAATCGCAGGAACATGCTCAATTACGTTACGCTGCCTTTCGGCGCGGTAACTTTAACCGACCTCTTCTCGGGCGACGGGCTCAAACCCGAAGAGCAGGCGGCAAAGATGGAAGAATTTTTTGCCGAACAGCTCAAGGGCGTGGAATGGCTCGGCGAGGTTGACCCCGACGTTCAGATGATTGGCGTGGGCGGCAGCTTCCGCAACCTTTTCAAAATAAGCAAAATCGTGCAGAAGTATCCCCTCGATACCGTACACAATTTCAATATGCAGGCAGAGGACTTCTATCCGCTCTACGACATGATAAAAGTTCTCGACCTCGACAAGAAAAAGAAGATAAAGGGTCTTTCAGCCGAGCGCGCAGACATTCTTCCCGCCGCTCTCGCAATAATAAAGGCGTTTATCACTCACCTCAACCTCACCGAATTCACCATTTCGGGCGCGGGACTGAGGGAAGGCATAATGTTCAATCAGGCTCTGCCTTCAACCGTCGAAAAACCCATTTCCGACGTAATGAACTATTCGCTCACGACGCTCGTAAAATATTACGACTGCGACGAAAAACACGTTGAACACGTTGTAAATCTTTCCATACAGCTCTTCAAGCAGCTGCGCGTTCTTCATAAATTCCCCAGGCAGTACCTCAAAGTGTTAAAAGTCGCCGCAATGCTTCACGATTGCGGCATGCGCATAAAATATTACAATCATCAGCGCCACAGCTGCTACATGATACTCAATTCCACGCTCTACGGCGTAACTCACAGGGAAATAGTCCTCGCGGCGTTCACCGCATGCTGTCATAAAAAGGAGGACATAAACCTCTACGACTGGAACCGTTACCGCGATATTTTAAACGAAGACGACATAGAAATAGTCAAGAGACTGGGCGTAATGCTTCGCATAGCCGAAAGTCTGGACAGGTCGAATTCGGGTACGATAAAGGGAATAAATTGCGATATTCTGGGCGATTCCGTCATTATGAAGACCGAAGTTGACGGCGATGCAAGTCTGGAAATCCGCGACGCTATGGCGGCGGGCGCGGAATTCAGAAAAGCATTCCGCAAAAACCTCGAAATACTTTAAAATAAAAATTCAATGCCGCCGCAGGGCGGCATTGTTGTTTGGTACGTATGCGTTATATTCTTGCCAGCGCGTCACCAAGGCGGCGCGAACTACTCAGCCATATTCTCGATGAGTTCGAAGTTATTCCCGCGACTTCGGAGGAGGTAGTCGATCTTTCGCTTCCGCCCGAAGATATTGCGCGTTCGCTTGCGGAACACAAGTGCGGCGAAGTTTTTTCTTCTAACAAAGATGCCGTCGTAATCGCCTGCGACACGATAGTTGTGTTCGGCGGCGAAATTCTCGGCAAGCCTAAAAATGCGGAAGACGCGAAAAATACGCTCAAAAAACTTTCGGACAAGGTGCATTTGGTCATAACGGGCGTGTGCATACGCGCGGGTGGCAAAAAAATTTCGTCTTTCGATAAAACCGAAGTCAAGTTCAATAACCTTTCTGAAGAATTTATTTCCGCCTACGTAGCGGGCGGTTCGCCCATGGACAAGGCGGGCAGTTACGGCATTCAGGACGAAGGCGTGGTAAAGGAATATTACGGCAGTTACACCAACGTCGTGGGCATGCCCGTCAGATTGGTAAAAAACATGTTGGAGCAGATAAAGCAATGATAAGACTTGCAATAGACATAGGTTCTTTCGTAACAAAAATATATATGCTCGGTTGCGGCGTCGTGCTTTCGGAGGCGACGTGCGTCGCCGTGGAAAACGACGAGGGTCGCATTAACATAAAAGCCTTCGGCGACAGAGCAAGGGCGCTTTCCGGCAAAGCCGCGCTCAACACCCACATAGTCAATCCCGTAACCGAGGGCGACATAACCCGTCCCGAACTGTTGTCGCCCCTTTTATCATACTTTCTTGAAAAGATAGAGGTAACGCGCAGAAAGGCAAAAAATTGCGAGGTCATGCTTGTCATTCCATGCGGGGCGAAGGACGAGCTTAAGGAAAAATATCTCGACGTAGCGTTTGAGTGCAACATCGGCAGAGTGTATTTCACGCAGACGCCTTTCGCCGCCGTTCTCGGGCACAACGTTACGCTTTCGGAAACCGTGCCCATGTTCTGCCTCGACGTGGGCTACGGCATAACCAACATCGCCGTGCTTTCGCTCGACGGCATAATTTCCGGCTTGTCCGTCAATCTCGGAGGCGGAAATATAGACGTCCATCTGATGGATTATATGGCGGAAAATTTCCGCCTCAAGATAGGCGCGCTCACCGCCGAAAGAATTAAAAACACGGTGGGAAGCCTTCTCGAAGACGACAACAAAATGACGGTTGCCGACGGCAGGGACCTCAATTCGGGCAATCCCTCGTCCGCCGCGGTAAATTCTTCCCAGATAGAGGGAGTGATAAGAATTTACGTCGATAAAATTTTGGAATATGTAACTTTGGTCATGTCCAAACTTCCCGCGGAGGTTGCTTCCGCCGTAATGCACGGCGGCGTGTATCTTTCGGGCGGACTTACCAAGATGGACGGCTTTGCCGAATACGTAAACAAAAAGCTCGGCATACCCGTCAACCAAAGCGAAGAACCTTCCCTCTGTTCGGTGATAGGCGGGGGCGTTATTCTTTCGAGCGAATATCTTTGCTCCAGGATAGCGGGCGAACAGTAAAATAAATGAGTAACCGCTTTCCCGCGCCGTCTGTGAGCGGGCAGCTCTTTAATGCCGCGCATACCGCGCGGCGCGTAGTTTGCAGGAAAAAATTATGATATATTCTGCTCTTATTGGTCTGGGTTTTGACCTTTGCGCGATAGTTATCTGCATTATAATAATGTGCAATTACTATTCGGTAAAGCGCAAGCATACCCGTACTGAAATGCTCTTTCAGACGTTCATGTGGTCGTCGCTCTTCGCGGCTGTCATGGGTGTTCTTTCGCTCGTTTTCAATCAGTTTTATCCCGAAGAGACGCCTCTCTGGCTTAGGTATATGGCGCGAATGCTCATGGTAATTTCCGTTCACGGCGTGGGCATAGTATTCATGATTTACGCCGTCGCGGAGAGTTACGAAAACAGAAATCTTCCCAAATCGGTTTTCTGGCTTTCGGTAATACTCATTGTTGCCGACGCAATTTCTATAGCTATATACGGCTGTACTTACGTCATGCCCGTGCATATGTCGGCAGCGACATATCCCGCCATTATTAACGTAATGTTCGTCTGCCATTACTTCGCGCTGACGGCAACGGCGGTGTATATGCTTATCAACCGCCGTTTCCTGCGCGTGAGAAAGCAGGTCAACATATTGTTTTTCATAGTCTTCAATCTGGTTGCTACGATAGTGCAGTTCTACACCAACATCCAGATTTCCGACTTTGCTTTCGCCGTTTCGGTAATGCTGATATACGCCACGCTCCGCCGTCCCGAAGACGAGCTTGAACCCGTAACGGGCGCGTTCAACGGCAAAGCATTGAAAGATTTTCTCGCAATCCAGTTGCACTCGGGCAGAAGCGTAGAGCTGTTCGTGTGCGAAATCAAAAATATGCCCGTAATAAATTCCGTTCTTGGTCATGTCGGCGGGGAGGCGGTTTTAAAAGAGCTTGCCGAAAGACTTTCAAAGATAACGGGCAAAGTAAATTACCTGTATTGCATAGACGGTTCCAAGTTTGCCGTGCTATTCAACGATGCCGACGAGTACAAGCATTTTAAAGGCGGCTACATAAAAGCTATAGGCAAAAAATTCTTTGTTTCAGGCACTGTCGTGCCGGTGGATATGTTCGCCTGTCTTATACGTTTCCCCGAAGTGGGCGGAAAGATTTCCGACGTGGACAGCATTATGAAGTACTACCGCGACAACAGCGCTGGCGGAGGCATAATAGAGGCTTCAAAGGAAGCGGTAATGAGCATCGAGCGCAGCGAAAAAGTCGGTTACGCCGTGCAGAAAGCGCTCGAAAACAACGGCTTTGAGGTTTATTATCAACCCATATACGAAATCAAAACGCGCAAATTCAGCGGCTGCGAAGCTCTCGTAAGGCTCAACGACCCCGAGTTGGGATTTATTTCTCCCAACGAATTTATTCCTTTAGCCGAAAAGGACGGCACTATAGTTGACATTGGCAGACAGGTAGTGTCGTCGGTGTGCAGGTTTATCGGCGAGGATAAGCCCCAGCGCTACGGCGTAAGGTACATAGATATAAACCTTTCCATAATTCAGTGTCTGCATCCCGGCATTACAGAAGAACTCAGAAATATCTTGGGCGAATATGGCGTTCCTGTAGGAATGATAACATTTGAAATAACCGAAACAGCTTCTTCCAAGGAATACAAAAGGCTGCATTCCAACCTTGAAGCTCTTCATGCAAGCGGCTACAAGCTGTCTTTAGACGATTTCGGAACGGGTTTTTCATCCATGGAATTTTTGATAAATTTCCCCTTCGACGTCGTCAAACTTGATAAATCGCTGGTAACGGCATACATGGACGAACCTAAGTATGAAACCATACTTCAGCATTACATGCCCATGCTTCACGGTCTGGGCGTTAAGATAGTGGCGGAGGGAGTGGAAACTATGGAAATGGTGCGCACGCTCGATAAACTCGGTTGCGACTATCTTCAGGGCTATTATTTCTCCCGTCCCGTTTCGCGCGGCGATTACCTCGAGTTTGTAAGGGTAAAAAACGCGTAAGCTTTTCGGGCTTTAGCTGTACTGATTTGTAAATAAGGTTTTAATATTTAAAACCGCCCGCCGCAGAATGCGGCGGGCGGCT